>OKSB01000326.1_pt1 | contig 53666 bp, 49 predicted proteins | sample 1601171 | NCBI WGS metagenome assembly OKSB01 (sample SAMEA3541496, study PRJEB24748) | human gut metagenome | biome: human gut; feature: human-associated habitat; material: faeces | place: China | collected 2012 | reverse complement strand
GTTACAGTGAGGACGGTGAGATGACATTTGAGACCTACGCCCGCGGCTGGCTGGAACGGCAGACAAAATACGCACCCGGCACGATTGCCTTTTACCGCCGGTCACTCGAAACGGTATTCCCAGAGATTGGCGCGATCAAGTTGAATCGGCTGCGCCCCATAGCACTGGAAAACCTGCTGGCGAAGCTCCGCAAGCGCACCCATCGCGGAAAACCGATCAAGGAAAAAACGGTGCAGAAATACCTGACCGTCGTGTCCGCCGTCCTGAGTGACGCAAAACGCAACGAAATCATCGAGAAAAATCCTGCACGTATGATTGACTTACCAGATGCCGAGCGCAAAACGCAGGAGATTCCGACGATGGAGGAAATGCAGAAGCTCCTTTCCGCCCTCTGCTATGAGGAACCGGTTTTCCAACTGTTCTACTTCCTCGCCATCAACACCGGAATGCGCCGCGGAGAACTGTGCGCCCTGCGCCGGTCAGACGTGATCGTGACTGGCAGTTATGAGGGTTACATCATTGTCCAGCATTCCCGCAGCACTGTTTCCGGCGAGGGTGTGCAAGAGGGCAAAACCAAGAATGGACGAACCAGGACGGTTTCGATGAACGAAGAAATGTTCAGTCTGCTGCGCGGTTTCTGCTACCGCAAAATGAGACTCCGCGATGAAAGTGGCATCCCGTTTCCAGAGTACATTTTCACAAAAGACGACGGCACGCCCATCCACCCGGATACGTTCAGCAAGCACCTGAAAGCCCTGTTTGCAGAATTCGGTCTGCCGAAAACCTATCACCTGCACACGCTTCGCCACTTTTTCGTCTCGACGCTTCTGCATGAGGGCGTGGACAAGAACACAGTCGCAGATCTCGCCGGGCACGGCGATACGTCGTTTTTGGAGCGCACCTACTGTCACCCGCAGATGCAGCGCAAGCAGGACGCCGCCAAGCGTATGGCAGAATGCCTGATTCCAACACGAAGCGCAGCGCCGTTGGTTTCGTAAAGAAAACGTCTATTGAAGCCGGGAATTGCGTGTGCTATCATGAATTTAACAAACCGGAATTTGTGAAAGCGAAAAAATTCAAACAGCTTCATTGCATGGCTTATAAAAACAGGCTATGATTAAAGCAGGAGGCGGCTATTATGGCAAATGAAGATAAAAAAGATTTCAACGCTATGTTGCATGACAGTAAGGGCATGCCTAAGTTTCAGACGATTACGGATGAAAAGAGCATAGAAAAATATGGTGGGGACAGAATGTACTTTGCACCGCCAATCGACTATGACAGAATTATGAAGTGTGTTCCCTATGGAAAAGTAATTACTGTTGGGAAAATTCGTGATTACTTCGCAGAACAAAACGGCGCAGATTTTACAGAGCCTATTACGGCGGGAATTTTTGTATCCATTGCAGCTTGGGCAAGCTATCAGCGCTCTGAGGATGAAACGCCTTATTGGAGAACGCTGAAAGCAAATGGAGAGTTAAACGCAAAATATCCTGGTGGTATAGAAGCGCAGAAAGAAAAATTAGAAGCAGAAGGGCATACAATTATTCAGCGGGGGCGCAAAAATATCAGTTATTATATAAAAGATTATGAAAAGGCGATGTTTGAATTGAATTAGACAGATTCAAGTTTGTCGGAGCAGCCTATAGTTCATCACCAGTATGTCAGACAGGTCCTGATCCAGAACAATGGATATATTTTGTATCTTGCGCTCGGTTTCGTCCTGATAGACGGAGCGGTATTCCCGTTCCAGCTGAAACTGGACTACTGCATAAAAGCCGACAAAAGCTACGGACAGAACGAGAACATAGGAAATGACATATTTGAAAAAAGTCGAGTTGCGTAATTTCATGGCATGTCTCCTTATGCAGATAGACGTGACGCTTTGCGCTGCAAATATTATACCGAAGGCGAAATGAAAGCTCAAGCACTTGCCATGGTGCAATTCTTCACGCCATACATAATTTTTGTGCGGTACTCTTGGTAGAGACGGGGTGTATAATATAGTTGCAATAGTTAGAAATATAAAGGACGGAGAACGGACATGACAGAAACACAAAACGAGTACCGTGAGGAAAGCGGAGCCGGGAATCACTATCGGACGGCTTACCATCAGGGACTGGAAGCGCTCCTTGCACGGCTGCAAAAGCAGTCGGACGGATTGCGGAAGCAGCTGCATAAAATGCTCCTTGAGCGGCCGGAAGCTTTTCGCAGACAGATTCGGCAGTCACTCGGCTGGCCGCTGACAGAGAAGAGAGAAGATGTGCCGACTGTGAAAAGGGAATATGTTGCCTCGGACGAAACGACAGATATCTATCGAATGCAGATGGAAATACAGCCGGGGCTTTGGATGTATGGAATCCTGTTTTTGCGGCGCTCGGAAGAGGCGCTGCCGCTGGTCATTTCTCAACATGGCGGCTTCGGGACGCCGGAGCTTTGCAGCAGCTTCTTTGACAGCGCGAATTATCATGATATGACGCGCAGAATCCTGCGCAGGGGCGTGCATGTGTTCTGCCCGCAGCTTTTTATGTGGCATGCGGAGTTGTTTGGCAATAGGCCGTATGACCGCAGAGCATTTGACGACCGGCTTAAGCGTGTGGGCAGCTCGATCACAGCAATTGAAATAGACGGCCTGCAAAAATATCTGGACTATTTCCAGACAGCGCCGCAGATCCAGCCGGACAGGATCGGTATGATTGGATTGTCCTACGGGGGCTTTTATGCGATGCTGCTTACGGCGTTGGATACAAGAATTCGTGCAGCAATGAGCGCTTGTTTTTTCAACACCGCGCAGGCACATGACGAATTCTCGGATTGCTTCTGGGCAAATTCGCAGAATTGCTTTCAGGATGCGGAGCTTGCGGCGTTAGTATACCCGAGAAGGCTTTGGATCGACGCTGCGGATGGGGATGAGCTGTTCCCGTGCAATATGGCGCAGGCAGAGCTGGAACGATTGAAAGCGATCCGCGCGGACGGCTGGGACGGACTGCGGTTTCGCATTTTTAAGGGCGTACACGAATTTCCAATAGATGACACAGGGATCGAATATGTTGTACAGGCGCTGAAATGATCCTGTGCAGGAAACAATTTTTATGCAATATGAAATAAAATTTGTGCGCTTCCCATGGCGGTTTTGTTCGAGTAAGATAAAATCGCAACAGGCGTTGAAATCAAACGCAAAATAAAGGGGAGGTACCACATGAAACAGTTGACCAGAAAAATTCTCGCGCTTTTGCTGTGCGCCGTGCTGCTGCTCGGCATGACGGCATGCACACAGACTCCAAATGAACCGGCAGAAAAGGAAAACGAGCAGACCCCGACAGTATCGGAAGATCAGAACAGTGAAAACACGCCGACTGCTTCTGAGAATGAAAGCAAGCCCGCAGAGGAGAATGATACGATCTCTTTCCCGCTCGAGACTCCTGCAACCTTCAGTATGTTTGCAATCGTGAACGGAGACGTTGCGCTTCCGGACTGCCTGGCATGGCAGGAGGTCGAAGCACAGACCAACGTCAAGTGGGATATCCAGTCGGCGCTTGGTGTTGAGATCGAGGAAAAGAAAAATCTTCTGCTCAACAGCGGCAAATACCCGGATGTTTTTTATAAGGCAAATCTGACGCCGGATCAGGTCAATAAGTACGGCTCGGAGGGCGTGTTCATTGCGCTCAACGATCTGATCGACCAGTACTGCCCCAATCTGAAGGCAGAAATGGCAAAGCGCCCCGGCGCAGAAGAACGCATTACGGCACCGGACGGCAACATTTATTCTCTTCCGTTCCTCGGCCGTTCCGGCAACGGCTGGATCAATTCGTTTATCAATCAGCCGTGGCTGGATAAGCTCGGGCTGGAGATGCCTGCGACGCTGGACGAATTCTATGAGGTTTTGAAGGCGTTTAAGACGCAGGACCCGAACGGCAACGGCGAGGCAGACGAGATCCCGTTTGCCTGCACACAGGATTTCCTGTACTATTTCATTCCGAACTTTGATATCGTCATTGACAATAACTGCGGCGGCTGCAATATGGCGCTCATCGATGGGGAGTATCAGCATCTGTATTCCAGTGAACGCTACAAGGAATTCCTTGCGTATATGCGGAAGCTGTATGCTGAGGGCCTGCTTGACCCGAATACCTTTATCCAGAACGGGGAACAGATCCACGCAGTCGGACAGTCCGGCGATACCATCGGCTTCTTCTTTGATCTGGCGTCCTATCTGACGGTCGGACGTGAAAGAGATGCGGACTTTGTGCGCGTTCCTGTATTTGCAGATCATGTGCTCCCGTTCTCCCTTGCGGTCGTGCCGGGAACACTGGCAATTACGGACAAGTGTGAGCACCCGGAACTCGTAATGGCCTGGGCCGACCGCTTCTACACGCAGGAGGGCGGCGCGCTGGTATTCATGGGCGTGGAAGGTGAGAGCTACGAGGTCTATGACGATGGTACCTGGGGCTGGATCACGGGCGACTATCCGGACATTACGACGCTTCGCGCGGCGACATGCATTACGGGCGGTGCATACGATTCCTCTGTACAGCCGGAGCTGTGGTTTGAAAATTCTGGCGATGCAGCAGAATACAAATTCAACCATGATATTCCGTCCGACCGCGAATACAATCCGAACAGCTTCTCTGCACTGAACTTTACAGAAGAGCAGCAGAGCGAGCTGGCGACAATTCTGGCCGATCTGGATCCGTATATCAAACAGTATCAGGCACAGGTCATCACGGGCGACGTTGACCTGGAAACCAGTTGGGATTCTTATCTGGAAACGATGAATCAGATGGGCTTGCCGAAGCTGATCGAGATCGTGACCACTGTTCGAAACGCCGCAGACTGATACATAGGCCCGGCGCAGAGAAACAGAGCTGTTTCTCTGCGCCCTTTTAATAATCCGGCTGTGAGCCGATGCAGAAAGCGGACACAGGCAAAGAAAGATGGTGCAACGAAATGCCACGCAATCAAAACACAATGCCGCGGGAGCGGTTAAGACAGAAGCAGGATGCTGGATGGCTGCGCAAGGACATCCGCAAAAACTGGATTCTGTATCTGATGATCCTGCCGGTCGTTATATATTATATCATTTTTCATTATGTTCCGATGTACGGCGTTCAGATCGCCTTCAAGGACTACGTCGGAAAGCTTGGGATATGGGGTAGCCAATGGAACCATTTTGCCCATTTCAAGCGCTTCTTCAGCAGCTATAAATTCTCTGCACTCTTGAAAAATACGCTGACGCTGAGCATCTACTCGCTTCTGGTAAGCGTTCCGATCCCGATTATTTTCGCGCTGCTGCTGAACTATTTGCCGGGAAAGCGATTCCGCAAGTTTATCCAGATGGTCTCCTATGCGCCGAACTTTATTTCCATGATGGTCTTGTGCGGCATGATTACCATCTTCTTTTTTCCGGGAACGGGTATTATCAATCAGATCATCCAGCATTTCGGCGGAGAATCTATCCCATTTTTGTCAAGTCCGCAATACTACCGGCATCTGTTTGTGTGGTCCGGCGTCTGGCAGAGTATGGGCTTTTCGGCGATCATGTATATTTCCGCGCTTTCCGGCGTTGATCGGGAGATGCATGAGGCCGCTATTATTGATGGCGCAACCAAGCTTCAGAGAATCTGGTATATCGATCTGCCGACGATTATGCCGACAGCGATGATCATGCTGATCTTCGCGATGGGTGGAATTATGGGCGTGGACATGGAGAAATCCCTGCTGCTCCAGAATTCGCTGAATCTGCCGGTGTCTGATGTACTGTCCACCTATGTTTATCGTGTCGGACTGATCGACAGCGATTTTGGATATTCAACGGCGGTCGGGCTTTTCAATTCGCTGTGCAACATCATCCTGCTGGTCACGACGAATACGATTGTAAAAAAGAAAACCGCGACAGGGCTGTGGTAAGGAGGAGAAGTAAATGAAGCTGCATCATACAAAGAGCTCTTTCCGGAAGCAGTGTATGTCGGACAAGGTGTTTGACGTAGTCAATGTGACGCTGATGGTCGTGCTGGCTGCCATTTTTTTGTGGCCGCTGATTTTTGTGCTGAGCGCATCCTTCAGCGATCCGGCTGCTGTAACATTGGGCAAGGTTTGGCTTTTTCCTAAAGGTTTTACGCTGGAGGGGTACAAGGCAATTTTTGAGTATAAGAACATCTGGATCGGCTATAAGAATACACTGATCTATACGGTACTTGGGACGTGCATCAATCTGGTCATGACGATCTGCGCGGCGTATCCGCTTTCGCGCAAGGACTTTCGCCCCGGGAAGCTGCTGTCGAGGATGTTCATGTTTACCATGTTTTTCTCAGGCGGACTGATCCCGTCGTACATGGTCGTTGTAAATCTGGGAATATACGACACGATCTGGGCGATGGTCCTTCCGAGCGCAGTCCATTTTCTTTACATCATTATTATGCGGACATACTTCCAGACGAATATTCCGCAGGCGCTGTTTGAGGCGGCGGAGCTGGACGGAGCGAATACGGCACAGATCCTGTTCCGGATCGTCCTGCCGCTCAGCGGGCCGATCCTGGCTGTCATGGCGCTCTACTATGGCGTCGGCAAATGGAACAGCTACTTCGATGCGCTGGTTTATATGGGAACACAGACCAAGTATCCGCTGCAGCTGTTCCTGCGCGAGATCCTTATCAACAATCAGATCGATCTGAATATGGCGGGGCTGGATATTGCGGCGGCCGAGGCCAAGCTTCAACTTGCGCTGATTATCAAGTACGGCGTTATCGTTGTGGCGTCGCTGCCTGTCTTGTGCGCATATCCGTTTGTGCAGAAGTATTTTGTAAAGGGAATTATGATCGGGGCGGTGAAGGAATGAGCATTGCAGATAAGACGGCGAATATGAGTTCCCTTCGCGTCGAAAGGATCACGGCGGACCGGGAGCAGGTCTGTATCAATATCCCTGGTACGGCTATGAGTGAAGATACGCAGTTCAAGGTTGAATTTCGCGCGCCGTATGAGACCCCGGAGCGTCCGAATCTGGAAGAATACGCGACGGTGTCCGTTCAGAAGGATTTGACACAAGGAAGCGTGCGGATATCCTTTTCCCGTATGCTGGGAGAACACGATCTGCTCTATTGCAAGTTGTTTGTATATGAGATAAGAGACGGCGAGGTACTGCGCATTCCGGGGTCATGCTATGCGGAACTGCGGGAAGCTGGCGCTGAATGGGACTACCCGTATCCGGCTGCTTCGACGATCAAAGGGCTACAGGTCAAGACATTCGAAAATGTGCAGGAGCTGGGACTTGGACATGCCGCGCTCAATGTCAATCTGCCGTGCATTGTGCAGTCGTCCGATGAGAACCGTGCGATCACGTTTCCATGTATGGGAAGAATCTATTATTTTAACCGCGCGTATATGGAGCAGCTGGACGGGCGAATCAAAATGCTGTCGGATGGCGGAACAGTCGTTGACCTGATCATTCTTACGCGGGCAGAATGGCATGGCGTTTGGGGCGACCCGGTGCTGACGCCGCTGCTGCTGCATCCGCGGTTCGATCCGAGCGGCATTGTCAGCGCGTTCCATGTGACCGCAGAGGAACCGCTGATGCTTTTTATAGCGTGTATGGAATTCCTCGCTGAGCGGTATATGCGACCGGATGAAAAATACGGCAGAGCATGCGGATGGATCATCGGCAACGAGGTGAATGCGCAGTGGATTTACTGCAATTGCGGAGAAATGGACATGGATACCTTCCTGTCGGAATATCAGATCGCACTCCGATGCGCTTTTTATGCAGTCAGGAAGCACTATGCGCAGGCCAGAGTGTATATTTCACTGGATCATTGCTGGAATATGCTGCTGGAACCGAATGAAAAGCATTTCTACAGGGGAAAAGCGCTTCTGGACGCCTTGCAGCGAAATGTCCGGATGGAGGGCGATTTTGATTGGGGCGTTGCGTACCATCCGTTCCCGGAGGATCTGAAACGGGCGGATTTCTGGAACGATACAACGGCGATACAGAGCTTTGACACCGGAAAGATCACATTCCGGAACGTTGAGATACTTGCGGCATATCTCAAACAAAAACAATTCCTGTATCGGGGAAGAATCCGACATATCATCCTGTCCGAGCAGGGACTGTGCTCCGGCGGTACACCGGAGGGCGAACAGCTTCAGGCGGACGCATTCGTGCTGGCATTTTATAAAATCAAAGCGATCCCTGAGATCGAAGCGTTTATCTATCACAGCCATCTGGATGAAAAAAACGAGGGATTGCTGTTGGGGCTTCTGGCGGAGGACGGACGGAGAAAACCAATCTATGACTGCTTTTCTGCGATCGACGGCCCGGAGGGAGAGGGACTGCTCCGTGCGGCGTGTATGCGCGTAGGGGAGAAGAATTACCGGAAAATCGGCCTTCAATAGGAGTAAGAGAGGTACATGGAATGGCTTTAAGCTTTCGACCGTTCGATTTGAGAATCGACTGTGGACGTTGGAAAGATCTTGATTTTACAGATAATCCAAGACCGACATTCTCGTGGGCCGTACAGGGGACGGGAAGCGGTCAGTATCAGACTGCGTGCAGGCTTACGGTTGCGGATGCACATGCCGAAATGTGGGACAGCGGATGGGTCAGAACGCAGAAACAGTGCCTTACATATGATGGCGTTGCGCTGAAAGGTTCCCACATATATACCGTTTCGCTTCAGGTTCAGAATCAAAGTGGGGAACGCAGCGAATGCGTGCGGCGGCGTTTTGCTGCGGCACTGCTGGAAGCGTGGCCTGCATCGTGGCTCGAGCCGGCTGATGATTACGGTGACGGTGCAATTTATGCAATAAGACGTTTCAATCTATCCGAAATGCCGGAAAGCTGTTTTTTCTATGCCTGTGGCCTCGGTTATCATAGTCTCTATCTGAACGGGAATCGAATTGCGCCGGATAACTGGATGACACCGCCTTTTACGTCTTATCACAAGCGCTGCTGCTATACGGCGCATACGGATTTGCAAAAGCTGCTGCACATTGGAAAAAACGTAATTGGAATGGTGATTGCACCGGGGTGGCGGCGGAATGAAGGCGAGTATCTGAAGGCGACAGGCGGCAGAGAAATCCCGTTTATGGGAAGACCTCGTTTTACGGCAGTACTGGAGCTTTTCGGGGAGAACGGGAAACACGCCCGAATATGTACAGATGAGAAGTGGGAATCTACACGTGGCGCGATTGTGCAGACAAATATTTTTCAGGGCGAGACATATGATGCGCGAAATGAAATACCTCACTGGTGTACATCGGAGATGGCATATGGTACGGGATGCAGACTCGCAGAACCACCAGCAAAAGCATATGCAATGGAACTTCAGAAACTGGAGCCGGTTCAAATCGGAGAAAGATACCGGGCGCAGGCAATTACAATGCCCGAACAAGGCAGGTATATTTTTGATTTTGGGCAAAATCTTGCCGGAGTATGCGAACTTCGCATTCCGGCTGGTCTTCCGGAGGGCAGCCGGATTACGATCCGGCATGGGGAGCTTTTGGACGAAAACGGGATGCTCTACACAGCTCCGCTCAGGAGTGCTGCGGCGACAGATTGCTATATTTCAGGGGGCGTGAATAAGAATGGTCAGCTATGGACACCTGCGTTTACATATCACGGCTTTCGCTATGCAGAAGTTACAGGACTGAATGCCGTTCCGGATTCGGAATTCATAACTGCGCTTGCTTTGTATAACGCGGTGGATAATAGCAGTACGTTCCACTGTGGCAACAGTATGGTCAATGCACTGCACGAAAGCATTGTAGCGACAGAACGCGCAAACCTGCACAATCTTCCGACGGACTGCCCACAGCGCGATGAACGGATGTTCTGGCTGAATGACGCGACGGTTCGGTTTGAAGAATTGCCATTTAATTTTGAAACAGGAAGACTGTTCCCCAAAATTGTTCACGACATTATGGATGCGCAGGATGAAGTGGGGGCGATTCCATGTACGGTGCCATTCATTTATGGAGCGCAGCCAACGGATCCTGTTTGTTCATCATTTCTCATTGCTGCCAAACAGGCGTATCTGCATCACGGAGATACGACGCTGCTCCGGGAGGCATATCCTGCACTCTGTGCATGGAATGACCGTATTTATCAGATGTCGAACGACGGAATTGTTTCCAATACCCTGTATGGAGACTGGGCCTCTCCGGAAGACTGCTGCATGGAAATTGCACCGTTTTCAGCGGTTACGCACGGAGCGGTTTTGTCAACGGGCTACTGCTATTACAATGCACGGCTGCTTGAGCGATTTGCAGAAATCCTGAGTCTGGAGCAGGATGCGGCGGCGCATCGCGATAGAGCGGAAATGATTCGAAGGGCCATGCTGCAAGAATGGCTTCAAGAGGATGGGACATTTGCAAGCGGCTCACAGGCATGTCAGGCATTTGCGTTATGGCTGGATATTATTCCTAGTGATAAACGGAAATTGGTGGCCGAGAAATTGCATAAAGCTGTGGAAAATGCAGGGTTTAGACTTACGACCGGAAATCTTTGTACGCTATATGTGATGGATGCACTGGCTGAAAATGGCTGCATAGAGGATGCGTGGAAACTGCTGACCCGAGAGGAATACCCGTCATGGGGGTATATGCTGCAAAACGATGCCACAACTATTTGGGAGCGGTTTGAACTGAAAAAGGATCCGACGATGAACTCACATTGCCATCCAATGTTTGGCGCTGTTGATGCATGGCTTTATGCGTATCTGGCTGGTATCCGACCAACGGATGCGGGGTTCTCAAAGGTGATGATCCAGCCAGTGATCCCGAAGCAGCTGACCTTCGCTGAAGCAGTTTTGGATACCTGCAAGGGGTGCTTCTATGTCAAATGGAAGAAACAGTACGGAAAACTCGCGCTTTTTGTAGAAATACCGTTTGGGGCGCAGGCGGAAATACGTCTGTGCGGCGAAATACACCATGCAAGCAGCGGCTCGTATCATTTTTTGTTCGACCAGCCAGAAAGAATGTATATGTGAACCGAGAAGGATATTTATATGAATACAAACAGATTGCAAAGATATATTCAGCTTTTCTGTATTTTAGTGGTATTGATGATAGCGCTTACTGTAAGTGCAGCTGCTTATGAAGCCCTTCCTGCAGATTGAGACTTTAGCACAATTGGCAACACGGAGGGGTGGACAGCGAATGATTCTGTTCAGGAAATGCTCGTTCAAGACGGGAACCTCTGTATTCATATACATGGAGGCAGTCCAGCTATTACTGCAAATTCTATTGCAGTCAAGGCATCGGATTTTAACGTAATAGATATTCGCATGAAAAATGAGACGGATTCAACAACAGCTGCGCTTCAGTGGACAACGTCAGCTGATGGAATTATGGATAGCAAAAAGACAGCTTTATTTGCAATTGAGTCCAATAGTTCTGATGTTAAAGAATACCATGTGCAATTAAGCGGAAATGAAGAATGGAGCGGGACGATTACGTCACTGCGCTTGGTATTTCAAAGTTCATCGGGATATATAGGCATTGACGAAATCCGTTTTGATGTGTGCAATAGGCCCGCTGTTGAATATATTGGAAATATTAACCCGATTTCAGCGGATGAAACCACGATTAGCGTCACTGGAGTGATTGTAGCTGATAACGATCAGACTGCTGCGCAACTGAAGCTATATGAGTTGCCCCCATATCAATATGAGCAGGACATATCTGATCTGATCCCGGTTTCTGTCCAGTCTGCGCCGATGAACGGGAATGTGTTTATGTTTTCCATACCTAGATATGATGGACAAAGAGACAGAGTATATTCAAAGTTTGTGGTTGTTCAACAATTCGTAAATACACAGGAATTGCAATTCGTTGCTGCGCCTCGTTATGTAACAGATATTCAATTTGCGGCAGAGAATTCATTCTCGTATCCAATTATAGAGACGAAAAAAGGCCTTCTTGTTGAAATGACTGATGACGCGGAAGAACTGGGAATTGATCATGCAATTGTAAACGTTGAGTTTTCCACTATGATGTATGAGGAAAACCTAAATCCGAATGATACGATCATATTCCAGATGGACGGGACAGACTATTATTTCAGCAAGTCGTATTTTGAAAGCTTAGACAAGAAAATCAAACCATTGTCTGACAATGGGATTATTGTCAATCTGGTCTTGATTTTGTATCCCAATTTTCCAGACAACAGCATGACGGAAGTACTGCACCATCCTAATGCGGTATCTTGATCATAACCCGGCTTGGCGCACTTACAAGTACGCAGGACAGAAGAAGGAGAAAAAGATTGCGGACGATGAAACGGTGAAAAAGCTGATTCAGGCACTGGAAGCAGAAAGCGTCCTGTATGAAACCTGCTTCAAGCTCATCATCGCCACTGGAATGCCGCGCGGTGAGTGCTGTGCGCTCAAGTGGGAGGATATCAACTACGCCGAACGGAGCATTCACGTCTGCCGGAATGCCGTTAAAACAACCGGTGACGAGATCATCGTAAAGGCTCCGAAAACGAAAGCGGGCAACCGCTATGTGTACTTCTCCGCCGAAATGGAGAGCCTGCTCCGCGAATACGAAGCCTTCTGCGCTGCCGAAACGGAGCGTTACGACCGGCGCGAGCAGACCAAAGATGACTATGTGTTCCGCAGAAAGGGCATGAAACTGCCGATGACGCCCTCGACCTTCACATGGCGATTTAAGAAAATCCTCAAGGCAAATGATCTACCGACTGATCTGAACGTTCGCAGCCTGCGCCACACGGCGGCAAGCCTGTTCATTGCCAGCGGCACGGATGTCGGCACGGTTGCAGGATTGCTCGGACACAGCCAACCGTCGACCACGCTGGATATTTATACCCATGCCTTTGATAAGAACAAGAAAGCGGCCAGCCAGATCATGCAGAGCAGCTTGGAGATCTGAGCTCGCTGCCGAAAAGCTTTATCCGGTTGCGCTACGCAGTAAAAACAGATAATTTGAACAATCCTATATAAAAATGCCGTGAAATCGTTCGATTTCACGGCATTTTGGTACGCCAGACAGGATTCGAACGTGCGACCTACAGAGTCGGAGTTTTCAGGCGCATCCAGATAAAATGCTGTGTTTTCAAGGGTTGTGCGGTTTTTACCGACAACACCCGGTTTCTCTGGATTTCCAGAAAACCATTGAAAACACTAGGAAAACTAGCTTTTTCGATTTCTTCAGCGATAGTAGTCAAACAGTAGTCACCATCATGTGACGGCTTCCTGATTTGCCGCTCTTACGCAGGAATTGCACCGCCCGCAAGCGGCTTGCCGCTGCACATGCAGTTACAAATACCCGGCAGCAGTCGAGTGACTGCTGCCGGGTATTTTTGAGGGATTCTGCATTTCAGAGATACTGCAAAGCTAAAATTATCGCCGGTCAGCCGTTGATATCCAGATCGGCTGTGACCTGATAGTAGTCACAGGCGTGGGCGGTGTAGCCGGTGACGGTACTCTTGGAGATCATGTTCATCTGGAGGAACGAGCAGAACACATAGGCGTTATCGTCCAGAATCGTCTGCTGGAGCTTAACGGCCAACTCGCCGCGCTTTTCGGTGTCAAACTCTGTTGCCAGTTCGTCGATCATGGCGTTCACGTCCGTGTTTTCATATGCGCCAAAGTTATAGCTCATGCCGGGTACACAGCAGGATGTGAAGAAATACTGCGGGTCGCCGGACGGCGCTGTGACCATCGCAGAAGCGTAAATATCCCAGCTTGTCATATCAGCGAGGAACTCGCGGCGATTCGCTGTGCAGTTGATATCAACGTCAATTCCGATGTCCTTGAGTGTCGCCTGCGCAGACTCCGCCAGCAGCGGCAGTTCCTGACGGCTGGGGTAGGTCAGCCAGCGGATTGTCAGCTTCACGCCGTCCTTTTCGCGGATGCCGTCGCCGTCAGAGTCGGTCCAGCCCGCGGCTTCCAATACTTCCTTTGCGCTCTCGGGGTCATAGGTTTCGGTCGTCACGTTCTCGCCGCCAAACGTTGCAAACCCGTCCGGGAACGCACCGTTGCCGGGAACGCCGTGACCGTCCAGCAGCGCGGAGACAAAGCCCTGCTTGTCAATGCCCATGGCAATGGCCTTACGAACGGCCGCATCTTGGATAATGGGGCTTGTCATGTTCATGGAGGCAAAGAATGCGCGGGAGGTCTGGATGCTGGAGAACTGATAATTGCCGTTTTCAAAGTTCGGATATGCCTCATACGCCATGCCGTAAGCTGCGTCAATATCGCCGGCCTGCAAAGCCGCCGAGAGGGTATCGCCGTTGGAAAGCGTGCGGATGATCAGCTCGTCGATCTTCGGTGTACCGTTCCAGTAATTTTCGTTCTTTGTCAGCGTCAGATGATCGTCCGTGACCATGTCTGTCACAACATAAGGACCGGTACCGGCGACAATGCCGACGTCAAAATCACTGGCGTCTACATCGATGATGCAGCCGTAAGGATCGCCCAGATAGTTCATAAGTGCCGGGTTCGGCTCGCTGGTGGTGATGGTTAGAATCTGACCGTCCGCCTGCATGTCGGCAATCTTAGTGTCGCCGGGTGCGCGGTCATGGTTTTCCAGCAGATGCTCGAAACACTGCTTCGCGGCTTCTGCGTCCATCTTTCGCCCGCTGGAGAACGTAACATTGTCCTGAAGCGTGATCGTCCACGTGAGGTTGCCGTCGTTTTCCCATGATTTTGCCAGCCACGGCTCAAGCTCCATGCTGTCGGTATAGTGTACCAGCGTTTCGCCGATGCCATAGCGGATGCAGGCCCAGCCGTTGTAGGTACGGTGGGGGTCAACGGTCTCTTCCCAGTTTTCCGAGTTGAACGTCGTATCGCCGATGACCATCGTCTTCTTGGCGGCGGGTTCGGATTCGCCCTGCGACGCGTCCGTCTGGGGCGCGGCCGTTTCCTGTGCGGCAGGCGGTTCGCTTGATGGCTGGCTGGCGTTGCCGCTGCACCCGGCAAGCAGCGTGATCGCAAGACATACGATCAAAAGAAGAGATACTGCTTTTTTCATCTTTTTGTTCCTTTCAGATTTCAAATATTGTTCCAGTCGAACTGGTTGTGTATTGTCTTCTTACAAAACGCTGTCGATCAGGCGCTTTGTATAATCATTCTGTGGATGATAAATTACCGCATCCGGTGCTCCCTGTTCCACGATGTCCCCATGGTACATAACCAGTACCCGGTCGCAGAACTGCTGCACCAGAGAGATGTCATGGCAGATAAACAAAATGGAAAGCGCCGTGCCCTGTTCACAACGAAGCTCGTTCAGAAGCTCCAGAATTTCTTTCTGCACTGTCACATCCAGTGCGGAGGTTGCTTCGTCGCAAATCAGCACCTTCGGCTTTACAGCAAGGGCGCGGGCAATCGCTGCGCGCTGGCACTGTCCGCCGCTGACCTCGTGCGGATACCGCCCGGCAAAGGAAGCAGGCAGTCCGCACCGTTCCAGAAGCCGCGCTGTCTGCGCGTCTGCGTCATGCCGGGACATCCCGCAGTTTCGAAGACTTTCCCCAATGCCGTCACCCAATGTGCGGCGTGGGTCAAAGGAATCTGTCGGTGTCTGGAAAACCATCTGCATTTTCCGATAGATCATGCGGAGTGATTTTCCCGTTTTCAGCGTAATGTCCTCGCCATCCAGAAAAATCCTTCCTTCTGTCGCATCCAGAAGCCGCGTGATCAGATTCACCGCCGTTGTCTTTCCGCTGCCGCTTTCGCCGATGATGCCGAGACATTCGCCGGGCAGCAGGTCAAAGCTGATGCCATTTACAGCGGTCAAATTGCTCTGTCCGCTGCGGGTAAAGGTTTTTGTCAGATTTTGAACGCGCAGAATCGGCTCCATCTCACGCCCTCCTTAACCGCGGCACGGCAGACAGCAGCATGCGCGTATAGCTTGCCTGCGGATCATGCAGGACTGTCTGCGTTTCTCCGTACTCTACGGTTCTTCCATCCTGCATGACCAGCACCCGGTCTGCCATCGCACCGATGACGCCAATGTTGTGCGCAACAAGCACAATGGCGGTTCCATAGGTCTTGCGCAGCAGAAGCAGTTCTTCCAGCACCTGTTTCTGCACGGAAACATCCAGCGCGGCTGTCGGTTCATCGGCAAACAGAACGCCGGGACGTAGGAGCATTGCTGCCGCAATGCCGACACGCTGTTGCATTCCGCCGGAAAGCTCGAACGGATAGCTGCGCAAAATACGCCTGCCGTCTTCAAAGCCGAGCTTTTCGAGAAGCTCCAATGCGCAGTTCTCAAATTCCTTTTTTGTCGCAGAGCCGTGCTGCGTCATGATTTCGTAAAGCTGTGCGCCCACCGTGCGGATCGGGCAGAAGGAGCTGCCTGCGCTCTGAAAGATCATGCCAAGCTCCGGCCCGTTCAGCTTCCGCAGCTCTCTTGCAGGCAGATCCGGAAGGTTCCACCCTTTATACCAGATGTCGCCCCGCGTCACCATGCCGCTGCTTCCGAGAAGACCCATGGCAGCTTTCAGCAGTGTGGATTTCCCGCAGCCGCTTTCTCCGACAATTCCGAGAATCTCGCCGGGGCGCAGCGTAAAGCTCACATCCTGTACTGCCGGAATTCCGTTGTAGGAAATGTCCACATGGTCATATCGCAGTAATTCTTCCATTGGCTCACCTCCCACGGCTTTTGGGATCCGCATAGTCCCGAATCGTATCGCCCAGCAGATTAAAAACCATGACGGATATAAAAATTGCAATGCCAGGAGAAAACGTGATCCACGGCGAAGTGGTCATCAGGCTGCGCGTATCGCTCATCATACTGCCCCATTCGGCTGTAGGAGGCTTCGCGCCAAGGCCAAGAAAGCTCAGCGCTGCCAGCTCCATCATCATCGTGCCGATATCCAGCATGGCCGTCACCAGAATCGGACCGATGATATTCGGCAGAATGTGTTTGAAAATCAGCTTGCCGGAGCTGCTTCCCGACAGCTTCGCTGCCCTCATCCAGACGGTTTCCTTCTGCGCAAGCGTCTGACTGCGGGCAATACGGGCGTATTTCGGCCACGAGATCGCTGCCAGCGCAATGATTGCGTTTTGAAGTCCTCCGCCCAGAGAACCGGCCACTGCCAATGCGAACACCAGTCCCGGAAAGGCGAGAAACATATCCGAGATGCGCATCAGCACCGTGTCCATCCAGCGCCCGTTCCAGCCGCAGAAGATGCCGACGGCAGTTCCCAGCACGGTAATGACCGCTACCAGCAGAAGCGTGGAGAAAATGCTCGTTCGGCTTCCCACAATAACGCGCGAGAGCATATCGCGCCCATAGCGGTCGGTGCCCAGCAGATGTTCTGCCGAGGGCGGGGCTTTGGCATTGCTCAAATCCTGCAAATAGGGATCGTATGGGGTAAGCTGTTCTGAAAATACAGAAAACAGAATCAGCAGCACGGCAAGCGTTCCAAACACAATCAGTCGGACTTTGACGCTGCTGCGCCGGATTCTCTGTTTGCGGATCGTCGGCTGACTCATACCTCGCTCACCCCCAGTCTGATTCTCGGGTCGAGCGCGTGGTAAAGAAGATCGGTGATTAAGTTTACCATCACATAGATGATTGCCATCCAGACCACATACGCCTGAATGAGCGGATAATCACGCATCGTGATCGCGTCCACCGCCAGCTTGCCGACGCCGTCCCACATGAAGATGCTTTCAATGATCGCCGTACCGCCGAGAAGACTTCCGATGGACAGCGCCAGCAGCGTAATAATTGTCAGCATGGAGGATTTCAGAACACTTTTCCAGAGAATCACCCGTCCGCGCACACCGCGCGCTTTTGCGCCCTCCACATAGTCCTTGTTCAGCTCCTCCAGCACAGTGGCGCGCACCTGCCGCATATACTTGGCGGACATGGCAACGGCAAGCGTCAGCGTCGGCAGTACGGCGCTCTGTACAGTCGTCCCGTTTGAGATCACAGGGAAGATGCTCCAGTGGATAGAGAACACCTGCATCAGAAGCAGCGCCACAAAAAAGTTGGGCAGGGAGTTCCCGATAAAGCTGAAAAAGCGCAGAAAATAGTCCGTGAATTTATCGTGCCGCACGGCCGCCAAAACGCCCAGCGGAATAGAGATGATAACTGTTGCACAAATTGCCAGAACCGTCAGCAGAAGCGTCGCCGGGAGCTTGGACACAAAGGTCTGAAACACGTCGCGTCCGGAAATGTAGCTGATGCCCATGTCTCCGGTCAGTATCCCGCCAACCCATGCCAGATACTGCGTCAAAAACGGCTGATCGAGTCCAAGCTCGGCGCGCTTGGCATCGATGATCTCCTGCGCTACCGCGCCCTTGTCGCCGTAAAGCTCGGTGATCGCGTCGCTGCCCGCGATTCGCATCATGGCGAAGGACAAAAATGTGATGCCGACGAGAACCGGTATGAGCTGCAGAAATCGTTTGAGAATATATTTTTTCAAAATATCTCCTTACTGAAGCAGAGAACGCTTCCAGCCTTCCACCAAAAACATTGGTGTTGAGGCGTTGTTGATGCGCTCTTCCTTTGTCCAGACCTGCTTCCAGATCTCCGTATCCGCGGCAGCCTGCATCCCTAGTCCGCGCAGCACCCGCAGATCCCATGCAGGACGCTGGTGCGCGGAAAGCGGTGCCTGCCGCGCGATCGCTTCCATCGCAGAAACATCTGTTCCCGCCGTTTCATCCCGAACATCAGCGCTTTGCAGATTTTTTCTGTCCTGCGCGTGGGCAAGCTGTGCGCCCTCATCCCACAGATAGCGATACCAGTTTGCGTCAAAGTTCAGAAGCACGCCGCCCGGTTTCAAGACGCGCATCCATTGGGCGTAGGCTTTTTCCGGATCATGCAGGTTCCATGTAACATTTCTCGTGACCAGTACATCGAAGGACGCCGTCTGAAAGGCAAGCTTTTCCGCGTTCATCTGCTGAAAGTGAATATGCTTTGCCAGTGCACCGGCATTGTGCCGCGCTTCTTCCAGCATCGACGCCGTATAGTCTACCGCTGTGACCTGATAGCCGAGCTCTGCCAGAATGATCGCGAAAAAGCCCGGCCCGGTGCCAACATCCAGCACCCGGATTTCCTCCGGGCATCTATCCGGGAATCGTGCAGCAATTCTGCCGGAGATCACGCCGCGCCAGACTGTTTTCTGGTCAGAGGCAAGCTCTTCCTGATTGACTGTAGAATAACCGGAAGCGCGGTTCGTCCAGTAGTGAATATTTTCTTCCTCATAGGTTGCAAACTGTTTCATGGTATCATCCTCTCTCGTGCGGCGTTATGCTTTCCTTGCCCAAATGCCGAACATCGGCGCGTGCGTCAAATCCAACGCTCCAAGGATTCGCTGCCCGACTGTTGCATCTGTCCGGCAGTCGGAAAAACCGATCCTGCGCAAAACACGCATATCCCACGCGGGGCGCAGCTGCCCAATGTCCATGGTCAAGGTGATCTCGTCGTTTTCCTGCTGCAAGGCGTCGGTCATGCCGATATGTCCATACGGGCTGTCCGGCGCGACCTTGCAGTTTTGCATACTGTGGCTGCGCACATTCGCGGCGTAGTCCGCGTCAAAGTTTAGGAGCCAGCCGCCGGGCTTCAAAACCCGGAACCATTCCCGGTAGGCCTTCTCCGGTTCCGGAAGCGTCCATGTGAGATTGCGGCTGAGAACCACATCAAAGCTTTCCTCCGCATAGGAAAGCGCCTGCGCGTCCATCTCCCGGAATACAATATCGAGATTTCGCTGTGCGGCAAGCGATCTGGCTTCCTCCAGCATGGCAGGCGTCAGATCAATGCCCTCTACCTGATGCCCCGCCTGCGCCAGCAGCACCGCAAAAAAGCCGGTTCCTGTGCCGACGTCCAGAATCCGCAAATGCTCCTTCTCCGGCAGAAGCCTTTCTATCTCACGGAGCCATTTTTGCCCCATTTCATTTTCAAGCTCATTTTTTCGCACTGCCACGAAGTCGTGTGAGCGAAGCGTCCAATAGTGCCGGACGCGCTGCTCCATTGCAGAAATCATTGTCATACTTCCTTTTCCAATTCTCCATATGCGATCATGGGCGCGCCTGTCTCGATTCCAAGAGACGCTGTCTGATACAGCACCACGCCGTCAGTTTCCGCGTGAATCCTGCAAAGCGGCTCGCTGAAAATGTTCCGGATCTCGCCCAGAAGTTCTCCTTTTTGGATTTGATCGCCGGGCTTTTTCCTCGGATACCAGCAGCCGCTTGCCGGTGCATCCAGATACCGGCCGTTCTGTACCATCGTGTGGGAATACGATATGGCGGGCGCATCCTTCAGAAATCCAAGTCCGCGCAGGATATTTTTCACATCCGCAATGTCCGCCAGAACCTCATCCTCCAAAAGCAGCCCGCAGCCGCCGCGTTCCAGAATGATCGCGGGAACGCCGCACTGACCTGCGTGGCTGTAAAAACCGTTTCTTGCTTCGGAACGGACCAGATATTTCGCTTCGGTCCATCTTGCCATGCGACAGGACGCCGCGCAGACCTCCGGCTTGGCTGCACCGTGGTAATATGCGTGCGGGATCAGGTTCTCACAAAAACCGCCGGAATGTAAATCCACCAGACAATCCGTATTTCGGATGATCTCCGTTTCCAGAAACGCAGCAAGCCTCTGTGTCTGTGTGCCGTCGACTGTCCCCGGAAATTCCCGGTTCAGATTTTTGCCGTCATGGGGTACAACGTCTGCGCTGCGCGAGAGAAAGCCATCATAATTGCAGCAATGCAGCAGTAAAATCGTTCCCTGTACATTTTCGGGTGTCAGCTCCTGCGCCAAGCGGATCAATGCTTCTATGCCAATGTACTCCCGGCTGTGAACGCCTGCGGAAACTGTAATCGTTTTGCCGGTTTCCCTGCCGCAGATCAACGTGGCAGGGATCGTCATGCCCGTTTGCGGCACATGCAGGAGGATTTTCTTTTTGGTATTTTTCGCGTATTTCATGCTTGTTTCGGTCAGTCCACTTCCTCCGCGTCGACGAACAGGTTTGTGATCTGCACGGGGATCGGCAGGCGGCTCTGCTTGACGGCGCGAAGCACCATATCCTTGAGATCGGCGCAGCAGGGCTTGTCCATCGTGACGATGGTGACGCTTGCAACGTCGTTGAGACTGAAAATATCCGCCAGCTTCACGGTAATATCAAAGTCGTTTTCCGGGCAGCAGATCAGCGGCACCCGTCCCTTGGATAGTGCGTCATGGAAGCCCGGATAGGAAAATGCCGAGCAGTCCGCCGCAATGAGCAGGTGGCCGTGATGGTAATAGGGCGAGAGCTTCGGCGCTTTGTAGAGCTTGATCGGCCACTGCACCAGATCGCTGCTTTCCTGAAGCAGCGCTTCGGGGTTAAATTCCCGTACCCGTTTCCACGGGTCAAAAGTCCTGTCGATCATAGCGTTCCTCCTCAGCGAATGTAGCGGTCAATGGCCTTTTTGAAATCGTCAAGCGTCTGTGTATCGCCGGACTGCACTGCGTCCACAACGCAGTGGTCGAGATGGTCTTTTAAAATCACCTTGGCGATAGATTGCAGCGCGCCGATCACAGCGGAAAGCTGCATCAGAACGTTCGAGCAATCCTCGCCTTCGTCCACCATCGCGCGGACGTGCTGCAAATGTCCGGAGGCTCTTGCCAGCCGGTTCTGAACATATTTCGTGTTTTCATGGTGGTGCGGATGCTTGTGTCCGTCCGCATGGTCATGCTCGTGCGGATGCGCATGGTCATGTTCATGCGTGTGTTCATGTTCATGAAAATGCTCCTGTTCCAGTCCATCCACATACACCACCGCCTTTCAATCTTCTGTATTTTACAAAATTTCGTGCTGCACCGTAAGCCTCCCCGGGGGATGAAATTTTGTGTGCGGCGCAGAAATCGGAACCCCCTCCGGGGGTCAGCTGCGTAAATAGAACGCTTTACGGGGACTATTCGCCCTTCAAGCGCAGAAATACTTGTTAAATATAGCTGAATTTCTGACAGTATTTTATTCAAAATAGCGGCGCACCCGTCAAATATCCTATACAGGGGATACAAAATGCCCGATGCAACCGCATCGGGCATTTGTGCTTATTTCTTTTTCAGCAGCGACGCTTTTACCGCGCCTTTCGGGTCCTTGACGAGCAGGATCACAAGCCAGATGATGAGTCCCAGCGCGACCACGGACAAACCGAGATAAAAGTCGTTGAGCATATCGATCGGTTCCGGCGTGAAGAACGCCTCATGCAGCTCGGCATATTCAAAAATCGCATCACCGAGCCACATAAGCGACGCGCCCCAGTACATGAGACTCAGTGTACCGAGCCGCATGGTGTTATCCGGCGCGTGCTTGTACCATAGAATCGAGCAGATGATCGCCGCAAATACACAGGTCAGAAGTGTCATTGCATCTCCTCCTTATCGAACGGCAGGCGTCACGCCGGACTCGCGCTTGACGATCTTATCCGCGGCGAGCGCAATGCAGCCCCACGCAGCCGTGACCAGAAGTGCCATCGTCACGCCGACGGTCGCCATCTCGTGCAGCATAACTGCCGCATCCTCCGGATTTGCCGCAGCCGTCAAAAACGGGAACCAGGGTACAACTTCGCCATGCCAGACATGCTCATACGCCAGCAGCGCTGCGCCGCCCCAGAGCATATTTTTGAGCCACTTGAGCTTGCGGGAGAACGGGATCTTGCCCTCCACTGCAGCTTCATTTTTCTTCTCTACCTTGGAAACCACACCGGTGACGATGGCTTCCGCAGTCGGAACCAGGAAACATGCCATTGTTTGTTCCTCCTTTTTCTTTGGCGATTTTCGCCGTTTCAGGATACCATCAGTGTAGCGCGACGCATCGGAAAGAAAAAGCTCCCGGGGAGGTTCAAGTCAAAATGATTGTAGAAACTGTAAAACTTGCAGCCTTTATATTGTGCATTTTAGAGAAATATGACACGATACGGAACCCCGTGGGGAGGTTCAGTTTTTTGAAAAACAGTGCGTTTTTCCGCGCAAAACCCCATGTGGGGATATGAAAACACGCGATGTGCGTACAAAAAGCATCCCCCGGGGGAGCTTCCGAATGGGCTTGCGGTCTGCTACAATACAGCCATCGGTTAATACGCTCAACCCAATCCAATCCTAAAACAAAAGCGCGGCGTTTCTTGGGGAAGAAAACGCCGTGTTTTTGTTTGGAACGTAATAGTCGGAGCGCTATCCGCATTTACGGATAGCGCTCCTATTTTTTCTATCATTCTGCGTTGAGCGCCTCGGCAATCTCCTGCGCGATGCGCTGCCGTTCCTCCTCATTCTCTGCCCGCGCATATCGTTCCAGCGCAGCATCCCGCAGATCTGCCGCCTGCCGGGACCACACCTCAAACTCGCCCTTGGTCATCAGTCCGCTTCTGATACGGGCAAAATATTTTTTGTACGCCCGCTGGTGAACCTTCCAGACATCATTGTTTTCCACCTTGCTTCGGAAGCTGCTGCTCGCGCCGATCTCACGGCAGGTCTTGCCGTCCTGTCCCGGTGCAGCTCCGGTGCAATAGGCGTAGGTCGCCCCGGGTTTCTAAACCAGCGCCCACAGTTGGCGCAGCGCTTCGGCACAAATCCCTTTTGCAGCCCCTTCATGAACTCCACATAAACAAAATCCAGCAGCCGGTCAAAGTACATCTTCTCGACGATCTCGGCTTTTTCCTTCTCGCCGCGGATGCGGTACTGCGTCTTCACCGGCGGCGCGTCTGTCTCAGGGTTTTCACCGAGACTGACGCCGCTGATAAAATCTTCATATCCGCGCGAACAGATCATCGGTGCCAGAGGAATTTTCCTCTGCCCCTTTTTCTTTTCAAATACCGCGTCCGCAAAAACGCCGTCGAGAAACCACGCATACCGTTCCTGAATCAAACGAATATCGTCGATCTGCTGCTGCATGAACGCGGGCAAATCGTTAGGTAGACGCGCCGCAGCCGGAGCAGGTTTTGCTTCTGCGATGCTGCGTATGGCTGCATAGCTCATATCGCGCTGCAGCTGCCTGGAGCTCTTGTCAACACGGGAAGCTTCGATGAACAGCCGCGTCAAACTTCTGCAACTCCGTGTATTCCGGGAGATTTTGATTCTGTATTGCTTACAGGCACGTATATCCGCCGTCAACAGAGAGGACTGCGCCGGTCGTGAACGTGGACGCGTCGCTTGCAAAATAGAGCACCAATCCGACCATTTCGTCCGGTTGGGCGACTCTTCCCATCGGCGTGCCGCCGAGCCACTTCGCGACCGCGGGGTCGTTCGGCGTACTCAGCCGTCTGGCCGTGAGCGGCGTGTCGGTAAAGCCGGGGCAGATCGCGTTGACGCGCACGCCGCGCTGCGCCCACTCGTTGGCCATGCACTTCGTCAGCATGATGACGCCCGCCTTGGACGAGTTGTACGCGCATTGCTGCTGGGGCAGGGGATTGACGACCAGGCCGGACATGGACGCGACGTTCACAATATTGCCGTGTCCCTGCTGCAGCATCCGGTTTCCGAACGTGCGGCACATGAGGAACGTGCCCGTCAGATTGACGCCGACGACCTTCTGCCAGACCTCCAGTGGCATCTCCTCGGCAGGGGCCAGCTTGTTGACGCCCGCATTGTTGACCAGAATGTCAAGCCCGTTCGGGAAGATCTCCCACGCCTGCTCCGCAAGCCGCAGCACGTCTTCTTCCTTCGAGATATCCGCTTTCAGCACCGTGCAGCTCACGCCCTTGGCGCGCACGGCAGCCTCCGCTTTGGGAAATTCTTCTTTCATCAGCCCCGCGATGATAATATCCGCGCCCGCCGCGGCCAGACCCTTTGCGATCTCCAGCCCAATGCCGCGCTCCGCGCCGGTCACAAGGGCGGTCTTGCCCTTCAGACTGAACCGGTCCATTGTAAAATCAGCCATATTTTAGATTCCTTCCTTCTTATTCCGTCGTAAACGAATAGATGGTCTTGCTGTCAAAGACCTCGCCCGCGCGCAGGACGCAGCTTGGCCAGTCCGGATGGTGGATGCAGTCCGGGAAATGCTGCGTTTCGAGGCAGAACGCGGAGCGGTGGCCGTATTTCTGGCCGTTTTTGCCGATACGCTCTTTCATATGGTTGGCCGTAAAGAGCTGCACGCCGGGCTGGTCGGTCGTCACGTGCATGACGATGCCGCTTTTTAATGACTTTGCCTCGATCGCCGGGACGCTTCCGTCCAGGCAGAAATTCACGTCGTAGCCGCGGAAGGGTTTCACGCACGGCTCATCGCTGTCTGCGTCCTTGCCGATAGCCTTGAAGCTGCGGAAGTCCATCGCCGTACCCGCAACAGGCGCAAGCTCGCCCGTCGGCAGACAGCCCGCGTCGTTCGGCGTATAGTGGTCAGCATGAATTTTCAGAAGCTGCTCCTGCACCATGCCCTCACCGTCGAGATTAAAATAGCTGTGGTTCGTCAGGTTCAAAATCGTATCCTGATCGCACTGCGCCGTATAGTGGAGCATCAGTCCGTCGCCCTGCCAACTGAACTTCACAGATACTGTCAGCGTGCCGGGATATCCCTCTTCGCCGTCCGGCGAGACGCGTGCGAAGCGGACACCGTCGGCCTCCGCCTCGCCCTGCCAGACGTATTTATCAAAGCCGCGCAGGCCGCCGTGCAGATGGTTCTCCCCGTTGTTTTTCGCCAGCCGGTACGCCTTGCCGTTCAGCTCAAATTCCGCGCCGCCGATACGGTTGCCGAACCGGCCGATGGTCGCGCCGTAGAAGCTGGGCTTGCCGGTATAGCCGGCCAGATCGTCATAGCCGAGCACGACGTCCCGCAAAATTCCGTCCCGATCCGGCACGAAAAGGGCGCGCAGCGCTGCGCCATAGTCCAGCAGTTCTGCATACAGGCCGTGTGCGTTTTCCATCGTCCAGCAGGATACGGCAGTACCGTCCGCAAGCGTGCCGAACGTACGCTTTGTGATCTTCATATGGGTTCTTCCTTTCTGATAACACTGCGCCTGCCGGTTTTCCGGCAGGCGTTTGGCGCTTACAGGATTTTGTCCGCGCCCAGCAGCTTGATTTTTCCGATGCAGTAATCGCGGACGGCATGGATGGGTTCGCGCATGAACACATCCAGCGCGACTGTCGTGCGTTCCGTGACCATGACCTGATCGAGGAAGGCATAGCAGAGATCGGTTGCAAAGTTGACCTTGCGGATACCGGCTTCTACTGCCATGCGGATCTGCTCGTCCGGCACGCCGGAGCCACCGTGGAGCACCAGCGGCAGTTTGCCTGTTGCTTCACGGATGTCGCGGATACGCTGAATATCCAGCACAGGCGCTTTTTTATACCGGCCATGCGCCGTACCGACCATGACAGCCAGGGCGGAAACACCGGTTTCTTTCACAAAGCGCACTGCCTCCGCGACATCGGTATAGTTGCCGAGCACCTCGTCCTTCGTTGCGCCGACATGGCCAAGCTCACCCTCGACCGGAACGCCGGCATAGCTGCAGAGCTCTGCCGCGAGCTTTGTCGTGGCAATGTTCTCCTCCAGCGGCAGGGTCGATGCGTCGATCATCACGCCAGTCATGCCCAGACGGATGGCCCGGACAACCTCCGGGATGCCCGCGCCGTGGTCAAGGTGCATGACCGCAGGCTGCGGGAGCTGGCGGATGGCCTCCAGAATGGCGGGCGCGACAAAATTACCGTCGTTGGTATCGGCCAGACGGCTGAACATCTGGAAGATGACCGGTGCGCCGGTTTCCTTCGCGGCTTCCAGAACACCCATGACGCACTCCTGCGTGTAGCAGTTGAACGCTGGGATTGCGCAGCCTTTTTCTTCAGCCAGCGCAAGAATGGATCTTAAATCAGTCAGCATATCAGTTTCTCCTTTTAATCCACCGTATCGGAGTCCAGATGCGGGATCAGGCGGCAGAACTCGCGCAGCTCCCATGTATAGTCGCCTTCGACCTCAGCCATGTGATGGATGTACGGGCCGTCGATCAGCTTGCGCTCCCACTTGGTCAGGTTGTTGAACCGTGCCCAGAGGTAGGTGCCGAAGGTATACGGGCCGTCGGCGCTCTCCAGCGTGCCGTTGAGCAGCTGATAGTGGCCGTCGTCCTGATCGAAGCGGCAGATGGTGAATTTGCCGTCCTTGACCTGGAACCACTGGCGCTGGTTCTCCTCGCGTGCGACGGTGCCGGGCTTTTTGAGCGAGTAGGCAAACGGACCACAGTGCCACAGCAGCTCGACATTTTTGTCCTCCGGATGGCGGACGGTGAACTCGCCGAAGAACGGCGGGTTCTTGCCCAGTGCCGCGCAGGACAGCAGCGCCATGGAGATCGCGCCGTGCATATCGCTTTCGCAGGAGACGATGTAGCCCATGTCAGCCAGAATGCTGTAGGCGGTGCAGGGCATGGCTCCGACGCCCAGCTGCATGGAGGTCCAGCACTCGGAGGAAATGACGTCGACGTCGTATTCCTCGAAGATCTCTTTATAAAGAAGCACGAATGCGTAGATCTTCTTCGCGAGCGGCGGGGTATCCTTGTCCATCTGATAGCGCTCGAACAGGATCTTCGCGCCCTCCTCCAGCTCTGCATCGCGCTCTTTGAGGATGCGGTTATATTTGTCGATAATGACCGCCATATTGACCGGAATGATGTGCATGCCGAAGCGCTGCATCAATTCGCCCTCGTTGAAAATAACGGAGCAGAAGGGCTTCGGACGCAGACCGACCTGCGCGATGCGCATACCGCGGAAATTCTTGATCATGCAGGCAACGCGGACGAATTTGTCCAGGCCTTCGGCAAAGATCGGGTCGCTTACGCGGCAGTTTTCAATATAGCTGAACGGAACGCCGTAGCGCTGCATCTGGCGGCTGACGCCGAACAGGCCGCATTGGCTGTCGGTGTGGCGGCTGCCGTCCGGCTCAAATACATCGTCCAGCGGCCCCCAGAGCAGAACGGGAAGCCCCAGCTCCTTGGTGACCATGGCGGCAACCTCTTCATTGCCGAAGTTGCTGTTGATGATGAAAATCGCGTCGGCGCGCTCTTTGCGCATCAGATCTACAACAGGCTGCACGTCTTTTTCGTTGTACAATACTTCTACATCGTTAATGTCCTTGAGGTCGACGAACGAGACGTTTTCGCTGGTGAAATGCTCCTCGATATACGCTACGGTTTTTCTTGCGCGCTCCTCCGCGTATTCCCAGTTGAAAATACCGGGGCGCGGGGTGCAGTCTCTGCGGATCGGCACAAGACCGATCTTGACATGGTAATTCAGCATACTGATTTCCTCCCTGTCTTTCTATTTGTCAAGCGTTCAAAAGCCCATATTTGTAATGCCGGACGCGCTCGTCCAGCTCGGCTCCGTCAATTTCGCCCGTGGCGAGGAACTTTTCCAGAACCGGCAGCGTCGGGATGCCGGAGCGCCCGCCGGGTCGGGTGCATTTGATCGCCGAAACGCCGGAACAGAACCGGCAGCAGGTCTTTGCATCCCAGCCCTGAAGCCACGCGTAGATATAGGCTCCATGGAACACGTCGCCCGCGCCGGTCGAATCGACCGCTTTGACCTTGAAGGCAGGGACTTCAAAATAATCGTCCCCGCAGAGGCCAACGCAGCCGTCGGCGCCAAAGGTAAAGATCACGGTGTTCGGTCCCTTCGCCTGAATGGCGCGCAGGACAGTTTGGATATCGTCTCTGCCTCCGGCGTAGCCCTCGGTCTGACACATGACGTTGTAATATGTCTCAGAGCCGATGAAAATGTCCAGATGGCGGTAATTTTCATAGATATCCGGGCGGTAATACGCGGCGTCGATGGACACGATGCCGCCTGCCTCGTGCATCCATTCGCAGGCTTTGATAATGGCGGGTGTGAACTGGCCGATGTGCAGTGCCTTTGCCGACTGGATATAGTCCTTGTCCAGCTCCTCCGGGGTCAGCGGGTCAAAATCGCCGGGCTTGCTGATGAATTCCTTGCCGTCATTCTCCTGCTCGGCCACGCACAGGCAGAAATTTGTCCGCTTGCCGGGCGCGACCTTCAAGTGAGACGTATCCACATGGTTATAGGTAAAATCCGCCGCGGCAAGCCGCCCCAGCATATCGTCTCCAACGACGCCGAGGATGGAGCTTTTCAGCCCCAGCCTCGCCGCCGCGACCATCGCCGTAGGGACGTTGCCGCCGCCCATGAAGCAGTAGTCGTTCATGCGCATATTGACGTTGGTTTCCGGGAGCCTAGAAAGCTGGATATCCAGATCCTGAAACGGATCGCCGAAGCCAATGACGTCAAATTTCTTTTCCATTTCGTTCCCCTTTCCGCATTTACGGGATCATGGCGCAGTATTTGAAGTCGAAATACTCTTCGAGGGACCAGGGGGATTTGTCGCAGCCGACGCCGGACTGCTTCACGCCTGCGTGCGGGACCTGCTCGGTGCCGCCGGAGCCGTTGATGAAGATCTCGCCGGCCTCCATGCCCTCGAATGCTTTGGAAATTTCCTTCGCGTTGTGGCCGAAGAAGTAGGAAGACAGGCCGTAGATCGTGTTGTTGGCCTTCTCGATCGCCTCGTCCAGCGCCTTGAACGGCTGCATCGGGATGATCGGCCCGAAGATCTCTTCCCTGCTCACGCGCATATCGTCCGTAACGTCCACCAGCAGCGCAGGCGTCATGTATGCGCCCTTCGCAAAGTCCTCCGGCACCTCGCCGCCCATCACGAGCTTCGCGCCGGACTTTACCGCATCGTCCACCAGCTCCAGCATACGGTCGCGCGCCTTTTTGTTGATCAGCGGCCCCATGACCTGTCCTTCGTCCTTCCACCGGCCGAGCTTCACGGCGCGCAGCTTCTCCGCGACCTTTTCGCACAGCTGCGGATAGATGCGCTCCTGCACATAAATGCGGTTATAGTTCACGCACGTCTGGCCCGCGAAGCCGGTCTTCTTCGCCACGATATTCGCCGCGACCTCGTCCAGATCCACGTCCGGCATCACGATAACGGGCGCGTTGCCGCCCAGCTCGAAGGAATACTTCTTTACGGACGCTGCACCCTCGCGCATGATCTGCAGGCCCGTCTCGCTCGAACCGATGAGCGTAATGAGCTTCGGGATGCTGCTGGAGTTGAGCGTCTTTCCCACTTCACTGGCCGGGCCGGAGATGATGTTGATGACGCCTGCCGGGAAGCCGATCTTCTCCGCGATCACGCCGAGATAGAGCGTGGCCAGCGGGGTCTGGCTCGACGGCTTGATGATGCAGCAGCAGCCGGAGACGACTGCGGGCGCGATCTTCAGTCCCGCGTTGCCCAGCGGGTAGTTCCACGCCAGATGGCCGACCGAAACGCCCATCGGGCGGCGCTCAACGATATGATAGCCGCTGCCATACGTCCCTGCCGCGTTGGGGAAGGACGTGCCGTAGACGCGCTTGACCTCCTCCGCGTAATACTGGAAGCTCGTCATGCACCAGTCAAAGTCGCCGCAGGCCAGCGCATACGTTCTGCCGGATTCCCGGCTGACCAGCTCGACCAGCGTCTCGCGCTCGGCCAAACACGCCTCGCGGAGCTTCAGCATCCAGTCGATGCGCGTCTGCAAAGGGGTCTTCGACCAGGTCTTGAACGCTTCCGCCGCCGCGTCCAGCGCCTGCTGCGCCTGCGCCGCGTTCGCGGAGCCGACCGTGCCGACGACCTCGCCGGTCGACGGGTCGAGCACGTCCAGCGGCTTTCCAAGGCCAGTAACCAATTTGCCGCCAATATACTGCTGATACATCCCGCTTACTCCTTTCTCTCCAGCGCGTCCGCGCGCTGCTGGTTCTTAAAGCCCTTCAGACCGCGCGCGCCGAGGAACTTCGCGGTCTTGCCGAGCTCTGCTTCAATTTCCATGAACCGGTTCGCCCGCGGGCCGATGCCGCATTCGCGCACGGAACCGGCGTTGATGCCCACGGCATAATCCGCGATGGCCTCGCCCTCGCCTCTGGAGTCCGACGGCATGACGGCGTAGCCGAATTTATACGCATACTGGATCATCTCCAGCGCCTCGGAGATTGTGCCGATCTGGTTGACCTTCAGCAAAACCGTATTGGCCGCGCCCTTCGTCACGCCATGGGCCACACGGCGGATGTTCGTCGTAAACAGATCGTCGCCGACAATCTGGATGCCGGAATCTTTCGTCAGAGCCGCGGTCGTGTCATAATCGTCTTCGTTGAACGGATCCTCCAGAATGACGAACGGGAATTCCTTGATGATATGCAGATAGAACTCGTAGAGCTGATCCTTCGTCTTGGGCTGGTTATTAAAGAGGCCGTAATATTTGCCGTCTTCCTTGTTGTGATAGGTGTCGGTCGCAACGTCCATCTGGAAGCCGGCCTTTCCTTCATAGCCAGCCTCGATGATCGTCTCGGTCATAGCTTCCCAGATCTCCTCGTCGGACTTGAACACGCCTTCCGGCACGACGATGAAATCGCGGATGTTCGGCGCGCCGCCGAAGCGCCTGTCCATCTTCTCGGCCCAGCGGGTGTGGATATCCCAGCAGGCGTAGGAGGCGTCGGCAAACGTGTCGAAGCCGAAGCACATGACGGACATGGTGGGCTTGCCGCCGGGGGTGGTGATGCCGCCGCCGTAGCGCTCATGTCCCGCGACCATCGCGACGCCCGGAACGGGCAGATACATCGCGTTCGCGCCGCCGATGTGCCGGTAAAGCGGGATGCCCAGCGCCGCCGCGCCCGCCTTTAAAACAGCCGCGGAGACGGCCGCCGTCGCGTTGCCGCCGAGCTTTGCCTTCGCGCCCGGGACGATATCGAGCATCGTGCGGTCGATCAGCCGCTGGTTGGCCGCGTCCAGCCCCTTCAGCGCCGGGGCGATGATCTCGTTGACGTTCCGCACCGCGCCCAGAACGCCCTTGCCGCGGAAGCGCTCGCCGCCGTCGAAGTCAAAATGGATCTCATGCGTGCCGATGGAAATGCCGGACGTGCACATGGCCCGGCCCATCGCGCCGTTTTCCGTTGTGACCACGGCCTCTACGCCGGGGTTGCCGCGGTTCGTGTATACCTGTCTTGCCGTAATGGAGCGGATCTCTGTTCCTGCCATTTTTCTGTCACTCCTTCTGTATTTCTTTTATTCCTGAATCAAAATCACGCGCAGATCGAGTGCGGAGACGTTTGCCGCCGCAGCTACGCCGCAGCCGAGCCGCCAGAGCGGCTCCGACGTGCCATGCGTGCGCAGCGCGTCCTCCAGATCGATCCCGGCCTGCTTCGCGGCCTGCGCCGTTTCGCCGTCTGTGATCGCACCGGCGAGGCATTCCGGCGCGCCGGGGTATCGGAAGCCGCCGGGGCCGTCCGTGCCGTCGGTGTCGACCGCGCCGAAGACGATCTTACGGCTGCCTGCGATTGTCAGCGCCGCCGCCGTGCAGTATTCCTGGTTGCGCCCGCCGACGCCGCTCTCCGCGCCGACCGTCACCACGTTCTCGCCGGAGGACAAAAGCACGATGGGCGCGCGGAACGGCTCTGCCATGCGCTCTGCGCAAAGGGCCATCGCCGCGTCGACCAGTCCCGCCTCCTTCGCCTCCGCCTGCTGATATTCCGAGAGCATGACGCAGGGCAGACCAAGCTCCGCCGCCTTTTTCCGCACGGCGGGATAGACCGTCGCGTCCTTGAAGATGAGGCCGAAGAACCGTGCGCCGAGGCTTTCATACTCTTCTACACTCATGTTCTCCGTCTCCGGCGTGCCGCGCAGCAGCCGGTTCTGGATGGAGACGGGGGTCTTGTCCCACGCGTTCCACTTTTGCAGGATCGCGATGCAGTCCGCGTAGGTCGTACCGGTCGAGAGCGGGGGGAAGAAGGTGTTGTGCTCCAGCATCTCAAAATACGTCGTGCGCGTCACGGGCGTATTCTGCTTCGAGGGATCTGCCGTCGTCATATGGACAAGCGTCGCGGGCCGAAACAGCCGGGAAAGCCGGCCGCCCTTGAAGCGGTCGATGTGCGTGCGGATGGGGTTCAGATCGCTGGTCGGTACGCCCTTTTCGATCTGCATCATGTGGGTAAAGCGCGCGATCTCGTCGATGGTGATATCGTCCGCCGGATAGGTCATGAGCGAGCCGCAGCCGCTTCCCGTGATGGTGAAGACCAGATCGCGGCTGGTGATATCCCGCGCCAGCGCTTCGATTTTCTTGCAGCCCTCGACGCAGGCCTCGTCCGGCACGGGATGGCCTGCCAGCGTGACGCCGATCTTTTTGCAGATGATGTCTTCGCCGTGCTTGGCAATGACATGGCCGCCGGTCAGCACATCGCCCAGCGCTTCCTCCATCGCCAGCGCCGCGCGCTGCACGCCCTTGGCCGCGCCGACGACATACACGCGCTCATAGTCCTTCAGATCAAATTCCAGCGGCCCCGCGTGCGGGTCTCCTTTCATCTCGAAGCCGTCCGTATGCAGAACGATCTTCCCATTCTCCGCATGGACAAGCTGCTTCACCCGCACATACGGGTCGAGCGCGTCCAATCCCGCGTCCAGCAGCTCCGCGACGATTTTTCGCCCTTCGCGGTTGCCGTGCGCGGCCAGCTGTTCTTTGTTGGTTATCCTCATATCAGAAATGGATCTCGTCGGGCACGGGAGCCTCGCCGCAGACGCCTTTGAGGTTCGCGATCAGCTCCACGTCCTCCGGCTCCAGCTCGAAGTCGAACACGTTCAGGTTTTCCTTCACGCGGTCCGGGTTCGCGGACTTCGGCAGCGGCAGCCAGCCCATCTGCATACTCCAGCGCAGGCAGATCTGGCCTACGCTCCGGCCGTACTTCTGCGCAAGCTGCTGCATCTGCGGCACCTTGAAGATCGCGCCGGTGCCGAACGGGCTGTAGGCCTCGACGAGAATGTTGTTCTTTTTGCAGTACGCCACGACCTCCGGCTGCGTCACGCCGGGGCAGAGGCGGAGCTGGTTGACCATGGGGAGGATTTCGCAGTGCGCCTTCAAAAGCTCAATATGGTGCGGCATGAAGTTGCTCACGCCGATGGCGCGGATGCGCCCGGCCTTATAGAGTTCCTCAAATGCCTTCCAGGTGCCGATGGTGGCCTCCTGCCATGTCGTGCGGTACTGGATGGGGTTCGGCCAGTGGATCAGGTACAGATCCAGATACCGCAGGCCGAGCCGGGAGAGCGTCATGTCGAACGCCTCAAGCGTCGCCTGATAGCCGTGCGCGGCGTTGCGCAGCTTGCTGGTCACAAAAATTTCCTCGCGGGGAACGCCGCTGATGCGGATGCCCTGTCCGACGCCGCGCTCATTGCCGTAGGCGGCAGCGGTGTCAATGAGGCGGTATCCCGCCGCCATTGCGTCCTTCACCGCCGCGGACGCGACCGCGTCCGGGGACTGGTATGTTCCAAGGCCGATGCACGGCATTTTTACGCCGTTTGCAAGTGTATATGTATCCTGACTGGATCTCATTGTCATTCCCTCCCTTATTTCCGGATCGCCAGACGGTTGCGCAGATCCTGCGCCTGATAGACGGACTCGCGCAGATTTCTTGCGATGAGCGCGTAATCGTTGTTCACAAGCGCCTGTCCCTGCGTGAACATCCAGTCGCCGCCGCAGATGACCTTCCGGTTTTCCAGCAGCGGGAGGAAATTCGTCTCATTGAGCATACCGGTCACGAGGAAGTGGAGCATGGGGTATGCGCCGGTATATTCATTGAGCGTTGCCAGACCGCCGAGCTGGTAGATCGGGAAAAACTTGACCATATCGAGGCCGTATTCCACCGCCATGGTCATTTCGCCCGGCGTGATGCAGTTCGGGATGACGGGGATCTTTTTGTCGATGCAGTATTCCACGACCTGCCGGCCGATGCCGGGCATGATGATAAACTGCGCGCCGTGATCGATGGCGGCCTTGGCCTGATCGAGCGTGATGATCGTGCCCGCGCCCGCGACGATCTCCGGGACATCTCTTGCGATGCGCTCCAGATTTCCCATCGCGTGCTCGTTGCGCATCAGCACCTCCACCACGGGAAGTCCGCCCGCGACGAGGGCCTTTGCCGCCGGAACGGCCTGCTCCGGCTCCGCGTAGGCGATGATCGGCGCAATGCCGGTCACCTTCAATACATCCTTCATGAGTTCGGTTTTGTCCATACCCTGTTCCCCCTCAATCTGCCAGCCAGTGCAGGCTGGTCTTTGTCAGCGCGGCGGCCCTTTCAAGGTTCTCCGCCATATTGTCCGCGAGCTCCAGCCGGTTTTCCGCCAGCGCCTTCTCGCGCCTTGCCCACTCCATCTCGCCGGGAACGAAGATCTTCTGCGCGTTCTTCGCCAGCGGCGCGGACTCCAGCTCCTGCACCATCTGCTCCATGCGCGCTTCAAATTCGTCCATCGGCAGCATCTGCGCCAGATCCACGGCGATGAACGCGTGGCCAACATTGTTCTTCGCCTCCAGATCGAGGTTCCAGCTCACGACCTGACTCAGAAGTCCCGCGCCCGTCAGCACGGAGGCAAGGATTTCGACCATGATGGCGAAGCCGTAGCCCTTGTGCGCTGCCATTGGAAGAAGATGCGAGTCGTACGGGAACCCAGACGGATCCGTCGTCGGCAGGCCCTCGGCGTCAATTAAGAAGCCGGGCGGCACCTGCTGTCCCTTTTCGCGCGCCATGACGATCTTCAAGGCCGCGGCGCCGCTCAGGGCGATGTCGAGGAAGACGGACTTTCCGTTCTTCAGCGGCGCCGCGAACGAAAAGGGGTTGTTGCCGATGGCCACATCGCGGCTGCCGGGGATGGCCATGTTGGGGTCGGTGTTGCTCATGGCGATGCCGAGCAGGCCCTGCTGCGCGGCAAGATTGGCATAATAGCCCGCCGCGCCGAAATGGCAGCTATTGTGCACGCCGACATAGGCGATGCCGGTCTTCTTCGCCTTCTGGGTGGCAAGCTCCATGGCCCTGCAGGACGAGACCATGCCCATGGCCGCATTGCCGTTGACGATAGCCCACGAGGGGCCTTCCTTTTCCACCGTCGGGACAGCCTTCGCGTCCAGACCGCCCGCCTGCATCTTGCGGATATAATTGTACAGATTGTTCGTGCCATGCGAGAACACGCCGAATGTGTCCGTCGTCACGAGCGTATTGGCGATCGTCCGCGCGTTCTCCGCGCCAACCCCCACCGCCTCCAGAGCTCCCTGCGCAAACCGCAGCAGCTCGTCTACCTGAATTGCTTTCATGTCGTTTTCCTCCTGAATAGAAGCGTTATTTGACCGCGCTGTCGACCTGCCCCTGAATGAAGTACTTCTGCAGGCACAGATACGCCACGACAAGCGGCAGCACGCACAGCACCGCGGCTGCCGCCGCGCCGTGCATATTCTGGGCGCTGTCCGCACCGCCGAAGAACTGCCGGATGAGCAGCACCAGCGTGTATTTCGACGGCTTCTGCAGGATGTAATACGGATACAGATACTCATTCCATGCCGTGACGCCCTTGAGGATGATGACGGATACCGTCACGGGCTTCAGCTGCGGCAGGATAATGCTCCAGAACGTGCGCAGGACGCCTGCGCCATCGATGGCCGCAGCCTCGTCCAGCGCGATGGGAATGGAATTGATGAAGTTCGTGTACAGATGAATGGACATCGGCAGGCCGAACGCCGCCGCAATGACAATGACCGCCCACTGCTGGTTGATGCCGCCGAGCGCAACAAGCTCTGTGTACACGCCGACCAGAATGGACAGCGGCGGGATCATCATGATGCCCAGACAGAAGCTCTGCATGAAGCTGTTGAACCGGGAGCGGTTGCGCGCGAACGCATAGGCCGCCATGCAGCCGAACACGACCTCGATCGCGACCGTACCGACCGCGATGAGCACGGTATTGCCCAGCGCACGGAAAAGCTTGCCGCTTTCGATGATGGAGGTGAAATTGCTGATATCAAAATACGTCGGTGGGAGCAGACGGCTGCCGAGATCTGTCGGGTGCTTGAACGCCATGTTGACCAGCACATAGATCGGCAGGATATAGATCAGGATGATGACAGCGCTCAGGATATATTTCCATGCGTTTTTCTGCCTTGTCTTATGCGCCTGCTTCTGAAGCGTCTGCTGCATCAGTACTGCACCTCCCGTTTGCGGAAATAGCGCGTGAGGAATGTCGAGATAATAAAGATGAACACGAACAGGAACACGCCGACCGCCGAGGCATAGCCAGCCTTTTCCGAGTCAAAATACATATAGGAAATGTATGTGGACAGCGAATGCGTCTTCAATGTGGGGCCGCCCTTTGTCAGGGAGATGATCACATCGTTCAGCTTCAATCCGCCGATGACATTCTGAATGACTGCGGTGGACATGGCGGGCGTCAGCAGCGGGAGCGTCACATGGCGGAAGATCTGCCACTTGTTCCCGCCGTCGAGCGTCGCCGCCTCATAATACATGGACGGAATATTCTGCAGACCCGCCAGATAGACGATCATGGCGATGCCGACATACTGCCAGCTGTTGACGAGCGTGATGATGATCTTGCCGCGCGTTCCGTCCGCCAGCCAGTTGATCGCGTCCTTCCCGAGATACTGGAAGATCTCATTGATGACGCCGTGGTTGAGCTGGAAGAAGAAATACATGATGTAGCCCATCAGAAGGCCGGAGATCATGACCGGCAGATAGATGATCGTCCGCACCGCGTTGCGGATCTTGAATTTGCTGTTGAGGAACAGCGCCAGCGCCAGACCGAATACGTTCTGCAGCAGCGCCGAGCCGAAGCCATAGAGCATGGTGTTCCAGAATGAGGACTTAAAGTATTTGTCCGAAAGCAGGCTGAGATAGTTTTTCAGCCCGATGAAGGTCATATTTTGGGAATATCCATTCCATTTAAAGAACGAGATATAGATGCCCCGCGCCAGAGGGTACAGCACAAAACACGCCATAAGCAGGACAGCCGGTATATACAGAAGATTCATCTGTCTTTTCCGTTTTTCCATTCCGTTGTCCGTTCCTTTCTAAAAAAGAGTAAGGCAGGCGCCGGATGCTCTATGGAGTTCATCCGACACCTGCCGGTAAATCATTCAAGCAGATCAGTCGTTACAATGCGGGGCCATATTCAGCTTAAAGGACGCTGGACCACGGTTGCAAGCGCTTAGCCGTTCTGCTCCGCGTAGAGTTCGAGATAGTTGTCACGCAGGTATTCAACGGCCTCGGTCACGTCGTCGGGGTTGGAAAGCATCATGGACATGGAGTCGGCCATAATGCCCCACATACCGGACGGGAAGAACTTGCGGTCGAAGAGGTTGTCGTACTGAACCTTGCCGCCACAGTCTTCCACGGCCTGACGGTAGCAGTTGAGCGTGTAGACATCAGCAGCGTCAGCGCCTTCAACGGTGGGCAGCGCGCCGGAGACCGTCGCCCACTTGGAGCCGACCTCGGGACGGGCCAGGTAGTCGAGCAGCGCCCAGCAGGCAGCTTCGTTTTCGGTATCCTTCCAGACGCCCCATGCGTCGCCTTCGCCGACACGGAAGGACGGAGCGCCGTCTGCGGAGGAGGGCAGCGGGAGAACGCCCATGTTGGCATCGGGATAATACTGACGGGCGACCGTGATGTTGTCGGTGCCGCGGACCATGAAGGCAGCCTCGCCGGAGCCGAGCATCTGCTGCGCACCGGCAGCGTCGAGCGTCAGAACGTCTTCATTGATGTAGCCCTTCTTCATCCAGGTAGCCAGATACTCGTAGAGCTCGGTGGCATAGGTGTCGAAGTCGAACGTGCCGTCCTTCAGAGAGTCACCCAGATCATACTTGGCGCCTTCATCCGTCCAGAAGGTCGGGGCAACGGAGCCGAGCAGGCCCGCGAGGTTGCCGCCGACGGAGCCGCCGATCGCCAGCGGGGTGATGCCGGCTGCGACGAGCTTTTCACAGGCTGCATCGAAATCGTCCCAGGTGCGGATGGAGTTGGGGTCGACGCCGGCCTTATCGAGTGCGTCCTTGTTGTAGATCAGGCCGGAAATGCTCATGGACATACCGAGCGCGTAGAAGTTGCCGTTTTCGTCGGCCATAACGCCAGCGAGAGAGTCCTTGTCGATGGAATCGAACCAGGGCTGATCGTTGACGACCTTCAGATATTCGCTGTAGCGGAGCAGCGACCAGCCGTGGGTCATCCAGACATCAGGCAGGGAGTTGGAAGCCATCATGGTCTTGAGCTGCGCTTCACCCTCGGAACCCGGAGTGATGAGATCGACCTGAATGCCGGTCTCGGCCATGAAGTCATTGATGATCTCCTGGAACACTTCCAGCTTCGCATCGGTGTAGCTGGTTGCGAAAACGGAGATCGTGCCGCCGACAGCGGGTTCTTCCGTCGTTTCTTCGGCAGCGGGAGCGGTTTCTTCGGGAGTCGTCTCCTCAGCCGGTTCCGTCGTGGTGGTCTGCTCTGCTTCCTTGGCGGGCTCTGTCTTGGCCGCGCAGGCGAACATCGTCAGCACCATCAGTGCCGCGAGGATCAATGCAAGAATCTTCTTCATTTTTGGTTTTCCTCCTTGTCATTTTATACAAACAACGTTTTGTTTTTTGCTGTCTGCTATTACAAAGTACCATATTTTTCGCATTCTGATAATGCAGAAATCTGTTGCAAACATGGACAATTCTGCTGGACATTTTCCGCTGCTTCTGCTACACTATATAAAAAACAAATTTCAAAACCGAACGCGGCAGGAGGCGGACGCTGATGACGCTGAACAATTTTGACGAATTCATTGACAAAACAGATTATCTGCAAACGAGGCTCCTCCAGGTCAACAGCTGCGGCTCGGAACGGGTCGTCAAATATGACTATACGATCCTGCGCTCAAACGGGCGGCGGGACTTCCACTTTCTATATCTGCAGAACGGATGGCTCGACATTGAGGTCGGCACGGCGAAGGCGCGGCTGTCGCGCGGACAGTGCGCGGTGTTCCTGCCGAACGTGCGGCAGATGTACTCCTTTACCGCTGCGGGCGACCCGGTCTCCCTCTACCTGCATTTTACCGGACAGGCCGCAGCCGAGGCCATGCAGTACCTGCGCCCGACGGAGAACATGATCTACACCATTTCTGACCAGACGCTGTTTGAAAGCCTGTTCCACCGGCTCAATCGCCTGCACAATCTGCAGCAGTCCGCCGCGCTGCAGATCCCGGAAGAAAACAGCATCCTCCTGCAGCTCATCACCATCGTCTGCCGCAGCAGCGCGGACAACGACGCGCCCATCCGCAGCGATATCCTCAGCGCCATGGAATATATGCGAGAGCACATGCAGGAGCAGATCAATTTCCAGACCTTTGCCGAGACGCTGCACCTGAGCTACAGCCGCTTTGCGCATCTGTTCACACAGGCTGTCGGTGTCTCGCCGCAGCAGTATCTGCTGCGCCTCCGGCTTGACCGCGCACGGGGCTTCCTGCGCGATTCCTCCATGAGCGTTTCCGAGGTGGCTGAAAGTACAGGCTTCAACGACCCGTTTTATTTCAGCCGCATGTTCAGCAAAGCCTTCGGCCTGTCCCCGAGAGCGTTCCGGAGCAAATGCCGGAAATAACGCCTTTTACTTGTAATCTCCGAGGTAGTCCGTGTTTTTCTCAAAAATCAGATCGCACATATCGCGAATCTCCTGCAGGCTGCACACGGCGGAGCAGAGCGGATCCATCATGACCGCGTGATACACATCCTCCCGGCTCTTTGTCATGGCCGCGCACACGACAAGATTCTCGATCTGCGCCGTCGTGCTGACCAGAATGGCCAGATGCGCCGGTAGCTCGCCGACGATCGTCTTGTGGATGCCGTCCTTATCCGCGAAAACGGGGATCTCCACGCAGGCGTCCTTCGGCAGATTTGGGATGGATCCGTCGTTAATGACGTTGCCGTTGAACCGGAACGGCGTCCGGTCGCCGAAGCGCGCGTTGAAAATATTTGCGGCGTATTCACTGCTGCGTTTGGTGTCGACAGGCTCGTGCTCGATCCAGTCCGTGATCTCCTGCTTCCAGCTTCCGGCGCGCTCCAGCCGGCTGTTGAGCGAAAACGCGTGCAGTCCGGCGTTCCAGTTGGTGCTGTGCGTGCAGTATCTTTCAATCAGATCCGGACGTTTGCGGAACCAAGCGTTATACTCGGAATTGTGGCCGCTGGACTCCGTGACATAATAGCCCAGATGCCGGAACATTTCGTTGCGCACCTGCTCCTTGTTATAAAACGCGGGATTCTCCAGCTTCTTTGCAAGCTTTGGGTACAGGTCCTGCCCGTTGTGCTCCAGCTTGAGATAGAACGCCTGATGGTTGACGCCCGCACAGAGATAATTGATCTCGTCCACCGGCGTTTCCAGCCACTCCGCCAGCATGGTGACCGTCCCCTGCACGCTGTGGCACAGACCTGTGACCTCGACGTTTGTTTCGGTCTGCATGGCCTTGCAGAGCATCGACATCGGATTCGTGTAATTCAGAAAAACCGCGTTTGGGCAGTATTTCTCGATATCCCGGCAAATGTCCAGCATCAGCGGGATATTGCGCAGAGCGCGGAAAATGCCGGAGACGCTGCGCGTATCGCCGATGTTGATATCGACGCCGAACTGCATGGGGATCTCAATATCATAGCGCCAGACGTCGATCCCGCCGTTGAAGACCGTACACAAAACGCCGTCCGCACCGGAAAGCGCCTCCGCGCGGCTTTGCGTCGGGGTGATTGTTGCGTGCGTACCCATGGCCGCGTTGATCTTTCTGACTGCGGCGGTAATCCGTTCGAGCCGCTCCGGGTCGGTGTCCATCAGCGCCAGCTCACAGTCCGCAAAGGCTGGGAACGAGAGCAGATCCCGGACAAGATTGCGCGTGAAGATAAAGCTGCCCGCGCCGATAAATGCAAATTTTTTCATAAAGAGCACCATCCTTTTTCATTTTTGGATGGTTCCAGTGTATCCCGCCACCTGCGCGGCGGCAAAGCAGAAAACTGCCAGATAAGCGGACATTCCGGCTATACAGCAAGCAGACCGTATGCTATACTGGCCAGGGGTGAGCAGCATGAAAGCCTTTTGTGAATTCCGTGATTCCACGGATTATCCGCCTGTCCACGGGCTTCAGATCAACAGCTGCGGGCAGCAGCAGGCCGGACAATACGGGTATACGGTTCTCCGCTCAAAGGGTCGTTCGGACTATCATTTGCTCTATGTGCAGAGCGGATGGATTACTGCGGAGAAAGACGGCGCTCCTGTGTGCATATCATCGGGTGGCTTCATTTTTTACCCACCCGACGCACGGCAGCTCTATGCGTTCAGCAAGGAAGGAAACGCGATTTCCTACTGGATTCATTTCACCGGAACTGCAATAGAAGATGCTTTGGCCGATCTTCCCTATAAGCGCACGTTTTGTGGGCAGGTTGATGAACGGATGCAGTTCGAGAGCCTACTGCACCAGCTTTCTCAGACACACCACATGCGCGGGCCGGCATACCTTCTTGACGAGGGTGGACTGCTTTTGCAGATTCTTGCCAGTTTGTCGCGCAGCGTCAACCGGCAGGAAAGCACCGAATGCAGCGAAATCCGCGCGGCGGCGGCGTACCTCTGTGAGCATTTCTGCCAACCGCTGTCGCTTGCGGACTGCGCAGCCCGTCTGCACCTGAGCGTAAGCCGGTTTTCGCATCTGTTTACAAAGACCATCGGCGTTTCGCCGTATCAATACCTGCTGCGTCTGCGGCTTGACCGGGCCTGCGCGTTGCTTTTGCATACAGAGCTTGATATCCGCCATATCGCGCAGCTGGTCGGTTTTGATGATCCGTCCTACTTCAGCCGCCTGTTCCGCAAACGCTTTGCGAAAACGCCGGGGGCGTTTCGGACAGCATACAGCCAGGAGCTTTCGGAGCATCCCGCTTCTGCACTTCCGGTTTTATAGGGTGTATCTGAAAACTCCCAACGCACCCGGACAGCGGGCCTTTTTGCGGTGCGCCGCGTCATTTTTCCTTGAAATACGTCAGTATTCCTGCGAAAAAATGTCTTGCGCAACGCAAAAATCCCTCGCTGCCGGTCACATCATGAGTTTTCAGATACACCCTAGAAAACCCCTTCGGTTTTCTTGGATCTTTCCCGCGAAGCTTAAAGCAGCTCAAAATTTCTGACGCACCCAAGTAACCCAAGAGACGCATTTGCCGTGCAGAATTACTTCATAAACCGCTTTATTATCCCGAGCTTTTTCTCCGAATACGGGTGGTAGCGCATCGGAAGATCGAGCCAGGTGGATTTTTTGACGATGCTGCGTGCGTGCGTGAACGTGTCGAAGCTCTTTTTGCCGTGATAGCTGCCCATGCCGCTGCTGCCTACGCCGCCGAAGGGCATATGCGTGGTGGCAAGATGGATGATCGTGTCGTTGATGCAGCCGCCGCCGAAGGAGCAGGTGTCCAGCACGCGGCGTTCGGCTGCCTTGTCAGACGTGAACAGATACAGCGCCAACGGCTTTTCCCGGCTGCGGATGAAATCAATGGCCTCGTCCAGTCGGTCAAACTCCAGCATGGGCAGGATCGGCCCGAAGATCTCCTCCTGCATGACGGGGCTGTCCGGCGAAACGCCGTCCAGCAGCGTGGGCGCAACGAAGCGCGTCTTTTCGTCAAATTCTCCGCCGACCACAGCTGTCTGTCCCTCCAACAGCGCCGTCACGCGGGCAAAGTGCTTTTCCGACACGATCACGGGCATTTCGTCCATGCTGCCGTCCGGGAAGAATTCATGCAGCGCCTGCCGGTATGCCTCGATGAACGCGGGCTTGACCGATTTCTCGATCAGCAGATAGTCCGGCTCCACGCAGGTCTGCCCGGCGTTCAGGACCTTGCCGAACGCGATGCGCCGCGCGGCAAGCTTCACATCGGCGGTTTTATCCACGATGACGGGGCTTTTGCCGCCAAGCTCCAGCGTGACGGGCGTGAGATTTTTGGCCGCAGCCTCCATCACGACCTTGCCGACGGCGACGCTGCCGGTGAAGAAAATGGTGTCGAAGCGCTGTGACAGCAGCGCGCTGTTTTCCGCGCGTCCGCCCTCGACAGCGGCGATATAGCGTGGGTCAAACGTCTCGGCGATGAGCTTCGCGATGGCCGCGCTGGCCGCGGGGGCATAAGCCGACGGCTTTACGATGGCGCAGTTGCCGCCGGAGATCGCGCCCACCAGCGGCGACAGGCAGAGCTGGACGGGGTAGTTCCACGGCGAGATGATCAGCGCGACGCCATACGGCTCCGGCGAGACAAAGCTTTTCGCGTGGAACTGCGCCAGCGGCGTCGGGACGGCGCGCTCACGCATCCAGCCCTTCAGGTGCTTCAGATGAAAACGCACTTCCTCCAATACCATGCCTGTTTCGCACATGTAGACCTCCATGGGGGCCTTGCGGAAGTCCTGATACATGGCCTGCTCCAGCAGCGCTTCGTTTGACCGCAGCGCCTGCTGTAATTTTTTCAGCTGCTCCATTCGGAACGCGTAGGAACGCGTTGCGCCGGAGAGAAAATATGCCCGCTGCGCGCGGACGAGTTCTTGAATATCCATATGGATTCTCCTTTTCAAAACGCCGGAAGCAATCGCTTCCGGCGTTTTTGAATCACGTTACTTGCTGAAGGAAAGCAGCTTCTGATATGCGGCTTCCCATTCCGGCGTGTGATGCGGCTCATAGGTGCTGACGGCCTCGGAACGGCGCACAACGGTGCGCAGTTCGTCCATGGTCTGAATATCGCCCAGCGCCATGGCCTGCGCGAGCAGATTGCCGATGGCTGCGCCCTCGATGGGGCCGGTGATGACAGGCCGGTCGATGGAGTCTGCGACAAACTGATTGAGCAGCTTATTCTGGCAGCCGCCGCCGACAATGTTCAGCGTGTCGATGCGTTGGCCCTTGATCTCCTCCAGACGCTCCAATGCCCAGCGGTATTTGAGCGCGAGGGATTCATAGATGCACCGCGCGATCTGTCCGACGGTCTCCGGGACCGGCTGGTTCGTTTCGCGGCAGAGGGTCTGAATTTTCTCGACCATCCGGCCTCCGGCAAAGAATTCGCCGTAATCGGGATCGATGATGGAGCGGAAGGGTTCTGCCTTTTTTGCCTCTTCCACAATGTCGTTCCAGCTGAGGTTTTGACCGGCCTTCTGCCAGTCGCGGCGGCACTCCTGAATGAGCCACAGGCCCATGATGTTCTTCAGAGGCCGGAAGCCGCCCTGGATCGTGCCCTCGTTGGAGAAGTTCGCGTCGCGCACGGCGTCCGTCAGAATCGGTTCGTCCGTCTCCACGCCGAACAGCGACCACGTACCCGACGAGCAGAACGCAAAGCTGCCCGTGCCGGGGATGGCGGCGACGGCGGAGGCCGTGTCGTGCGTGCCGACGGCGGCAAAATGCGCCTGATTGATGCCCAGCTCAGCGGCCAGCTCCGGGCGGAGCGTTCCGCGCAGCGCACCCGCGCGGTCGAGCTTCGTAAAGATTTTCCTCGGCAGGCCCAGCGAGTCGATCGTCTGCCAGTCCCAGTCCTTTGCAGTGGGGTCATAGAGCATGGAGGTCGTTGCGTTGGTGTATTCCGTCTTTGCCTCGCCTGTCAGGAAGAAGCCCAACAGATCCGGCATCAGCAGCATCGTCTCGGCTGCGTCCAGCGCGGGATCTTCCTGCCGCTTGCGGCGGTAAAGCTGGTAGACGGTGTTGAAATTCATGGTTGCGATGCCCGTGCGGGCGAAAAGCGTCTTAAAATCGACGATTTTCCACGCCTCTTCCATATCTGCGTCAACCGCGTAGCGGTACGAACGCGGATTGGACAGCAGCTGACCGTTTTGGTCAAGCAGGCCGTAATCAACGCCCCAGGTATCGATGCCGATGCAGTCGAGTTCGCCGACATTTGCATTCTTAAACGCAAGCAGACCCTGCTTCAGCTGGTTGTAGAGATACGGCAGATCCCAGTAAAAGACGCCGTTCATCTCGATGTAGTTGTTTTCAAACCGGTGCAGCTCGCGCATGGTGAGTTTCTCGCCGTCGAACTGGCCTAAAATCGCGCGGCCGTTGCTCGCGCCGAGGTCGAACGCCAACAGGTTTCTCATGGTGTCATGCCCCTTTCGTTTTGGCTCAGCAGATGGCAGAGCCGGTCTTTTCGTGCTCGATCAGCTTCCAGGTCGCGTCGATCAGGTTGGAGAACAGCGGGTTTTCCATGGCCTTGATGACGAACGACTGGCGCGGGGAGTTGATGTCCTCGCCCGAGACCTGGAACAGACCGTTTTCGTCGCAGAGACGGCGAAGTCTGGTCAGCTGCTCCGGCGTGTTGCGTGTCGGCATATAGGTGACAGCGCGGATGCCGCAGTCTTTGATGCAGGCGATCACGTCGTCCAGATAGTCGTCCTCAAACTTCTGCGCCTTCTTGTCGCCTGTGACGGAGGCCGTCACGTCGCCAAGATACGCGTAGCACAAAAGCGCGTCGATGTCATTGCACAGCTTGGCCACGTCGCGCACGTTCGGGCATTCCTCCGTCGCATCGATATAAATTTTCGGCACAAACGCCGATTTTAAAATGCCCAGCAGGTCATACTCGTAGAACGGGTATGCCGTGTCCAGCATCTGGGCCTGCTGCTTGGCAGACAGGTTCAGACCGATGGAGGTGAGGTAGTCCACCATTGACTGGCCCTTTCCGGCTTTTACAACCATTTTCTTTGCCAGCGCGTACATGAGATGGCGCTCGGTTACGCCGCCGTCCTCCTTCGCCTCCGACAGCGGGAGCACGTCGCGGTCATAGTCCAGCGCGATGCCGTCCAGCAGCGCGTTGATTTTTTCAACCATCGCGCGGTTCCGGCGGCCTCTGGCCGCGCGGTAGGGCGCGAACCATGCGTTGAGCGTTTCAATTTTGTCGTGCGGAACGGACTGGATGGTCATGTAGCTGACGCCGACCTGATCGGGGTTGTTCGTGCGCTTGCTCTGCATCGCCGTGCTGTCCATCGATACGCGGCACTCCATGCCGACGGTCACCGGCATGCCGACCAACTCTGCCGCCGCGAGGAATTCCCGCGCGCCGGAAATAGAGTCGTGGTCAATGATGCCAGCTGTGCACAGGCCTTCCATCCGCGCGGCATAGACCGCGGCGGTGGGGGAGTAGGGCGAGAACGAATAGGTCGTATGAATATGATTGTTGATGTACTGCGGCACCATGGGCGGGAATTCGGTGGTCTTCAGAATCTCTTTGAGATTTGCAAGGCGTTCTTCCCGCGTGGGCGCGTTGAGTTTGTTCAGAATGTCGATCTCGATCATCGCGCGGCCCTCAGTTCAGCATGACCTGACCGCCGGTGACGGGGATGGCCTGACCGGTTTCATACTTCTGCTCGACGCAGTACATGACGGCGCGCGCCACATCGACCGGCAGGCAGCCACGGTTCATCGGAACCTTGGCCTCGTAATACCGGCGCACGTCGGCGACGGTCTTCGCGCCGGGGACCTTGCCGGCCTCCAGATACTGCACGAACAGACCGCGTACCGGGTCGGACCACAGCGGGCCGTCGAGGAAGTTGCCGGGGCAGACGGCGTTGACCTTGATGTTGTACGCGCACAGCTCAAGCGCGAACGACTGCGTCAGGCCGATGCCGCCGAATTTGGAACCCGCGTAGGCGAAATTCTTGTTGGAGCCTTCCAGACCGGACTTCGAGTTCAGCGTGACGATATCGAACATGGCTTCGGGGTCCGCCTCGTGCTCGGCCTCCATGATGATGGCAGCATATTTCGCGCAGAGGAAGAAGCCGGTATAGTTGACGCTGGTGACGAAGTCGAAATCCTTCTTCTCCACGTGCGCGATGGGGCCGGAGCGGACGACGCCTGCGTTCGAGAGCATCAGGTCAAGCCCGCCGAACTTTTCAACCGTCTGTGCGACCATATTCGCAACGGATTCCTCGTCGGAGACGTTGACCGCAATGGAGACGGCGCGCTCGCCCATTTCCTCTGCGACCTGCTTTGCCAGCGGCTCGTTCATATCGGCGATAACGATGGTCGCGCCTTCCTTGTACAGCTCCTCCGCAATGCCCTTGCCGAAGCCCTGGGCCGCGCCGGTCACGATGCAGATCTTGCCGCCGAGACGGCCCTCGCCCGCCGGGCGCTTGCCCATGTTGGCCTTTGCGATCTCGCACCATTTGGTCATATCAACAGACATAAAAGTACCCTCTTTCTTGAAGTGTACCTCTATTATACCTGCATTTGTATGTTGATTCAAGAGCGTTCTGTTTTATTTTTCTGGTTTGTTGCCCGCTTTCCCCAAAATCAGGATGCACAGCACGATCACGCCGGTCACCAGAAAGATCCCGGCCATGCCCTTACCCATGATGGGCAGCGTCTGTAAGAATGCTTCAAAATTCATGTTGTTTCCCTCACACCAGAAGATTCAGCAGCAGACCGCCCGCAATGACGGACGCGACCTGCCCGGATACGTTGACGCCCACGCACTGCATGAGCAGATAATTCTGCGGGTCTTCCTTGATTGCCATCTTATAGACCACGCGCGCGGACATCGGGAACGCCGAGATGCCGCAGGCGCCGATCATGGGATTGAGCTTTTTGCCCTTCGGCAGGAACAGATTGATGAGCTTCGCGACCAGCACGCCGCCCGCCGTGTCGAACATAAACGCCACCAGGCCCAGCGCCATGATGAGAAGCGTCTGCTTCGTCAGAAAATACGCTGCCTGCATCCGCACGGCGATGGTGAGGCCCAGAAAGAGCGTGATGAGATTCGAGAGCGTCTTCTGCGCTGTCTCGGAAAGAGAGTCCAGCACGCCGCACACCCGGATGAGGTTGCCAAACATCAGAAAGCCCACCAGCGCCACGCTTCGCGGCGAGACGATGCCGCAGACGGCGGTGATAATGATCGGGAACAGGATCTTTGTGCGCTTGCTGACCGTGTGCTGGTGGTACGGCATATGGATCATCCGTTCGTGCTTTGTGGTCAGCGCGCGGATGACCGGCGGCTGCACGATCGGCACGAGCGCCATGTACGAATACGCCGCGACCATGATCGCGCCCAGATAGTTGGATTTCAGGAAATTTGCCATAAAGATCGCCGTCGGGCCGTCCGCCGCGCCGATGATGCCGATGGCCGCCGCGTCCTTGATGGGGAAGCCCAGAAGGGCCGCAAGGCTGAAGGTGAAGAAAATGCCGAACTGCGCCGCCGCACCGAAGAACATGAGCTTCGGGTCGTTCAGCAGCGGCTCAAAATCGATCATGGCCCCGATGCCGACAAACAGCAGCAGCGGGAACAGCTCGTTCGCGATGCCCGCGTCGAACAGCACGTTCAGAACGCCGACCTCCTCCACGCCGTCGATGGCCTGCGTGACCGCGCCGGACAGCGGCAGATTGACCAGGATCGCGCCGAAGCCCATCGGCAGCAGCAGCGCAGGCTCCATATCCCGCTTGACCGCCAGATAGATGAGAATTCCGCCGATCAGCCACATCACCGCCTGCTGCCAGTTGAGATTGCTGATGTTTGAAAATAACTGCGCCACAAAAAGTCCTCCTGTTTTGTTTTTTGATAAAAAGAAAAGACCTTTACCCAAGCATACGCGATGCTTCGGTAAAAGTCTCACAATTTCAGTCGACTGCGGGCATTTCTGCCGTACTGACGCAGCCGACACGGGGGAAACCCGCCTGCTACTCCCTTTTATCATGTCTATTGAAGCAGAAAAACGCCCGGCCGTCAAGTGGGCCGGGCGTATCTTAGCGGGTTCTTAATAGCCGGATCACGGCTTCGGGTCCTGCGGAGGCTCCTGCTGGGCGGTGAATTTTGCTCTGCGCTTTTTACGGGCAGTTTTGATCCCGGCAATCACGGCAATGACGATCACGGCCAGCAGAACCAGCGCGGGCAGCGCGGAGGCCAGACCCAGAATGACGTTCTGCACGCCGCGGGCAAAGCCCGTCCAGCCGTCGGACAGGGAATCAGACAGCTTCTGGCCGAAGGTGCGCCGGACCGGAACGGTCGGCGTGTAGACCTCGACCTCGCGCAGATCGAGCTCCACGGTCGAATACCTGATCTGCATATCATAGTTGCGCAGGCTGCGCTCAATGGACTCGATCTCATAGCGCACGTCGGACAGCCGCTGCTCCAGCGCGATGAGCGTCTCCACGTCCTCACTCTTCGAGAGCATATCGAGAAGCCGCTCCTCCTGCGTGTTGAGACTGGAAAGCCGCGCTTCATAATCGGTGTAGGCCGACGTGACGTTCTGCGCGTCACGGCTGGTGGAGGTCACGTTGCCGAAGCCCTCCGTTTCGTGCAGGAAGGCTTCAAACTGCTCGCACGGGATGCGGACGGTGTAATACGCCCAGCGGTTGACGATGGAGGTCGTGCCGTCGGAATTGTACTGCGTGTCGCCCGTCACGTTCGAGCTTTCCACAAATCCGCCGATCTTCTGCACCTGATTTTCCAGCGCGGCGACCGCCTTGTCAAATTCGGTCGTCTCGATGGAGACGGACGCGGTATAGATGATCTTGGCGGTGTAGTCGGCGACGGAAGCATCCGGCTCCGGCGTTTCAGCGGCTCCGCCGCCCGCTTCCGTCGTGGCAACGGTGTCGTAGGCGAATTCCTCCTCCGGCTCGGCGGGCGCCTCCATGGGCGTCTCAGCGGCGGGAGCCTCCTGCGTGGAATCGTAATAGCCGTTGGCCACGGACGCGGTATCCGCTGGCGCCATTTTGGAGCTTGCCGCGCAGCCAGTAAACATGGCCAGAAGCAGCAGTGCGGCGAGAAGGATGGCAAGAATCGATCTTTTTTTCATGATTGGTACCCCTTTCTTTTGTGTTCTGCTTGCGTAACCGCTGATCCAATCGACCGCGGTTATCAGCGGAGCTTTTGCCGATACCTCTTGTCGATTGAATCATCTGTACTTAAAAGACGGATTTTCTGGCCGTTGGTTGCACAGGACGGGAAATTCTTTCTAAAAAATCGCAAATTCCGGGACACGCTCGCAGGCGCTGACGGAAAATTCATACGCGGTGCGCGTTTCGCTCGTCTCGCCCAGGTTTTTGAGATATGTCCGGCTCTGGAGCCTGCCCGTGAGCGTCAGCTCTGTGCCAGTCGGGTATTCGGCGGCGGCCAGCGCCGTCCGGCCCCATAAAATGCAGGGGATATAATCCGTCCTGCGGTACAGGCGCGGCACGGCCAGACACAGATCCGTGATCTGCCGTCCGAGCGGCGTCTGCCGGTAAACCGGCGGTTTGCAGACCGTGCCGGTCAGAACGGCCTCATTCTGCATGGGCGCGTCCGTCGTCGTCATGGAAAGCGCGTAGACGCACAGGATCAGACGGCGGCCGGTCGGCTCCCGGTTGTTGAACGAGCGGATCTGGCCCTCGATGGTGAAGCGTTCACCCTCAAACAGCTCCGCCTGCTCCAACACGTCCTCCGCAGCCAGAACCGGCAGCAGATCCTCCGTGCCGCTCAGCCGCTCCACGGCGAGCAGAAAGCGGAAAAATCTCCGCTCGTGGTTCTGGTGTGAATATTCCGGCAGGGACGCCAGCGTCCCGGTCAGGGTAATGTGATTGGCTGTGTTTTCCATAGTTCCACCTCATCTTTTCTTCGTATGGAAGACTATATGAGGGGAACACGCGCAATAGACTACCGGCGGGGCGGGCGTTTTTTGGCCGGTTTTGCGGAGGCGGACTTCCGCTCCGGTATCTGCTCGGCTGTGCCGGGCTTTTTCTCCTTCGGCGGATACGGACGGATGAGGCATTTTGGCGTAAAGCCGATGAGATCCGTCCGGCCTGCCTTTTGCAGCGCCTCGCGCACAAGAAAATAATTCTGCGCTCTTCTGTACTGCATCAGCGCGCGCTGCATCGCCTTTTCGTGCGGATTTTTGGGCACGTAGACCGGCTCCATCGTCCGGGGGTCGAGGCCGGTATAGTACATGACAGTAGAGAGCGTGGACGGCGTGGGATAGAAATCCTGCACCTGCTCCGGCTCGTGGTTGGTATCGCGCAGGTATTCGGCCAGCTTTACAGCCTCTTCCATCGTGCAGCCGGGGTGGGACGACATGAGGTAGGGCACGACGTACTGCTTCATGCCCTCCTGCTCGTTGATCCTTTTGTATTTCTCCACAAACTGCTGGTATACGGCGTGCGGGGGCTTGCCCATCACGCGCAGGACCTGATCGGACACGTGCTCCGGCGCGACCTTCAGCTGGCCGGAGATGTGATAGCGCACCAGCTCCTTGAAAAACGTATCGCTCGGGTCGGCCAGCAGATAGTCGAACCGGATGCCGCTGCGGATGAAGACCTTCTTGACGCCCGGCAGCTTGCGGAGCTTCCGCAGCAGGGACAGGTAATCCGTATGGTCGGCGATCAGGTTTTTGCAGGGGGCAGGGAACAGGCACTGCCTTGTCGGGCACGCGCCGCGCTGCAGCTGCTTTTTGCAGGCGGGCTGGCGGAAATTCGCCGTCGGGCCGCCGACATCGTGGATATAGCCCTTGAAGCCCGGCGAATGCGTCATGCCCTCGGCTTCCTTGATGATCGACTCCTGCGAGCGGGTCTGGATGATCCGCCCCTGATGGAACGTCAGCGCACAGAAGCTGCACGCGCCGAAGCAGCCCCGGCAGGAGGTCAGGCTGAATTCGATCTCCGCGATGGCCGGAATGCCGCCAAGCTTTTTGTACGATGGGTGGAACGTGCGGCAGTACGGAAGATCGTAGACATGATCCATTTCCTTCTGCGAAAGCGGCTTCTGCGGCGGGTTCTGGACGATAAATTCATGGTCGCCATACGGCTCGATGAGCCGCTTGGCGCAGAAGGGGTCGGTGTTGCGGTATTGGACAGAAAAACTCTCGGCGTAGACGCGCGGGTTTTTCTGCATATCCGGGAAGGCCGGGAGCGTGATGGACGGGACGGATGTATCCGGCTCACGGGTCTTATAGACCGTGCCGTCGATATATGTGATGTCCTGCGCGTCCATGCCGTCGTTGAGCGCGTTCGCGATCTCGACGACGGCGCGCTCTCCCATGCCGTAGATCAGAAGATCGGCCTGCGAATCGAGCAGAATCGACCGCTTGAGTTTATCTGACCAGTAATCATAATGCGCAAGCCTTCGAAGGCTTGCCTCAATGCCGCCGATGATGATGGGCTTGCGGCGGTAGGTGCGGCGGATGAGGTTGCAGTAGACCGTCACGGCGTAATCGGGCCGCTTGCCCATCACGCCGCCAGCGCCGGCGAGCGTCTGCAGCAGCAATCCGGCGTAAACCGCCACGACCACAGCCAGCCCGCAGGCGACGACCTCCGCGACCACCACCGCACGACGATCCGCCCAGGGCAGGTACATAAACCGCACCAGGGCGAGGGCCGCCGCCAGCACCGTCAGCAGCGCCACGGCCCAGGCGCCCAGGTTCATGAGCGTTGCGGGCGGCGCCAAAAACAGCGACAGCACGCGGTCGATGCGCCCGAGGTCGGCGGCGAGGCAGCCGGCGCCCAGGGCCAGCGCCCCGCACGAGAGGGCCAGCACACCGGCAACCAGGCGCTCAGCCGGGCACTTCTCAGCGAAGTCAGGCACCACATCCACGCCGAAGGGCTCGCGCACGAGGAGCAGGTCGGCCAGAGACGCCGCGGCCACGCCGCCCGCGCCGACGCCGGCCAAGAACAGATAGGCTGTCACCAGCTCCCCGAACAACGCGCCCCCTTCGATTCCGTTTCCCGAAGTATGACACAAACGCTCGCCAATGTATATGACAACATGGGGCAGAAGCGAAAACCTATTCCACGCGCAGCATGCGGTAGCCGATGCCAACGTGGGTTTGGAGATAGACCGGGCTGGCAGGATCGGGCTCGATCTTTTTGCGCAAGGTCGCCATGAACACCCGCAGGGATGGGGTGTCGGACAATGTCGGGCTGCCCCACACTTCGTTTAAAATATAATTGTGGGTCAACACCTTGCCGGTGTTTTTGCACA
>OKSB01000325.1_pt1 | contig 53710 bp, 49 predicted proteins | sample 1601171 | NCBI WGS metagenome assembly OKSB01 (sample SAMEA3541496, study PRJEB24748) | human gut metagenome | biome: human gut; feature: human-associated habitat; material: faeces | place: China | collected 2012 | reverse complement strand
GGCTCCGGGGCATCAAGCCCGGCGCCGCGCTGCCTGGGGACGGCCTTTTCTCCGGGCCCGCGTCGTGCTAATCAACGGCCCATGAACACTGAAAACTTTACGCTGACCCCTGATGATACGGCCTCTCCGGCCCGGACACTCCCCGCCGCCCCGAACAGCGCTCCGTCCGCGAACGCCGATCCTCGCGGAGCAACCTGCGCCGCGGCCTGTCCGCTGGCCCGGATTCCGGCTCCTGTCTGGAACGCCCTGTTGCGCCGCCCCTTCCGCAAGCGGCATCCCTTCATCTTCTGGCTCTCGCTCCTGGCCCTGGTTCTGATCGGCCTGGCCGTTTTCAGCCGGGACGAAAACGGCCAGGGCCTGCTCAGCGGCGGCGACCGCCTGGCCCTGGTCACGGTGCGCGGCCCGATTATGGACGTGGCCCCCACCCTGGCCTGGATCCGCAAAATCGAACGCAACCCCCAGGTCAAGGGCGTGTTGCTGCGCGTGGATTCCCCCGGCGGCGGGGCCGCCGCCTCGCAGGAAGTCTACGACGCGCTGGCCCGCCTGGCCCAAAAACGCCCGTTGGCGGTGAGCATGGGCTCCATGGCCGCGTCGGGCGGCCTGATGGTCAGCATGGCCGGAGGCCGGATTTTCGCCAATCCCTCCACGGTCACCGGCTCCATCGGCGTGCGCATGGACATCCCGCAACTCCAGGGGCTGCTGGGCAAGATCGGCGTGGGGCAGGAAACCCTGGTCACCGCGCCTTACAAAAACGCCGGTTCCTATCTGCACCCGCTTTCACCCGAGGATCGGGCCTATTTTGAAGGCGTGCTCAAGGACATGCACGAGCAGTTCGTGGACATTGTGGCCAAGGGGCGGGACATGCCGCGCGAGCGGGCCGGAGGGCTGGCCAGCGGCAAGATCTTTACCGGCCAGGAAGCCCTGAAGCTCGGCCTGGTGGATGAACTGGGCGGCCAGGACGCGGCCCTGCGCTGGCTGGCCGAACAGACCGGCGTGCCCGCCGAGCGCAAGCTGCTGACCAAACCCAAGGAAAGTTCCTGGCTCGCGGACAGCCTCAAATCCTGGTTCGGCCTGGACCTTTCGGCCCTTGCAACCATGGGCGGGCTTAACGCCGCGGGCAGCGACTGGCGGACGCCGGTCTTTCTGTACCAGTTCTGAGAAGGCCTGGGGCTGCCGCCCCAAATCCCGCCGGGGGGATCATCCCCCCGGCTCTCTCAAGGCCGGAAAAGGGCGGCGCGCTCGCGCCTTCCTGTGGCAAGGATTTGCAGAGCAGTTGATGCATGAAATGCATCAACTGCTCTGCACCGCGCATCAAAAGTATTCACTTCCGCATTTCTCCCCCGCATCCTGCTCACATTTCCTGCATGACCCAGGCCAATCGCCCGAGAATCCATTCCGTCCGGACTAAGCGTATCCTGCGATCCGGATACGCGGGGTTCTCGGCGCATAAGCGGAAATAATCCTCATCCCAAAGCAGTCGGCGCAGGACGATCTCCCCGTGGGGAAGCGTGATGGCGAACAGTTCGCCGCTCGCGGGGCAGTCGGCGCGCGTGTCAATGCCGACATACGCTCCCCGGCGCACTGTGGGCGCGGCCGCGTCGTTGTCCACTGCCAGAACGACTATGCCCTCTCTCGCGTATGCCCTGGGCAAGAGGATGCTGCCTGCCGGCCGGAGCGTGGCCACGGCTGCCCCGTTTCCCGTGTCGTCGCCGCGCATGGCGTACATGGTGACAAGCGCAGGCTGCGACAAAGGCGAGTCCAGCAAGCCGGGGGCCAGGGGCGTTCCGTCACCGTCGCCGGGAATGTACCCGACCTCGGTGCGCAGATACACCGGGCCGATGCCGCTTTTCAGCCAGTCAGGGTTCACGCCCAGCTTTTCAAAGAGCGTCATATACCAGGCCCCCGGCACGGATTGCCGTCTTTTGGCGTCGGAAATGCTCGATTGCTTGATCTCAAGAATTTCAGCCAACGCGGTTTGCGTGCGGGTGTTGGTTACGGCCTGAATGCGTTTGATAATGTCCCAATAACCTAACCCACTGTTTTGGCATGCCAATTCGACTTTGTAGGTTATGCCCATTATCTTTTTTCTCACTACGCTTTCCCCACACGTTCATACCAGTTCAGTTGAATTGGTACTCCTCCTTACCAGTCCTTTTGAATAGGTACAACGATTTTTTTGATTCCTTCAAACTGGAAAAATGGAATCAAAAGTAGGTGAACATTTTGGAAGGGCGTTGGTTCAAATCCGGAATAATCTGGGAATTTCCCAGTATCGATTAGCAAAATTGTCTGGCATTTCAGAGGGATATTTAAATAAATTGGAAAATGGAAAAAGAGAACCCAGAGCAGAAATGATCATCCGTCTAGGGCGAGCCCTTGGTATTGCCCCTGGAGATTTAATCAATGAGACTGATCGGCTTATGCGCGAAGTTAGTTCTTCATCTACCTAATTTATCTGGATAAACTATAAATGCAGCCTCCGTACCCATTCAATTAGACTGGTAAACCGGAACCCCCATTCCCGATAAAAGAAAAAGATGGGAAACGTAAAGCAATGCCTGTTTGGAACCGCTCTTGTTAACATTCGAGAGTCCCTCCATATTTCGCAGTACCAACTTGCGAGGAATTCCGGGATCCCAGAAGAGTATCTCAATAAACTGGAAAATTCCAAAAGAGAGCCCAAAGCTCGTATGATCATTCGCCTCGGACGGGGGCTTGATATCCCCCCCGGCGACCTGCTGAATGAAATGGACCGGCTTATGCGCGCGGAAGAAATGAAACAGGCTTCACCACAGGACATACCCGTCGATGAACGGAGGCAATGTCAAACACCCGCGCCAGGAGCCGCAGAATCCGAGAAATGAGCTTGGAACCACTGGAAACTATTGCTCATGCGCTTGGAGTGACAATTAAAGGCCTGTTTGACGAACGCGTTGATTCCCATAAAAAGCAGGCAGAGCAAGCCATCTCTCAACGCGTTTCTCCGCAAAACAGAAATCAGGATTGCCCTGTAAAAACAAAAACAGGCCGATGAGCGTCCCCATCGGCCTGACTGGCCCCGCATCTTTCCTTCCTGCCCCGATACATCTTGCGTGCCGTTTCGTTCCGTATAATTTTTCAACATACATATGCGGAAAACAGCCTGCCCCGGAAGGACGCAAGGACGCCGGGCGATTGAACCCGACCGCGAAAAATCCGGCCCCCTCCTTCCCACGGACTCTCCTGCCCGCGCGGTGGCTATTCCCAAACGAGCGCCGCTGTATCGGCCTTTTCCATGTCCTGTTGACTCCCGCGCCCGCGCAGGACACACTTTTTTACAAAATACTCCCGGGATGCGGGACGGTCCATAAAACCGTACAGGACATTCCATGAAGCCATGCCTGCTGCTGTTTCTGCTGCTGTGCGGTCTGGGCGGTTGCCTCAGTCACAGCATCGGTCCCGCCGAAGTCAAGCGCGATGCGTCCGCTCCCCACGCCGTGCTTGAACGCGATCAGGCGGTTTTCGTAACCACCCTGACGCCGCTCCCGCCGGATGCGGGAGATTCTGCGGAATACATCGCGGCCCAGTTCGCCAAGTATCTCCGGCCTGTCGCGCGCGAAACCCGGTACGGAGCTCCGGTGGCCGATGCGGCGGACGGCCTGGCAAAGGCCCGCGACTGCGGCTGCGGCTATCTGGTTCTGTTGCGCGTTCTCCAATGGAAAGCATCCAGCCTGTTCAGCCCCGGCCATGCGGCGGAAGTTGAAATCAGCGTCATGGAAGTTGATACCGGCGCGCTGCGGGACAAAAGCACAGTCAGCGCCTCCTGCTGGAGCATGCTTGCAAGTCTTGAACAATCCACGCGCGAATGCCTTCGCCCGCAGCTCAATACATGGCTGCAACAAGCTTTCAATACGGATACCGTATTGAAAGCGCATACAAATCCCGGCACGTTCAGCCTGGGGGTCACCTACAAGTGAGGCCGCACTCGTGGGCAACTCCCGCCGGGACAATCCGCGCGGGAATGCCCTGCCGTGTTTCGCGGCCCGGCCCGGCCTGGATCCGCATACATCAGGAGGAACCCGCATGCCGCGCTTGAAAATTTTTCCCCTGTTTGTGTTATGTGCGCTTCTCTGCGCCTGTCAGATGGACCTCCGGACCGGAGGCACCAAAGCAGACGTCACGCCCCTGAAATCCGGACCGGCCGTGGACAGGGGGAAAAAGCTGTTTGTGGCTATGCCCGCCGATTTCACCAAGGGCCAGGACACGGAAAAAGGCTCCGGAGAAGACACACAACAGGCTCTGCGTAAGGAACTGGAGGGGGCTTCGGTTCAGGCGGTATACGCACCCGCGCCCCAAGCTTGGCGGCGTCCCGGAATGCGCAGTGCGCCTATCTCATAGACCTGAGCATTCTTGACTGGGACGATCCGCCAGCGAGCTTCCAACTGCGGCCGGATAAAGGCGAAATTTCGCTTTCAGTCTATGACGCGAGCTCGGGAGAACTGTTGCGTAACGACGAGGTTTCCTGCTCGGGATACGCCACGGTCGTTAATTCCGTCGGCTTCTACTCGCCCAAGGACTGCCTCAAGCAGGCTTTCAGAAAATGGACGGCTGAAGCCCTGACCCCAAATTAGACATAAGCGGCGGCGAGATGGAGCATCTCCGTCCCGCCGCCGCTTATGTTGTTTACTTTTGCTCCTGTTGCCACACCATAAGGCAGATGCTCACGTCACAAGCGAAGTCGGGATCTTCGCTGCAGACCAGAGGCGGATGATAGTATTCAAAGCCCGGCCCTGTGACTTCATAGCCGCTCTGCGGCAACCAGACGCCGATCAGTTCATTCCAGGCCGCCGTATACTCATCCATGCGGATGGGCCGCCGGTAGCAGGCATACAGCCCGGCGGGCAGGCTTTGCAGGCAAATGCCCTCCTGCGCCAGGGCCTGCTCGTCCGCCGCGAAGCCTTGGGGCAGCACCACGCAGGCGTCATAGCGGCAGTGCTCGGGCGGGGTCAAAGAGGGATTGTCCCAACTGACGCCCAGTGCCGCCGTGTCCGGTCCCAGCAGGCCGTTTTTTCCGGCCCAGGCCATGATCCTTTCCCAGGCCTGAGCCAGGGCCGGGCCGTACGGGCCGATCTGCCGCACATAGGCCACGCGGTATTCCGGCAATTGTTTCACATCCACTTTCATGTCCGCTCCTTTGGCCAGTACGGCCAGGTTGGGTTCAAGCTGCACGCGGGCCGCAGCGCCCGCCTGGTCCGTGGTATACGTCAGATCATAGGGGCGCGCGTTTCCCGGCTTGCGCTTTTGGCCCGGCGGCACGGGCGGCGCCCCCTGCCCACAGACCGCGCGGAACGCGCCGGGGCTCATGCCCATCCATTCGCGGAACACGCGGGCGAAATTCTGGGAGGAGGAAAAGCCGCAGGCCAGGGCAACGGCCGTGATGTTCAGGCTTGAGGAAAAACGCAGCAGATTGGCGGCTGTTTCCAGGCGCAGCCGACGGATACAGGCCGCCAGGGTTTCGCCGGTCATGGCGCTGAATACCCGATGCAAATGGAAGGGCGAGAGGCAGGCAATTCCGGCCAGCTCTTCCAGGGAAAAAACGCGCGCCGGATCAGCTGAAACGGCGTTCAGAATTTTGTTGATGCGTTGCTCGTAGGAAAAATGCGTGGACGCGCGGCGCGCCATACTGACTCCTGTTTCTGGTGTCTGATTGCAAAAATTTCGAGCATAGCCATGCTCTCAATTTTCACAGGATCGTCAGCGAAAAAACGTGATTTTCGCTGACTCTCGGTGGTTGCGCCGCCGCAAAACCTGTAGAGTCTTGCGCGCCTGGTTTTTCACATCAGGCATTGGTTTCAAGCGGCTTGCCCGCGCGGGCGTTTCCGCGCGCCGGGCTTGAATCCACGCCTTTACTCTTGACATGAAGGCCGCCCCCCGGACAAGACATATCTGAACCGTTTTTAATCTGATATGAGGTAGATAGATGAAGACAGCATTGCAAGTGGGGCTGAAAGGCCAGTCGGAAACAGTGGTCGGCAAGGAGCTTCTGGCCAGCGAGGTGGGCAGCGGCCTGGTGACGGTCTACTCCACGGCCATGATGATCGCGGGCATGGAAGGCACGGCCGTGGCCTCGGTGCAGGATGCGCTGGAGGACGGCCAGACCACGGTGGGCACGCGCGTCAATGTCGCGCATCTGGCGGCCACGCCCTGCGGCATGAAGGTCCGCTTCGTCACGGAACTGACCGCCGTCTCGCCCAACGGCAAGGGACTGACCTTCAATGTGGCGGCTTATGACGAAACCGGCCTCATCGGCGAAGGCATGCACGAACGGGTGGTGGTCAACAAGGAAAAATTCGAGAGCAGAACCAGGGATAAGGCCCGCCAGGCCTGAATCCCGCTGCCAAGGGACGCCGCTCTTCTTCGCGCGTTTGCTTACGGCATTGCGGGATTGCGGCAGGAACCGGCAGTGGGCTTTCCCATAAAAATCGTGTACACTGTATGCACAACACGGATCGCAGGCCCAGGCTCAGGGCCGGGCACAAGCGAACCGCAGATCATATATCCCTAGGAGTACACGATGGATACGCTTACATTTGTGGGCATGACGGGCAGCCTGCGCCGCGCCTCACGCAACAAAGGCCTGCTGCGCTGCTGCGCCTCGCACCTGCCGGAAGGCGTGCGCATGGAAATCGCGGATATTTCCGCCCTGCCCTTTTATAATGAAGATCTGGAAAAACCCCAGGCCGTCAAGGACCTGGTCGCCCAGGTGACCGCCGCCGACGCTCTGGTGCTGGCCTGCCCGGAATACAACTATTCCATGGCCCCGGCCCTGAAAAACGCGCTGGACTGGCTCTCGCGCGAGCCCGATCTGGCCCCGCTCAACGGCAAGCCCGCCTGCCTGCTGGGCGCGGGCGGCGGCATGGGCACGGCGCGCAGCCAGTACCAGATGCGCCAGACCTGCGTATATCTGAATCTGCTTCTGCTGAACAAGCCGGAATTCTTTTCCAACGCCTTTTCTCCGGCTTTTGACGCCGACGGCGATCTCGTCGATGAAGGGCTGATCAAGCAGGTAGCCGCGCTGATGCAGGCTCTGGCCGACTGGACGCGCTTTTTGAAAAATGCCTAGGTTCAGCCCTCCGCGCGGACGCCCCGCGCCGGAAGTCCGGCCGGAAGCCGACGGCAGCGGATAATAACAGGCAGGCCGTGGGATACGCCCACGCCTGCCTGTTATTATTTTTTGGAGGAGAGTGCCTTACCCCGACGAAGCCACCTTGCGTACCAGCAACTCGTCGTCCGGCCAGATACGGCGATCCGGGGTGAGCAGTTCGCCCTGACGGGCCACCAGGGCGGTTTCCTCGGCCAGGCCCAGAGCTTCCAGCAACTGGCGGGCTGTTTTGGGTCTGGGCAGGGAAAGGCGGCGTTCCTCGGGCTGCACAAGCACTATGACGCGCGCGCCGCAATGCTCCGGCCTGACGATCTGGACATGGTTTTCCGCTTCGGTTGCCGTCATGGATGTTTCTCCGTTCCGCATGCAAAGGTTATCCTCAATCTCCCGCCCGTCGCCGTCACGGACCGCATATCCGGCACGCCGCAGCAGCCGCACGGCCCCGGCGGCGGAAAAGGCCTGCCAGTCCCGCTCGGACGGCGCGCTGTCGCGCGGAATGGCTCCTTTTTCCACCACCACGATATTGGCTCCGGCGGTCATATTTTCCAGAGCGGCCGGATGCGCGCAGACTCCGGCCAGACGCCCGCCCCCGGCCAGGCGGAAAATCGCGGCCAGCTGAGCCAGACGCGCCGGGCTCAGGGGCGGCTGGTCGCCCAGGGGCGTGCCCGGCACGGGCACTCGGGCCATAACGCCGGAAATGCTCGCGCCCGTGGCCATGATCCGCAAAAAACAGTCCGCCAGTTCCTGATCCGCGTGTTCCGGGCCCACCGGCTCCACCAGGGCCACCAAACGCAGGCCCGCGCGAACCGCCGCCAGCATGGTGGCTTCGCGCACATCCGGGTCAAAGGCCGTATCCCGCCCCTCGCGCACGCGGATGGTGTGATAAACGCCCGAACCACCGGCCCGGCGCACGGCCAAAGCCGCATCCGCGTCAAACTCGCCGGTGTTCAGAATGATCTCATAGCCGCCGGGCACGGCCTTGCGGATGGCGGCCAGCATGCCGCAGAGCGCGTCCAGGTCGTAGAACTGAGTGGTGCGCAGCACCACGAAACGCGCGCCCGCCGCCACATAGGCCCGCGCGTGGGCGATGATCTCCGTCTCCGTATAACTGCGCGGCGCGTCGATAAGTTTCCAGGCTTCCCCCAGGGAGCAGAAGGCGCAGTTCATGGGGCACGGCGTATAGTCCAGGCCCAGCGCGCCCCAGAGGTACGCGCGGCCCCCATCCAGAGCCAGGGCGGCCTTGTGCGCGGCATGGCGCAGATACAGGGCCTCATCCGAGGCCGGAGGCACGGCCAGCAGTTCCAGCAGGGCCTCCCGCTCCAGAGCCTCGCCCCGCAGGCAGCGCCGCAGGGCCATGTCCGCCAGGGCCCGCGCCACGCTCACAGCAAACCCTCAAGCATATCGCAGGCGGCACAGACCAGAGGCGCGCAGACCGAGGCGAAAAGGCCTTTTTCCACAATCAGGGCGCGCTGCTCGGGAACGGTCAGGTCATAGCCCAGAATCTCCCGGCAAAGCAGGCCGTTATGGGCCTCGGCAAAGGCGGCGGTGAAGGCGTCCCGCCGGGCGTACAGACTCCGCTGCTCGGCGCGCGAGCACGCGCCGCCGTGGCCGTGGGGCAGGCCCAGAACCATGAGCGCGCCCGTCACGCAGCCGCAGACATCCGCCCGGCCCAGACCGGAGCCGAAGCAGGAGGCCGTGCGCATCGCCACGTCCGGCGCGATGCCCAGGCGGTCGGCAAAGTGCGCGAAAACCTGCTGCGCGCAAACAATGCGCTGTCCGAAATCGGCCTGCGACTCCGTCACGGTTTTGCTCTTGGCCATGCCCTCTCCTCCTCACAAGAAATAATACAGCAGGGTCACCAGAACCATACTGGCGGCGCGCAGCCCCTGATTGGCAAGAATCAGGCGCAGGGCCAGGGCCGGGCGGAAAAAGCCCGTGTAGGACGGCAGCTGGTGCCGGACGGCCCGCATGGGCGTGGACAGGATGTTGCCCACCATCAGGGCCAGCACCACGTCGCGCGGCGAAAGCGCCCCGGTCTGGAGCACGCTGCCCGCCGCGCCCAGGGCCGCGCCCAGCTCGGCGGCCAGATGCAGCACGATGATGCCCATGGCCTGCGGCTTGAGAAAAGAGAGCCACCCCATATGGGCGGCCAGCCATTCCTCGGCCAGATTGAAAAAACCATAGAGCTGCAAGAGATACATCAGCACATAGACCGGCACCGTAAAGTATACCAGCTTGGGCAGACGGCGGAGGAAGCGCTTCCAGGCCTTGCGCAGGGCCGCGCCCCAGTCCGTGCGGGCGTCGCCGTCCGCCTTGCAGACCAGACAGCCCGGCGGGGGCGGCGGCAGCAGGCGGCGCGCCAGCAGCACGGTAAAGCCGGTGCGTCCGGCGGCGGCCAGCAGGGTAAGCCCCACGTAGGTCACGGCGGGCGCGCCCAGCACCGGCCAGGTCAGCAGAAAAATGGTGGGCGTGTGCACCAGATAGGCGGGCAGGCTGTTGAACAGGTTCGCCAGCATCAGCTCACGGCCCGAAATTTCGCCCGCGCCGTGGCTGTCGGACAAAAGGCCGTTGGCCGCCGCCGGGGAGACAAACGCCAGGGAAAACGACGCCCCGGCCACTTCGCGCAGATGGGCCGTGCGGGCCAAGGGCGCGGCCAGACGCGCCAGATAGCGCGTCCAGCGCAACGCCTCCAATAAATTGGCGATAAGCAGACCCACGGCCAGCCCCAGCAAAAGGCGCAGCAGGGGCCAGAACAGGGCGTGCCAGAGGGCGGCCAGGGAAAAAGGGGCGTCGGGGCTCGGCAGCATGGCGCAACGGGTTTCAGGCGTCTTCGGGACGGAAGCCGGGGTCCGGCGGCAGATCCCGCCGCCCGGCATAGGTACGGGCCAAAACGTCGCAACGCTCGTTTTCCGCATGGCCCGCATGGCCCCGCAGCCAATGCAGATGCACGGTATGCCGCCCCAGCTCGGGCAGCAGTTTTTGCCAGAGGTCCACGTTTTTGACCGGCTTTTTGTCCGCCTTGACCCAGTTTTTCTTCTGCCAGGACCTGAGCCAGCCTTTTTCCACCGCATTGCGGACGTATTGCGAATCCGTATACAGCTCCACCGCGCAGGGTTCCCTGAGTGCGGCCAGGGCTTCCAGCACGCCGGTGATCTCCATGCGGTTGTTGGTGGTCAGGCGGAAGCCGCCCGCCAGTTCCTTGCGGTGATCCGTGCCTTCCAGACAGAGCACGGCGGCCCATCCGCCGGGGCCGGGATTGCCCAGGCAGGAGCCGTCGGTATGGATAACGACCTGCTTCATCGACTGTTTGTATCCTTACGGTTGCGTTGGGGTGAGAGTTGCCACGGCGGCAGCATACACGTCTCGCGACGGGCGGGCAAATGCGGCGAGGGCCAGGTGGGAGCCGCCCGCTCTGGCGCAATGCCCGCCTTTCCGCTAAACAAAAGCAACGAACCTACCCGGCCCGTCCATGCCGCCAAGGAGAGATCATGCCCGTTTTTGCCGCCAACCTGACCATGATGTTCACGGAGCTTCCCTTCCCCGACCGCTTCAGCGCGGCGGCGGATCAGGGCTTTCAGTGGGTGGAGTTTCTTTTCCCCTATGATTTCGCACCCGAGGCCCTGGCCCGCGCTCTGGAGCGCAACGGCCTGCGGCAGGCCCTTTTCAATCTGCCGCCCGGCGACTGGTCCGCCGGGGAGCGCGGCCTGGCCTGCCTGCCGGGCAGGGAAAAAGAATTCGACGCCGGACTGGAAAAAGCCGTGCTGTATGCCGAAGCCCTGAACTGTCCCCGCCTGCACGTCATGGCCGGCAATCGCCCTCCGACGGTTCCGGACGACGTTTCGGAACAAATCTATCTGAACAATATTAGGCGGGCGGCGCAACGCCTGGCCGACGAAAGTCTGGAGCTCTGCCTGGAGCCCATCAACCATTACAGCATGCCGGGCTATTTCCTGCGCACCCAGGAACAAGCCGCCGCCTGCATCGAAACGCTGGACCTGCCCAACGTGCGTTTGCAATTTGACTTTTTTCACTGCCAGATGGAACAGGGCAACGTCTCCGGGCGGCTGCGGCGTTTTTTCCCGCTTGTGGGGCACTGCCAGCTGGCGGGCGTACCTGAACGGCACGAGCCGGATCAGGGCGAGCTCCACTATCCCTATCTGTTCGCCCTGCTGGACGAGCTGGGCTATCAGGGCGTGGTGGGTTGCGAGTATATTCCGGCGGACAACACCGCAAAGGGCCTGTCCTGGGCCCGCGCCCACGGCCTGACGCCCCGGCGCTGAGACATTTTTTTCAGACACAAGGAGCATTCTATGCCGCAACGGACATACGCGGTCATCGGTCTGGGGGCCATCGGCCTGGGCATGGCGCAATCCCTGCTGCGCGCGGACCTGAACGTCATCGGCTGCAATCGCGGCCCCGGCCCTCTGAAGATCTTCGCCGGGAACGGCGGCCGGACCACCCATGACCCGGCAGAGGCCGCCAAGGCGGCGGACGTGCTTTTTCTGGCAGTGGTCAACGCCGCGCAGGCGGAAGACGTGCTCTTCGGCCGGGGGCAGGCAGCGCGGGCTCTGAAGCCGGGCAGCCTGGTCATTGACTGCGTTACGGTCAAGCCCGCCTTTGCGCGGGAGATGGAACGGCGTCTGGCCGAGCTCGGCCTCCTCTATCTGGATGCGCCGGTTTCCGGCGGCCCGGCCCAGTCCGCCGCCGGGCAGCTGAGCATCATGGCCTCGGGCCTGCCCGAGGCCTTTGCCGGGGCCGAAACCGGGCTCAAGGCCGTGGCCTCCGTGGTGCACCGCCTGGGAGACGAGGCAGGCAAGGGCTCGGCCATGAAGGTGGTCAATCAGCTGCTGGCCGGAACGCATATCGCCGTGGCCGCCGAAGCCATGGCCCTGGGCCTGCGCATGGGTCTGGCGGCCGAGGACGTCTATGCGGTCATCACCAGCGCCGCCGCCAATTCCTGGATGTTTGAAACCCGTATGAAGCATGTGCTCAGCGGCGATTATACACCCTTGAGCGCTGTGGACATCTTTGTCAAGGATCTGGGCATCGTCAGCGAGACCACGCGGGAGCAAGCCATGCCCGCGCCCCTGGCCGCCGCCGCGCTGCAACAGTTTGTGGCGGCCCAGGCGCGCGGTCTTGGCCGGGAAGCCGACGCGGCGGTGATCAAGACCTTTCCCGGGATCAAGCTGCCCTCAAAAGAATAAGGGGCGTCGGCCTCCCGCCCCGCAACAGCCGTCAGCCGTCAATCTGGCTTTGCGTGAAGGGATCGGCGCGGTGCCCTTCCAGGGGGATGGCGGCCAGCGCGGAGTCGAACTCCCGCAGTTCCGCCGGGGAAAGGCGCAGCGCGACCGCCCCGATGTTTTCCCGGAGATGCGCCGGATTCGTGGTGCCGGGAATGGGCGCGACCCAAGGGTATTGCGCCAGAATCCAGGCCAGCGCGAATTGCGCGGGCCTGGCGTTTTTGCGTTGCGCCCAGTCGCGCAACAGCGCTACCAGCGGCATGTTCTTTTTCAGGGCTTCGGGCGTGAAGCGCGGCAATGTGGACCTGCGGTCGGCCTGTGCAAAACGGCTGTTTTCGTTGATGGTGCCGGTCAGAAAGCCGCGCCCCACCGGACAGTAGGGCACAAAACCGATACCGAGCTCGCGCAGAGTCGCAAAAATTTTTGTTTCCGGCTCGCGCCACCAGGCAGCGTATTCGCTCTGCACCGCCGCCACCGGCTGAACGGCATGCGCCCGGCGAATGGAGGCGGCCCCGGCCTCGGACAGCCCGAAATGCCTGACCTTGCCCTCCCGGATGAGCTCCCCCACGGTTCCGGCCACATCTTCCATGGGCACTTGGGGGTCCACCCGGTGCTGGTAGAGAAGATCGATATAGTCTGTGCGCAGCCGCCGCAGCGAACCTTCCACCGCGCGCCGGATATGGTCGGGACGGCTGTTCAGGGTTCTGGGCGCGCCCTCCTCCACGCCGAAGCCGAACTTGGTGGCAATGACCGCACGATGGCGAACGGGAGCGAGGGCCTCGCCCACCCATTCTTCAATGATATGCGGGCCATAGACCTCGGCCGTGTCGAAAAAGGTCACGCCCTTGTCAAAGGCCGTGCGGATCAGGGCAATCATGGCCTTCTTGTCATAAACGCCGCCGTAATAGCCCACCATGGGCAGGCATCCCAAGCCGACGGCGGAGACTTCCAGCGGGCCCAGCCTGCGGCGCGGCATGGACACATTCCGTGCCACAGCCACGGCATCCCCCGCACGGCTTTCCCCCATGCCCGCCAGCAAGACGGCCATGCCGAAAGCGAGTCCTCCGGCCATGAATTGACGCCGTTCCCGCGATACAATTGTTCCGCTCATCTTCGCGTTCCTCCTTCCGGGTAATTTTACTTTTCCGCCGCTGCCGTCTGCCTGTCGCACAGCGCCACAGGCACGGCCTCCAATAAAACACGTTCCTCAATCATATCCCTGGTCGCGTGAAAGTATTTCCGAAAATGCGGCGTTTGGCGGTGAGCCTCATAGGCCCGCTCATCCACGTACATCTCAAAAAAGGTCAGTCTGGTCGGGTCGTTTTTGTCCGCCACGGCGTAAATCGCCACAACGCCGGGCTCCAGGCGCAGGGAGGCGGCCATTTCCTCCCGTACCACGGCTGTGAACGCCTCCACTTGATCCGCTTTTATCCGCAGCCGCGCCATGCGGATGACCGCGGCATCGGCCGCTATGACAGGATGCGGCACACAGAGCGCCAACGTGGCCGCCAGGGCCGATGCGCAAAAGATGTTGCGAAATTTCATAAGCATGAGTTCTCCGTTGTGTTCATGAATCGCAATGCGGATATGGGCCGTCTGCCCGCTCATCGCCCTGATTGGGCGGCTGCTGGACATGATCCGTTATAGTGGCGGCAGAAGTCCCGGAATAGAGCGGATTCCGGCAAAAAATTGCCTGATTGTATCAAAAGGCTGTACAGCCAAAAAATTCCTTCTTATAAAAAAAACATCAGTCACAGCCGGTCTTCGCGACGGGAATGGGGTGTGGAAATGGAAGGAGACAAGCGAAAAGGCGTGGTCGTCCTGGAGGAACAGGAGCGTGAAAAGGCGGCGGCCATCAATGAGGAACTGAAACTGCTTCTGTTGCGGCATCTGGAGCAACCGGCAGTCCGGCCGACCGCCATTGCGGGCCTGACCCTGGTTCGCCGTGAAGCCGCCAACAGTTCGGAGCGCTGCTTTGAAAAACCCCTGGCGTCCATTCTCGTACAGGGCAGCAAGCATACGGTCATCGGCACGCGCGCCTTCAGCATTGCCGCAAAACAATGCCTGGTTGCCGCAGTGGACATGCCCAGCACATCATACGTGGTTTATCCGACGCCGGAAAAACCTTTTCTTTCTCTTTTCTTTTATCTGGACAGGCAGCTGATTACCGATCTGGCTATGGAAATGGAGCAGGATTTACCGCCTTCCGGCGAAGGCAGCCTGGGTGTGGCGGTTGCCGATGCGGAGCCGGACCTGCTGGAAGGCGCGTTACGCCTGGTAAAGCTTCTGGGCAAGCCGGAGCAGATCCCCATGCGCGCGCCCATGATCATGCGCGAGCTGCATTATCTGCTGCTTACCGGCCCGCAGGGCGGCATTTTGCGGCGGCTGCACACACTCGGAACGCAGAACAACCAGATCGTGCGGGCCATTTCACTGCTGCGGCACAATGTGAACGCGGCAGTGCGGATGGACGATCTGGCCCGGCAAGTGCATATGTCCGTCTCAAGTCTGCACCGGCATTTTAAGACGGTTACAGGGCTCAGTCCTCTGCAGTATCACAAGCAGTTGCGTCTGTACGAAGCGCGACGCCTGATGCTGACGCAGCGCGAAAACGCGAGCGGAGCGGCCCTGGCCGTGGGCTATGAAAGTCCCACCCAGTTCAACCGCGAATACAAACGCATGTTCGGCGAACCACCGCATCGGGATATAAGCCGTCGCAGCCGCGCATAGTGATCGACGGCGGGCGCGGGCGGCGGCCCGTGAATGACGAAACCCCGCCAGGGCTGTACCCTGGCGGGGTTTTCGCTCCACTGCGCGCCGTGTGGATTAAAAATTCCCGGGCTTGCAGACTATCTCGTTGATCTTCGTATCCAGAATATTGTTGGCATGCGCCGGGTGCATGATGACAGCGGTGTCCGCCCCACGGCCGCTGCCCGCCACTACCATGATCTCCTCGCCGTGGGGGATCAGGCCCGCGTCCAGGGCCATGACCGCGATCTCCACGCAAACCTTGACGCCCTGGCCGAGCATGCGCAGGGTGTCGGCCATCAACTCCACCGGGCCCACGCCGCCATGCTTCCTGCTGATGCCCCGCTCCGCGCCGCTGAGCACATGGGTTGCGGCAAGCACCCGGATGCCCGCGCGCTCAAGTTCTTGCCGGGCCGCGTCCGTGATTTTTGTTTTGCCCGGTTCCTTGAAGCCGTAGGCATTGGTCACGCACACGACCCGCGCGCCCTTCGCGCCGATGAACAGCCTGGCGGTGTCTCCGCTGCCGCTGGCCACGACGATATGCCTGATGTTCCGTTCCGCCGCCGTCTTCAGGGCCAGCACCACGCATTGCTCGGTATTGCCCGCGCCTTTTTCGTCAAAATACATGGCAGTTCTCTCCTTATTGAAACGACCCGGCAAGCGTGAGAAACACGCCTGCCGGGCCAGGGTCGGACTTCACTAGAGCTTTTTACACTTGAAATACGGGCCGGCGGGAATCAATACCTGTACATCTCGGCCTTGTACGGGCCTTCCACCTGCACGCCGATATAATCGGCCTGTTCCGGGGTGAGCTTGGTCAGCTTGGCGCCCAGGCGGCCCAAGTGCAGGCGGGCCACTTCCTCGTCCAGTTCCTTGGGCAGGGTGTAGACCTTCTTTTCCAGGTTTTCCTTGGCCAGCTTGATCTGGGCCAGGGTCTGGTTGGTGAAGCTGTTGGACATGACAAAGCTGGCGTGGCCCGTGGCGCAGCCCAGATTGACCAGGCGGCCTTCGGCCAGAATCAGAATGCTGCGGCCGGACTTGAGAGTCCACTTGTCCACCTGGGGCTTGATGTTCAGCCTGCTCACGCCGGGCGTGTTTTCCAGGTAGTTCATGTCGATTTCATTGTCGAAGTGGCCGATATTGCAGACAATGGCCTCGTCCTTCATGCCTTCCATGTGCGCGCCGGTGATCACGTGGTAATTGCCGGTGCAGGTCACATAGATGTCGCCCAGGGGCAGGGCGTCTTCCACGGTGGTCACTTCATAGCCTTCCATAGCGGCCTGGAGCGCGCAGATAGGGTCGATCTCGGTCACCAGCACGCGCGCGCCGAAGCCGCGCATGGACTGGGCGCAGCCCTTGCCCACGTCGCCGTAACCGCAGATCACCACCACCTTGCCGGCCACCATGATGTCCGTGGCGCGCTTGATGCCGTCGGCCAGGGACTCGCGGCAGCCATAGAGATTGTCGAACTTGGATTTGGTCACCGAATCGTTGACGTTGATGGCCGGGAAGAGCAGCTTGCCTTCCTTTTCCAGCTGATAGAGGCGGTGCACGCCGGTGGTGGTTTCCTCAGAAACGCCCTTCATCCCGGCGGCAACCTTGTGCCAATGCCGCGGATCTTCCTTGAGGCGCAAGGCCAGGCGATCCAGCACGCATTGGAATTCCTTGTTGTCGGTCTTCTGCTCCAGAATGGAGGGATCGTTTTCGGCCTCCACGCCCTTGTGGATGAGCAGGGTGGCGTCGCCGCCGTCGTCCACGATGAGATCCGGGCCGGAGCCGTCGGGCCAGGTCAGGGCCATTTCCGTGCACCACCAGTAGTCCTCAAGAGTTTCGCCCTTCCAGGCGAAGACCTTGGCCAAGCCCTGCTCGACGACGGCTGCGGCCGCGTGGTCCTGGGTGGAGAAAATGTTGCAGGAGGCCCAGCGGATGTCCGCACCCAGGGCGTGCAGGGTTTTGATCAGCATGGCCGTCTGGATGGTCATGTGCAGGGAGCCCATGACCTTGAGGCCTTGCAGGGGCTTCTGGGAACCGTATTTTCTGATGCATTCCATAAGGCCGGGCATTTCCCGCTCGGAAAGCTGCATTTCCTTCCCGCCGAAATCGGCCTGGCCGAGATCCGCCACTTTATGGGGCAGGCTTAAATCCAGTGCTTTGGTCATCTTCGCTCTTCTCCTTGGAAGTTTTTGGCGTGTGAGGCGCATTTGAAAAATCGGGATGCTCTGGGAGCTGTTTTTAAATTAGGGAGTTTTGCCTTTCCAGCGAGGAAAACGAGCTTTTTACGGCGGGAGTATACTCTTATGGTATTCGACCAGAGTGAAAAGCGACGTTTGAAGAAGCCGGAAGGCAAAAGAACCGATTTAGAAACAACTCTTAACGGGCTTCCGCGCCCGTCAGCAACAGCGCAAGCCCCCGTCCCACGGGCTGCCGCGCGCTGTCCAGAACGGCAAAACCGGCCTGCTCCAGACCCGTCGCCAATTCGTTTTCCTCAAAGCCCAGCCAGCGGTCGCCGTAACGGCTGCGCATGGTTTCGTCGTTGTGGCGCAGAAAATCCGCCACGAACAGACGCCCGCCGGGGGCCATGATCCGGCGGATCTCGCGCAGGCCTTCCTCCGGCGCGGACAAATGGTGGAGCACAAGGTTGATGCAGGCGAAATCCGCCTCATGGTCGCGCAAGGGCAGATGGCTGAGCTCGCCGATGCGCAGGGAGACGCGGCCTTCGGCCAGGTCCTCCTGGCTGAAGCGGCGGCGGCAGAGTTCCAGCATGCGGGCCGAGCCGTCCACGCCGATGACCCCGCGCGCCAGGGGCAACAGGCGGCTGAGCACCGCGCCCGTGCCGCAGCCCAGATCCACAGCCGTGCCGCAACCTTGGGGCACGGCGGCGCAGACGGCTTCAGGAAGGTCGAATGCCCCGAGCACCTCGCGGTTGAGTTCATCCCAGTCTTCGGCAATGGCATTGAAAAACTGGCGGGTCTTGCGGGCTCGCTCTTCAAGAATCTGGGCCGCCATGGACAAATCCGCGCGCATGACGGCGTCGGCGGGCACAAAGGGCATGACCGCCCGCAGAAACTCGCGCTCCTCACCGGCGCGCGGCGCGGCATAAAACACCCACAACCCGTCCCGGCGCGAAGTCAGCAGACCTGCCTCGGTCAGGATTTTCAGATGTCGGGAAACCCGCGACTGGCCCATACCCAGAATGCTCACCAGCTCGTTGACCGAGAGCTCGTAATGCAGCAAAATGTGCACAAGCCGCAGTCGGGTTTCATCGGAGAGGGCCTTGAAATGCAGCAATGCCATGGAACGCCTTTTTCCCTGTATAAATCAAGTTAGGTTGATGTTAATATCAGTATATCCGGATATAGTCAAGCAGACCGCCTTGTGGCGGCAGGATAATCGCAGCATGGAGCGAGAAACGCAGAATCAGCGCCAGCGGAACTGGACGCGGCACAAGCCTCGCCCACGGCGCAAAAACAGCGGCCCGGCACAAGCCGGGGACGTGCTGTCCGCCCTGCTGGCCTCGCTGGGCGGCGGTCCGGAACGCGCCCGCCTGAGTCTGCTCTGGCAGAACTGGGAACCGATCATGGGGCCGGAACTGGCCCCTCTGGCACTCCCCTTGGGCCACCATAAGGATATTCTGCTGATCGGCGCGGAAGACGCCATGCTTATGCAGGAGCTGCACCTGATGAGCGGGGAAATCCTGGAACGGGTCAACGCCTTTATGGAAAGCCCTTTTTTCAAGAGCATAAAAGTCTCTCTGGTGCTGAACAAAACCGTGCTGCGCACAGCCGAATCCCGGCCCTCGACGGAAGCCCGAATCAGACCCGACGCTCCCCCGCCCCGACCCAGCGGCTCTTTTCTGACGAAGATGGACCCGGCCTCGCCGGTTGCCCGCTGCTATGCGCGCTTCGCCGGAAAACGGGCCGCCCGGAGCGCCGCGCGAAAGAACGCAACGGACTGAACGCGGCTTCATTCCTTACTTTTCTGACAGTTAAAGCAGGGCTTCAAAGGTACTACTTTAAAACCGCAATGCGAAGTCCGTCGCCGGACAGGGTAACGGCAACCCGCCGTAAGAGACATCCGGCGGCTATGACGGCGAAATGCGGCCAGTGGCGCGCCTGCGGCCGGATCCCCGTCTCGTGATGCGGATGGAGCGCGCCGATGCGCAATCCAGGCTTCTTCACAAATTTTTTTGGTGAACCGCAAGACTATTTCTAGACATAAATTTCATATTTTATCTTTGATGGCAGCATGTTATAAAAATACGACGGCGAGGGGCATGCGATTTTGCTGTTTGGTTGCTGCGATCATTGACAAGGCTTTGCCTGCAATGCTAGCTTGCCCCCAGATAACACCCGCCAGCGTCCGGTCTCCGTCCGGCAAGAGCACGCGGAGGAAGGAGTGAACGTGCAGAAAAATATGGAAGAAATCTGTCTGAAACATGACAACGGCAGCGATCTTCAGTTCCGCGGCCGCCTTTTTTCGGAGTGCTCCTGGTACGACGAGGAGCACGGCATGCTCACCCGCCAGAAGCTCTATGTGACGGACAACAACGAACAGGTCTATTATATCGTGCGCTCCAGCGGCCAGGAACGCAGCCGCCATGCCTATCGCCTGTCGGTGCGCGGCGATAATTGCATCATTGACAACGGCGTGACCGAAATGGCTCTCCAATTCGATATGCTCATGCTGGCCGTGCGCGGGCTCTGCGGCCTGGAAGCCGGCGCCACCCCCACCCTGTCCATGGTGGAGGAAATGCTCAAGGCCGCCAATGCCTAGTACCGCCTCCGCATTCTGATTTTCCGCCGCTCCCCTTGGGAGCGGCTTTTTTATGCGCATCCAGCCATGCGCTGTTGCCCCGTCCTTTCCCTCTCCTTCCCCCCAGGCCCATCTCCCCGCCTCCCAACTGGCCGTTTCGTCCGCTTAGAGTATTTTGCGCCTGAAATTATCGCTGGTAACGGCGAAGCAAATTCGCCTTGCGATAATTTCGCGGTGCGGATTTTCACGGAAAATCCGCACAGAGCGTTGAGATGCTTTCAATATCAAAATGCTCTGAAGCGCCTGCCCCGGCAGGCGGCGCGACGGCATTTAGGTTGCAAATATAATAGACCAACTCTAGTATTATGCCCATGAAAGAACTTCTGACCTTTATGAACTGCCCCTGTGCCGGGAGCAACCTGCCCCGCTTTGTTCACCCCGTTCTGCTTGGCTTGCTGGCTGATGGCCCGCTGCACGGTTACCTGCTGCTCCAGCGGCTGGAGGCCATGCCCCAGTTTCAGGGCAACGCGCCCGACCCTGCCGGGGTCTACCGCCTGCTGAAACAAATGGAACACGACGGCTTGCTGCACGGCACGCAGGAGCCGGGACGCACGGCAAGCCGACGGCTCTTTTCTCTGACCGAGCGGGGGCGGGCCTGCCTGCTGCGCTGGATGGACACCTTGGAACAGCATCAGGCGAGCATAAGCCGCATCCTGGATTTTTTGCGCGGCGCGTCCCGTTCCAGACCAAGTCACTCTTGAAAAGTTTCGCGTTTTCAAAGGTTCATTCAGCACAACAAAAGGGAAGGCACATGGATACCGACACAATTTTGCAAAACTTCGGCCGCCGGGTCGTCTGTACGCAACAGATATGCACACGCTTTGCGCCCCGCCTGGGAATCAGCCGGGCGCAGGCCTTGGGCATGGGGGCCGCTTTCGGCAGCGGCATGGGCCATGCGGAAACCTGCGGCTGTGTTACCGGGGCCCTGCTGGTGCTGGGCCTGCAATTCGGCCCGCAAAACGAGGAGGCAGCCGCCACGGCGGCGGGACGGCTGCAGGAACAGGTGGCTGTTTTTGAAGAGCGCTTTCTGACAAAGCAGCACAGCCTGATCTGCAAGGAAATCCTGGGCGCGGACATCTCCCGCCCGGAGGGCATGGCCGTTGTAATGCAAAAGGGCCTGTTCGCCGCGGTCTGCGCTCCCATGGTGGCCGCGACCTGTGAAATTCTGGAAGAGATGCTCGCCACGGAAACAACACAGCCCTGAGCCCACAAGGAGGCTTGGCCCATGTTGCCGGACAGACGCGCTTTACTGGGAGGATTGGGTGGACTGGCCATCGGCGGCGCCGTGGCCGGATTGACGGGAAGCCTGGCCCGGGCCGGAACAGACTCCGGCGCTGCCGAAACGCGGCGCTTTACGCGCTTTTCACAACAGGGCGGCGACTTCAGCTGGACGCCGCCAAACTGGACCCCGACGAATGCGCGCCCGTGGCCTACGACGGCTTCTGGCATAATCTGAATGCCTGCGGCTACGGCGCTTTTTACAGTATTGTGGGCATAATGGCCGAAAAATACGGCGCGCCGTACGATCAATTTCCTTTTTCCATGCTGGCCGTCAACGAGGGCGGGATCATCGGTTGGGGCACCATTTGCGGCGCGCTCTACGGCGCGGCCGCGGCTTTTGCCCTGTTCTGGAACCGGGAAGAATGCTCCCCCATGGTCAACGAGCTCTTCCGCTGGTATGAAAGCGCGCAACTGCCCGTCTATGATCCGGGTTCCGCCGCCAGGGCCTTTGTGGGGCCGCTTCCGGCCAACGCGCCCGGCTCCGTGCTCTGCCATGTTTCCGTCTCCAAATGGTGCCACGGCTTCAACAAGAAGGCCGACAGCAATGAGCTGGGCGAGCGCTGCGCCCGCCTGACCGTGGACGTGTCCCGCAAGGCCATTGAAATCCTGAACGCCAAAATAGCGCAGGGCAAGGCATATAAAGGCGCTTTTTCGGTTCAGGCCGCCGTTGTCCAGTGCGCTGCCTGCCATACTGCGGGCAAGGAGTCAGACATCCAGAAAAGCAAGATGGACTGTGCCCCGTGCCACAGCGGCAATCCGCATCTGGGGGATAAATTCAGGAAACATCCCTGACCCCCCAAGGGCGGACAAAAAAACCATCCGGCATATTATGCCGGATGGTTTTTTTGTGTCTGTGAAGACAGAGACGAAAGCGATCTTGGCCTCAGTTTCCGCCTGGTTAGCTTTCCGGTTCCAGATTGGGGCTGAAATGGTTGGTGCCCCAGGTCAGAGCCAGGACGAAAAGCGCGGCGAACAGGCCGATGGCCGGGCTCCAGAGCGGCGGGGCCGATAGCGAAAGCCGCATGAGCAGGGTACCGATCACAAAGCCCGAATTGCGGAACACCGCATGGTAAAAGGGCATGTAGCGCTGGGCGATGAGCACCATGGCGATGTCCGCGAAAATCAACACGGTATAGATGGTTTCAAAAAAATGCTGGTCCTTGCCGGTTTGCAAATGAAGCACCAGGTCGTGCATGCCGATGGCGAAAAAGATCACGAACAGGGCCAGGGCCAGCAGTTTTTTGCTCATGACATAACGCATGCGCATGTCCGCATTCTGGATAAAGCGCTGTCGCCGCGCGATGCGCCGGTACATGCCCAGGCAGAGAAAAACGCACAGCGCTCCGGCTCCGGACACGCCGATCTCCGCCACCCGCCAGATATTGTCGATATTGACATAAACCGGCTCCGGCAGGGCGGCCAGTTCCTTAAAGGCATTGCGCAGCAGGATCAGGGTCAGGATCTCGAACTGCTTGCCCATGGACTGGGACAGGGACGAAGGGATCACGAAAATCAGGCTCATGACCTCCATGGCCAGAATCAGGGTGAAGGCCAGGTGGATGGCGTAAAAATGGCTTTCCGGCGGCTGGGGCAGCCAGAGCGGGTACAGGCCCAGACGTTTCAGCTCCACGCCCGCCAGGGCGGCCAGATAAAACCAGAGCAAAAAAAGGGCGATGCGCCGCTGGGTGGACGGGCGCTCCCAGAAATGATGCAGCCAGTCGAGTATATCGGTGAGCGGCTGGAATTTGTGAATCAGCATAAAGCCTCTGTACTGCGCGCGTTGCGACGTTATTATTCAGGAAGAAGTACTGACAGGCAGAAGATAGCCGGACGGGCGCAAATGTCAAAGGCGGGAATGTGTCTTTTCGGCGGCAGCCCGTAAACCGCCATGCCCGCAGGACACACGCGACAGGATTCGAACCACAACCCCCGAGCCCGTCCTCCCCAAAGGGCGACAGGTGCCGCCCTCGGAACCGCCCTCCCCCACGGCTTGCCATCCGTGCCCAGAAAACGTAGAAAAAGGGCTTCCCCCACGAGCCCCCATACCTTGCGACAGCATATCCGCAGCACATTGAGGTAGAGATCATGCCCCATAAGGGTCCGCATATTTCCATTTCGCCCGACTATGTGGTCAACCGCATCCTGAAGATCAATATCGACGACTTCGCGGAATGGCCTGAATCCGTGCGCAATCTCGCCATCGCCATCGCCGAGGAACTTTTCCTGGTGGCCTACAATCCCTTTATCGACGCCGACACCGTGCGCGGCAGCGTGCGCGAGAGCTTCGAGCGGGAATCCGTGTCCCTGGCCCACTATTACGCCACGGCCATCGGCGAGGGCATCACCATGTTCTGGTCCGCCTATGAGGCGGAGGCCGAATTTCGGGACAGGCTCATCGACGCCCTGCGCCGCGTCCTGCCCGAGGAATGCATTCTCATCGAGCCCTCGGCCCTGGTGGAAACGGCCACCGACGCCACGGACCTGCGCATGGAGCTGCCCCTGCTGGTGGTGGAGCCGGACAATACCGAGCAGGTGGCCGAGCTGGTCAAGCTGGCCAACGACATGAAGTTCGCGCTGATCCCGCGCGGCGGCGGCTCGGGCATGACCGGCGGGGCCGTGCCCGCGCGCAAGCGCACCCTCATCGTCAGCCTGACCCGCCTGACCCGCATCGGGCCCATTGATCCGGACGAAATGACCGTCACCTGCCGGGCCGGGGCCATCACCCAGGAAGTGATTAACGCGGTGGACGCGGCGGGCGCGCTTTTTTCCGTGGACCCCGCCTCCAAGCAGGCCTCGTCCATCGGCGGCAACGTTTCGGAAAACGCGGGCGGCCCCAGCGCCTTTGAATACGGCACCACCCTGGACAATCTGCTCTGGTGGCGCATGGTCACGCCCACGGGCGAAATCATCACCGTGGAGCGCGAGAACCATCCCCGTCACAAGATCCTGCCCGACGAAACCGCCGTCTTTGTGGTCAAGGACGTCAGCGGCGGCGTGCGCAATGTTGTCCATCTGCGCGGCGACGAAATCCGCCTGCCCGGTCTGGGCAAGGACGTGACCAACAAGGCCCTGGGCGGCCTGCCCGGCATGCAGAAGGAAGGCGTGGACGGCATCATCACCGAAGCCTGCTTCATCATCCACAAGAAGCCGCAGCACAAGCGGGTCATGGTCCTGGAATTTTTCGGCCGCTCCATGCACCCCGCGGCCGTGGTGGTGCGCGAGCTGGTGGCCCTGCGCAACCGCATCCGCCAGGAGGGCGACTACGCCCACCTTTCGGCCCTGGAAGAATTCAACGCCAAGTACGTCCAGGCCATCGAATACAAGCGCAAGTCCGAAAAATACGACGGGCTTCCCATTTCTGTGATCATCCTCCAGGCCGACGGCGACGACCCCTATCTGCTGGACAAATGCGTGGGCGACATCGTCAGCGTGGTGGAACAGCAGGAGAATGTGGACATCATCGTGGCCGGGGACGACAAGGAGGCCGAACGTTTCTGGGAGGACCGCCACCGCCTGTCGGCCATTGCCAAGCGTACCTCGGGCTTCAAGCTCAATGAGGACGTGGTCATCCCCATGGAGCGCATTCCGGATTTCGCGCTTTTCCTGGAGCAGCTCAACCTGGAGTGCACGGCCGCGTCTTACCGCCATGCCTTGCAGGAAGTAGGCCGCCTGCCCGGCTTCCCCATGGAGGACAAGGACTTCAACCGCGAGTTCTCCCAAGCCTCCAAGGCCGCGTCCGGCGACGTGTCGGCCGCGGATGTCTCGGACATTGAAATGGGCGCGCGGGCCGAAGCCTTTCTGGACCAACTGGCGGAAAAATATCCTCACCTGGCCAAGAAGATCGCCAAAATCCGGGCCTACATGGAGGCCAGCCGCATTGTGGTTGCCAGCCACATGCACGCGGGCGACGGCAACTGCCACGTGAACATCCCGGTCAACTCCAATGACGCCCACATGCTGGAGGAAGCCGAGGAAACAGCGGCCCGGGTCATGGCCGAATGCCAGGAAATGGGCGGCGAAGTTTCGGGCGAGCACGGCATCGGCATCACCAAGATCGCCTTTTTCGGCAAGGACAAAATGGACGCCCTGCGCGCCTTCAAGGAGCGTGTGGACCCCCGCGACGTCATGAACCCGGCCAAGCTGGTGCACCGCGAGCTGCCGGTGCGGCCCTTCACCTTTTCTTTCAACCGCCTGATCAACGACATCCATGCCAGCGGCCTGCCGGACAAGGAAAAGCTCATCAGCCTGCTCACGGCCATCCAGATCTGCACCCGCTGCGGCAAGTGCAAGCAGGTCTGCTCCATGTGCTATCCCGAGCGCTCCATGCAGTACCACCCGCGCAACAAAAACATGGTGCTGGGCATGCTGCTGGAGGCGGTCTATTACTCCCAGGTCAACAAGGGCCGCATTGACGAGCGCCTGCTCAAATGGCTGCGCGACCTGGTGGAGCACTGCACGGCCTGCGGCCGCTGCATGGCCAACTGCCCGGTGAAGATCCCCTCCGGCGAGGTGGCCCTGACCCTGCGCGCCCTGCTGGAACACGAGGGCGCGGGCGGGCATCCCATCAAGGAACGCACCCTGGAGTGGCTGGTGCGCGACATTCCGCACCGGGTGCCCAAGGCCGCCAAGATGGCCTCCCTGGGCCAGAAGATGCAGAACAAATTCCTGGGCTTCGTGCCGGAGATGTGGAAGCGACGCATGCAGAGCCCGCTCTTTTCCGGGCGCGGGCCCAAGATGGGCTATACCAACCTCTACGAGGCCCTCAAGCTGCATCGGGGCTCGGTCTTCGCCCCAGCGGAGCCGCAACCCGGCATGCCCTGCGTGCTCTACTTTCCGGGTTGCGGCGGCGCGCTGTTCTACGACCGCATCGGCCTGTCCTCCATCATGCTCCTGCTCAAGGCCGGTTTTGCCGTGGCCGTGCCGCCCCGGCACCTCTGCTGCGGCTATCCCCTGCTGGCGGCGGGCATGGATACGGCCTTTGAGGACAATCTGGCCCAGAACCGCCAGTATCTGGCGGCCATGCTGCGCAATCTGGCCAAGCAGGGCTTTGACTGCAAATACCTGGTTTCGGCCTGCGGTTCCTGCCGGGACGGCCTGGAACGCCTGCACCTGGAAGAGCAGTTCCCGGACCTGCTGCGGCGGGACGTGAGCCAGCTCGTGCTGCCCCTGCTGGACAAAAATGCCGTACAGGCCGCGCCCGAGGGTAAGAATCTGATCTACCACGGGGCCTGCCACTGCGAATGGGCCGACGTGCACAAAATCAAGGGCCAGAAGCAGTTGGTCAAAGCCCTCGGCGACTTCAGCGGCCTGACGGTCAGCCTCAATCCCGGCTGCTGCGGCGAATCGGGCATGGGCGCCATGACCTCGCCGCAGATCTACAATCTGCTGCGCTCGCGCAAGCAGGACCGCCTGGGACAAGCCTTTGCGGACGGTTATGACGGGCCGGTGGTGGTGGGCTGCCCCTCTTGCAAGATCGGCATTGCCCGCAGCCTGATCAAAATGCACGACAAGCGGCCCGTGCTGCATGTGGCCGAATGGCTGGCCGGGCTGCTGGACGGCGAGGACCGGCGGCAGAGCTTCCGCAAAAAAGCCAACGAGTCGCGCGGCGAGATCCGCGTAATCGAGTTCTAGCATCGACGCATGCGCGCGTGTGGGAAAGGGGCCGGAACCGCTGTGCGGTTCCGTCCCCTTTCATTTCCGCATTGCGGTTACGCGCTTCCTGACGTCTGATTGCTAAATTTGAGAGCGCATAGGGGGTGTTTCCCAATTGAGGAGTTTTGTCTTTCCGGCAATAAAAACAAGCTTTTTACGAAGGGAATGTACTCTTACGGTACTCGACTTGAGTGAAAAACGCAGGTTGACGCAACCGGAAAGCAAAAAAACATGAAGCAGATTAACTTTGAAATGCTGCGCATTCCAAAGTTAAAGACACGATTATTCCGCCGCTTAGCTATGCTGTTCTCGCCCGTAACGCTCGAAGACTCGCTAACGGGAGAGGCAACAGAGCAAATAAATTGCGCTACGGCTTCGTAGCGTGATACTGCTCTCGCAGCCTCGTTAGAGCCTTTCAAAATTAAAATGCTCCGGTCAGAAGCAGCCCCTAGAAAGAACGGAAGCGCTCCACCTTGGCGGGCGGCAGGTTGCGCAGGACCAAACCGCGTTTTTCGCGGCGGCAGCCCGCGCGGACCAGGGGCGAACAGCCCCAGAGCGCATAGGTGAACTGGATGATGCAGCCGCTGCGGGCCGTGGCCGCGCGCATCTGCTCCACAATGGCCTGTTGCACGGGCGCGGGCAGGCTGAGCAGGGGCAAGGAGGAGACCACGGCAGCCACGGGCCGGTTTGCGGGCAGATAATCGGCCAAGCGCGTCGCGTCGCCCCGGATGACGGTCAGTTCGGGAAAACGGTTCCGCAGGACGCGGCAGAACGCGGGCAGACGTTCCAGCACGAGCAGGCGCTCGGGAGCCACACAGGCCCGCAGCGCCCGAGTCACCGCGCCGGTGCCCGCGCCCAGTTCCACCACCAGGCCGTCGCCAGGCGGCAGCATGGCGGCCATGCGCCGGGCCAGATGGACGCCGCTGGGGCAAAGCGCTCCCACGCTGCGCGGCGCGCGTGCCCACTGTCCCATAAAGGCCTCCGCCCGCCCAAAGCGATCCAGCAGAAGGGCCGGGCGCAGAGAAGGGGCCATCCCTTCCAGGGTCTGCCGTCCCAGGTTCAGGGCCAGAGTCGCCAAACGCTCCCGTGCCGCAAGCGCGCAGGAAAATATCTTCATCGCTCACTCCTGGTTGAAAAGAACACGCTGTGCGTGCAAGACGTAGCGCGAGCGGCGTCAGCAAAGCGTCAGGCCGGATGCCGGGCATGTCCGGCGCGGCTCGCTCCTGTTTCAGGCCGTCCGGGGAAAATACGCCTGCGGCGATTGCACTGTGCGTTACGTCCGCGCGCAACGGCAACCAGGGCGCGTTAACACTACTGGGATTTTGTTCGCTGGCTAGGAAAACGACCCTTTTATGAAGGGAGCGTACTCTTACGGTACGTGACCGGAATAAAAGGTGAAGTTCGACGATGCCAGCGGGCGAAAGAACGTAGTGTTAACGCGCCCTAAAGCGGTTGGCGCATTTCGTGCGTGAGCGGCTCTAAACGGCCGCCATCGTATCACGGCAATGCCGCGAACGGCCCCTGCGGTCGGAACGCAAAGCAACGGCTGGCAGGCTGCCACGCCCGACGCCTTCGCGACCCTGTATCGACATTCAGGCTCGAACATGATACCCGCCAAGCATGCTTAATATTGATTTTTCCCAAGCTCTCCACACGCTGGCCATCGCCCTGGTGCCCGCGCTGCTGGGCATCATCCTGCACGAAGTGGCCCACGGCTGGGTGGCCGAACGCTGCGGTGACCCCACGGCCCGCCTCATGGGCCGCCTGACCCTGAACCCCCTGCCGCATATTGATCCCATGGGGCTGCTGGTCTTCGGCCTGACCAGCCTTTCCGGCGCGTTTGTTTTCGGCTGGGCCAAGCCCGTGCCCGTGAACGCGCGCTATTTCCGCCATCCCGCCAGGGACATGATGCTGGTGGCTCTGGCCGGGCCGCTGACGAACTTCCTGCTGGCCGTGCTTTTCGGCGTGACCCTGCGCCTGGTGCTGGCCTTTTTCCCCTTTGACGTCTGGCAACAGCACAACTTCTACATTTTCGCCCTGTCTTCCCTCCAGGCCGGCGTGGTGATCAATTTCGGCCTGGGCTGGCTCAATCTGGTGCCTATTCCGCCGCTGGACGGCAGCAAGGTTGTGGCCTATTTTCTGCCCGGCGAAACGGCCTGGCGCTACCTGAGCATGGAGCGCTACGGTTTTATCATTCTTTTGCTGCTGCTGTTCACCGGAGCCCTGGGCTACGTGCTGGGGCCGCTGGTCAGCGGCAGCGCCAGAGGGCTTCTGTCCCTCCTGGGCTTATTGTAATCCAAAGGGAACACTGATTAATGGCCTTGTTGCCGCCTGCCTCGGCAGAGAACAAAACCCCTCATTAATCAGCGCTTCCCGGAGCAGATTCACTTTGAAATTTTATAAAGTTCAAAGTGAAATTGCTCTAAGACCTCCCCGCCGCGGGCGCGGGGAAAAACGGGGCATTACGCGCTTGAAATACGTGGGCATCGATTACGGTCTGGCCCGCACGGGTCTGGCCGTGTCCGACCCGGAAGGGCGGCTGGCCTTTCCCCTGGTCACCCTGCGCCTTGAGGAATACCCGAACCGTAAGGACTTCCTGGCGGCCCTGGCCGCCAGAATCACTGCGGAAGAGGCAGAAGCCGTGGTCATGGGCCTGCCCCTGCTGGACGACGGCACGGACAGCCTGACCACCCGCCAGGTGCGCAATGTTACCGAGCGCCTCAAACGCCGGGTGGACCTGCCAGTCTTTTACATGCCCGAGCTGCTGAGTTCCGAAGAGGCTTGGTCCGACCTGCGCGACGCCGGGCTCACGGCCCGCAAACGCAAGGCCGTGCTGGACCAGCAGGCGGCGGTGCGCATCCTCGCTTCTTTTCTGGCGCTGCCCCCCGAACAACGGAGACCGGCATGAAAACCATGCTGCGCATAGTGGGCCTGCTGTTTGTGCTCGCCCTGGCGGCCTGCGGCTGGCTGTGGTACGAAGCCCAGGTCTTTCTGAACAGCGCGCCCGAAACGCCGGGCCGCGAAATCTTTTTCGACGTGACGCCCGGCGCGCGCCTGGGGCAGGTTTCCGCCGCTCTGGCCGAAAAGGGCCTGGTTACCGATGCCCGCAAGTTCAGCCTGCTGGCCCGCTACAAACAATGGGAAAACCGTCTCCAGGCCGGGCGCTTCGCCCTGAACAGCGGCTGGACGCCCGAGCAGGTCTTGGACGCCCTGGTCAACGGCAAGCCCGTGCTTTTCCGTATCACGGTGCCCGAAGGTCTGACATGGTGGCAGACCGGCCGCCTGCTGGAAGAGGCCGGGCTGGTCCGCTTCGCGGATTTCCGGGACGTGGTCACGGACCCGGATTTTCTGCGCCATTACGGCATTCCCTTTGCCACGGCCGAGGGTTTTCTGATGCCCGACACCTATCTGCTCAAAAAAACCGACGAGCCGGACGACGCGCAGTTCAAGGCCCAGGCCCGCGCCGTGGCGGGCCGCATGGTGGACAATTTCTGGCGCAAAACCGCCGCCGTCTGGCCCGGCAAGGCCAGGCCCAAGCCCGACGATCTCAAAAAATGGGTGATTCTGGCCTCCGTGGTGGAAAAGGAAACCGCCATCGACGCGGAGCGGCCCCGTGTGGCCGGGGTGTACCGGAACCGCCTGGCCCGGCAGATGCTGCTCCAGGCCGATCCCACGGTGATCTACGGCATGGGACCGGCCTTTGACGGCAATCTGCGCCGCAAAGACCTGGACGATCCGAACAACCCTTACAACACCTATCAGCGGCCCGGCCTGCCGCCGGGGCCCATCTGCTCCTTCGGCACGGCGGCCCTGGCCTCGGCCGTCAATCCGGAAGCCCACGATTTTCTGTACTTTGTGGCCAAGACTGACGGCGGCGAACACGTCTTTTCCACCACACTCACGGAACACAATCGCGCCGTGCGCCAGTATTTGCAAAACCGGCGCGGCGGGCGTTAAGGTGGGCGTAACGCAACGCCAGGAGGCCGTATGAACTATCTTATTGTGGAAGACTTTTCCGGCCAGGCCGTGCCCTTTATCTTTCCGCGCCGGGTGGACCACGGCGACATGCGCGAACAGTTGCCCTACGGCCAGGTACTCTCCTGCGGCGTGCTGGAACTGGGGCCCGACGGCTTCATCTGCTCCGGCGGCAACAATGAACTGGGCGTCAAGGCGCGGCCCGAGGAGGATGCGGCGATTATCGCTGAGGCCCTCCGGCGGCGGTGAAAGTAGACGCCCGCGCCGGAAGCCAAGGCGCCTTTAGCCGTTCGCGAGCAAAGCGAGCGTTGCTGTCCTTCTCCGTACGGTTCCTTTGTCGCCAACGGCTAAGGCAAGGCCTTCGGCCAACGGCTGCCGCAAGGACAGCGGCGCTACGGATGACGACAACAACAACGACAGGCTGAAGGCAGCGTCAACTTCGAGAATGTCGATTCTTAAAGGCAATCTGTTCTAGACGGGTCCGCCCCGCAGTCAAGGCTCTTGCATGATCCGCTCCGCCCCGAACCGCGTTCCCGGCCTCGTCGTGGGCGGAACCGGCAGCAACGCCGGTAAAACCGTCACCACCCTGGCCCTGCTCTGCGCCCTGCAGGCCAGGGGCCTGCGGGTCCATGCCGCCAAGACCGGCCCGGACTTCATCGACACCGCCTTTCACGCCGCGTTGACCGGCGCGCCCGCCGCCAACCTGGACGTCTGGATGTGCCGCGCGTCCCGGCCGAACCGCGCGGGAGGGCCGTTGCGCCGCATCCCCCAGGGGCTGGCCCGGATCTTTGCCCGCATGCGGGCCCCCGGAATGGACGGCCGGGCCCCGGATATTCTGCTGGTGGAGGGGGCCATGGGCCTCTACGACGGCGGCGCTGGAGGTTCCGGCTGCACGGCCCAGTTGGCGGCCCTGCTGGGCCTGCCCGTGTTGCTGGTGCTCAATGCCCACGGCCTGGGCCAGTCCGTGGCCGCCCTGGCGGAAGGCTTTCTGCGCCATCGCCCGGCCTGGAGCGCAGGCACGGGACAACCCGCCTTTGCCGGAATGATCTGCACCCACGCGGGCAGCGAAAAGCACAGGGAAATTCTACGCCAGGCCCTGGCCCCATTGGTTGCGGATACGGGCGTGCCCCTGCTGGGCCTTTTACCGCGCGACGGCGCGCCGAGGCTGGAATCCCGCCATCTGGGCCTGGTGGAGGCGCGCGAATCCCTGTCCGGCCTGGACCGGGGCGCGCTGGCCGCCTGGCTGGAAACGCATTGCGATCTGGACGAGCTATTGTGTAACCTGGGCGCGCCCTTGGGCAACAGGCCCCAAACCGCCCTCCAAACAACGCCATCGACCGTTTCCGCCGCTGGGGGCACAACGGCCGCAGCAGCCCGCTTTTTTCCGCCCCGCGTCCGCGCCGGGGAAAACGCGGGCCCTGCCGCACGACAAGTCCGGCCTCTGCTGGGCGTGGCACGAGACGCGGCCTTCAGCTTCTGCTATGCGGATCTGCCCGCCCTGCTGCAGGAACTGGGCGCGGACCTGGCTTTTTTCTCGCCGCTCAGTGATGCCGCGCCGCCGCCGGGCTGTTGCGGGCTCTATTTTCCCGGCGGCTACCCCGAGCTGCATGCCGCCCAGCTGGCCGCCAATACCGCCATGCGCGCGGTCCTGCGAGACATGGCGGCCCAAGGCCTGCCCATCTACGGCGAATGCGGGGGCTACATCTACCTGATGCGCGAACTGCGTCTGGAGGGACAAGGCCACGCCATGAGCGGCCTGCTGCCGCTGGATTGCCGCATGGGCGACCGGCTGGCGGCGCTGGGTTACCGTGCGGCCCAGACCCTGCCCGGCTGGCCCGCCAATGTCGATATCCCGGCCGGCATCATACGGGTGCGCGGCCATGAGTTTCACTATGGCCGCCTGACTCAAACGGAACTGCCGCCCGGCTGCGCGCCCCTCTGGCAGCTGAGCGACAGCAAGGGCGCGCCCCTGGGACCGGAAGGCTGCCGCCGGGGTTGTGTGGCCGGTTCCTGGCTGCATCTCTACCCGGAAGGCGCGCGGAACTTCTGGCGGGCCTGGCTCGCCGCCCTGCCCGCGTCCGGCATTCTAGCCGGTAAGCCCTGAGAGGAACATATGCCTACCGTAGAACTGGACCCGGCCTGCACGCCGCAGGAAATTGAAGCCCGCTCCTTTGCCATTATCGACGCGGAAATTCCCGAACCGCGTCCCTTCAGCGGCGGGCTCTGGGAGGTGGCCCGGCGTTGCGTGCACACCTTGGGCGATACGGAGATCATTGCGGATTTGCGCTTGAGCCGGGACGGCCTTGCGGCGGGCGTGGCGGCTTTGCGCCGGGGCTGCACGGTCTATACGGACACGCGCATGGCCGCCGCCGGGCTGCCTCTGCGCCGCCTGACCCCTCTGGGCGTCACGGTGACGCCGCTCATGGGACTGCCGGGACTGGAAGAGATCTCCCGCCGCCGGGGCGTCACGCGTTCCCGCGCGGGAATCGATATGATCGCGGACAGGCTGGCCGGGCAGATCATGGTCATCGGCAATGCGCCCACGGCCCTGCTGGCCCTGTTGGAGGCGCTGAACCAAGGCGCGCCCGCGCCCGCCCTGGTTGTGGGCATGCCTGTGGGATTTGTGAACGCGGCCCAGTCCAAGGAACTGTTGCGGCAAAGCCCCTGGCCGCATTTCACTTTGCTGGGCCGCAAGGGAGGTTCGGCCGTGGCCGCCGCCTGCGTCAACGCGCTGGCGGAACTGGCCCTGGCGAAGAACGCCTGATCCCGGAAAAAGGGGACGCCACGCTACGTGTCCGTACGCACGTCATCCCAGGCGGCGTCCATGTAGCGGATGAGCCAGTTGAACATTCTGTGCCGTTCCACGACCACGCCGGGATCAAGCCCGGCCGGAGCGTCCCGGCCGTTGACCCGCGCGTCCGCGCAGGCCCAGTCATAGCGGTAGGTGCGATCCGCCTCGTCCAGAATCCGCGACGGCGCGCGCAGGCGGCAGGACCGCAAAAAACCCGGATAATCGCCGCAACCACGCACCATGGCGGCCATGCCCCCGACATCACAGACAGCCCTCGGATAGGCCAGCGTATCCACGAGACCGAGGGCCCACAGGCCGACCCAGGCGCATTCATAGCGCCAGGTGAAGTCGGCGAGACTCTTCCCCTCCGGGGCCGGGCCGCTGATGAAAGCCCGCTCCCCGGGGCTGAGAAAATCCCGGGCGCTGTACTGCTCAAGCAAATCCGCAATACTCGCGCGCGCGGCCTCCACGCCCCGACTGGAAACAAGCTCCGCAAACACCGAAGTGAGGAGGATGCCCAGCGTGCGCTGCGCCACCTCCTCCACGGAACGCGGCAGATAGGCCGCATCGCCCACAATGGGCGGCAGGGCGGCGCAGACGGGCACGCCCTCCGCAGCCAGGCACTTGTTGCTGCGCTCCTTGCGCGCTTCGCCCGATGCCGTGGCCTTGGGCGGAACAAGCAGGGCCGCGGGCGCGGTGACGGTCCAGGAGTCGAAATCCGATTCCCCGTCGGCGTTGAAGACTGTCGCGCCGTCAGCGGTATACAGATCGGCCGGGGGCAGAAAAATCAGCCCGTGCCCTTCGCCCGCGACAGTCATGACGGCCCCGAAGGTGGTGTCGTCCATATCCTTGTCCGCCACTACGCCTACACAGAGCGTGAAAACCTTGATCTGAGCCAGCAGGGATTGTTTCAGACTTTCCTTGTCCGTGGGAATGGCGGCGAAGAAGTCATGCATGCCCCGCATCATTTCTGTAAAAGACGCGCCGTCCGCATCACGCGACTTCAGATGAAAGGCTATGTGTCGCCGGGACAGCAGCTTCCGCCTTGCGGCAATCAGCGTGTCACCGCGATTTTCAAGGGACCAGCCGGAAAGCAGCCTGGTCAGAAGAGGAAAAAAATCATCTCTGGAGGCCAGTGTCATATACAAGGTGCACTGTTGCATCCTTCCCTCCGGTCCGCTGTGTTTTTCTCAAAAAAAGCCCGGCGCACGTCCCGGGCTACTTCTGGTCCGGCCCGTCCCGCGCGTCGCCCGGAACCGGCGGTTCCGAGACGCCATCCGATTCCGCACCCGGTTCCGCGCCGCCCACATCCAGCACCGGCGGCAGAGCTTTCACATGTTCCGCCTCCACCAGCATGACGCGCTGTTCCTCGCTCCGCGGCAGGGGAACGCAGCCTTTGTCCACCAGCACAATGCCGGTGCGCTCCAGCACTTCCCGGCGGAAAGCGTATTCCTGCTCCATGCGGCGCTGGCGGTAGACGAACCAGCGGTGCCCCAGGAAACAGACGGCCAGCAGAGCCGTAGCGCTGCCCACGATCCAGGGAATATAGGCCGTCAGCGCGCCGCCCAGCCGGACCAGGGCGGAAAAAGCCCCGTCCACAAAGAAGAGCCCCGCGCCCAGCAGAAGAATGCCCAACAACAGCACAACCGTGGGCGCGTTGCGCACCATGGCGTAAAAACGCTGCAGGCGTTCGGGCACCGCGGCACTGTCCGCGCCGTCCTGCTCCCCTTCCAGCGTATGGGAAAGCCAGCGGCCCGTGAGGTGCACCACCAGCAAAAGGGCCACCGGCGCGAGCACCGCGGCCAGCGCCCAGATCAGCCAGGGAAAGCGGGCCACCGGCGGCCCGCCGGGCGCCTCGGGCGCGGCATGCACCAGACCGTAGAAAAAAGACACGCCGCCCACGATCATCTCCACGAAAAGCACGGCGATCAGCAGATAAAACAGCGTATCCTTATGCTCTCCGGCATACCAGGGCCGGACGCGGCCGCGCGTCGTCCCGCCGGGTGCGGCCTGGGCGTCGGCGGTCTTTTCCGCACCGGCATCCGGTTGGGAAGACCCTCTGAAATCTCGGGAGGAATGGTCGGGAGACGTCTTCATGACATACCTCAATGCGGCAAAGCATACGTGTCCGGTCCGCATCCGGCAAGTCCCCGCCCTTGCCCCCGGCGGCCATCTGGCTTACCCTACGGCGTACAGGCAAAGGGGGCGACATGCATGTTCTGGTAACCGGCGCTGCCGGCTTCATCGGCTATCATCTGGCCCGGCGGCTGCTGGCTGACGGGCACACTGTGGTAGGCATCGACAATTGCAACGACTACTATGACGTGCGGTTGAAAAAGGACCGGCTGGCCGGCCTGCAAGCCCTGCCCGAGGCCCCCGCCCGCTTTCGCTTCGAGCTTCTGGACCTGGCCGACGGCGGGGGCATGGCCGAACTTTTCCGGCGCGAGCGTTTCAGCCACGTGGTCAATCTGGCGGCCCAGGCCGGGGTGCGCTACAGCCTGCAAAATCCCGCTTCCTACGTCAATTCCAATCTGGCGGGCTTCGGCAATCTGCTGGAAGGCTGCCGCCACAACGGGGTGGAACATCTGCTCTTCGCCTCCTCCTCCTCGGTCTACGGCCTCAACGCCGCCCGCCCCTATTCCGTGCACCATAACGTGGACCATCCGGTGAGCCTGTACGCGGCCACCAAGAAGAGCAACGAACTCATGGCCCATGCCTACAGCCACCTCTACCGCCTGCCCTGCACGGGCCTGCGCTTTTTCACGGTCTACGGCCCCTGGGGCCGCCCGGACATGGCCCTGCATCTCTTTACCACGGCCATTGTGCGGGGCGAAGCCATCAAGGTCTTCAACGAGGGCCGCATGCGCCGCGACTTCACCTATATCGACGACATCGTGGAAGGCGTGGTCCGCCTGCTGCCCCTGATTCCCGCGCCCGACCCGGCCTTCGACGCCGCCGCGCCCGACCCGGCCTCCAGTTCCGCGCCCTGGCGCATCTATAATATCGGCAATAACCAGACTGTGGAACTCAACGAGTTCATCGCCGTACTGGAAGAGGCCCTGGGCAGGACCGCCCGCAAGGAGCTGCTGCCCATGCAGCCCGGCGACGTGGAAGCCACCTGGGCCGACATCGACGCCCTGACAGCCGCCACCGGCTTTGCCCCCGTGACCCCACTGCGCGAGGGCATCGCCCGCTTTGTGGACTGGTACAAAGAGTATTACAAGATATGAGCACACAGGACATACAGCCCGCCACGCCGCGCAAGCCCGAAATTCTCGCCCCGGCCGGGGACACGCCCTCCTTTCTGGCCGCCCTGGCCGCCGGAGCCGACGCCGTCTATCTGGGCCTGAAACATTTTTCCGCCCGCATGCAGGCGGAAAACTTCGGCCTTACCGAATTGTCGCGGCTCACGGATCTGGCCCACGCCGAAAACGCGCGTGTCTACGTGGCCATGAACACCCTGGTCAAGCCCGGCGAAAACGCCGCCGCCTACCGTCTGGCCGCGCGCCTGGCCCGTCAGGTGCGTCCGGACGGCCTGATCATCCAGGATCTGGCCATGCTGGATCTGGCCCGGCAGGCCGGGTTCGAGGGCGGCCTGTTTCTATCCACCCTGGCCAATCTGACCCATCCCGAAGCGCTGACTCAGGCCAAAGCCCTGGGCGCGAACCGCGTCATCTTGCCGCGCGAGCTGTCCATCGACGAAATCCGGCGCATGGGCGAAGCCTGCCCCGAGGGCCTCGACCTGGAATGCTTCATCCACGGGGCCCTGTGCTACTGTGTGTCCGGGCGTTGCTACTGGTCCAGCTACATGGGCGGCAAAAGCGGCCTGCGCGGCCGCTGTGTGCAGCCCTGCCGCCGCATCTACCGCCAGGGCGGCGCGGCGGCCCAGGCCCTTTTCCGCAATGCGGAAAACGAGGAGCGCGAAGCCGCCCGCCGCGACGGGAAAAAGGCGCGCGACGGCCGGTCCTCCCGCGACGTCCGCCCTTTCGAGCGCGAGAACAGGCCCTCCCGCCAGATACGTCCCCCGGCGCGCGGCAAGGAACACAGCGGGCGCTTTTTTTCCTGCCTGGATCTTTCCCTGGACGTGCTGGCCAAGACCCTGCTGGACATCCCGCACCTGGTATCCTGGAAAATTGAAGGCCGCAAAAAAGGCCCGCACTACGTCTACCATGTGGTCACGGCCTACCGCATGCTGCGGGACAACCCCGGCGACTCCAAGGCCCGCAAGACCGCCGAGGAAATTCTGGAAATGGCCCTGGGCCGCCCCGGCAGCCGGGCGCGCTTTCTGCCCCAGAAGAACAACGTGCCCACCACGCCCGACGGCCAGACCAGTTCGGGCCTGCTGGCGGGCAAAATCCGGGTGGAGCCCGACGGCCGCCTCGTGCTCAAGCCGCATTTCGAACTGCTGCCGCAGGATTATCTGCGCATAGGCGTTGAGGACGAGCGCTGGCACGCCACCCTGCCCGTGACCCGGCGCATTCCCAAGGCCGGAAGCCTGATCCTGCGCCTGCCCAAGCACAAGACGCCCAAGGCTGGCACGCCGGTCTTTCTTATCGACCGGCGCGAGCCTGAACTCATGCGCTTGCTCACGTCCTGGCAGGCGCGGCTGGACGCCCTGCCCGGCCGCCCCAGCAAGGCCGTGGACAGTGCCCCCCGCCTGCCCAGGGCCGTGAAGCCCAGGGCCAGGGCGGACATGCTGCTGCGCGCCAGCCTGCCCCAGGGCCGTGAAACGCGCGGCGGGCGCAATCAGCTGCTGGCTCTCTGGCTTTCGCCGCGCAGCGCGGAAATTTCGCGCACCGTGGCCCCGCGCGTGGCCTGGTGGCTGCCGCCCGTCATCTGGCCTGAAGAGGAAGACGGCCTGCGCCGCATGATCGCCCGCCTCTGGCGCGACGGCGCGCGGCATTTCGTCTGCAACGCGCCCTGGCAGCGCGGCTTTTTCCCGGATGCGCTGCCCGAGGACGCCGATCTGCTGGCCGGGCCCTTCTGCAATGCGGCCAACGCGCCCGCTCTGGGCATGCTGGCAGGCATGGGTTTCACCGGGGCTTTCGTCAGCCCGGAACTGGCCCGCGAGGACCTGCTGGCCCTGCCGGAACAGAGCCCCCTGCCCCTGGGCGCGGTGCTCAGCGGATTCTGGCCCGTGGGCCTCAGCCGTTTCGGCCTGCTGGGCGTCAAGGCCAACGAGCCGTTCATGAGTCCCAAGGGCGAGGTTTTCTGGGCTCGCCAGTATGGCGGCAATGTCTGGATCTATCCCGGCTGGCCCCTGGACCTCACGGCCAAGCGCCAGGAGCTGACGGCCGCGGGTTACGGCTTTTTCGTCCATATTCAGGAGAATCCTCCCGCCGGTCTGCCGGAGGCGCGGCGGCAGGGGTTGTTTAACTGGGACGGCGCCCTCCTTTAGAGGGTGTCGTCATGAGTGTCTTTTCGGTTATCTCTGCGTCGAACTTCGCCTTTTATTCCAGTCGAGTACCAGAAGAGTACACTCCTTCCATAAAAGGCTTGTTCTCCTTGATATAACACGAAAATCCACCTCATGACGACACCTTCTAGTGTCTAATTTGAAAAATTAGACACATAAAACCCGTAGGGTTTTACGGCGGCGATGAAGCCGCCGTGAGTCAGCGAAAAACCACCTTTTTTCGCTGACGATCCTGCGAAAATTAAGAGCATAATTATGCTCGAAATTTTTGCAATCAGACACTAGAAACAGCTCCCAAGAAGCGGCAAAAATTCTCATTACTCGACGCTTCCTCCGGAGCTTTCCTTGCCGGCGACACAAAATCTTGAATGGGCATTGGGGATACGGCGGATCAGCACGATAAAAATGAACGAGCAAGAAAGCATCAGCGCGGCTCGCGCCGCTTTTCCGCGCGGGTTGGAGCAGCCCGGTGGGGCTCTGCGCTTCGGGCTGGACGCGCTCTTGCTGGCGGCCTTCGCGGCCCGGCATTGCGAGGAACGCCGCGCCCGCCTCTCCCAAGCGACAGCCCAAACCTTGCGCCTGTCCGTTGCGGAACTGGGTTGCGGTTGCGGAGCGGCCCTGCTGGCCCTGGCCCTGCGCTGCCCCGAAGTAAGCGGCCAGGGACTGGAGCGGGAAGAAAGCCTGCTGGCGGCTGCCCGGCGCAATGCCGTTGCCCTGGGCCTGGAGCAGCGCCTGCGCTTTCTGCATACGGACCTTGCGGAATTGCGGCCCGAATCGGAAAGAAAGCTCGCGCCGGACCTGGTGCTGGCCAACCCGCCCTACGGCTTGCCGGGGCGGGGCAGAATGTCGCCCTCGGCCATGCGGGAGCGCGCGCTGCGCGACGCCGACGCTCTGCGCGTTTTCTGCCGTGCCGCCGCCCGGCTTCTGCCCTATCGGGGACATTTTTTCTGCATTTTCGAGGCCCGTTCCCTGTCCCGGCTCTGCGCCGCGCTCGGCGAAGCCCGCCTGGGCCTGCGCCGCATCGTTCCCGTGCGGCCCAACAGCCACAGCCCGGCCACGCGCCTGTTGGTGGAGGCCCGCAAGGACGCCGCCGCCGAGCTGCGCCTGGAAGCTCCGCTGACCCTACACCGCAAACAATCGCGCCAAGCCGCGCGGGCCGTGCCTTTCTGGACTTCGCGGGCTCTGGCTTTCTGCCCTTGGCTGACCGCCACAACATGAGGTTACACATGAATTTTATTGCGGACCTGCACATCCATTCGCGTTTCTCCCGGGCCACCAGCAAGCAGCTCAATCCCCGCCATCTGGCGGCCTGGGCGCGCTGCAAAGGCATCGACGTGCTGGGCACCGGCGATTTCACCCATCCGCAATGGCGGGCCGAGCTGCGCGAGCAGATGGTTTTCGACGAAGCCAGCGGCCTCTACCGTCTGAAGGGCGAGCCGGAGGAACTGGACTTTCTCGGCGGCGCGCGCACCCGCACCCATGAGGGCGGCAAAGAGCCGCTGTTCTGCCTGCAGGCGGAGATCAGTTCCATCTACAAACGCCACGGCAAGGTGCGCAAGGTGCACAATCTGCTCTTCGTGCCCAGCCTGGAAGACGCGGATCGCCTTTCCGAACGCCTGGCCCAGATCGGCAACCTCAATTCCGACGGGCGGCCCATTCTGGGCCTGGATTCACGCGACCTGCTGGAAATCATGCTCGAAACCGTGCCGCAGGGCGTGCTGGTGCCCGCCCATGTCTGGACGCCCTGGTTCGCCCTGTTCGGCTCCAAATCCGGCTTTGATCGTCTGGAGGACTGCTTCGCCGACCTTTCCGAGCATGTTTTCGCCCTGGAAACCGGCCTCTCCTCGGACCCGGCCATGAACCGCCTGATCAGCAGGTTGGACGGCTATGCCCTGATTTCCAATTCCGACGCCCATTCCGGAGCCAACCTGGGTCGCGAGGCCAATCTTTTTGCCGGGCCGCCCTCTTACGCGGGCATGTTCACGGCCCTGCGCGCGGCGGCCAGGCGCGAATCCCAGGAAAACCTGGACTGCCGTTTTCTGGGCACCATGGAATTCTATCCCGAAGAAGGCAAATACCATCTGGACGGGCACCGGGCCTGCAACGTGGTGCTGGAACCGCGCGATGCCCTGGCCCTGGACAATATCTGCCCGGTCTGCGGCAAGCCCCTGACCGTGGGCGTGCTGCACCGCGTGCTGGAACTGGCCGACCGCGAAACTCCGGCCCAACTGCCCCTGGAGCCCGAGGCCCAGCCCCTGATTCCCCTGCCGGAGGTGGTGGGTGAAATTCTGGGCGTGGGCTCCGGCTCGCGCAAGGTGCAGGAGCGTTACAGCCGCCTGCTGCGCGAACTGGGGCCGGAGCTGGATATCCTCTGCCACCTGCCGGAAGCGGATATCCGCGCCCACTGGGAGCCTCTGGGCGAGGCCGTGGCCCGCATGCGGCGCGGCCAGGTCATCCGCCAGGGCGGATTTGACGGCCAATACGGCGTGGTGCGCGTGTTCGAGCCCGAAGAACTGCGCGACGTGCGCGGGGGCGGGCAGAGCCTGCCGGGCCTGGAACGCTCCGCCGCCAGGTCCGGACGCCCGCGTAAGGCTGCCGCCACGGTTCCCGCCGCAAGCGGCTCGGGGAACGGCCTGCCCCTGCTGGCTCTGGCCAAGCCCGCGCCGGGCAAGGGTCATGAGACGCAGCACACCGGACTTTCGGGATACGCGGGACACGCGGGGCACTCTGAACCGGCAGAGCAACCCGCGTCCGCCACGCTGTTTTCCGAGGAGCAGAATGCGGCCCTGAACGCGGGGCCCGGCCCGGTGCTGATTCTTGCCGGTCCGGGCGCGGGCAAGACCCGCGTGCTCATCGGCCGCCTGCAGCGGTTGCTGGAAGAAGGCGCGCGGCCCCAGGATCTGCTGGCCGTGACCTTTACCCGCCGGGCCGCCGGGGAACTGCGGGAACGCCTCAGCGCGGCCCTGCCGCATTTGTCCCGCCTGCCGCAATGCGACACCCTGCACGGCCTGGCCTGGGGCGAATTGCGCAAAGCGGAACCGCACTGCCTGCTCCTGGCCGAGGACGCGGCCTTCCGCCTGTTCAGCGCGGCCAATGCGGACCAGCCCGCACGGCGGCTGCGCACGCTCTGGGACGCCCTGAATCTGGCCCGCGAAAGTCGGAAGGAACCGGCGCAAGGCAGTGATCTGGACGAGGCCGCCGCGCGCTACCGGCAACGCAAAAACGCCCAGAGCGGCGTCCGCTATGTGGATTACGCCGATCTGCTGGACTGGCTGCTGGAACAGGCGCCCAATCTGGCCCAAAGGCCGGACGGCCCCTGGCGGCATGTGCTGGTGGACGAGGTGCAGGACCTTTCACCCGTGCAGCTGGCCGTGATTCGCGCCCTGCTGCCGCCGGACGGCCGGGGATTTTTCGGCATCGGCGACCCGGATCAGGCCATTTACGGCTTCCGTGGGGCCACGGGCCAGAGCGAGGATTCCCTGCGGGCCTGCTGGCCGACGCTTATGGTCTACAGGCTGGGACAAAGCTACCGCGCCAGCCAGGACGTACTGGACATGGCCCAGAATCTTCTGCAGGGCCGGGGCCGATGCGGCAACCTGCACGCGGCCAGGCCCCTGAGGGCCCAGTTGCAGCTTTTCGCCGCGCCGGACGAGCGGGCCGAAGCCCGCTGGCTGGCCGGGCGCGTGCAGCGGCTTATCGGGGCCACGGCCCACACTCTGTTGGACCAGGCCCAAAACCGCGCCGACGCCGGAGAACTGGACAACAGCCTGTCGCCGGGCGACGTGGCCGTGCTGGTACGCCTCAAGGCCCAGATTCCGCCCCTGCGCGCGGCCCTGGAGCAAATGGGCATCCCCTGCGCGGCTCCGGCCCAGGAGGAATTCTGGCAGGAGCCGGTCTGCGCCCGCTTCCTGGCCCTGGCCGCCGGGCATTGCGGTTTTGCGGATATTCTGCCCACCCCGCCGGATCTGCCTGCCCCGGCCGCCCCGGCGGAGCCGTTGCCCTGGCCCGAGGGCAATCTGCCCAAGCCGCAGGAGATGACGACCTGGCTGGGCGCACAGGCCTGGACCGGGGAGCTCTTTTGCCAGAGCCGCCAGTGGCGGTCGCTCTGCCGCCTCTGGCAGGAATGCGGCGGCTGGCAGCCCCTTTTCCAGCGCCTGGCCTGGCTGCATGAGGCGGAGTTGGTGCGGGCCAAAGCCGAGCAGGTTCAGATTCTCACCCTGCACGCTTCCAAGGGCCTGGAGTTTCAGGCGGTCTTTCTGCCCGGCCTGGAAAGCGGCCTGTTGCCCCTGCGGCGTGAACTGCTGTTTGAAAACGCGGCGGAGAACACTATGAACGACGCGGACGCAGCCGTTCCGGGCGTGGAAGCGGACCCGGAGGCCCGGCTTGCGGAAGAACGCCGCCTGCTTTACGTGGGCCTGACCCGCGCCGCGCGGGCGCTGTTTGTGAGCTATTGCGCCCGCCGCACCCTGTACGGCAGAAAACTGCGCCTGGCACCGTCGCCCTTTTTGGCCCAGATCCGCGATTTCTGCCGCCAGAGCACCCTGACCCCGCACAAGCGCAAATCAGAGGAGCATCTTTCGCTCCTGGGATAGTGGGCAATAATTCCCGTTCCGGATAAACTGCTGGGTGTAGAGCAATTTCACTTTGAAATTGCTCTACACCCAGCAGAACGGCCTTACATGCGGGCAAGTTCCCGCCGAAATGAGAAGAACAGGAAAGGAGCGGGACGCCGCGCGGCGTCCCGCCTGTATTTGCGCGGGAGCACGGGAAAAAACGTTGGCTCGAAAAGGCAGCGGCTTCCAGACAGAATTTCCAAAGCCGCCGAGGCCCTTCCGGGCCGTCAATGCGAAAGCGCGCTATTCCTCAAGCCAGGAATCGTCTTCCAGAACCTTGTAGCCGCGCACAGTGAGGTAGAACACGCCGTCCACCTCTTCCACCAGGCCGGTGACTTCCACGGGCACGCTGACCTCACCGGCCAGATCCATCCCGGCCCCGCGCGGCATCACGCGGTATTCCACATCATCCTGCACCACGGCCACCCTGGCCTGGCGCTCATCCACAGAACGCGGTACAGCCGCGACATAGCCTTTAACGGTAACGGGGCTCTTATTCATGCTCTGACATAGCCTCTGCAAGCTTTTTTTTGGCCTATAGCGCCTTTTGCGGCATGAGGCAAGAGAGTGCCGCAAACCAGCGCCAGGCGCGGCCTGACGGCCATTTTGCCTCTGGGCGCGCCTGCCCTCTTCCCGTTCAGGGATGGTATTTTTTGACCAGCTCATACCAGTGCCCGCGCGAGATGCCGGCCACGCCTGCGGCCCGGCGCGCGTCGCCCGCGCTCACGGTCATGACCCGGCGCACATATTCCTCTTCGGCGCGGGATTTCCACTCCCTCAGGCTGGGCAGATCGCCGCTGCCGCCCGCGATTGCGGCTGTCCCGGCGCGGCCGTCTTCCACATGGGCCGCGGGCAGCGTCCGTGCGGGGGGCGGCACGGGCTCCGGGCTTTGCTCCCGGCCACGGCTTACCCGGTGCCGGGCCACGGCCACCCGCATCTGGGTGGGCAGATGCCCGGGCAGGATCAGATCCCCCTCCCCGGCGGCGAGGCAGGCCCGCTCCAGGGCGTGGATCAGCTCCCGCACGTTGCCGGGCCAGGGATATTCCATCAACATGTCCAGCACCGGCTCGGCCAGGGCCTTTTCCGGCAGATCGTTGCGCAGGCAGAAGGCGGTGACGGCCTGGCGGGCCAGGCCCGGGATTTCGTCGCGCCTCTCGCGCAGCGGCGGGATCACAATGGTAATGCCCTGAAGACGGTAGAGCAGATCGCCCCGGAACTGGCCGGTGCGCGCCATTCCCTCCAGATCACGGTTGGTGGCCGCCACCAGGCGGAAGTCGCTGTCCACCTCGTGCACTTCTCCCACCGGGCGGAAGCGGCGCAGCTCCAGGGCGCGCAGAAACGCGCCCTGCATGACCAGGGGCAGGTCCCCCACTTCATCCAGAAAAAGCGTGCCCTTGTGCGCGGCCAGCAAAAGTCCCTCACGGGCGCGCTCCGCGCCGGTGAAGGCCCCCCGGCTGTGACCGAAGAGGTGGCTTTCCACCAGGGTTTCCGGCAGGGAGGCACAGTCCACGGTCACGAAAGGCTGGGCGGCGCGCCCGCTGTTGCGGAACAGGGCTTTGGCGAATAGTTCCTTGCCCACGCCGGTTTCGCCCAGAATCAGCACGTTGACTTCGCTTTGGGCGGCCTGGGCCAGCAGTTTGAGGGCCTGGGTCATGCCCGGTCCGGAGCCCAGAATGTGCCCGCTGTCCACTTTGAGGGAGGCCGGGCCCGGCTTGCGGCCCTGGCGGAACGCCAGAATGTGCCGCAGGCATTGTTCGATGTCGCGGATCTGCAGGGGCTTGGTCAGAAACTCCCAGGCTCCGGAGCGCAAAGCCGCTTCCGCCGCGTCGCCGTCGCCGTGGCCGGTGATGATCACGATGTCCGGCTCTTCAGGCAGATTGGCAAACTCCCTTTGAAATTCCAGGCCGTTGCCGTCCGGCAGCCAGGCGTCCAGCAGCACCACGTCCACGCCTTGGCGGCCCAGAGCAAGGCCTTCCTTGATGGAAGAGGCGCACACGGCCTCATGCCCCATGCGCGTACAGACCACTTCCACCATGGTGCGCATCAGGGCTTCATCATCTACCACCAGAATACGCGCCATTATGCCCTCCTCCCTGTCTCCGCGGTCCGCGTTTCCGTCTCTGTCCCGCTGCCGCCGTCAACGGCCTCCAGCAGCGCCAGGGCCTCACGCATGGCCCGTTCCAGTTTCCCTGCCCTTGCGTCCAGTGCCGCGTCTTCCGCTTTTTCCGTCAGGGCGGCTGCGCCGTGCAGGCGCATCAGGCGCATGGTGCCCGCCGAATTCTTGCAGGCATGGGCCAGCCGACGGATGTTCTTCCGATCCCCCGCCGCCACGGCTTCCACCAGTTGGTCCAGCATCTTCCCCAGATCATCACGCAAGACCGCAAGCAAATGCGCAAAGATTGCCGCGTCCCCGTCCATGGCCGCCAGAGCGGCTTCCCGGTCCCAGGGCGGCAATTCAATATCGTCCGTATTTGCCCGGCCGTCTCCGGCAATGGTCTTTTCCCGGCCGACAGAGATGTTTTTTTCCGGCACACTCGTGTCTTCCTGCGTCAACGTTGCCCCGTTGCCCCGCGCTGTCGGCAGGGCCGCCAGGCGCTGCCGCAGCAGCGCGAAACTGACCGGTTTGAACAATATATCGTCAGGCCGCAACCTGCGGCAGCGTTCTTGCGCTTCGGCGTCCAGCGCCGCCGTGTACAGGACCACACATTGCCCCGCAGGCGCTCCGGTCCGGCCCTGCCGGATGCGTTCCAGCACGTCCAGGCCGTCGGGACCGGGCATGCGCGCGTCCAGCAGCACCACGTCCCATTCCTCTTCACCCAGGGCCGCCAGGGTGGCTTCGCCGTCAGCGGTCACCACGGCCCGCGCGCCCTCCCGGCGCAAGGCCTGTTCCAGGAAATAGCGGCTGGCCGGATTGTCCTCGGCGGCCAGAATCCGTCGGCCTTCCAAGGCTCCCCTGCCCGCGGCGCCGCTTTCGGGCACGGCGTTTCGGTCCGCATCCGCGGGCGGGCACGGCCTTGCGCTGCCCCAATCCGTGCGTACAAGCACTTCCAGGGTAAAGCACGATCCCTGCGCCGGTTGAGAACTGACCCGCACATCGCCGCCCATGCGCCGGGCTATGGTCCGGGCAATGTTCAGGCCCAGGCCGGTGCCCGGCTGACAGCCCGCGTGCGAACCGCGCTGAAAACTCTCGAAAATCCGTTCCAGTTCTCCCGGCTGCAGGCCCGGCCCGCTGTCCCGCACGCGCAGTCGCAGCAGAAGGCGGCCCGTGCGCGCGCTTTCCGCTTCCACCTCCAGCCGCACGCCGCCCTGCTCGGTAAATTTGAGCGCATTGCCGACAAGATTGCCCAGAGCCTGGCGCAAGCGGAAGGCGTCGCCGTAAAGATTATCCGGCACAGGGGAAGGCACGTCCAGTTCCAGCCGGAGGCCCTTGGACGCGGCGGCCGGGCGATACAGCTCAAGGCATTGCGAAAGCGCGGCCCGCAGGCTGAAGGCACTCTCATGCAGGGCCAGCGTACCCTGTTCCAGGGCCGCGTGGTCCGTGATGTCGCTGACCATTTCCAGAAGCGCTCCACCCGCCTGAACCAGGTAACGCAGAGCGCGCTTCTTTTCCGGCGCGGCGCCGTCGCCCCGCTGCAGCAAGTCGCTCATGCCCAGGATGGCGGTGAGCGGCGTGCGCATGTCATGGCTCAGGCGGGCCATGAAAGCGCTTTTCATGCGGCTGGTTTCCTCGGCCTGCCAACGCCGCCGGGTCAGGTTGAGGGTCAGGCCGCCGATAGCCAGCACGCCCGTCACCCCCAGCAGGGCATACAGCAGGCGCATGTTGCCTTCCTGCTTCGCGGCGTTGTGCAGATACGGCCCGGCATCCTGGCTGACGCTGATGCCGCCGAGCACTTCCCCCACCCTGCTGTCCGCGTGGCAGCGCAGGCAGCTCTGTTGCGCCACCAGCACGGTGAGCAGACGCAGGCGGCCCTGCCCGTTCTCATCCGGCGGGCTGAAAATTTCCTGGCGGCCCTCTGTGCATTCGATGAGGGCCTCGCCTTCCCAGGTGTCGGATTGATTTTCAGGCCGCAGCGGCCTGCGCCCGATAATTGAAATGCTGATGCCCGGCCAGGAAGTGCGCTCGGCCAGCTGGCGGCTCATGTAGGCGGGATTCATCAGCACCAGGGTCCGCCCGTCGGCGGTTTTCAGGGTCCGCTCATGGAGCGACAGCCAGGGATTGGGCCTGCCGAGATCGCTCTCCGGCACATAGACCCCCCCGTGCGCCGCGTTCCAGTTGCGCGCGTCCAAGAGTTGCCGGGCCACAGTGGAGAGGCGGATGCGTTCCAGTTCCAGGCGATGCTCCTCATCCACGCGCGCGGCGCGGCTGTAGAGCCCCAGAATCAAACCCAGCCAGAGCAGACCGGCCAGGACAGGCAGCCAGAGGACCCGGAACCAGCGCCCGGCAAAGGTATGCGCCATGTTTTCTCCAGGGGGTAAGAAAGGCCTTGTTGTCAGCTTTTTCTGATTTTTTGTCTTTTTTTTCTGAACAAAACAACCCTGATATTGATAACCATTATAATTTCATCTCAAACTGCCGGTCTTTTCAGGATTAATTTTTTCTCATTTTTTATCTTGGCTTGGCATGTTTTTTGATTCACAAAGAAGATAACGCCGTCATAGGGACGGCAAGTTGTTGGAGTGAGTGAAGGAGGCTTCTATGGGAACACCCCGCAATGGACCCTGGCTCAAATGGTTGTTGGGCGGCGTTGCGGTGGGCGTGGTGCTTGTCGGAGTGCTGGCCTATGCCATGACGGCAACGGATCAGCGTCCGTTCTGCGCCAGTTGTCACATCATGCAGGAGGCGGCAGTGACCCACAAGCTGGGTACGCACGCCGACCGTTCCTGTAATGAATGCCACGCCCCGCACAATCTGCTGGCCAAGCTGCCGTTCAAGGCGCAAGCGGGCCTGAGTGACTTCATGGGCAATCTGTCGGGCAAGGACGTGCCGTATCCGGCCAGTGTGACCACGCGCGACGTGGTCAATGAAAACTGCAAGGCCTGTCACGCCCAAACTAACGTCAACGTGGCCAGTATGAACGCCAAGCCTTATTGCGTCGACTGCCACCGCAATGTGGCCCATATGCGCCACAAGCCCATCAGCACAAGGACGGTAGCATATGAATAAGCATATCCGCACTATGGCTCTGGCCGTTTCGGCGCTGTTGGGAGCGGCGCTGCTCAGCGGCTGCAATGATGTTTCGACGGAATTGAAAGCCCCCGCCTACAAGACCAACATCAAGGACGACGAAACCCGCATGTCGGCATTCAAGGCTGATTTTCCGGATCAGTACGCCTCGTACCAGAAAAACAACGAGTCCGAGGTGATGACCGAGTACAAGGGTTCCGTGCCGTATCACAAGAACGACAACGTCGATCCCCTGCCCAAGGGCTTCAAGCATGCCCAGCCCTACCTGAAAAATCTCTGGCTGGGCTACGGCTTCATGTATGAATACAACGAAGCCCGTGGCCATACCCATGCGGTGGAGGACTTTGTCCATATCGACCGCCTGAACCGCTGGGGCGCGGACGGCAAGGGCAAGATGCCCGCCACCTGCTGGAACTGCAAGACGCCCAAGATGATGAACTGGATCAAGCAGTACGGCGATTCCTTCTGGTCCAAGGACGTCAACGAATTTCGCGGCAAGGACATGATCGATGCCAAGGAAGAGAGCATTTCCTGTTCCACCTGCCACGATCCCAAGACCATGGAACTGCGGCTCTATTCCGAACCGCTCAAGGATTGGCTGAAGAAGACCGGCAAGGACTGGAACAATATCTCGCGCAACGAAAAGCGCACCCTTGTCTGCGCCCAGTGCCATGTGGAATACTACTTCACCCATCCGGACAACGGCCCGGCCATGCGCCCGGTCTTCCCCTGGGACAACGGCTTTAATCCCGAAGACATGTACCAGTATTACAAGGGCCACGGCAAAAAGGACGCCGACGGCAAGCCCGGCCCCTTCTCCGACTGGGTGCACGCCGCCTCCAAGGTGCCTCTGATCAAGATGCAGCACCCCGACTTCGAGACCTTCCAGGACGGCCCGCACGGCGCGGCCGGTGTGGCCTGCGCGGACTGCCACATGCCTTACCAGCGCATGGACGGCAAGAAGATGTCCAGCCACTGGATGACTTCGCCCCTGAAGGACAAGGAAATGCGGGCCTGCCGCCAGTGCCATGCCGACAAGACGCCTGAATATCTGCGCGAGCGGGTCATCTACACCCAGAAGAAGACCTTCGACCAGTTGCTCAAGGCCCAGGACATGTCGGTCAAGGCCCACGAGGCCGTGCGCTTGGCCAACAACTACAGCGGCGAACGCGCCCCCGACTATGGCGCGCTGATGACCGAAGCCCGTGAGATGGTCCGCAAGGGCCAGCTGTTCTGGGATTACGTTTCCGCTGAAAACAGTGTGGGCTTCCACAACCCGGCCAAGGCCCTGGATACCCTGATGACGTCCATGGAATGCAGCCAGAAGGCCGTGGACCTGGCCAGCCAGGCCACCAATTACGGCATCGCTCCGGCTCTGGCCGGCGACATCAAGAAGATCGTGCCGCCCATTCTGGAAATGAGCCGCAAGCTGCAGCAGGACCCCGAATACCTCAAGACCAATCCCTGGCTCCAGTTGCTGCCCGTGCTGCCCAAGACGGACGCTGCCTGGGACGGCCAGGAACGCCTGAGCTCCGGCAAGTAGGCCCTTTGGCGCAATAAAGCGCGCATGAGATGAAAAGCCCCCGCATCGCGGGGGCTTTTTTCGTTCAATAATAGTTATATCTTCGTATTTCCCTTTTTGACTTTATCCGCGGTTGCATGTATCGCGTATAACACTTAAGTTTTCGCGCAACGTGCCGAAAAGAGCAATAGGAAACCGTGCGATAACTTTCTAACACAATGTAAAAAAATCTCTATATATTGTTGAGACAGTTTATGGACAGAGAACACAATAAACAGAAACGTTTCTGGCGCGCTTGCGTTCTCGGACCGCTTTTGGCACTGCTTTTGTCCGGCTGCGGCATGTTTCGCCCCGTGGACAACGGACCGGCACCGGTCAAAGCGCAAAAAGTGGTTCACACCGCCTACAGCCAGATGGGCAAACAATATCGCCTGGGCGGCGCTTCGCCGCAAAAAGGCTTTGACTGTTCCGGCCTGATCTGGTGGGCTTACCGACAGAACGGCATGAGCGTGCCCCGAGTTACGGTTGACCAGGCCCGGGCCGGCCAGTCCGTCCCCAAAGGCTTGGCCCGGCCCGGCGACATTGTGGTCTTCCGCACCGGGCAGAGCCCGCGCGGCCTGCATACTGGCATCTACGCCGGGGACGACTCCTTTATCCACAGCCCGCGCCGTGGTGAGCGGGTACGCATGGAGAGCATGAACATCCCCTACTGGCGCAGCAAATTGATTTCCGTACGCCGGGTCGTTCGCTGAACCGTAACGCAATGATCATGACATGTGACACTTGAAATGCTCTTTTGCTGAGAGCAAAGCCCGCCTGCTCACAATTCGCGGCAAGGATTTGTCTGCAAACCCTTGCGGTGCAGTCGTCGCATTTCATGCCTGAACCGCTCTGACAGAAGACCCCGCGCCACCATGGCGCGGGGTCTTCTTGCGCAAGAGCGCAGCTTGCTATTATAGATTGTTTGAAGTAACCCTGAAAAGAGGTCGGCAAATCTTTATTTGCGGTCTGCCTCCTCAATCGCCATCCGCCAGATCCGCAAGCACAAAGACTTTCTTCAGACCTGCCCTCAATCCGCGGATGGCCCGGCCCGGCGGTATGGCGGGAACGTTTTTTTTGTGACGGCAACGACAGCAATGCTGCGGAAAGCCAGCAGGAGGCGTCATGACGCGCACGGCATCCCCGACAGAAGGCCTTTTGAGCATTGCGGACATCTCCCGCCATTTTTCTTTGCCGGAATCCACCACCCGCTATTACTGCAAACGCTTTGCGGCTTTTATCCCCAGCGTCGGCGAGGGCCGCAGGCGGCGCTACCGCCCGGAAACCCTGGAGGTCATTGCCGCCATCCTGGAGCAGATGCGGAAGTCGCGCACGGCGGCCTCAGTGGAAAATGCCCTGCTGGCCCGCTTCCCCCGCAATGCGCTTGCCGTTTCCAAGCCAGAGCCCTGCCTGACGCAAGCGGAGCATCCGGTTGCGGAACTTCTGCCCGCAGCGGCCCTGCGGTTGCTGGAACGCCAAACACTGGCCTTGGAGGGTATTGCCCAGCTTATCCATCTGGTTATTGAACGCCTGCCGCAGCCCGGCATGATGTTGTCTGAAACGGCGCAAGAAAATCAGCAACTGCGCAAGGATGTGGAAAACCTGCGCGTACTGCTGCATGCCTCGGAAAAAACCCAGCAGGCGGACCTGGACCAGCTGCGCGAATGGATGACCAAGGTTATCCGCGGTCGCGGCAAGGATGCGGCTTCGGCGTGAGGCCCGAAATGTTTTTCCTGTAAGCATTCGTAAACCGGGATACGCTCCGGTAATGGCCGGCCGGCCAACCGTAAGGAAAAGGCGCATCGTTGGATGCGCCTTTCCGGTAGATTCAACCGCAATGCGGCCATGATGTTATTTTCCCGGCTCTATTTTTCCAGAAAAACCAACCGCAGGCCGGGTTCCGGCTCTTCCTCCCGAAACGGGCGGTAGCCCGCCCGCTCGTATAGGCGTAAATTGCGCAGGCTTTGCGTACTGGTGAACAGTTCGTAACGCGCTTGTGGAGCTATGGAACCCATGGCGGACTCCAGGGCAGCCAGAAGGCGCGTTCCCAGGCCTTTGCCCTGATGTTGCGGATGCACCATCAGTTTGCCCACATAAACCGTGCCCTGCGTCGCGCGGGCGCGGACCGAACCCATCAAGTCGCCGTCCGTATCCACAGCCTTAAGAAACACCATGCCCGCCTCAAACTGGCGAACCAGATCCTCAAGGTTCTCGCGCAACGGCGGAATGCTGAAGTTGTTCAGCAGGCGCGCTTCGCTCTGATAGGCCAGATACTGCAAACGCAAAATTTCTTCCAGATCCGGGCGCTCTGCCCTGACAATGCACATTTTACTTGTTGTTCTGCTTAAGGGCCATGTCCACGGCGCCCTTGAACAGATCCAGGGGCAGGGCCCCGCGCACCACCATATTATTGACCAGGAAGTACGGGGTGCCCTCCACGCCCAGCTTCTGCGCGTCCTGCTGGTCTTCAGCGAGAATATCGCTGACCTTCTTGCCGCGCACGTCACGGCCAAGTTTTTTCATGTCCACATCCAGCCCCTGGGCGGTCTTTTTCAGAAAATCCTCACCCTCGGTCACCAGACGGTCCCGGTCGGCGAACAGGGCTTTGTAGAACTTCCAGGCCTTCTCCTCACTCTGCTGCGAAACGGCGACAAAATAGGCCGCCGCCTGTCCGCCGGGGCCCTTTTCATCCAACGGCAAATTCTTGAAGACCAGGCTGACGTCCTTGCCGTACTCCTGCAAGAGCGCGTCCACGGTTTTGGAAGCCTGCTGGCAGAAATGGCAGGTGAAGTCGGAAAAGGCCACGATACGCACCTTGGCCTTGGGCGAACCCAGCACCGGACGCCCCTCCAGACGCACGCTCTTGGGGGTTTTCATATCCTCGCGCCACTGAACTTCCAGATTGTGTTTGCGCCGCATGTTGGAACCCTGCTGGGCGATATCCAGTACGGCCTCACTGTTGCGACGCAACACATCCAGCACGATATCCGGATGTTCACGCAAGGCTTTTTCCAGCAATTGCGGCAGATTATCTTCCGTCACCTGGCTGGCGGCCGCACGGGCTTCCCCGCCTGCCAGAAACATGCCCGCCAACCCCAACAGCAGAGCGGGGACAAAAAGAATTTTGTGGGTAATGCGCATGAAAACCTCATCTTTTAGAGCAGTTCAACCTTGAGAATGCACATTCTCAAGGTTTTTAAGACGCTCACTCCGGCGCTTAGTTCTGCTGTCCTCGCCCGCAAAGCTCGAAGACTCGCTAACGGGCGAGGCAACCGCGCAAATAAATTGCGCTTAC
>OKSB01000324.1_pt1 | contig 53724 bp, 40 predicted proteins | sample 1601171 | NCBI WGS metagenome assembly OKSB01 (sample SAMEA3541496, study PRJEB24748) | human gut metagenome | biome: human gut; feature: human-associated habitat; material: faeces | place: China | collected 2012 | reverse complement strand
GGAAACGGCGGCAGCGTTTCACGCACAAGGCCCAGCTCTTCTTCGGCGAAACAGACTTGGGCCTCGTTTTCCGCCTCGTTGGTGGTGCAGGTGGAGTAGACCAGCCGCCCGCCCGGCGCGAGCAGGGATGCGGCGTGCCGCAGCAGACGTCGTTGCAGGCCGATGAGGCTGTTCAGTTTGTCTCCCTGCCAGAGCTTGAGCACGCGGGGATGTTTTTCCGCCGTGCCCCAGCCGGAGCAGGGCGGGTCCAGCTGGATGGCGTTCCAGGAAGCCGGGACCAGGGGCAGGTTTTCGCCGCCGTAGGAGCAGGTGGCGGCCTGGAGCAGATTGCACTGGTGCAGATTGACCCGCAGGGTGCCCAGGCGGGCGGGCGCGGGCTCGTTGGCCAGCACAAAGCCCGTGGGGCCGGTCAACTGGGCCAGAAAGCCGCTTTTGCTGCCCGGGCTGGCGCAGACGTCCAGCACGGCTTCCCCCGTCCGGGGGGCCAGCGCCAGGGGCGGCAGCATGGAGGAGCGGTCCTGGATGTAGATATACCCGAAAAAGGCCGCCAGGGAACCGCCCAGAGGCCGGGGCTCGCGGCAGAGGCGGCGGCAGAGCGGGGAAAAGGGCTCGGGTTCGAATTCGTAGCCTTGGGCGCGCAGCAGGGCTTCCACCAGGGGGATGTGCCGGGTTTCGCAGACCAGACGGAAGGAGCGGGAGTGCTGTTTGGGCATGATGCGCCCAGTATAGGGCAGATCAGGGGCAAAGTCAGCCGGATTCAGGCCCCCGCCTGCGGAGGCCGCCGCTTTCATATTGCGCGGCGGGCCAAGTCTGCGTATACTGCGACGATATGGCGGGGCTGGAGCTTTGCCGCGCCTCCGAAAAAGACTCCAAGGAGTACGGGATGAAATTTGCCATGCGATTGTCCTTGACGGCCTGCCTGCTGACGCTCGCCCTGGGCCTGGCCCAGGCCGCCCAGGCCGCGCCGAAGAGCTTTGTGCTGCTGCCCTTTACGGTCAATGCGCCGCAGAGCTATGCCTACCTGTCCAAGGCCGTGCCGGCCACCATGCAGGCGCGGCTCAACCGCCCCGGCGTGCTGGAAGGGCGCAGCGCGCAGACCAGGGCCGCTTCCGCCGCCGAGGCCCGCAAGGCCTTGAGCGCCGCGGGCGCGGATTACGCGGTCTGGGGCTCGGTGAGCGTCATGGGCAATGAGTGCACCATTGACGTCCACAGCGTGGACAAGGCGGGCAAGACCTGGAGCAAGACAGCGCAGGGGCCGTTGAGCGGCCTCACCGCCACAGTACAGCAACTGAGCTCCGCCATGGGCAGCGAGGCCTTCGGCGTGTCCGTGGCGGGTCGGCCCGGCTATGTGGCTCCGTCCGGCAAGGGCGAGCCGGTCAATCAGATGAATTCGGACATCGTGGTCAATGAGACGGGCCAGCAGCGGGTTTATCTGAACCCGCAGTTCCGTTACCAGGGGTCCGGGGCCAACGACGGCTCGCGCCTGCGCAGCCAGCGCATGAAGGACAATATGGTGGATATGGCCGTGGGCGATTTCAACGGCGACGGCAAAAACGAAATCGCGGTGCTCGGCGACCACAAGCTGACCATCTATATCTGGGAGCCCGACGGTCGGCTCAAGCAACTGGGCGAAACCGTCATTTCCCAGTCCAATCTCAATTTTTCCATGCGGGCCATCGACCTCAACCGCGACGGGGCCAAAGAACTGGTCATCGCCACCTTTGAGGAAGACAGCAACCGTCCCTACTCCTATTTCTACTCCTTTAAGGGCAACAAGCTGACCCAGTATGCCGACCGCATTCCCTACTTCGCCAGCGTGATCAAGACCCCGCCCCATTTCATGCCCACTCTGGTGGGCCAGGGCTGGGATTCGCTCAAGCTCTTCTCTCCCGGCGTGCACGTGATGGTCAAGAGCGGCAACAAGTTCTCCCTGGGCGCGCGTCTGGATCTGCCCGCCGGCGCCACGGTGTTCAACGTGGCCTGGCTGCCCGGCGGCAAGGACGGCAAGGGCGACCAGCTGGTCATGCTCACGGACGACGAGCGCATCAAGGTCTTCCAGGGCAACGGCAACACCCTGATCCACACCACCATGGAGCGCTTTTCCGGCTCCGCCGCGGGCATGGACCACTACAAGGGCATGCCCGGCCTGGGCATCGACCGCAACTACCAGCTGCCCAGCAAATACTACGCGCCCATGCGCATGATCGCGGCGGACCTGGGCCGTACCGGCGAATACGTGCTGCTGCTGAACAAGCCCATTTCCACGGCTTCCCAGCTCTTTGACCGCTATCGCTTCTTCCCCCAGGGCGAAATCCACGCCCTGTACTGGGACGGCGTGGGCCTGGGCCTGAAGTGGAAGACCCGGCGCATCCGGGGCTCCGTGGCTGAAATCGACCTGGCCGACGTGAACAACGACGGCATCCTGGATCTGGTGGTGGGCCTGAACACCTCGCCGGATCTGGGCATCGGCAGTCGTCAGAGCATGATCACCGCCTACCCGCTGGACGTGTCCCAGACCGATCCCAACGTGCCCGCGGATCTCAGCGACTTTGAAGTGAACCCCAACTAACGTGCGGCAATCCGGCCCCCTGCCCGCCGGGCGGGGGGCCGTTTTTTATCCCTTTATTCTCTCCATTATCAGCCAAAGGAGGCCAAGGTGCGCATCCTTGTGATCGGTTCCGGCGGGCGCGAGCATGCCCTGGTCTGGAAATTTCGCCAGAGCCCGAGGGTCAGTGAAATTTTTGTGGCTCCCGGCAACGGAGGCACCAGCGGCGCGGGCGCGATCAATGTGCCGGTGGCCGCCGACGACCTGGACGCACTGGTGGATCTGGCCCGCCGGGAAAAGATCGATCTGGTGGTGCCCGGCCCCGAACTGCCGCTGACCCTGGGCATTGTGGACCGCATGCGCGAGGCGGGCATCGCCTGTTTCGGTCCGGACGCCTATTGCGCGCGGCTTGAGGGCAGCAAGGCCTTTGCCAAGGAGATCATGGACCGGGCACAGGTGCCCACGGCCCGCTGCGCGGTGTTCAGCGATCCGGAAATCGCCAAAAACCATGTGGTCAAAGTGGGCGCGCCCCTGGTGATCAAGGCCGACGGCCTGGCCGCCGGCAAGGGCGTGGTGGTGGCCCGCGATTCGCAGGAAGCCCTGCAGGCTGTGAGCGACATCATGGAAGCCAGGGCCTTCGGCGCGTCGGGCGACCGCGTGGTGCTGGAGGAATGCCTGGTGGGCGAGGAAGCCTCCTTCCTTTGTTTCTGCGACGGCGAGCGGGCCGTGCCCCTGCCCTCCGCCCAGGACCACAAAGCCGCCTGGAACAATGACCAGGGCCCCAATACCGGCGGCATGGGGGCGTACAGTCCCGCGCCGGTACTGCCCGACGACCGGCTGGAGGAAATGGCCGATCTGACCATCCGGCCCATTCTCAGAGAGCTGGCCAAGGACGGCCATCCCTTTGTGGGCGTGCTCTACGCGGGCCTGATGCTCACCGCCGACGGGCCCAAGGTGCTGGAGTATAACGTCCGCTTCGGCGATCCCGAGTGCCAGCCCCTGCTGGCGCGACTGGAGGGCGATCTGGCCCAGGTCATGCTGGACTGCGTCAACGGCGGACTGGACCCGGCCAGCCTCGGTTACAGCGCGCAGACCGCTCTGGGCGTGGTGCTCACCGCCAAAGGCTACCCGCGCGCCTATCCCAAGGGCCTGGTCATCAAGGGCATCGAGGAGGCCGAGGCCCTGCCGGGCGTCAAGGTTTTCCACAGCGGCACGGCCGTCAAGGATCAGGTGCTGATTTCCAGCGGCGGGCGCGTGCTCTGCGTCACGGCTCTGGGCGACGATCTGCCCGCGGCCCAGAAGGCCGCCTATGCGGCCTTGGAAAAGATTCAGATGCCGGAGGGCTTTTACCGCACGGACATCGGCGACAAGGGAATCCGCCGCCTGGAAAGCGAAAAAGACCGTTGAGATTCAGGCCGCTTTCCCCGGTGACGCAATGTCTGAAGCAAACAGGATGGTATCATGGCGCATGTTGTTATTTTGATGGGGTCCAAGTCCGACGAGGAAAAAGTCAGCCCCTGCGTGGACGTGCTGAAAAGCCTGGGCATTGACTATGTGTTTACCGTGAGTTCGGCCCACCGGACGCCGGAGCGCACTGAAGCCCTGGTACGCGACGAGGAAGCCAAAGGCGCGCGGGTCTTTATCTGCGCTGCGGGCATGGCCGCGCACCTGGCCGGGGCCGTGGCCGCGCGCACCAGCAGGCCGGTGATCGGCATCCCGGTGTCCGGCGGCAGCCTGGCCGGCATGGACGCGCTTTTCTCCACCGTGCAGATGCCTCCCGGCTTCCCGGTGGCTACGGTGGCCCTGGACAAGGCCGGGGCGCGCAACGCGGCCTGGCTGGCCGCCCAGATCCTGGCCGTGGCCGATCCCGCGCTGCATGGGAAAATCGAGGCGGCACGCGCGAAAATGCGCGCCGACGTGGAAAAGGCCGGGGAAGAGATCAGTAAAAAATACGCTTAGCCCGTCAGGGCGCCTCCGCAAAAGGCAATGCGTCTGCAACGCAAAAGGCCGCCGGAATTCCGGCGGCCTTTTGCGTTTTCGGCAACGGGCGTGTCTGGAACAGATTAGGGCAATTTCAAAGTGAAACCACTCTAGGCCGTGCCGTAATACGGGGGACGGCGTGTTTCCGATCCGGCGCTGACCCGGAAAATCTGGACCGTGTACTGGCCCTTGCTGCCGCACATGGGGCAGCCGTCCGTGACCAGCAGACAGGAGGCATCCAGTTCCAGAGGGTCGATGCCCGCCTGTTCCAGAATGCGGCTGGCCCGGCCCTGTTCCCACATGACGGGCGAGCCGCAGCGGCCGCATTCCACATAGAGGAGTTCGGGGTCGTAGCCCTTGAGGGCCAATGGTCCGGGCGCGGAAGTTGTGATGGCTGTGGTCGTATTGTGCATATTTTTCTCCCGGCAGGCGGCGCGCGCCGGGGAGCGCATGGCTTGGCGCAGTTTTTGCCTGCCTCTCTCAAAATAAGCACGACGCGCCGCAAGGCAAGGGCGCGGGCGCTTGCCTTGCGGGAGTGAGCCGACTACACTGGTTCCATGTCTGAAAAAATGCGTCATATCCGTTTATTACCGCCTGAGTTGCGCAATCAGATCGCGGCCGGTGAAGTGGTGGAACGCCCGGCCAGCGTGCTCAAAGAACTGGTGGAAAACAGTCTGGACGCCGGGGCCGCGCGTATCGACGTGCGCCTGGACAACGGCGGTCAGGCCCTGATCCGCGTGCAGGACGACGGCTGCGGCATTCCCGCCGATGAGCTGGAGCTTTCCGTCACGCGCCATGCCACCAGCAAGATCGCCAGCATGGACGACCTGGAGCGCATCCGTTCCTATGGCTTCCGGGGCGAGGCCCTGCCGAGCATCGCTTCGGTCTCGCGCTTCCGCATCGTGTCCGCCTGGCAGGGGCCGGGCAACCAAAGCGCGGCCCATTGCGTGGAAGTGGAGCACGGCCGCCTTCTGGCGTCAAGCCCGGCGGCGCTGCACAAGGGCACCATCGTGGAGGTGCGCGATCTTTTTTCCAATATACCCGCCCGCCTTAAATTTTTAAAGACCCCGGCCACGGAATTCAAACGCGCCCAGGACTGGCTGGCGCGCCTGGCCCTGGCCCGGGCGGAAGTGGGCTTCAGTCTGCATTCCGGCGATCGCGAGGCTCTGCGCTTTCTGCCCGGCCAGACCTTGCGCGACCGCCTGGCCCTGCTCTGGCCCCGCTTGATCGTGGAGGCTCTGCGTCCCTTTGAGGGGGAGCGCCACGGCATCCGCGTGCACGGCCTGGCGGCCCTGCCCACGGTGAGCCAGCCGCGCGGGGACCGCATCCTGCTCTTTGTCAACAACCGTTCGGTGTTGGACAAACGTCTGCTGGCAGCCGTGCGCGAGGCTTATCAAGGCCGTCTGACCAGCCGCGACTATCCGCAGGTGGCGCTTTTTGTGGACATGGACCCGTGCGAGGTGGACGTCAACGTGCACCCGGCCAAGTCCGAAGTGCGCTTCCGGGATGAATCGGCGGTCTTTTCCGCCTGCCTGCACGCGGTGCAGGGCGCCTTGGTCACGTCGTTCACGGCGGCTCTGGAGGGCGAAGCCCCGGACGCTGCTGCCCCGGCCCTTTTTACGGAAGGACCGTCCAGTGGGCAGCCCGGCGGACTGTTTCCCGCGCGGGAGAATCCGGCCGGAACGGCATCGGCTTCGGAAGCGGCCGCGCCCAGGCCACAGGGATTCTGGGGCCGTCTGGATGATCCGCCGCTGCTGGCCCGCCCGGAAACGTCTTCCGCCCCGGATGCTCCGGAGGAAGACTGGCGGGTGAGCGTGCCCCCTGACCGGAGTGCGGCCCCGCGCATCTTCGCGCCCGTGGAGGAAGACGCCGCGCCCTACGGGCCGCCCGCTGAGCACTCTTTTCCGCCGGAGGGCGCGGGTGCGTCCGCCTCCATGCCGGACGCGGCCTGGTCCGGCCTTGTTCCGGAACCGGCTGCCGTGTCCGATGCCTCATTCGCTGCCGCGCCGGAGCCGCGGGAGCGCGAACCGTTGCGGGTGGGCCCGCTGTCCTATCTGGGACAGGTGGCCGACACCTATTTAATTTTACGGGATGCCGAAGGCGCGCTGCTTTTGCTGGACCAGCACGCGGCCCATGAGCGGGTGCTTTACACACGGCTGCGCCGGGGCGGTTTCGCGGGCACGGGCCAATGCCTGGCCCTGCCCTTGGAGCTGGGTCTGCATCCGGCGGAGCAGGAACGCTTTCAGCAGTTGCGCGAGCGTCTGGAAAGTCTGGGTTTCGCCCTGGAATGCGCGGACGGGACGCTGCTGGTGCGGGCCATGCCGCCCGTGCTCTCACGCGCCGAGGCCCGCGATTTCCTGCGCGAGGCCCTGGCCGGGCGCAAGGACGATCTGGCGGGCATGTTCATTTCCATGTCCTGCAAGGGGGCCATCAAGGCCGGGCAGCGTCTGACGGACGATGAGGCCGCCGGTCTGCTGCGCCAGTGGCTGGCTGTGCCGGAGCGCGAATACTGCCCGCACGGCCGCCCCTGCGTGCTGCGCTGGGATGCCGCCGCCCTGGAAAAATTCTTCAAGCGCCGCCAGTAGGGCATTTTAGAGCAGATTCGCTTTGAAGTGGTCCCGCCTTGGATTCAGGCTCTGGCGTCCGCTCACGCGGCCGCCAGAGCATTTCAACATTTTCAAAGTTGAAATGCTCTAAATGAATCAGTGTCCGGAATAGTCCAGCACGTTGTTCAACGGCGCGGAACTGCTGCGGATCCGCCCCTGGTCGAACAGATGGCGGGTGAGCCGCCAGTTTTCCAGATCCAGCACGTCCAGCTTGCCCTGGTGTTCCGGCCGCAAATGCCGGGCCAGGGCCGCCAGCACCTCGTCCACGGGAAAATAGACGCCCTCAAAGGAGACGCGGGCCATATCCCCTTCGCGGCACAGCACGGGCTCGTCCGCGTCGTCGGCCAGGGCGTCGGCGCAGGCCGCGTCCAGGTCGGCGTAAAATGCGTCCGAAATGGGATAGACATGGCCGTAGACCTTGAGCAGGGGCTCGCGCATCACGAGGCGGGGTCTCCTTCCGGCCGGTCCGGTTTATCCGAGTTCATCGGGTTTCCCTGTGCGGGCTCGGGCGTCTGTTTTTCCGTGTTTTCCGGAATCTGTCCGGCGGGCGCGGCAAGAAAGGACGGCGGCAGGCTGGCAGGACCGGATTCCGGCGCGGCCGCTGCACGGGTCCGGCAATACTTCTGCGCGCGGGCCACGGCCAGGCCCTCGCAGTCACCCAGGGCGCAGGCCGCCGAAAAGTCAGCGCACATGCCCGGATAGTTGCGGCGCAGCATGCGCACCGCGCCGCGCGCCCGCAAGCGCCGGGCTTGCTCCGCGCCTTGGGGCGCGGAGGGGGTGCGGGTATGCAGAGCCGCGTTCAGATCGTCCTCGGCCAGGGCCAGCTGTTGCAGGCGCCAGTGGGCCAGTGCGCGGATATAGCGCGCCCGCCCGCTGATCAGGTTCGAGCCGGGTGCCAGACGCAGGGCCTCGGTACAGGATTCAATGCTCTGCTGGGGCAGGTTGCGCTGCAATTGGGCCTCGGCCAGCAGCAGCCGCACCGTGGGGCTGCGCGGGGCCTCTCTGGCCGCCCGCTCCAGTGTGTTCAGGGCATCGGCCCCGGTCAGCCAGCCTTCGGGCGTGAGGTCCAGGGCGGCCTGGGCCAGCCAGAGGCCGTTCAGGCGCGCGCCCATGCGTTGCCAGTCGCGGGCCTGCCAGAAACCCCGTTCCACTTCCGGCGTTTTCACGCCGGGGGTTGCGGGCTGCAACGCCGCCGTACCGCCGGGCCAGTGACGGTCCATGATTTCCAGCGTGTCCCTGGTTTCGCTGATGAGCGTGTGGCGCAGGGCCAGCAGTTCGGGATTGCGCAGGGCCAAGATCAGTTCCGTTCCGGCCTGGGGCCGGGACGTCAGGCTGAGCGCCACGTGCAGAGGGGAATCTTCAGCGGTGTCAGGGGCCTTTGCGGCATTGGGAGTGTCGGCAAGGGGCGGCGCGGCGGCCCGGTACAATTGCGCGGCCAGAGCCAGGCGCTCCGCTGGAGCTACCGCGCCCATGCGGATTTCCCGCCGCTGGGGAAAGGCGATTACGGCCCGGTGCAGGGCCGCAAGCCAAGCCGAGGCCCGGGCGTGCGCCCAAGCCGCTTCGCGCGTCACCGGCGGGGTGACGGCGCGCATTTCCACCTCGGTAATCGGCCTCAACTCCAGCGCGGGTGCTTGTGCCGACGCGGAAGGCATATCCCCGGCATCCGCCGGAGCGGTGGGAACACGCCCGGATTCAGCCCGCGCGGGCCCGGCCCACGCCAGAAACAGCAGCAACGCAAGGCCCGCAAGCCCGAAACGCGGGACCGCCATGGCCGGTTATTTTTTGGCCTGGATGGTCTGGACAATCTTCTGGGCCATGGGCTTCACGAGATCCCGCAGCGTTTCCAGCATCAGGTTTTCCGCCGCCGCGCCCGAGGGCAGGCCGGTGCGGCTCTGACTGGAAGAGAGCGACTCGCGCAGCAGGCGGCCCTGGCGGTTGGCCAGCACGTAATTGACCCGCAGATTGGTGGCGAGATCCGTGGCCGAGGTTTCGCGCAGCCAGGCCTCGTCCACCTGGCCGGTGACCAGATAGTCGGGATTGCCGCTGCGGGCCTGGCCCACATTGAGAGCAAAGGTGACCTGCATGCCGTTGCGGGCCAGCTCGTCGGCCAGAGCGCGGCTGATCCACTGGGCCACGTCGTCGCTGGTCACAAAGGCGCTGTTGTCGCGGCGCACGCCCAGAGCGGACTGGTCCGTGCGTTTGTCGGCAAAGGTCACCACGCTGACGCGCGGGGCGTTGGGGGCGGGCAGCACGGAGGCGTCCAGCGGCGGCGGGGGAAGCAGGCGCACGTTGTTGCTCGGTCCGCAGGCCGAGAGCAGCAGGACTGCCAGCAGCGCCGGCAGCAGGGCGGCGGGAAAGACACGGCGGGTATGTTTCATGACGGCCTCGCGGAGTTCGAAAAATGTTTCGAAATTTTTATGATATTTTTTAGATATATCCGGAAAACAGCCGTCTTGCAAGGCAATGCTCCCCATGCTACAGGGCTGCTGTCTGATTTCTCGCGCGGCGCGCGTGTTCCGCCGGACTCCCGGCCGGGACGCGGCCTGAAGACGCGGCGCTGGTGCCTCTCTCGGAAATTCATGCTAACAGGCTGACATGCGTGGGGAATTCTCGAATATGTCTGCCCTGCGGGAGCGATTATGATTGATCTCAAACTGGTGCAAAAGCAGCCGGAAGTGCTGGCTAAAGCCTTGGCCGACCGGCATTCGGAACTGGACGTCAATGAATTTTTGGGCCTGGACGCCCGCCGCCGGGCCCTGCTCGCGGAAGTGGAGGCCCTGAAGAGTCAGCGCAACACCGCCTCCGGCCAGGTGGCGGCCCTCAAGCGCGAGGGCAAGGACGCCGGTTCCCTGCTGGCCAAGCTGGGCGGCCTGTCGGACCGCATCAAGGAGCTGGACGGCCAGACCGCTCAGGCCAAGGCCGATGTGGAAGCCTGGCTCATGCGCGTGCCCAACATTCCGGACGCTTCCGTGCCCGTGGGCCGGGACGAGACGGAAAATGTGGAAGTGACCCGCTGGGGCACGCCGCGCCGATTCGACTTTCCGGTGCGGGAGCACGGCGATCTGGGCGTGGCCCTGGGCGGCCTGGATTTCGAGCGCGCCGCGCGCCTCACGGGCAGCCGCTTTGTGGTTTCCCTGGGCTGGGCCGCGCGCCTGGACCGGGCCCTGGTCAACTTTTTTCTGGACCAGCACACCCGGCATGAGAACTATATCGAAGTCTGCCCGCCCTATATGGTCAACCGCGCCACCATGACCGGCACGGGCCAGCTGCCCAAGTTCGAGGAAGATCTCTTCAAGCTGCGCGAGTGGGACTATTACCTGATTCCCACCGCCGAGGTGCCGCTGACCAATCTGCATGCCGGGGAAGTTCTGGACGAAGCCGACCTGCCGCGCGCCTATTGCGCGGCCACGCCCTGCTTCCGCTCCGAGGCGGGCAGCGCGGGCAAGGATACGCGCGGGATCATCCGCATGCACCAGTTCACCAAGGTGGAGATGGTCCGTTTCGCCCATCCGGACGACAGCTTCAACCAGTTGGAGCTGATGTGCGGCCATGCCCGGCATCTGCTGGAATTGTTGGAGCTGCCCTATCGGGTGATCACGCTCTGCACCGGCGACATGGGCTTCGGTTCGGCCAAGACCTATGACGTGGAAGTCTGGCTGCCCGCGCAGAACACCTATCGCGAGATTTCCTCCTGTTCCAACTGCGGGGACTTCCAGGCCCGGCGCGCGGACATCCGCTTCAAGCCCAAGGGCGGCAAGGCGGCCTTTGTTCACACGCTCAACGGCTCGGGCCTGCCCACGGGCCGCGCCATCGCCGCCATTCTGGAAAACGGCCAGCAGAGAGACGGCAGCGTGCGTCTGCCGAAAGCGCTTGTGCCGTACATGGATGGGGTGGAGGCCATTGAGCCTTAGGGCCTGTTAACGCTATGCCTTTTTGCCCTCCTGCCGCGTCAGATTTCACCTGCTTTTTCGGTCGAGTACCAGAAGAGTACACTCCCTCAAAGCAGGTTTATCTTCCTTGCAGGCGAACAAAAATTCTATAGTGTTAACAGACCCTAGGGCGAGCGGCGACGTGTATCTTTTTCAAACAGAGGGGGTTCCGTTAACGGAGCCCTCTCTGTTTCTGACGCTCAGAAGACCTGTTTCAGTTTGACCACGGCTTTGCGGCGCAGCTTGTCCTTCTGGAGTTCCCCGAAGGCCTTGAAGTGCGCGCTGACGTTGTGTTCGGCAATGGCCGCGGCTGAAGCCCAGGCTTCAAGGATGAAAAAACGGCAGGGATTTTCCAGGTCCTCTGTCAGGTCGTAAGCCAGATTGCCGGATTCGGCCCGGCTGGCTTCCACCATGGCGCGGAATGCGGGCAGCATGGCTTCCCTGTGTTCGGGCATGACCTCAAGTTCGGCCACAATGCGGATTTCGTTCATGGTTGTTCCTTCAGCGTCGTCAGTCGGCATCATTGCGCGCGGCCGGGGGAAGCGCGGCGCGGCAGACAGGCCGCCGGGGCATTTTGGAGAGCGGGGAAATGCCGTTGGTTTTGCGGGCTGCCATTACACGGTTCAGGTTCGGGCAACGGCGCGGCTCTCTCTCTCTCTCTCTCTCTCTCTCTCTCTCTATGGCCGTTTCGTATTCCTGTTCAGGCATGGGCTTGAAAAAAACGTAGCCCTGCACCAGATCACAGTGGACGCTCTTCAGAAAGGCGACCTGATCCGGCGATTCCACGCCTTCGGCCACGGTCTGGATATGGAGCTTGCGAACCAGCCCGATGATGCTCTCAACCAGGATGGCGTCCTTTTCCTTATTCTCGCCGTCAATAAAGAACAACCTGTCGATCTTGAGTGTGTCGATGGGCAGGCTTTTCAGCAGGCTGAGCGAGGAATAGCCCTTCCCGAAATCGTCAATGGAACAGGAAAAGCCTTCCTGCTTCAGCTTTTTCACGATTTCGGTCATCAGCTCGAAGTTGTCGCAGGCGATGGATTCCGTAAATTCAAGGTCCAGCAGACCGTTCGGGATCCGGTAACGATTTTTGACGGCCACATAGGCGGCCACAAAGTCCGCTTCGTAAAACTGGAGCCGGGAAATATTCACCGAGACCGGCAGGACGGGCCGCTCTTCGTCCAGCCTGCGGCGCAGGGAGCGGCAGACGCTTTCAAAGACGTACTGGTCCAGCTCGGCGATAAGATGGTTTTTTTCAAAAACAGGGATAAACCTGTCGGGCGGAATGATCCGGCCGTCGGGTTTTTTCCAGCGCACCAGAGCTTCCGCACAGGCGATGGCGCCGGTGCGCAGATCCACCTTGGGCTGATAATAGACGATGAATTCCCCGTCGTTCAGGGCTTCCTGCATCTGGCTGACAAGGCCTTTCTCCTCCAGCAGGTTGTCGCGGATGCTTTCGTCGTAGAAGGCATATTTGGCATGGGCGCCGTTTTTGACCGTCTTGCGCGCGAAATTGGCCCGGTCCAGAATGTTGTCTATGACCAAGTCGCCGGGGGCGTCCTCCAGGCAGCAGATGCCGCAGCATACCGGCAGGGTCTGCTTGTGCCGGGATTTGTGCATGAAATCCGTGATGTCGGCGTCAACGGACTGCTGGCGCGCAAGAAGCCCTTCTTTGTCCTCATAGCGGCGCAGGATTACGAAATTGTCCGCCGAGACACGGCTGAAAATCTCATTTTCCTTGAGTTCCTTGCCGATAATGCGGGCGTATTCCCTGAGGACCGTGCTGCCGTATTCATAGCCGAACACATCGTTAATGTATTTAAAGTCGGCGAAATCAGCATAGGCCACGGCATAGCGCGTGGTTTCGCCGGTACTGATCAGCTCCTTGGCCTCGCGCTTGAAGCGTTCCAGGTTATACGCGCCCGTCAGGGGGTCCCGGTCCGCCATGTCGTTCAGATTTTTGTTCAGATTCTCCAGCAGGAGCATTTTTTTGCCGTAGGCCCAGAGAATGAACAGCCAGGTCAGCAGCAGAAAAGCCGCCATGAGCACGATCAGGCGCAAGAGCATGGAGGTTTCTTTGTGGGCGAAGGACTCCGCGGCAAAGACCGTCTTGTTCGCCAGGTCAAAATAGTCTTCGCTGGCGCGCAGCAGGGCGGCGGACGCGGTCTTGTCCTGCCTGGCGGCCAGGATGTCCTCTTTCAGCGTTCCCCAGAGCCGCTGGAGCTGGGATAAATTATTGTTGTATTCCAGGTCGTCGGGCCTGATCAGGCCGTACGGCCCTTCGCCGGTACGCAGTTCATCCTGGATGCCGTCAAGATAGGCGATCAGATCGTCGTGCGGCTCTTGCGCCAACTCCAGTTTCACAAGGCGCTGGGTCGCGCCCCGCACGATGCCCACATAGTTGATCAGCCGGCCGTAGGTCTGGGATTGGTCGATGGAATAGATCGCGCCCACGCCAAGCAGAACCACCAGCAGGAAGAGGGTCTTAAGACCAAATTTCAGCATGTTCTGCATAGTTGCGCGGACCCCGGAAAGATTTTCATGCTACCCTACGCCATAACCGAACTTTTGTTAAGGTAATAAGGGCAGTATGAAGAATTTCGGCGCGCTTGTCGGCCGTGGGCTTCGTAGTCCGGGTCAGTTCCGGTAGGCCTCGCCGATGGCCTGGGCCAGTCCGCCCAGGGAGGTTTCCTTGTAGCGGGCCTGGAGGTCTATTCCGGTACGGTACATGACCTCAATGATCTTATCCAGAGAAACCACGCGCTGGCGGCCGTCTTCCAGGCGGGAGAGCTGGGCGCAGTTCACGGCGCGTTCGGCGGCCACCCCGTTGCGTTCGATACAGGGGATCTGCACCAGGCCGCCCACGGGGTCGCAGGTCAGGCCCAGATTGTGTTCCATGCCGATTTCGGCGGCCACCTCCACCTGCTTCACGCTGCCGCCGGTGACCGCGCAATAGGCCCCGGCGGCCATGGAGCAGGCCACGCCCACTTCGCCCTGGCAGCCCACTTCCGCGCCGGAAATGGAGGCGTTCAGCTTGTAAAACAGGCCGATGGCCCCGGCCGTGAGCAGAAAGTCCCGCTCGCCCCGCTCCGTGGCGTGGGGATAGAAGTTGGTATAGTACATCAGCACCGCCGGTATGATGCCCGCCGCGCCGTTGGTGGGCGCGGTGACGATGCGTCCGCCCGAGGCGTTTTCCTCGGCCACGGCAAAAGCATAGAGCATGGGCCAGAGGCTCAGGTCGCGGCGGCCCGTGGCCTGGAGCGCGCTGACCTTGCGCAGCAGGTTGGGGGCCCGGCGTCGTACCTTGTAGCCGCCGGGCAGAACGCCGTCCGTGCAGCAGCCCCGCTCCACGGATTCGCGCATGGTGCTGATGATGGTCGCCATGCGCGCGGCCACTTCCGCTTCGGAGCGCCAGAAAATTTCGTTGGCCAGCACGATGTCGGCAATGCTCTTGCCCTCCCGCTCGCAGATGGCGAACAGTTCACCGGCCGTGGCGTAAGGATAGGGCGGTGTGGGATATTCCTCTTGCGGGGCGTCGAAATCCTCTTCGGTGCGGATGAAGCCGCCGCCGACGGAATAATAGGTTTTGGACAGCAGGGGCGCGCCGTCGTCGGCAAAGGCCGTAAGCGTCAGGGCGTTGGAATGGCGGGGCAGAAAGAGCCCCTTGTGCACCAGCATGTCCCGCGCATAGACAAAGGGCACGGCCCGTTTTCCAGCCAGCAGCAGGTCCGCGTCGTTTTTCAGCGCGCTGACCCGCCCGGCCAGATGAACCGGTTCCACGCTGTGCGGCTGCTCCCCCTCCAGGCCGCTGAGCACCGCGCCCATGGTGCCGTGCCCGTCGCCGGTGAGCGCCAGGGAACCGTAAAGATCAAGCTGGACGCGGGCCGTCGTGTCCAGCAGGCCTTTGCCGCGCAGCTCGTCGGCAAAGGCTTTGCCCGCCAGCATGGGACCTACTGTGTGGGAACTGGACGGGCCGATGCCGATTTTGAACAGATCGAACACGCTGAGCATGGTTTTCTCCGCCTAGGATTATTTATCATCAGTATGACGGAATATCCATGCGGAGTCGAGGGCGGAGGCTGACCGGCAGGGCCAATACGTTGTTATACGCGCCTGCCCTGACGAAAATTAATATCTTCATTGACATGCTCCGATCCCGTCCGCTATTTGTGATACACGGAGCTTAAGAACTCCTGCAAGCAAAGGCCGACTTTTATGTTGGCGATCAACGCTTTTTCGTTACTGGAAAAGCGTGTCTCTTGGCTTGTACAGCCGGGAGTGGGCTAATACAAGACCGGTCAACCGGAAATATGCCCGCCGCGCTTGCACGGTTCTTAGCTCCCGGCTGTTGTTGCTTCGACAAAGCCAATAAGAAAATGCAAGAGGTGCCTTATGTCTCCTTCAACTCCTCCCATTGTCACCCTGGTGTCACAGCTCGCAGGCCGGCAGCGGACGTTCCCACGGCATGGTGGACGCGTCACGACGGGTGAATTGCAAAGTCTGCATGCCCGCGTGCATCAATTAATAGTGTTGTCCGCTCATCTGGCGAATACCATCGAGCGCATAAGAGCCAGGGCAGAGCTGGAACCGGCTGAGGCCCATGAATCTGTAAATGCTGTACCCGTTGAGCATACGGCCGCATTTGACAAGTAGATAACAAGCAATTTTCTCTACCTTCAGCCTTGCGCCGTAATCACTCGGCTTGGTTGATGAAAAACGGCGCGCGGATATGATCCGCGCGCCGTTTGTTCTGTATTGCGGCAGCCGTGTTCTGGAGCGGATTAACGTTGAGAATTGATATTCTCAACGTTGACTCGGGCTTCAGGCGCGAGCCTCCGCTTTCGCAGCCGCCGGAGCAAAGTAACTTTAAAAAGTTGCTTTGCTCTATTGCGGCTGTTTGCTGTTGTAAAAGTTGATCAGACAGCCGTCCAGGATGATTTGGCGTTCGTCGTCCGTAAGTTCCTTGAGAGTCAGGGCGATCTGTTCGGCCCAGATTTTATGCTCGCCGTCCGCCTCGCTTTCATGCACCAGGCAGGCCAGGATATTGGGATGGGCCTTTTCCACGGCCTCGCGGATGCGCGGAATCACCAGATAGTCGCCCACACGCAGATCCTTGGCCAGATCAGCGTCAACCACAAAGGGCAGCATGCCCCAGTTGATCAGGTTGGAGCGGTAGCGCTTGGTGGCGTATTCCACGGCCAGGTTGGCCCAACCGCCCAGCACCTTCTGGCAGGAGGCCGCCTGCTCGCGTGCCGAGCCGTCGCCCGGCTTGACCGCGAAAATGGTGCTGCCCAGGCCGATGTTTGCCAGCGACGTGAGTTCGTCAACGAAATCCCCCACGCCGCAAGGCGTGCAGATTTCGCGCACGCGGGCCAGCAGCGCCGGGTCCGCCGGGTTTTTCAGGCGGGCTTTTTCCAGGGCCTGGAAGGCCTTGGCCCGCTCCACGTAGCCGGGATCCTTGCGCGACAGGGTATACTCCGCCAGCTTGAGCGGATTGGAGCGCAGGGAGGAGGTCTCGCCCGAGGGAATCAGCTCGTCCGTGGTGGTCACCGGGTCGGTGATCACGCTGACCACCTGGAGAATCAGATGCTGGGGCAGGGGGCTCATTTCCGGCCAGTCCGCGATGTTCGGGCCGAAGATCAGCGGGGTTTCCGGTTTGGGCGCGCCGAAGCCGTTGTAGACGCGGCGCTGATAGATGATGGGCTCGAAATGGTAGTTGAGGTCCACGTTCAGGCCGGGGTCGTTCCAGTCCAGATCCGTGGCCGGGGTCAGGCGGCCGCCGTTGGCCGCGGTAGCGGCAATGGAGCGGGCGTCCATGAGCGCCACGGCGGAAAGCTGGCCGTTCGAGGGCTTGGAGCCCTCGCGGTTGGGGAAGTTGCGGGTGGAGTGGCGAATGGACAAAGCTCCGTTGGCCGGGGTGTCGCCCGCGCCGAAACAGGGGCCGCAAAAGGCGTTTTTGAGCACGGCACCGGCGGCCATCAGTTTGGTCGTGGAGCCGTTGCGCACCAGGGCCAGGGCCTGCGGCTCGCTGGCCGGGTAGACAGAGAGGCTGAAGGCTTGGTTGCCCGTGCTCTTGTCGTCCAGAATGGCGGCGGCCAGGCTGATGTTTTCAAAGGAGCCGCCCGCGCAGCCCGCGATGATGCCCTGGTCCACCCATACGCCGCCCTCGCGGATCTTGCCGCGCAGGTTCAGGCTCTTGCCCGCTTCGCCGAACTGTTTCACGGCCTCTTCGTCCACGGCGGCCAGAATTTCGTCCGCGCGGCGAACCACTTCGGCCACGGGCCAGACGTTGCTGGGGTGGAAAGGCAGGGCGATCATGGGTTCGATCTTGCCCAGATCCACCCGGATCAGCCCGTCGTAGCAGGCCGGTCCCTGAAGGGCCAGTTCGGCGAAATCCTGTTCCCGCTTGTGCAGGGCCAGGTACTGACGCACTTTGTCGTCCGTGCGCCAGATGGAGGACAGGCAGGTGGTTTCCGTGGTCATCACGTCGATGCCGCAGCGGTACTCCACCGAAAGACCGTCAATGCCGGGGCCCATGAATTCCATGACCTTGTTTTTCACAAAACCGTTCTTGAACACCGCGCCGATGATCGCCAGGGCCACGTCCTGCGGTCCCACGCCGGGCGCGGGCGTTCCTTCCAGCCATACGGCCACGACCTTGGGCGCGGGCACGTCGTAGGTCTTGCCCAGGAGCTGCTTGACCAGTTCCGGGCCGCCCTCGCCCACGCCCATGACGCCCAGGGCCCCATAGCGGGTGTGGCTGTCCGAACCCAGAATCATGCCGCCGCATTTGGTCATCATTTCGCGCACGTACTGATGAATGACCGCCAGATGCGGGGGCACGAAAATGCCGCCGTATTTCTTCGCGGCGGAAAGGCCGAAGAGATGGTCGTCCTCGTTGATGGTGCCGCCCACGGCGCAAAGGCTGTTGTGGCAGTTGGTCAGGGCGTAGGGCACGGGGAATTCCGTCAGGCCGCTGGCCCTGGCGGTCTGGATGATGCCCACGTAGGTGATGTCGTGGGAGGCCAGAGCGTCAAAGCGCAGGCGCAGGCCCGCGTCTCCGGCCGGGGCGGCATTGTGGGCCGCCAGAATGCGGTGGGTCAGGGTATGGGCGCGGGCGGCGTCCGGGTCCACGCCCCGTGCGCGCGCCTCGTCGACGGCAAGGACCTGCGCGCCGTCAATAACGGTGGTCTGGTCAAAAAGCTGGATCATGGGAAACCTTCTTCAGTAGTGTTGACGTTGAAGCCGCCCGGTCAGTCGGCATGCGCCGCAGCCAGTTTGAGGCCGAAGGCGATGAACACGACGCCGGTGCAGCGGTGCAGCCATTGCTGGAAACGGGGATTTTCAAAGGCCCTGCGCACCTGGCCCAGAATATAGGCCAGGGACACGTACCAGAGCAGACAGAGCAGCGACATGATGCCGCCCAGTTCCAGAAACTGGGGGACAAGGGGCATGTGCGGGTTCATGAACTGCGGCAGGAAGGTCAGAAAAATCAATACGGCCTTGGGATTGAGCAGGTTGGTCAGAAAACCCTGCTTGAAGGCGCGCCACAGGACGCGGGGCGCGGGCCGCGCCGTTGTGTCCGTCATGCTTTCCGGCTCCCGGCCGGGCAGGGGCGCGGTGCGGACCACGGCCCGGCTGACGGCCCGGCCCCGGCGCAGGGCGTGGATGCCCAGCCAGAGCAGATAGGCCGCGCCAACGTATTTCAGGATGCTGAACAGAAACACGGATTGCGCGATGATGGCGGAAATGCCCAGCATGGCCGCGCTGGTGTGGATCACGATGCCCAGAGCCACGCCGCAGGCCGCGGCCTGGCCCTGCCGCCTGCCGTCCAGAAGGGAAATCTTGGCGATCAGGGCAAAGTCCGGCCCCGGCAGGATGACCAGAATGGCGGCCAGGGGCACGTAGAGCAGCAGGTTTTCCAGCGAAATCATGGTGATGCCTTTAATCGCCGACGGAAATGGCGTATTCAGGAGAAAATTCATATAAAAATTTTTCTCCACCTTTGTTCCTATAATAGAACTTGCTAGCCATCCCTATTTATTTTGTTGATCTTTATATTTTTTATGCCCTGAATGAGTTCATTTTCAAGACTACCCGTTGATACACACCGAATTTTAAATGAACCATTTATGCAATAACGCATTTTGGGAAGAATAGTTGTGCTCTGCCCTGTTGTTCCACTATCAAAAACAAAGATATCATCCTCTTTGACAAGTTGAGAAAGTCTGTAAGGCATCATAGGGCTGAATCCTTGCACCAGAGTGTAGTGACTCAGTTCTTGTCGTATGGAAAATATCGTCTGCAAGGATATCTTGGTTTTGTTGGGACCGTCTCTTGTAAACAGGAGACTAATTTTTACAACAGCCCCCATGTTCCGTTGAGCTGGCTTTGGAAAGGAAGTGGCGTCTGACAAAAGAAAATTCCTTTGCCGTTCTGTCGCCGCAAACGTCACAGGTTCCTTTTGTGTATCTGGGTTGAGGATGGACAAACGCCCGCAGTCAAGGAAACGCTCCATCTTGTCTGGGGAAATCGCGGCCATGACCACAAAAGTGTTGCCGTCTATGGTGGAGTCCAACTGTTCAGGAAAAATAGACTGTAAAAATTTTGTAACGGCAGCTTTGGCCTGATTGATATTGCCCGCTATGATAACATCTGTGTCAGCAAATACTTGCATCTCTCGAGCGACCTGATCGGGAGGGTAATATTCTATGGTACTTTCGGCTCGCCCGGCACAACCAAAGAGGAGCAAGCCCAGCAGAGTAAAACAAAGTCTTGTCATCAAGGCAGATTGCCGTGTGATCACATTTTTGCTGTGATTCATGATGCATCCAATTGCTATCTTGCCGTTACAAGCCGTGCTGTCTTCTCTTCGGCTGCGACGCAAATGTGGTTGCGCCGCAGCTGATTCCCTACAAATTTTCTCCTATGATCTCGCCGAACTCCCGACAACCGACCACGCGCGCGCCGCTGACCTGGGCGGCCAGGTCCACGGTGACGGCCTTGGCGGCAATGGCCTTGCCCACGGCGGAGCGGATGCGCTCCGCGGCCTTGGGCAGGCCCAAATGCTCCATGAGCAGCGCGCCGCAGAGGATCACGCTGCCGGGATTGGCCTTGTCCTGCCCGGCGATGGTGGGCGCGGTGCCGTGGGTGGCCTCGAAAAAGGCCAAACTGTCGGACATGTTCACGCCCGGCGCGAGGCCCAGCCCGCCCACTTGGGCGGCCAGGGCGTCGGAAATGTAGTCGCCGTTGAGGTTGGGCGTGGCCAGCACCTGGTATTGCTCGGGCCGCAGCAGGGCTTCCTGGAACATGGCGTCGGCAATGCGGTCCTTGACCACCAGACGGCCGGGCATGGGCTCTTTTTCCGTGCAGGTTTGGCCGCCGAATTCCTGCGCGGCCACATCGTAACCCCACTGGCGGAACGCGCCCTCGGTGAACTTCATGATATTGCCCTTGTGCACCAGGGTCAGACTGTCGCGGCCGTTGTCCAGGGCATAGCGCAGGGCCCGGCGCACCAGCCGCTTGGAGCCCGCCTCGGTCATTGGCTTGATGCCCACGGCGGCGGCCTCGCCCACCTTGCTCACGCCCAGCTCGTCGCGCAAAAAGGCGATGAGCTTGCGGGCCTCGGGCGTATTAGCGGCGAATTCCACGCCCGCGTACACGTCTTCCGTATTCTCGCGGAAGATGACCATATCCACCCGCTCGGGATGCTTGACCGGGGTTTCCAGGCCGTCGAAATGGCGCACGGGCCGGATGCAGGCATAAAGATCCAGACCCTGGCGCAGGGCCACGTTCAGGCTGCGGATGCCCGTGCCCACGGGCGTGCCCAGGGGGCCTTTCATGGCGATGTCCGCGCCGCGCAGGGCGTCCATGGTGGTTTCGGGCAGGGGGGAGCCGGTTTCGGCCGCGGCCTTTTCCCCGGCCAGCAGTTCCTGCCAGTCCAGGCGGAGATCCGATTCCTTGGCCAGGGCCGCGTCAATGACCGGGCGCGCGGCCCGCCAGATTTCCGGGCCGATGCCGTCGCCTTCGATCCAGTAGATTTTTTTGCGCATGTTCCTTTCCCGAGTTAGCGTGTTCCGCGTAAAAAGGCCGCCTTGCCGCTACGGGCAAGCGGCCTTGCGTGGTGCTATTCGCTGTCGCTGTCCACCTCGTCCTGCGAGCCGACTTCCTGTTGCAGGGCACGGGCGCGCTTGAGCAGCTGCTCCAGCTGGATGTCGCCGCTGACCACGCCCACGATGCGGTCTTTCTCGTCGGTCACCGCGCAGGACACCGTAATGACCAGTTTGCCGGTGAAGTGCGACTGATAGACGTCCATGATGTGCAGGTCGCCGGTCTTCATGGGCATCTTGAACCATTCGCGCTGCGAGAAGTCATAACCCACGGGCAGGGCTTCGTAGACTTCCTTGTATTCCGGGTCCGTGACAGCCGAGCAACGCATCTTGCCCCGGGCGTCCGTGAGGCAACAGAACTGGATGAAGGGATACTCGTGCACGAATTCATCCAGCCGGGCGCAGGCCTGCTCGCTGAGGTCGGTCAGGCCGGGACTGCGGGACAGGCGCACGATGAGATGCGCGGCCAGATCCCCGGCCAGTTGTTTCATCTGGTCGAATTCGGTGGCGAAGAGTTCGGGCATGAAGCGCTGGACCAGTGCTTCCATTTCGTCATGGGAGAAGCTGGTGGTGCGCCCGGTTTCCTCGTACACGGCCATGATGGCATCGTAGATCTGGCCCACGGCGGGATGCTTTTTGGAAACCTGCTTGTCTTCCGCCAGATTCAGGTTGTTGTTGATCCAGTAAGCCACGCCCGCGCGGCCGGTCTTGTCGGTGATGATGATCGGCACCGGGCGCCCCAAAAGATGCTTGGTGTCGAAGATATTGTAGATTTCCTCGTTTTTGGCCAGGCCGTCGGCATGCACGCCCGCGCTGGTGGCATTGAAGTCGCGCCCCACAAAGGGATAATTGTGCGGGATGCGGTAGTGCAGTTCTTTTTCGAAGAATTGGGCCACTTCGCTCAGAACCGTGGTGTCCGCCGCAGCGTCGTCGCCGGTGAGGGAGATATATTCCACCAGCAGGGCTTCCAGGGGCGTGTTGCCCGTGCGTTCGCCGAAGCCGAACAGGGTGCCGTTGACCGCGCCGCAGCCGTACAGCCAAGCCGTGACGCCGTTGACCAGCACCTTGTGGAAGTCGTTGTGGCCGTGCCATTCCAGCCACTGGCCGGGCACTCCGGCCTCGTCGGTGAAGGCCCGCACGATGCGCTGCACCGAGCGGGGCAGGGCCGCGCCGGGCCAGGGCACGCCGTAGCCCATCGTGTCGCAGAGGCGGATCTTCACCGGCATGCCGCTCTGGCGCGAAAGCTCCATGAGCCGCTGGGCAAGGGGCAGGCAGAAACCGTAAATGTCGGCCCTGGTCACGTCCTCGAAGTGGCAGCGCGGAATGATGCCCCATTCCAGTGCCTGGCTGGCCAGGTCCACATACATGTCCATGGCCTGTTGGCGGGTTTTGCCAAGTTTGAGAAAGATATGGTAGTCGGACACGCTGGTGAGCATGCCGGTCTCGTCGAATTCCATGTCCCGCACCAGCTTGAGGTCTTCCTTGGTGGCGCGGATCCAGGCCGTGACCCTGGGGAAGCGGTAGCCGCGCGCCCGGCAGACATCGATGCACTTGCGGTCCTTGGCCGAGTAGAGAAAGAATTCCGACGCCGTGATCAGCCCGGTTTTGCCGCCCAGGCGGTGCAGGAAGTCGAACATTTTGGCCACCTGCTTGACCGTGTAGGGCGGCCTGGCCTGCTGGCCGTCGCGGAAGGTGGTGTCGGTGATGCGCATCTGCTCCGCCGGACGCGGGGCCAGCAGCACTTCGTCGAAAGACGTGCGGCAAATGCTCGTATAGGGAAAAAGTTCACGGTAGAGCTGGGGCTTTTCAGGCTCGTGCAGATTCAAGACGCGGTTGCCGCCCGGCTGGTGAATGATGCTCATGGGCTGTGTCTCGCTCGTGCGCGCCCTTGGGGCACGGTAGGAATTGAGGCTATAAAAATTTTGTATAGCCGCTTCCCGCCCGCTCGTCCAGTGCGCGCACTTCGCCCCCCACTTCCAATGCCTCAGAATTCCCAGCCGAAGCTCAGACTCACGTTGACGGATGAGGCCGCCGTGCGGAATTCCCCGCCAGATCCACTTGCGCGAAAAAGTCGTTGCCGCGTGTCAGGCGCAGACTGCCCTGCGTCAGCAACGCATTCCGCCCCACGAGGTCGGTGGACGATTCAAAGCCGGCGTTGCCATAGCCCCGGAAGGACGCGCCGCTACGGAAAACGCCGTCCAGGATCTCGTGCCGCCAGGCGGCCAGCAGATCCACGGCAAGGCCCGCGTGGTTGGGGAGTTCCCAGGCGCGGCCCAGATGCCCGCCGCGTGCGCGGCTCCCCAAGGGGTGTTGCCCGGCAACAGCCTTAGGAGTCGCTTCTAAATTGGTTCTTTTACCTTCCAGCTTCGTCAAACTGCGCTTTTTGCTCCAGTCGAGTACCATTGAGAGTACACTCCCTGCGTAAAAAAGCTTGTTTTCCTCGCTGGAAAGGCAAAACTCCTCAATTTAGAAACAGCTCCTAGTGGGTGTCGTTATGCTAAAAGCTCCAGGTCAGGCCCATATTCACCATGTGTTGTTCATAGCGGTAGAGCGGGCTGGTGGAATCATTGTGCAGATATTGCCAGCCCAGGTCCGTGGCCAGGTTTTTGGTCCAGTGCCAGGTCACGAACAGGCCGGTCTGCCAGGCCCGGTCCAGGCGGTTTTCCTCGCCGAGCACCTTTTCCAGCCGGGTGGCCGGTTCGTGGTAGAGCAGTTGGCGGTAGGCCCCGAAGGGCGTCAGCTCCAGGTGTTCGGTCAGGCGCAGGTTGAGCCGCGCCAGGGCCTCCCAGCCGTCATAGCCGTATGACTGCCTGTCCGTGCCCGAGCCCAGCAGGCGGCCCCCCAGCAGCAGGCTGTAGCTCTGCTCCTTGTCAGCGCCGTTCCAGAGAAAGCGCAGATATTCCCCGGCCTGCCAGTACAGGCCGTCGCGGCCGGTTTCCGTGATATAATCCCGGCGTTCCAGGCCGCCCTGGCTGACCAGTTGCAGCCAGTCGGCAAGGGCGTAGGCGAAGGTCAGCTCCGGCCCGGCCAGGGTCACGGCTTCATAGGGGTCGTAGACCGCGTGTTCGGCCTTGACCCGCAGGTCCAGCATGCTGTCCGGGCCCACGCGCCGCGCGCCCACGGCCAGCCGCCCCCAGCCGAAGGTCTGGTTGGAGGGCAGATCCCTGTTGTAGACCTTGCCGTAAAAGGCCGCGTCGCCCACCAGCCACCAGGACGAGGACGGGCTCACGCGGTACGCGCCGTTGACCGCCGCGTTGAGGTATTCGCCCCAGGCTTCCTTGCGCCCGGCCTCGCTGTCCAGCAGCAGGTCCAGGCCGCCCAGGTTGACGGCGCGGCTGTGCAGACCGGCGTTGGCGTTGCTGTCGTAGACAACGCCCGCCGAAAGCCGCCCGGCGTACTGGAAGCGGGAGTTTTTGCGTTCCAGGTCGCGCAGAAAGGTTTCGGCCTGTTCCGGGTTGAGGCCCGGATGGCGCTGCCGCACCAGGGTCAGCTCCTGCCGGGCGTTTGCGCTGTCGCCCACCCGGCTGTAGAGGCGCACCAGCTCCAGGCGCAGGGGGCCGTCGTCCGGGCGCAGGTCCACCAGACGTTCCAGGGCGGCCAAAGCCTGATTGGCACGGCCCGCGGCCAGGGCCGCGCGGTACAGGCCCGCGTTGATTGCCGCGTCGCCCGGCTCCTGCCGCAGCAGGCGCATATACAGGGCGTAGGCCTCCTCGGCCTTGCCCTGGTCCAGCAGGGTTTGGGCCTGGGCCAACCCCTGGCCCAGAGCCACGGCCAACGCGGGGGCGTTGGCCGTGCCCGCTGAAACCGGGCCGCTGAAGGCGAAACAGAGCGCAAGCAGCAGGGCCGTGAGCAGAAAGGTGGCGTGCAAAATGTGTTTCATGCTTTCCTTTTGCTACTTGCTGAATGCGCCGGAGCCGGTGGCCGCAGTGCTGCCGTCATCGTTGCGGGCTTCCCAGCTCAGATTGCCGCCGTTGATGGAGGAAAACTGGCCGGACATAGTGGCAGTAGTGTCAAGGGCATCGTTGATGATCCCCCCCACGCTGAATGAGGCGTCGGCGTTGATGCTGCCCGTGCCGCCTGCGCCGTTGAAGATGGGGCTGGAATTAGGTTCGAAGACATTCAGACTGGCGTTACTGATGGCCGCCGTGCCCAAGCTGACGGAAAAACCGGCATTCCAGAGCTTCCCCTCATCGGCGTTCCAGGAGGTGCTGCCGCCAGTCGCGAACGTGCCGTTGATGTCGTTGACGTTGAGGCCCAGGCCGCCGGGTCCGGCCAGGGGCGCGGCGGGCACGTTTTCCGCCAGCAGGGGGTCCTTGTCCGCCGGGCCCGCCGGGCTTTTGCCGCCCTTGGCGCTGAAGTCCAGGGGGTCCGCCGGGGCCGTGGCCAGGCCCACGGGCGTGTCCGCGCGGACGGCCTGCCGGGCGGAAGCCATTTCAGCTGGCGTGGCGGGGCGTTGCAGGGTCTGCCCTGATGAGATCTCTAGGGCGTAGCCCACCTGACTGAGCCGGGAGGTCCGGCCGGTGGCGAGATTGGTCGCTTCCAGGCCCGCGCCCGAGGTTTCCAGCAGCACGGCCGTGGTGCGGCCCTGCGCGCTGGACACGGAAAAGGTGGTGCCGCGCACGCCCACATGGGCCTCGGGCGTGCGGATGCCGAAGGCGGCCGGGTTGCGGCGCACGATTTCGCCGCTGACCACGCGCACCAGGCCGTTGTTCAGGCCCAGTTCAAAGCGGCTTTGCGTCGGGGTAAAGACGAAATCCCTGATGTCCACCCGGCTGTCCGGGGCCACGGCCACGGTGCTGTCGTCCTGAAAGAGAATCTGGGCTTTGCCCGTGGGGCCGGTGACCACGCTCTCCCGCGCGCTGACCGGCGCTTTCAGGACCAGGGCGGCGCGTTTGCCGTCGGCCTCGGCCCAGGCTTCGGGCGTGACGGAAAGCACCATGCCCGCCGCGTCCCCGTCCGCGGCAGTGTCGGGCGCGGCTGACGCGGGCGGCGACGGAAGCAGCAGGGCCGACAGGCACAGGAAAAGGACGAGCGGGAGCAGGCGGACGGAATAATTCCGGACGTCAGGCATGGCGTCTCCTTGGATTCCAGAGCATTTCAACGTGAAATTGCTCCAGGACAGAGAGTAAATGATAGCCAGTATAGCAGATGGATCGGAAAATGGAACAGCGGGAAGGGGGTGATTTAGGGGGTGATTTTCAGGATCGCTTTTTACCCGCGAGACGGCGGCCCGCGCCGCTCAAACCCCGCTGGGCGAGCAGCGCGGGCAGTTCCCTGCGGCTGGACAGGCCCAGTTTGCGCAACAGCAGGCTGAAAGCCTTCTTGACCGTGCTGGGCGCGAGGCTCAGCTCACGGGCGATTTCCAGATAGGTTTTGCCCGTGGCGGCCAGGCGGGCCAGGTCCAGTTCGCGTCGGGTCAGGGCCGGGCCTTGGGCGGGAAAGTGCTCGGCCAGCATGCGGCGCTGGTTCTTTTCCCAGATCGCGGCCAGGGCCAGGATATCCTCCCCCCCTTGGCGCGCGTCGGCATCGGGCGCGCCATACGCGTCAGGCAGGAGCCGGAACACGGGCTTGAGCAGGTCCCAGTTTTCCACAAAGGGCATGTAGAGCTTGTCCGGCAGGGCCATGTCCAGGGCCGTTTCCAGGGCCGCGCGTGCCTCGTCCGCCTTGCCCAGGGCCGCCGAGGCCACGGCAATGCAGAGCCGGGCGTGCAGATTGAAGAGCAAATGCCGGTCGAACACGCCGGAATCCAGCAGCCAGGCGAACAGGCCCAGGCACTGGGCGTGGCGGCCGCTGAGCAGCAGAATCCGGCCGTGCACCAGATAGTAAAAGCCTCCGGCAAAGGTGTAGAGGCGTTTTTCCTCCTCCTGCCCGGCGCGCAGCCAGTCCGGCACCTGCTCCAGACCCTGCGGGATGGCGTGGAGAAAGCCTTTGCAGAGATCCACGGTGTGCAGCAGAAAATAGTCCCGCCGGGCGCTGATCATCTCGCGCATGGTTTCCGTAAGTTCCCGCGCCGTGGGGAAATCGCCGGAAAAGAGCGCCAGGCGCTGGCGCAGAAACATGGCGCAGAAGACGTTGCCGAGCTGGCCGTGGGCTTTGGCCTGGGCCTCGGCCCGGTGGCAGGCGATGGCCGCGTCGTCCAGCGCGCCCGCGTTGTACAGGGCTTCGGCCTCCATGAGGTGCTCGCCGCCCGCGCCGTGCCCGGCGGCCAGGGTATAGTAATGCGGCATGCACTCGTGCATCAGGCGGACCTCCTCCGCCAGTTGGCCGGGTTGGCGGTGGAACATGAAGAGCACCGAGGGGCAGCCCAGGGTCCAGGGCGATTCCGGCCCGAACAGGCTGGTGGGCCTGCCCAGCAAGGCGTTGGCCCGGCGGTGGTGCGCGGACATGGCCGCAATGTCGTTGTAGGCGGCCAGAGAGAGCAGAAATTCCAGCTCGCCGCGCCAGGCGTCGGCTTGCGGGTCGTTTTCCGGCATGGCCGCGCATTGCGCGCCGATCCAGGCCAGGCGCGCGCCGAAGGCCGCGAAGTCCCCGCCCATGAACACGGCGATGGCGTGCTGGAAGGCCGCGCCCATGTGCCGCGCCAGCAGGTCGTCCGGGCAGCGCTGGAACAGGGGATAAAAAAAGCGGGATTCCTCGTGGACCAGATTGCGGCTGATTTCGCTTTCCAGCACGGCCAGGGCGCTTTCGTCGTCGCCCGCGGCGTAAAAGGCGTCCACCGCCGGGCAGGCCTCTTCCCGGCCCACGAACCAGTCCGCGCAACCGCGGTGGATGGCCCGCCGCCGCTCCTCGGGCAGTCCGTCGAAACGTTCCTGGAGATATTGCCGGAAGATGCTGTGCAGGGCATAGCTCTCGTCGGCTTCGTCATAGTTGATGAAGGCGTTCCTGGCCCGCAGTTCCGCCAGCAGGGCTGTGGCGTCGGTCCCGCGCAGGAAGGAGGCCTGCGGCGCGCTGAAACGCTCCAGGGGCGCGAGGCGCAGGAGCAGGTCCTTGGCGTCTTCGGTCAGACGGGAGAAAATTTCCTTTTCCACCAGGGCGTTCATGGCCGTGGGCCGGGACAGCGCGCCGTCCTCGCTGTAATGCAGCAGGTAGAGGTACAGGGCGCTGATCCAGCCCTCGGTGGCCGCGTGCAGGGCGCGGGCCTCCTCCGGCGAGAGGCGCAGGCCGCAGAGGGCGTAATAGGCGCGGATTTCCTCCTCGTTGAGGGCGAAGGCCTCGCGGCCCACCACGCCCAGGCGGCCCTTGAGCTTCAGGATTTCGCGCTCGCCGCGCCAGACGTCGCGGGAAATCAGGACCATGCGCAGGCGCTCCACGCCCTGCCGGGCCAGCAGCGCGCAGAGCCCGGCCAGGCCGTGGCCGCCGGACGGGGGCAGGAGGTGGATGTCGTCCGCCGCCAGCACGGTTTCGGGCCCGGAGGCGAAATCCAGTTGCAGCAGGAGTTCACGGGCCGCGTCCAGGCGCACGGCGTCGCGCGGATACCCCAGGCGCAGCAGGGATTCCAGCGTGTCTTGGGCCTGCGGAAAGCTCCGTCTCAGGGCCCGGCAGAAATCGCGCCAGAACGCGTCCTCGCTGTTGCCCAGCACCGAGGTCCAGACCAGCCGGATCTCGCGCTTGCCCAGGACGTCGCGCGCGGCCACGGTTTTGCCGTAGCCCATGGGCGCTTCGATCAGGGTCAGGGGCCGGGAAAAAATGCCTTCCAGGGCTTGGTGCAGGCGGGGGCTGAAATAGAGGACGGCGGTATTCAGGGGAAAAACAGCGGACATGGGCGCTCCGGGTTCAGGGCGACGGGCAGGGCAACAGGCGTGGGCAAGCGGGAGCGGGGGCGATTTCAGCGTACTTTGAAACGTGCGGGGAAGGAAGCCTCGGATTGCGCCGGGCCGATCCGGCACGATCCAGGCGCGATGCGGGAAGAGCCCGCAGAACCCCAGCCGAGCGGCAAGCCGCAGGCGCGTCCGCGCTGGCAGGGGCTCTCACCGCCCAGGGCTTGCCAGAACGGCAAAAATGCTGGATTCTCTGCATCGGGCTGCCATGAGGATGTTCGGACTAAAGGAGCGTTTATGCCGGGTTGTGTGCGCTATCCCGCGCCGGGCTGCATTGTGGAATATATGGAGGGCAATGCCGTCCAGATCGCCATGGTCACTGAAGAAGCCGGGGGCCGCCTGCGCCTTTTGCTGCCTAATCGGCGGGAAACGCGGCTGACGGCGGCGCGCCTGCTGCCCTGGCTCGGGCCTCTGCACGCGTCCGACGCGGGCCGGGAAGAGGCGGTGCGCCTGCTGGAAACACACAAAAAGGCCAGGGAGGAACTGGCCGCCACGGTGCCGGTCATGGACGCCTGGGAACTGGCCCAGGGCGAAGTGGCGACGGCCCAGGCCCAATGGTTCGCCGAGCTCTTTGTCAGCGATCCGGACCCGGACCAGGTGTCCGCTTACGGCCGCGCGCTGCTGGCCTGCAAAAGCCATTTTCGTTTCCAGCCGCCGGATTTTCAGGTCTTTTCCGCTGAAACCGTGGAAAAGCGCCTGGCCGAGCAGAAAAGCCGGGAGGAACGCGAGGCGCTTATCGCGGGCGGGGCGGCTTTTTTCCGCCTGCTCTGGGATGTGGCCTGCAAAAAGCGTCCTCTGCCGCCCCCGTCCGCCCCCTCCGGACGGTCCGGCGCGGAAAGCGGTTCGGAATGGCCCGCGCCCGAAGTGGCGGACCGCCTCAAAGAGTTGCTGCGCGCCCGGATGATTGATCCGGAAAGCCAGGAGCATGAAGCGCTCTGGCGCATGCTCGCCAAGGGCCTGCCCGACGTGCCGCATCTGCCCCTGCAACTGCTGGTCGCCTGGGGCGAGTTGCCGCCGCACTACAATTTCTGGCTGGACCGGGCCGACTACGCGCCGGACGATACATGGTGGCAGGAGCACGCCGACGAGGTGGAGGCCCTGGCGCGGGCGGCCTGCGGGGACGACCCGGCAGCGGCGGACCTGCCGCTCTGCGAGCTGCCCTTTGTGAGCATTGACAGCGCCAGCACCCGCGACGTGGACGACGCCTTTTTCGTCCAGAGCGACGGCGCGGGGTGCAGCCTGACCCTGGCCCTGGCCTGTCCGGCCCTGCTCTGGCCCTTCGGCGGGCCGCTGGACAAGGCCGTGCTGCACCGGGGCACCAGCATTTATCTGCCGGAAGGCACATGCCACATGCTGCCCGAGACGCTGGGCACCGGGGCCTTTTCCCTGCTGGCGGGCGAGCCGCGTCCGTCGCTCTGCGTGCGGGTGGCTGTGGACAGCGAAGGCCAGGCGGGCGCGTGCGAGGTTTTTGTCGCTAGGGCGCGTCTGGCCGCCAACCTGACCTACAAGGACAGCCAGGCCGTGCTGGACGCCCTGGCCGCGCAAGGGCGGGTGGAAACGTCCGGCGGCGCGGAGACGGCTCTGCCGGACAATCCCGCCGCGCTCCACGCGGAGCAACTGCGCCTGGGCCTGGATCTGGCGCGGCGGCGGCAGAAGGCGCGCATCGCGGCCGGAGCCGTGATCATGGACCGGCCCGATCCGGTGATCCGCCTGGAAGGTGAAGGCGCGGAACTGCGCGTGGACGTGTCCCCGGACGATCCGGCCCCGGATGCCCAGATGCTGGTGGCGGAAACCATGATTCTGGCCAGCGCCGCCGTGGCCGAATGGGCGCGGGAGCGTGGGCTGCCCATGCTCCACCGGACCCAGGACGTGGCCCTGCCCAAGGAATACGCGGGCGTCTGGACCGCGCCCCAGGACATGGCCCGGATCATGCGGGCGCTGACGCCCTCCAGCCTGGAACTCCAGGCTCGGCCCCACGCGGCTCTGGGCCTGCCCCGCTACACCCCTGTGACTTCGCCTTTGCGCCGCTACCCGGACCTTGTCAACGAGGCCCAGGTGGTGCATTTTCTGCGCGCCGGGCAGGCACGCTGGGATGAAAGCGGTCTGGCGGAGCTGCTGAACAGCCTTTCGCCCGTGCTGGAAGCCGCCGGGCAGGTGCAGCGTTTCCGGCCCCGTTACTGGAAGCTGCTTTTCTTCCGCCAGAAGGGGGACAAGGCCTGGTGGCCCGGTGTGATCACCGAGGAGAACGACGCCTTTGTCAGCGTGAGCCTGCCGGATCAGGGCATTTTCGTGCGCGGCAAGCGCCGGATGTTCGACGAGCGGGCCTGTCCCGGCATGGCCGTGGAAGTGCGCCTGGGCAAGGTGCATCCGCTGTATAATGAGATACAGATCGTGGAGGCCGCCACCCTGGAAGGGTAGACCCGCCAGGCTGGCGCAACTGAAAATTATTGAAAGACAGCAGGGTACACTCAGGAAATATAATTCTGAATGTTGCCCGGCATTGTTGGGCAAAGCCTCCTTTACTCCGCCGGAGCGTAGCGGAGGCGGATGGCTGGTGCCGGGGGAATCCGGCGGAGAATAAGATTTTCGTGCGCTGCCGAGGTCCGGCATTTTTCGCGCGCAGCGTACGCAGGTACGTGAGCAGCAAAAAATGCCGGATGACGCGGGCAGCGTGCGTGAGGCTGTTCTCCCCGGAGAATCGCGGCGGGCAAGATACGCCTGCCTTGGGTCAGTCCGGTTTTTCGGGAGGAGAAAAACATGCTTGTGCAGGCACTCTGGATAGCGGTGGCCTATGTGCTGGGTTCCGTGCCCTGGGGACTGGTCATCGCCAAAACCTTCTGCGGCATCGACCCCCGCACGGACGGCAGCCGCAGCACCGGGGCCACCAACGTCTCCCGGCTCTGCGGTTTCGGCTGGGGCGTGGCAACCCTGCTCTGCGACGTGCTCAAGGGCGCGCTGCCGGTCTGGGCCGCGCTGGCCATCAATCCGTCCCCTGTCTTTGTCAGCCTGACCGGGCTGGCCTGCGTGCTGGGGCATGTCTTTTCCTGCTTCATGAAGTTCAAGGGCGGCAAGGCCGTGGCCACCAGCATCGGCGTGTTTCTGCCCCTGGCCTTCTGGCAGTTGCTTATCGCCGCCGCGCTCTGCCTGCTGGTGATCTGGCGCAGCGGCTATGTCTCCCTGGGGTCCCTGACCCTGGTGGCGGCCCTGCCCCTGCTTCTGCTGCTCAGCGGCATCTGGAGCTGGCTGCCCCTGAGCCTTTGTCTGCTGGCCTTGGTGGTCTGGAAGCACCGCGAGAACATCGCCCGCCTGCGGGCCGGGACGGAAAAAAGCTGGTTGAAGAGCAAAAGCTGAAACGCGCCTTTCTTTCCCTGGGCTGCGGCAGAAGGCGGTTCCGGCCCGGGGCTGTACCATAAGAGTACTATCCCCGAACCGGAACCGCCTTCTTTCTTGCCAGGGGAAAAAATCCATCGTTTCAGAACGCCATCCACTATGGAGGAATGTTTCGTGGTACATCCTGATTTTCCGGCCTATCGCGGCCGTATGGAATACGTCTGTCTGGACTGCGGGGCGCGTTATCCCGGCGACAGCCTGCTCTACGCCTGCCCGCAGTGCGGTGGCGTGTTCCTGCTGGAAAACCTGGACTTCGAGCGCCTGAAAGAGCGCGACGGCGCGGCCTGGCGGGAGCTGTTCGATGCCCGCGCGGCCACGCGCGACACGGCGCTCAAGGGTATTTTCCGCTATTACGAACTGCTGGCCCCGCTGCTGGAGCAAGAGGACATCGTCTATCTGGGCGAAGGCCTGACCCCCATCGTGGAGGCCGCGCCCGCCCTGCGCGATCGCGTGGGCCTGTCCTTCGCCTACAAGAACGACGGCCAGAATCCCAGCGCTTCCTTCAAGGACCGGGGCATGGCCTGCGCCTTCAGCTATCTCAAATGGCTCTGCCGCCGTCACGAGTGGGACGAAGTGCTTACGGTCTGCGCCTCTACCGGCGACACCTCCGCCGCCGCCGCCCTGTACGCGGCCTATGTGGGAACGCCGCTCAAGTCCGTGGTGTTGCTGCCCCACGGCAAGGTCACGCCCCAGCAGCTCTCGCAGCCCCTGGGCAGCGGAGCCACGGTGCTGGAGCTGCCCGGCGTGTTCGACGACTGCATGAAAGTGGTGGAATATCTGGCGGAAAACTACCGCGTGGCCCTGCTCAATTCCAAAAACAGCTGGCGCATTCTGGGCCAGGAATCCTACGCCTATGAAGTGGCCCAGTGGTATGGCTGGGACGTGGCCGGGCTCTGCCTTTTCGTGCCCATCGGCAACGCGGGCAATGTCACGGCAATCATGTCCGGCTTTCTGAAAATGCAGGACCTGGGCATCATCACGAGTCTGCCGCGCGTCTTCGGCGTGCAGTCCGAACACGCGGACCCGGTCTGGCGTTACTATGCCGCGCCCAAAGAGACCCGCCACTGGCAGCCGGTGACGGTCACGCCCAGCGTGGCCCAGGCCGCCATGATCGGCAATCCCGTGTCTTTTCCGCGCGTGCGGCGGCTGGCCGAGCGTTTTGTTGAGGCGGGCGGGGAAACGGCCTTCCAGGTGGTTCAGGTCACGGAACAGCAGATCATGGACGCCATGATTCAGGCCAACCGCCACGGGCACATCGCCTGCACCCAGGGCGGCGAATGTCTGGCCGGTCTGCTGAACGCCCGTGCGCTGGGGCTCATCGGCGGCGACGAGCACGCGGTGCTGGACGCCACGGCCCACAGCCTGAAGTTCGCGGGCTTTCAGGACATGTATTTCAACGATGCCTTTCCGCCGGAATACGGGGTCACGCCGGACAAGAGTCTGGCGAACCGGCCCGAACTGCTGTTGCCGGAAAGCGCGCGCCAGGGCCGGGACATGGCCGAATTCGCCCGCCTGGGCGCCGAGGCCGTGGTGGAACGGTTGGGTTTGAAGAGGAAATAGGCGCTCGTGGCGACAGTCTCTGATGCATGAATGCCGCGCGGGGCGGAAAGGTTTTCAACGGCCTTTCCGCCCCGGTTTTTTTGGCGTTGCCTACCGTTGATCCCATTTTCTGCGGCACACCGCATAGGCCGCGTATTCCACCAACCCGCAGATGTCGTAGACCGGGATGCCCGTCGCCTTCTGAACAGGTTCGGCAAAAGCCGAGAGATCCGTGCATTCCAGCAGCAGGGCGTCCAGGGCCTGCGTCCGCGCGAAGGCTTTTGCCGTGCCGACGATTTCCTGTTCCAGGCGGTCCAGGTCAAAATCGTGTCGCTTGTTTTCCAAGATGGTTTCCCGGAATTCGGGCTGCTCGTCCATGCCCTGAATGCGCACCGCGTCCCTTTTCGAGGCGCAGGCCGCGAAAAGCTCCGGCGTGAGCGCCGCGGCGCTGGCCGTGAGCACGCCGATGACCGCGTTTTCGCCGTGCAGCAGGCGCAGCAGCGGCAACTGCACGAGGCTTGAGAGCAGTACCGGCACCTTGAGTTCCCGCGCGATCTGCCCCTGGAAGCGGGCCATGAAGCCGCAGGAACCGGTGACGGCGCGCACGCCGTCGGCTTCCAGTTCCCGCGCGGCTTGCACAAAGGGCTCCAGCAGATCGGGCGTGGGATTGAAGAGCAGGCGCGGGACGTCCACGCCCGTGATGACCCGCGTCACCACCGGAAAACCGAAGGTCAGGGGATTGCGCAGATGCCCCCTGGGTTTGGGAAAGAGAGAATCCAGGCAGAGCACGCCCACGGGCGTGTCATAGTATCGTGTGCCGCCTTTCAGAATCATGGCCGTCTCCTTGCAACGCGGAAGAAGCGCGGAAAATCAGTTTTTGCGCAGATCGCGGACCCAGCCGATGATGCCGAAAAAGACCCAGACGCCGCAGGCGATGTTCAGCACAAAGGATGTATAGATCAGTATCTTGGTGAATTCCAGCATGGGAGTCTCCTGAATGATTGCGTGAACGGGCTCGGATTACAGTTGTTCCGGGGCGTACATGCCGCTTCGGGGCGGGCGGTTTTTCATGAGTTGGTGGATGACGAAGAGGACCAGGCAGTTGATGCCCATGCCCACCAGGTTGGCCGGAATGCCGAAGGGCTCGCCCAGCACTTTGTCGCTCCACAGCAGGTAGCTCAAGCCGCCGATGACCATGGCGGGCGCGCCCGCGTAGGGCGAAATCCTGCCCCAGAGCAGGCCGCAGAGCAGGGGCGGAATGATGGTGGAGGGCCAGAGTTTGAAGACATAGAGCATCAGGCCGAAGACGTCCTGAAAGGTAATGGCCGCCAGAATGGCCCCGCCGCCCACCACCAGGGTGGAAAGGCGCGACTGGCGCAGCATCTGGGCCTGGGTCGCCTGGGGATTGATGAACTTGTTGTAGATGTCGCGCGTGTAGGAGACGCAGGCGGTGTTGATGAAGGCCGCGGCCGAGCTCATCACGGCGGCCAGCAGGGCGGCCAGCACCAGGCCCGTGACGCCCACGGGCAGCACGTCGCGGATCAGGTTGGTGAAGGCCAGATCCGGCTTGACGTCGGGTTGCAGGGCCATGGAGGCCAGACCGATGCCCGCCGTGGTGGCCAGGAAGAAGATCCAGTGTACGGAGAAGATCAGCACGCCCGCCTTGCTGTCCTTGGCCGACTTGGTGGAGGCATAGCGCTGGATGAAGTAGGGCGCGCAGAATTCGCCGAACAGGAAGCCGAAAAAGAGGCTGACCACCTGGATGGGTGACCAGTCCGCGAAGATTTTGAGATTGTCGGCATAGGCAGGCGCGGCCTGAAGGTTGGCCATCATGACGTCGAAACCGCCGGCGTGGTCAATGGCCAGCCAGCCGCAGAGGCTTATGCCCACAATGATGATCACGTACTGGATGGCGTCGGTCATGGTCACGCCGAGCATGCCGCCGCAGCAGGTGTAGGCCAGGGTGATGGCCGAGGAGATCAGGGCCGCCGGGATCAGGTCGATGCCGGTGGCCGTCTGCATGATCGCGCCCATGGCCAGAATCTGCACGCCGAACAGCCCGAGGCAGAAGAGAAAGGAAACCACGGCGGACACAAGCCGCCCGGCATGGCCGTAGTAGAGGCCGCAGAGGTCGCCCAGGCCGTAGACGTTTTTGATGTTGTGCACGCGCCCGGCGATGTACAGGCCGGAGAAAATCTGGTTGATGACCACGCCCATCAGCCCAGCGAAAACCACGATGCCCGTGGTGTGCATGAAGGCCACCCGGCCGATGGTGGCACCGCCGCCGCAGAGCGTGGCCGCGATGGCCGCGAAAAAGATGCTCATGGGCAGGCCGCGTCCGGCCACGGCGTAGTCGTCGAAGTTGGAGACCTTTTTCATGGCCCACCAGCCGATGTAAACGACCACGAAAAGGTAGAGGATGATGATGGAATAATCTATCCAGTTAATGGGCATGTCCGTCACTCCTGGGGGTTCGGGCAATTTCACGTTGAAACGGCCCTGGTGGCTGCGGAAGCAGCCGCCCGACGCGTGGGCGTATGCGCAATCCGTTTGCGCGGAGAAACGCCGAAGCGGGCCTGCTTCAAATTCCGGGGATATATATTCTCAAAAGCTTTTCTCTTTACTCTTGCGCGGGATGGCGATCATTCCGGCGCGTGGAGATTGCAGTAGGTTTCAAGTTTCACGGGGCGGAAGGGGCTGCGCATGTGCAGGCAGCCCACGGTGTCGGGCCGCGCGCCCTGAGCACGAGCCGTAATCTCCGCCAAGGCCGGGCCGCACATGCGCCCCTGGCATTGGCCCATGCCGCAGCGGGTCACGCGTTTGACTTCGTTGACCTCGAGGAAGCCCTCGGCCACGGCCTTGCGGATGGCGCCCGCGCTGACGCACTCGCAGCGGCAGACCAGGGTTTCGTCCGGCACGTCGAAAATTTTCGGGTCAGGCGCGAAGACATAGCGCAGAAAGCCGCGCGCCGCGCGCAGCACGGCCAGTTTGCGCCGGGCCCCGGCCGCGCGGCGTCCGGCCTCGGCCGGGGAGATGACGCCCAGACGCCGGGCCGCGTCGATGCCGGCCAGCCAGCCCTTGAGGCGGCTGGCGTCGCCGCCGTGCACATAGGCGCCGTCGCCCGGCACATACAGGCCGTCCAGGCTAGTGCGACCGTTGGCGTCCACGTCCGGATACCAGCAGCGCTGGAGCCGGTCCCAGCGCAGGCGCGCGCCCAGGGCGTTACAGATCTGAACGCGGGGGATGATGCCCTCATGGCGCAGCAGCACGGCGGCCGGAAGTTCCCGGGTTTCGCCCTTGACGGCGTAGGAAACCTTTTCCAGCCTGTCCGCGCCCAGAGCCCGGATGTCCCGCGCGTTGCGGATGACGGGCACGCCGCCCCTGAGTACGCGCAGGGCCATGCGCAGGCCCTTGCCCAGATAGGGCGCATCCAGCAGGGCGGCGGGCATGGCAGCGCCGGAGAGCAGGCGCTGCGACAGGCTGCCCGTATCCAGCCAGGCCGCGATACGCACGCCCGCGTCCAGCAGATGCCCGGCCAGCAGAAGCAGCAGGGGGCCGTTGCCCGCCAGCACCACGGGGGCGTCCTTGTCCGCCGTGAGGCTGCCGCCGGAGCGCAGCAGAATGTCCGCCCCGCCCGCGCCCATGACGCCGGGCAGGGTCCAGCCCGGAAAGGGCACGGGCCGTTCCATGCCGCCGGGGGCCAGAATGACGTTGGCCGCGCTCAAACGTTGCGGCACATTGTCCACGCTGAAGGAAAGGCAGCGTCCTTCCATGCCCCAGACCACGGCGCGCGGCACGTATGCCGCGCCGCTGCGGCGGAAATCCTCCACCAGGCGCAGGCCCGCTTCACGTTCCCTGGGGTCCATGAGGGCCTGGGCCAGGGGGCTTTCCACATTGCGCAGCAACTGCCCGCCCGGCGCGGCCTGCTCGTCCAGCAGGGTCACCGTCAGGCCGCAGGAACGCGCCGCGCAGGCCGCGGCCAGACCGGCCGGGCCCGCGCCGACAATGACGACATCCGTATGCTTGTCCATCACTTGTCCTCCGGGGGCGTCTGCCGGTTCACGACCATGCCTTCCCGCACGGGCACCAGGCAGGACTGGACGTCGGTTTCGCCGTCGATTTCCATGAGGCATTCAAAACAGACGCCCATCAGGCAATAGGGCGCGCGCGGGCTGTGGTCCACGGGATGCATCGCGGTACGCCCGGCGTGGGCGTGCCCCAGCACGGCGGCGGCCACGCTGATGCCCGCCGGAACGTCCAGGGCCCGCCCGTCAAAGATGATGCGCACAGTGGCTGTGTTGGCGTTGTGCATGAAAACTCCTTTCAGCAGGCGAAGCCGAAGCGTTTGAGCGTCATGCCGCGCGCGGTTTCGGGCAGCTCCCCGCCCAGAATGAAATCGGGCAGCAGGCGGCTGTGCGCGGCGGCCATGGTCACGGCGCTGTGGGTATTGATCAGGCTCACCTGGGGGTGGCCGGGTAGGCGGCTGTAAATGGCCATATTGTCTTCCGGCATGACGCGCAGGCCGGACCAGGTCCGGATCAGGCGCTTTTTCGCCAGTTCCGGCCAGACCCGCATGGCCCAGCGTCCTTCCGTGGCCACCGAGGCGGGAACGACGCCGCTGTCGTGTCCCACGCGTTCATGCTTGAAGCCGATGATCACCGTGCCGCCGAAGGTCTGGGTGGCCCCCAGCACCGGAATGGGCATGACCATGGGCAGGCGTTCCACCAGCAGCACCTGGCCCTTGTCCGGATAGACCGGCAGATCCGGCACGGCGAAACGGGCGAAGCGCCGGTTTGCCAGACCGGCGGCCAGCACCAGGCGGCGGCAGAAATAGTCTCCGTTGCGGGTGGCGACGCGGTAGCCGCCCGCATGGGGGGTCACGTCGAGCACCAGGGTTTCCACATATTCGGCCCCCAGCCGGGGCAGAGCCGCCCGGTAGGCGCGCAGCAGGGCCAGCGGGTCGATGACGCCGTCTTCCTCGCACCAGGCCGCGCCGCAGACCTCCGGCCCAAAGGTGATTTTGGGCAGCTTTTTTTCCAGCTCGCCGCGTTCGATCACGGCCCCCCGGTATTCGCCCAGAGCTTCGCGCAGTTTGACGATATAGTCGGCGCGCTTCTGAAAATCCTCCGCGCCGAGCACCGGAATCAGCCCGCCCGTGAAGTTTACGGGCACATGCAGGCCGGAGATATCCTCCAACTCCCGGACCAGCTCCGGAAAGAGCCGCGAGGACATGAAGCCCCAGCGGGCGTATTCCGGCAGATGCAGGAATTTGGACTGGCACCAGATCAGCCCCACATTGGTGCGCGAGGCCATGTTGGTACGGGTGGGCGCGTCCAGCACCGTGGCCTTGCAGCCTTTTCCGGCCAGTCCGAAGGCCAGGGCCGCGCCGGAAATGCCGCCGCCCACGATGACGACGTCGCGTTCTCCGGATTTTCTTGACGGCGTTTTTTTGTCCATGCTTCGCCTCCCGGCGGCGGTTTGCTCAGGCCTTGTCCCTGTAAGCGATGCAGTCCACTTCCACGCGCAGGTCGCTCATCATGGCGGCCTGCACGCAGACCCGGGCCGGGGCGTGCTCCGGGGTGAAAAATTCCGCGTAGACCTTGTTGAATTGGGCGAAGTCGCGCGGATCGTCGATGAAGACGTTCACCCGCACCACGTCTTCCAGGCCGTAGCCCGCCAGAGCCAGGGCGGCCTTGAGGTTGTCGAGGGCCGCGCGGGCCTGCACGATCATGCTGCCGGAAACGATTTCGCCGTCGGCGTCGCGGGGCACCTGACCGCTGACGTAGAGCCAGCCGTCCGCGCCCGCGGCCTTGGAAAAGGGCAGCGCGCCCGCTTTGGCCGGAGTTCCGTAACGTGTGATGGGCATGTTTCCTCCTTCTTTGTTTTGCGCGCGCCGGGCATGCCGGGCAGGGCGCATAGTCGGGAGAGGAAAAGCAGGGACCATGCCAACGTTGGTTTGAAGTATTTTTATTATTATTTTTTAGTGAGTTATGATTTTTGCTGATAAAAAGAGGCCACAGTAATGTAATAAAACGTGACAATCTGTGAAAAAAGAAGCACGTTGAAATCAGCATCAGCCGCGAATGCAGCCGGTCCGGGCGTGCATTTTCGTCTTTGAGTGTAATAAAACCTTACATGTATTTTTTTATTACAAGGACAGCCCATGCTCAGCCAGATGTCCGCCATTCCGAATCTTGAGGAACTTATCCGGCGTTCGCACGCGCGTTCCGCGCGCTACGGGCTGGACCCGCATCTGGACGGCGCGCCCGAGGCCGGCGGCCTGAGCGCGGCGGGTCTGCGCAAGCGGATCAACGAGCAAAGGGAGTTCTTTGACCTGGCCCGGGCGCAGATCGACACGCTCTACGGCCTGCTCAAGGGCACGGGTTTCTGTATGGCCCTGGCCGACAGTGAGGGCTATGTGCTTTACGTGGTGGGGGACGCGGAACTGGTGGAGCATTTCAAGCGGCGGCGCTGCCTGCCCGGCTACCGCTGGTTGGAGCGCGACGTGGGCACCTGCGCCATCGGTCTGGCCCTGGAGGAGAAGGTGCCGGTCTTTCTGCCCGGCGACGCCATGTTTTCCATGGACGCGCGCCGTCTGAGCAATGCGGGCGCGCCGGTTTTCGCGCCGGACGGCGGCGTTGTGCTGGGGGCCATTTCGCTCAGCGGCGAGTCGGCCATGATGCATGTGCACACCCTGGGCCTGGTGCGCCAGGCCGCGGAAACCGTGACCTCCCAGTTGCGCGAGCGGGAGCGCATGCGGGACCTGGCCACCACCAACCAGTATTTGCGCGCCCTTATCGAATCCGACTCGCGGGGCATTGTCACCGTGGACTCGCACGGCCGCATCGTGCAGACCAACCGCAGCGCCCGGCGGCTCTTCAGTCTGCCCGTCTCGCCCGCCGGGCGGGATTTCGAGGACTTTACCGGCGGCCGCAGCGGCGTGCTGGAACATCTCGCCACGGGCAAAAGTTTCAAGGCGCGCGAAATTCTCGCCCGGCACAGCGGCATGACGCATTTCGCTTCCTTTGACCCCATCTGCATGAGCAACGGTGAAGTGGCGGGCGGCCTGCTCACCGTGCAGGAAAAAAAGGAAGTCATGGGCATGGCCGTGGAAGTGACCGGCAGCCACGCCCATTTCACCTTTGATTCCATTCTGGGGTCCAGCGCCTGCCTGGGGCAGGCCCTGCGCCACGCGCGCATCGCGGCGGCCAGCACGGCCCCGGTGCTGCTCTGCGGCGAAACGGGCACGGGCAAGGAGCTCTTCGCCCAGGCCATCCATAACGGCGGGGAACGGCGCAACCGGCCCTTTGTGGCCATCAACTGCGGGGCCATTCCCAAGGAACTCCTGGAAAGCGAGCTGTTCGGCTATGAGGAGGGGGCCTTTACCGGCGCGCGCAAGGGCGGGCGGCCCGGCAAGTTCGAGCTGGCCGATTCGGGCACGCTTTTTCTGGACGAAATCGGGGACATGCCCTTTGACATGCAGGTCAAGCTGCTGCGCGTGCTCCAGACCGGCGAGATCCAGCGCGTGGGCGGCCTGCGTACCGTGCCCGTGGATCTGCGCGTCATTTCGGCCACCAACAAGGATCTGAGGCAGGCCATCGAACAGCAGAAATTCCGCGCGGATCTCTATTACCGCATCAGCACTCTGAACATCCTTGTGCCGCCCTTGCGCGAGCGGCCGGAAGACATTCTGCCCCTGGCCGAGTATTTCATCCAGCGGCACAGGCTGCGCCTGAACAAACCCACGGCGGTTCTGCCGCCGGACACCGCCGCCATGCTCACGGCCCATGCCTGGCCCGGCAACGTCCGCCAGCTGGAAAGCGCGGTGGAGCGCGCCATGCATCTGGCCGAGGGCGGCGATCTGCTGGCCGAGCATTTCGGCATCGCCGGGCTGGAGCGGCCCCGGCAGGCGGCCCCAGCGGAACAATCCAGCGGCCCCGGCCAGGGCACTTTGGAAGACCTGGAGCAGCGGGCCGTGGCCGAAGCTCTGGCCCGGCACAACGGCAATATCCGGGCCGCGTCCCGCGCCCTGGGCGTCAGCCGTCCCACGCTCTACCGGAAACTGAAGAAAATGGCGGACAGGGACTGAAGCCGCGCCGCCGCGGAGCCGCCCGTCCCGGTTTGCAAGGTCGTCTGATTGCCAAAATGCGGCGTTTTGATAGCATTGGCATAAACACGTCGTCAGTTAGAGCATTTCAAAGTCAATCTGTTCTGGGGACGTAATTTTCAGCCGGGATATCCGCACTATCCCGGCTTTACATATTCAGTGAGGATGCCATGACACTCCTGGGAATGCATTTGGATTTGGCGGGAGCGCTGCTGATTTTCTGTCTGCGTCTCGCGGACGTGACTCTGGGGACGGTCAGAACCGTCCTGGTCATGCGCGGCGTGCGCTTTGTGGCGGCCCTGGTGGGATTTTTCGAGATCATCATCTGGGTGGTCGCCATCTCACGGGTCATGGCGCATCTGGACAACGTCTTCAACATCATTGCCTATGCCGGGGGCTACAGTTGCGGCATTCTGATGGGTATTTTCGTGGAAGAGCGTCTGGCTCTGGGCATCACCGTCGTCAATATCGTGGCGCCCGAAAACGACGAGCACCTTGCCGCTGTGTTGCGCAAAGCCGGTTTCGGCGTAACCCGGCTTGAGGCCTTCGGCATGCATGACGAAATGCACTTTTTGCGGGTGGTCTTGCCGCGCCGCAAGGTCAACAGCCTGGTGCGCCTGTGCAAGAGACTTTCGCCCAAGAGCTTTCTTACCATTGAGGATGTGCGCAGCGCGCACGGCGGCTATCTGCCGTAGGAGCCTAAACGCGCGGTGCGGATTTCCACGAAAATCCGCACCGCGAAGAGCCCGCTTCAGCTCCTACAGCAGTTCGCCGTGACGCCGGATGTAAGCCCGCTTCACCACGGTGGTCAGCAGCATATAGCCCAGGATCATGCCGCCCAGCCAGGGGAAATACCCGGCGGGCAGGGCCGCCATGTCCAGGCCCCGGCCCAGGGAGGTGAAGGGGATGAGTGTGCCCACGGCAATGCCCAGGCTGGTCAGGAGCGTCAACTGCCAGGCGGCCCGGCTCTCCACGAAGGGCAGCTTGGGCGTGCGGATCATGTGAACGACCAGGGTCTGGGACCAGAGCGACTCCACAAACCAGCCCGCCTGGAACAGCGCCGCGAAGGCGGCCTGCCCGGCCGGGTCCAGGCTGTGCCAGGGGCCGCCCAGAACCGCCGGGCAGATCAGCCGGTACATCAGGACAAAGGTCAGCAGGTCGAAAATCGAGCTGGTAGGCCCGAGCCAGAGCATGAAGGAGCTGATGGAACCGGCGTCCCAGGTACGGGGCTGGTGCAGGAATTCCTCGTCCACATTGTCCCAGGGAATGGTGGTGCAGGACAGGTCGTAGATCAGGTTGAGCACCAGAATCTGCAGGGGCGTCATGGGCAGGAAGGGCAGAAAGACGCTGGCCGCCAGCACCGAGAACATATTCCCGAAATTGGAACTCACCGTCATCTTGATGTATTTGATGATGTTGGCGTAGGTGCGGCGTCCTTCAATGACCCCGGCCTCCAGCACGGTGAGATCCTTTTCCAGCAGGATCACGCCCGCCGACTCGCGGGCCACGTCCACGGCGGTGTCCACGGAAATGCCCACGTCGGCGGTGCGCATGGCCGCCGCGTCGTTGATGCCGTCGCCCATGAAGCCCGTCACATGGCCGTTGCCGCGCAGGCAGGCCACAATGCGCGCCTTCTGCTGCGGGCTGAGCTTGGCGAAGATATCCACCCGTTCTACTTCCCGTCGAAGGCGCTCGTCGTCCATATCCGCCAGATCCGCGCCCAGCAGCACGCGTTCGGCGGGCAGGCCCACCTGGCGGCAGATGCTGCGGGTCACGGCGTCGTTGTCGCCGGTGAGCACCTTGACGCGCACCCCGTAGCCGCGCAGGGCGGCCACGGCCTGGGCCGCCGATTCCTTGGGCGGGTCCAGAAAGGCCAGGTAGCCCATGAGCACCATGTCGGCCTCGTCGGCCACGGAGAAGCTCCGGCCGCCGTCCGGCAGGGTTTTCCGGGCCACGCCCAGCACGCGCAGGCCGTCGGCATTGTAGCGGCGAGTGCGGGCCAGGATTTCCTCACGCAGTTCCGGAGTCAGCGGCTCCACCTGGCCGTGGTATTCGGCCCAGGCGCAGACGGCCAGCATTTCCTCCAGCGCGCCCTTGGTGATCATCCGGGCCTTGCCCCGGTGGTCGGCGACGACCACGCTCATGCGGCGGCGGCCGAAATCAAAGGGGATTTCATCCATTTTGACGTAGTCCCGCCGCAGAGGGAGCATGTCCAGGTCGTCGGCATGGTCCACAATGGCCACGTCCAGCAGGTTTTTCAGGCCGGTCTGGAACCAGCTGTTCAGAAAGGCGTGGCGCAGCACGCGCTCGTCCTCGTTGCCGTGCACGTCCAGGGAATATTCCAGAATGATCTTGTCCCTGGTCAGGGTGCCGGTCTTGTCCGTGCAGAGCACGTCCATGGCCCCCAGATTCTGGATGGCGTCCAGCCGCCGCACGATGACCTTTTTGCGGGCCATGAAGGCCGCGCCGCGCACCAGATTGGCGGAAACCACGGTGGGCAGCATTTCCGGCGTCAGGCCCACGGCCACGGACAGGGCGAAGAGCGCGGCCTCCACCCAGTCGCCCTTGGTGAAGCCGTTGATGAAAAAGACAATGGGCACCATGCAGGCCATGAAGCGGATCAGCAGCCAGGACACGGCGCTGACGCCCTTGTCGAAACTGGTGCGGGTGGTCGTGTCGGCGATCTGGCGGGCCAGGGAGCCGAACAGGGTGGCGTTGCCCACAGCCAGCACCAGGGCCAGGGCCGAGCCGCTGACCACGTTGCTGCCCATGAAGGCCAGGTCGGCGCAGTCCAGCGGGCTCTGGGGCGGACTGGCCGGGGCCTCCGGAGAGGCGTCCGGCAGACCGGCGAATTTTTCCACCGGTTCGCTTTCGCCGGTCAGGGAGGACTGGCTGATGAAGAGGTCCTTGGCCTCCAGAATCCGCAGATCAGCCGGGATCATGTCCCCGGCGGCCAGGCGGACCACATCGCCGGGCACCAGCTCGCTGATGGGCCGCTCGCCGCCCCGGCCGTCGCGCAGCACGTCGATGGTGGTGTTGACCAGGGATTCCAGGCGGGCCACGGCGTCGCCGGAGCGGGCCTCCTGCACGAAGCGCAGCGTGCCGCTGATCAGCACCATGCCGCCCACGATGAGCACGGCCGTGAGATCTTTTTCCCCGGCGGCGGCCAACAGATAGTCGGTGATGAAGGAAATGGCCGCGAGCAGCAGCAGAACCACGCTGAAGGGATTGAGAAATGCCCTGAGCAGTCGCAGGGGCAGAGGTTCCCGGCGGCTGCGGGTCAGGCGGTTTTCACCGTGGCGCTGGCGCAGGGCCGGGATTTGCGCGCTGTTCAGGCCCCGCGTGGACGAGTTGTAGGCGCGCAGCAGGGCGTCCGGCCGTTGCCGGGCGGCATCAAGCAGATGTTGCGAGGCGGTGCGCTTCGGCGCTGCCGGGGAGTGGGGGCGTCCGACGCCGCGCGCGGCGCGGTCCGCGCGGGACAGCGGGCGGGACGACGGACGCGGGGAATGGAATAAGGCTTTCAGAGTCGTGAAAAAGGAAAACATGGGAACCTCCTGGGACCGGCGCGGGACGCGCCGTTCTCAAGAGGCGTTCAGCGGGAGAGGGCGGGCGCGGGCAGGCCGGCGGGATTATGCGTGCCGGGTTCGGGTGCGGGAAAGTCGGGACTGTCGGATGACATAAGGTCGTGCTCCTTTGTGCTGCTGAAACAAGGCATAATGATTACTGATTAAGGGAAAACGCCCGGAACGTCAAATCGGGGCGGGGCCCGCGACCCATTCTCCGGTCAGCGCAACGCCGCCACAAAATCATGGAGCAGGCGGACAGCCTCCACAGTAAGCCCCTCGCAGAGATGCGGCGGATCGCTCTTCTGAAAGCCGCCGGGCCGCAACACCCGGCAATCGACCCCGCCGAAACGCTCTTGGAAGGCGGCGGCATAGCGGCCGCAGACGGCGCAGACTTCCTTCTCCGTCTTGCCCAGGGACGACGCATGGACCCCGAGGAAGAGCAGCGCGCCCTCCAGTAGGCCGCACTGGCAGCCCATGCGCCCGGCTCCGTTCAGGCCGATGGCCGCGCGGTCCAGTTGCGGATCCAGGGGCAGATCGAACAGGCGGCTCATGCAGTACAGGGTGGTGCGGGCACAGTTGATGTCCCTGTCCCAGTAACAGGCGCGGACCATTTCCGCGATCCGCCGGTCGGTTTCCCGATGCGCGTCCATAACGGCCTCACAAGCCCAGGAGTTGCCGCCAGCGCGGCAGTTCCTGGTTCAGATCCAGGTAATCGGGCGGCAGGTCCAGGGGCGCCGCTGTTGCCAGGGCCAGGCGCACGTCCTCCAGATCGCCGGTGCGCGGCAGTTCCGGCACGTCCTGCAAGGGGCAGAGGTCAAAGTCGTCGCTGGGCAGCATGACCATGGCCGGCAGGCCCCTGAGCGCCGCTTCCAGGGCGGCTGTGGTGGAATTGGAGGCCCAGACCGTCACGCCGGGCCGCAACTGTTCGGCAATGGGGCCGTCCGCCAGGCGGATTTCGCGCATCCGGCGGCCCAGCAGGGCGCGCAGGCGTTCTTCCACGGGCAGGTAGGGATGGGGCTTGACGACAATGTCCCAGCCTTCCAGCAGCCCGGCATGCACGGCGCGCGCCAGCAAGACCAGATGGGCCTCGGTCTCGTCGTTGAAAAAGCTGGTCAGGACCAGCAGCCGCTTGAGGCCGCTTGCGGGCGTAGTCGGCGCGGAGGCCGGGGCTTCCGTTTGCGCCGGAGCCGCGTCGGCCAGGTAGAGATAGCGCAGGGCCTCCACTTCGCCCAGGCGTTCGGGCGGCATGCCCGCGTCCAGCCACTGGCGGCAGGCCGAGCGGCCGTTGCCCCGGATTGCGTCGGGCTGGAAGATCGCGCAGTCCGGCGCGCTGAAGGTGCGCGGATCGTCGAAATAGCGGAAGTCCGTGGGCCGGATGGTGGAATGCTGCGCGCCGAAGACCGGCCCGTTCCCGGCCTCATGCGCGGCCTGGGTCAGCATGCGCTCCCAGGGGCAGTTTTCCAGCGGGAAGAGCGTCCAGCGCTGCGGCCCGGCGCAGTGCGCATAGCTCTTGAAGCCCCGGTTCTGCAGACAGCGCTCCAGGCCGCGCCAGCCCCGGAAGGATTCGGCCCAGTCGCCCTTGGCGTAGTCCCAGAAATTGAGCCGGGAACCGGCGAAGTGAAAGGCCGGGCGCGCGTGTTTTTCCAGGCGCAGGCTGGCCCAGCAGAGGCGCAGATGCCGCCACAGGGCTGTCCAGAGATCGCGGTGGCGCAGAAATTCCTCCAGATAGTGGAAGGAAAGGCCGTCCCTGCCTTCCTCGCGGAAGCGGTCACGCAGTTTGCGGCATTGGGCGAAGGAAAGCTGGGGCGCGGGAAAGCGGATGAACAGCCAGCGCACGAACTGCGCGCCTTCGCGCCGGGCCTCCGCGTCAAGAACGTCGTGCAGTTTTTCCCAGTAGCGGGAGCGGAAGCGCCCCAGACCGGCGGCGTGCATGTCCAGGTTGGGGAAATAGGTGGCAATGGTGGCGGCGGGCTTTTGCCCCGATGTGGGCGGCAGACAGTTTTTTTCTTTCCGGATGCAGGGCAGCTTGCGCCGCACGGTCCACCACCAGTGCGCGTAGCGGGCCGCGGCCCGCAAGGGCGCGGGACAGGCGTTGTAGATCCGCCGCGGCAGGCTTTGCGCGGGTTTGAGGCGCAGCCCCGGCTCGTGGCATTCCACAAAGAGGCGGCCCGACACGGCGCAGAAATCCGCCAAGGTGTGGCGCAGGGCGGCGTCGCCGCCGCAGAGCCGCAGGGCCGTGAAGCCTTCCTCGTCCATGAGGCGTTCCAGGGCGCGCAGCTTGTAGATGGTGTAGAGATTGGGCGTCATCTTGGGGTGGCGCTCGTAGAGCAGGGAGCACCACCACATGGACGGGCTTTCCCCGGCTTTGAGCTTTTCCTGCAATTCCTTGCGGCCCACGCGCAAACGGCCCAGATCATAGGCCCAGGCCATGTGTTCGGCGCGGATCGCCACCAGGTCCGCATGGAGACGCGCGGGCAGGGAGATTCGGCCTTCCGGCACTTCCCAGGCGCTCCAGTGGGCGACGGCCTGGCCCAGACTGGAGGCGGGCGACGGTACGGACGGCTCCTTGGCCGGTTCCACCAGCAGCACCAGTTCTTTCATGGGCGCGCCTCCGTCGCGGCTTCGTCCAGGGCCGCGCGGACAGCCGGGCCGTAAGGCGGCCGCAGCACGCCCGCTTCGGTGATGATGCCGCTGATCAGCGCCGCCGGGGTCACGTCAAAAGCGAAGTTGTAGACCGGCACGCCCTCGGGCGTCACGCGCCGCCCCCCCGCATGGGTCACCTCCCCGGTCGGGCGTTCCTCAATGGGAATGGCCGTGCCGTCGGCCGTTTGCGGGTCAATGGTCGAAAGCGGCGCGGCCACATAGAAGGGGATGCTGAAATGCCGCGCCAGCAGGGCCACGCCGAAGGTGCCGATCTTGTTGGCCGCGTCGCCGTTGGCCGCGATGCGGTCCGCGCCCACCACCACGCGCTGGACGAGCCCTTTCTGCATCAGCAGGGCGCAGGCGTTGTCGCAGGCCACGGTAACCGGAATGCCGTCCTTGTGCAGTTCCCAGGCCGTGAGCCGCGCGCCCTGCAAAAAAGGGCGGGTTTCATCGGCAATGACCCGGATGCGCTTGCCCTGTTCCACTGCGGCGCGGATCACGCCCAGAGCCGTGCCGTAGCCCGCCGTCGCCAGGGCCCCGGCGTTGCAGTGGGTGAGCACCGTGTCCCCGTCCTCCAGGCAGTCCGCGCCGAAGCGGCCCAGGCGCTTGCAGGCGGCCACGTCCTCGTCCTGCATGGTCCGGGCCTCGCGCAGAAAAAGCTCCAGCAGGGCGGGGCGATCCACATCTCCGGCGGCGCGTCGGCACGCGCGCATGCGTTCCACGGCCCAGCGCAGATTCACGGCTGTGGGCCGGGCGTCGGCAATGGCCTCCAGGGCGGCGTCCAGGCGCTCCCGCCAGCCGTCGCCGTCCCCGGTCCGGGAGACGGCCAGGGCGCAGCCCCAGGCGGCGGTGACGCCGATGGCCGGAGCGCCGCGTACCACCATGGTTTGCAGAGCCGTGATCACCTCGTCGGGCGTGCGGCAGACGAAATCCGCCTCCTCTCCCGGCAAAAGGCGTTGGTCCAGCAGATGCAGTTCCAGGGCGTCGCGATCAAAACGGATGTGGTCGTTCATGGCGTCTCCTTGTTCCCTGCCTTACACGACAATGCGTCCGATGGCAAAAAACGGCTTGCCGGAAGAGTGCCCGCGCCGGTATGGGGTCGGGTTCTGGACAGTCCCGCAAGCCGGGCATAGAGTTGCTCCGGCGGCAGGGGATTGTGCCCGCGCCGCCCACTACTCAGGAGGAAATCAAGATATGCGTTACGCATGGACTTTGCTGCTGGCCGGGGCATTGAGCCTGGGCCTGGCGGGCGCTGCCCTGGCGGCTCCGGACGGCTTCAAGGAGCACAAGCTGCCGGGCCTGGCCATCGACCTGCCCTCGGACTGGCAAATCGCCCCCAAGGAGGCTCTGGCCCAAGTGCAGAAGCAGGCCGGGGACATGAAGGTGCTGCTGATGGCCCAGAGCCCGGAAGTGCCGCAGTTCGCCATCATGGAGCAGCCCGTGGGCGAGATGGACCAGGCCGCTTTCGCCAAACTGGATGAGGGCGGCGTCAAGGAAATCTGCGCGCAGGCCATCGACGGCTTCAAGCGGGGCGGCGCCACGGAAGTGAACTGCGCGCGCGAAACAACGGCCAAGGGCGCGGCTCTGGCCGTGGCCGCGCTGTTCCCGGCCAGGGGTCTGTGCAATGTGAGCTGGGGATTTTACAAAGGTAAAAAGACCTTGGCCGTGAGCGCCATGCTCCGGCAGCGCGACACCAAACTGCCCGCCAAGCTGCAAACCGTTTTGAAGAGCATCAAGCTGGGCAACTAGAACAGTTACCACTTGAAATGCTTTGTCATGCAAAGGGCCGCGTCAGCACGACGCGGCCCTTTTGCGTGGTTTCGGGTCGTAAAGTCGGCTCAGCCTTGCGGGCTGTTGTCGTGGAAACGGGCGGCATGCTCCTTGAGCGTGCGGTCCAGGGCCAGGAGCAGGCGTTGGGCCGAGGCCGGGGTCATGACGATGCGCCGGTCCAGGTCCACGGCCAGGACGTTTTCAGTACCGCCGTTCTGGGTGTTCAGGCTTTCGGGCTGACTCAGGCCGCAGCAGAGGATGACCTCCTCCGCCGTGCAGCGGGTCTGGAAGACATTGGCGTAGGACGTGCGGAGCCGCGCGCTGTTCAGGGCCACGCGGATTTGTTGGCCTTCGGTGGGAGCGGCGGTTTCGGCCCCGGTCTTGCCGGAATTTTTCTGTGCGCTCATGCTTACTTCCTTTTTGCGCCGGGGGCGGCGTTGTGATTGGCTTGGCCGGGGATTTCCGGCGTTTTCCCCTTCTCGCCGGGCAGCTTGACGGACACCATGGGCAACGCCGGGAAGACGGCCTTGCGGGCGTCCATGCCCTTGAGTATGGCTGCGGTGATGTCCAGGCTGGCGTCGGCGTCCAGCACATTCCGGCGGGGCAGAACCAGGGCGGCCTTGTGGGCCTTGCGCCAGGCTTTGACCTCTTCCAGAAGCAGGCCGTTGACGACATTTTGTACGGCGGCCTCCTCGGCGGCCATCTGGCGGCGGAGGGTCAGCGCGCCGTCGCGGAGCACGGCCTCGCGCTCCTTGTCCGGAGCTTTGGCCCAGGCTTTTTGCAGGTCGGCAAAGCCCTGTTCCAGGCGCTGGCGGGCCTGGGCCAGATGGGCGCGCCCGGCCTCGGCGGCGCGGGATTGTGACATGATCCGCTCCAGATCGACCACGGCGGTCTGGGGCGCGGCGCTGGTGCTGCCCTCCAGACAGCCGCCCAGGAGGCAGGCGGCAAGGAGGGCCGTGAGGGCAAGGGTTGTTGCAATGTGACGCATGGGGATGGTTTCCTGTTTTTATGTGTGTCGTGTCATTGAGGGCTTTTTTTATCCTGCCAGACGGAAAGGTCTTGTCATACGGATGATGTTCTGTGCGCCCTGCGGGCACGGCTGCTTACGGCGTGCCGCCGTTTTGGCCGCCTACGCGGCGCGCGGCAGGGGGCCGGGGGCGGCAGCCCCCAGGCCCCCTACAACCCCCTGCCCCCGCTGTACGTCGTAACGTGGTGACGCGGCGTCCCACGGGTCTTGCTCGCGTGGCTCGCTGCGCCCCGAAATCGCCGCGTGTCAACGTCCAACGACTGAACATCCCCTTCTCAACGACCGTCAGCGGATGGCATTGCGCGGCGCGAACGAAGCAAAAGCCATAATGCCCGGAGGGCGGAATAAAACAACGGACGGAGAACAGAATGACCCTGCGCGGCGGGCCGCTTGCGGCTCGTGCGGGCTTTGGGCTAGCATGGCGCACGGAGGCTCTTATGTACGTGATCACCGGCGGCGCGGGCTTTATCGGCAGCGCCCTGCTCTGGCAGTTGAACCGCATGGATCTGGACGAAATCGTGGTGGTGGACAATCTGGCCAGCAGCGAGAAATGGCGCAATCTGGTCAAACGCCGCTATGTGGACTATCTGCACCGCGACCGCTTTTACGAGCTGATGCAGCGAGACGCCTTGCCCTGGAAGATCACGGCCGTGGTCCATCTGGGGGCCTGTTCCTCCACCACCGAGCGCGACGCGGACTTTCTGATGGAAAACAATTTCCACTACAGCCGCGATCTCTGCCGCTACGCCCTGGACAAGGGCGCGCGCTTCATCAACGCCAGCTCCGCGGCCACTTACGGCGACGGCAGTCTGGGGTTCAGCGACGATCCGGCCCTGATCCCCCGCCTCGCGCCTCTGAACATGTACGGCTACTCCAAGCAGCTCTTCGACCTCTGGCTGTTGCGGGAGAAATTGCACGGCGAGGTGGTCAGCCTGAAATTCTTCAATGTTTACGGCCCCAACGAATACCACAAGGGCTCCATGCAAAGCGTGGTGGTCAAGGCCCACCGTCAGATCCGGGAGCACGGGCGGCTGGCCCTGTTTAAATCCGACGTGCCGGGCCTGGCCGACGGCGAGCAGAAGCGCGACTTCGTCTACGTCAAGGACTGCACGGCCCTGCTGGCCTGGCTGCTGGAGCGCAAGGACGTCAGCGGCATCCATAATGTGGGCACGGGCGCGGCCCGCGGCTTCAACGACCTGGGCCGGGCGGTATTTGCCGCGCTGGGGCGGGAGTGCCGCATCGACTATGTGGATATGCCGGAAACACTGCGCGGCAAGTACCAGAATTACACCCGCGCTGAAATGGACTGGCTGGCCCGCGTGGACTGTCCTCTGGGTTTCACTTCCCTGGAAGAGGGCGTGGCCGATTACGTCTGCAATTATCTTGAGAAAGATGATTCATACCTGTAAGCCAATCGGGGAAATCTGCCGATATAAGAAGAAGCTCTCCGAACATGCGGTCAGCTGGTCGCGTGCCGGAAAAACGCGCCCTATGCGCTGGACTGGGTCGCCCCTTGGTCCGGGTTTTTCAGAAGTGGAGGAGAAGCATGCGTTTGCCTATTGCGGGGAAAATCATCACGCTCGTGGTTGTGGCCGTGGCCCTGTCCTGCACGGCCGTTCTTCTGACGACCATGCGCCTTCTGGAGCCTCCCCTGGATGCCAGCATCGACGCCACCACGCAACTGGCCAAGGCGACCACGGACGCCACCTACAACGCCAGCAGCGAAAAATTTCTGCAAGAAGCCCGGCTCATCGCCGGGAATCCCGCCCTGGTTGAGGCCGTGGCGCGGCGTGATCATGCCGCTGCCGCCGCGCTCGGCAAAGAACTGATGGACATGGCCGGATCAGAATTCATCACCATCACCGATGAAAAAGGCATTGTGGTCGGTCGGGGCCATTCCCCGAAATACGGCGATGACGTCAACAATCAGGAAACCGTGGCCGCGGGCCGCAAAGGCGAGTCCGTGGTGGGCATCGTGGCGGGCACTGTGGTGCCCTTCACCCTGCGCGCCGGTGCGCCCCTGGTCCACGAGGGCAAGGTAGTGGGCACCGTGGGTATCGGCATTTCCCTGGCCAGTGAAGCCTATGTGGACAGGCTGAAAAAGGAAACCGGCCTGGAAGCGACCATTTTCAAAGGCGACATCCGCGCCATGACCACGCTGATCCGGGACGGCAAGCGGCTGATCGGCACCAAACTGCAAAATACCGCCGTCTCCGAAGCCGTGCTGCAACGCGGCGAGACCGTCTCCGGCGAGCTGCAGTTGCTGGGCAGGCCGTATAGTGTCGTCTACTGGCCCATTCTGAACATGGCGGGCAAGCCGGTGGGCATGTGGTTCACCGGGCAGCCGCTGGACACGGTCGTGCAGGCGCGGCGGGAAGCCCTGCGCAACGCTCTGCTGGCGGCCCTGGGCATCACCCTGGTCTTTGCGCTGGTGGCCTTTGTCATAGGCAGGATGCTGGCCTCGCCCGTCAAGCGCATCACCGCCTTTGCCGAAACCGTGGCCGGCGGAGATCTGGACGCGCCTCTCTCGGTGCGGGCGCGGGATGAAACCGGCAGGCTGGCCGGATCTCTGCACACCATGGTGGGTACGCTCAAGGCCCGCATCGCCGAGGCCCGCGAACAGTCGGAGCTGGCCCAAAAAGAAACCGCCAGGGCCCAGGAAGCCGTGCAAATGGCGGAAGAGGCCCGCCATAAGG
>OKSB01000321.1_pt1 | contig 54105 bp, 46 predicted proteins | sample 1601171 | NCBI WGS metagenome assembly OKSB01 (sample SAMEA3541496, study PRJEB24748) | human gut metagenome | biome: human gut; feature: human-associated habitat; material: faeces | place: China | collected 2012 | reverse complement strand
TGCATGTGTTAGGCACGCCGCCAGCGTTCATCCTGAGCCAGGATCAAACTCTCTATAAATCATATCATAACCGTCTCTAAATATTTAAAAACGGATACAATCAAAATCTTAGATCGCTATCTAGCTCTCAAAAGAATTGTTTTACATCGTTTCCGATGTTAAGAACCCTTTTCTGGTGCTTATTTTGCATAAGCTACAAAACTTATCAAGTTTTGTGTTCTTACATTGTTTAATTTACAAGGTACACGCCGCTGTGCCTCTCGGCGACAGCTTGTTTATACTACCACACGCGGACGCGCTTGTCAAGAACTTTTTTCAACTTTCTTTCGGAAGATTCGGTCGTTCATGACGCACAACCCCTCGCGTGTTTGATAATATAGCACTTCCTGTTGCCATTTGTCAATACTCTTTTTAAACTTTTTGACGTTATTTTTTCAGTTCTCAATATGTAGCGGGGATACGCTGCCGCATCCCCTATTTTGCGGTGTTTCCGGACACTCAGGAGCAGAACCGATGCTTACCAATGACCGTGATGAGCGGCCGCGACCAGATCCACGAGCTGGTGGCCGTGGACGGATTGAAATAATAGATTGCGCCGCCGGACGGATCCACCCCGTTGAGCGCATCGCGCGCGGCGCGGTAGGCGCTCTCCGCGACCGGCTGGTTGAACTGCCCGTCGCTGATGCACGTAAAGGCCCCGCTCTGATAGATGACGCCGGAGAGCGTATTCGGGAACGACGGGTGCTTGATACGATTGAGCACAACGGCGCCGACAGCCACCTGGCCGGAATACGGCTCGCCGCGCGCCTCCGCCGAGATCAGGCGCGCGAGCAGATCGACCTGCGAGCTGGATGCGCCGCCGGAGCCGCCGGAATTGCCGGAATTGCCGCTGCCCGCAGACAGTCCCATGGCCGCCAGCGTCTGATCGCCGGCTTTTCCGTCAACGGTCAGGCCGTTTTTCTGCTGGAAGGCGCGCACAGCGCGCTCGGTCCCGCTGCCGTAGACGCCGTCCACGGTACCGGTATAGTAACCCCAGCTTTTGAGCTTCGTCTGGATCTGCGTGACCACGGCGCCGCTGGAGCCCTTTTTATACGAGGCAGCCTCGACAGCCGGGGCAAGCGCGACGAGCGCCATGCTCACCGAGAGCAGCACCGCGAGCACGAGACACAAGCGTTTGGATCGTTTCTGCATATACAAAACTCCTTCGCAGACGTTTGGTTCTAGTCTGCGAAGGAGCGTGTTTCTTATACAGGCAAATTTGAAAAATCAGCTTTTGCGCGACTTGACATCCGCCTGCAGGCGCGCGATGAAGTCCGAGAGGGTCTCAACACTCTGCTCACCGGAGAGGCTGCGCACGGAAATCGTGTCGCTTTCCGCTTCCTTATCGCCGAGGACGAGCATATACGGGATCTTCTGGCTCTGCGCCTCGCGGATCTTGTAGCCGATCTTCTCGTTGCGCAGGTCGGTCTCAACGCGCAGGCCGGCCTTCTCCAGACGGTCGGCAACGTGCTTGGCATAGTTGTTCGTGCGGTCAGTGATGGGCATGACCTTGACCTGCACGGGCGCGAGCCACAGCGGGAACGCGCCGGCATAGTGCTCGGTGAGGATGCCGATGAAGCGCTCGATGGAGCCGAAGCAGACGCGGTGGATCATGACCGGGCGATGCTTCTCGCCATCAGCGCCGACATACTCGAGGTCAAAGCGCTCGGGCATCTGCATGTCGAGCTGGATGGTACCGCACTGCCAGGTACGGCCGAGGCTGTCTTCGAGATGGAAGTCGATCTTCGGGCCGTAGAACGCGCCGTCGCCCTCGTTGATGACATAGGGCTTGCCGAGCTCGTTGAGCGCGGAGACAAGGCCGTTGGTTGCGACTTCCCACTGCTCGTCCGTGCCGATATGGTCCTCCGGCATGGTGGACAGCTCCATGTGGTACTTGAAGCCGAAGAGCGAGTACACATCGTCAATGAGCTTGGCCACGCCCTTGATCTCGTCCTTGACCTGATCGGGCGTCATGAAGATGTGCGCATCGTCCTGCGTGAAGCAGCGGACGCGGAACAGGCCGTGCAGGGCGCCGGACAGCTCGTGGCGGTGCACGATGCCGAGCTCGCCGACACGCAGCGGCAGGTCACGATAGGAGTGCGGCTGGGACTTATAGACCAGCATGCCGCCGGGGCAGTTCATCGGTTTGAGCGCGAACGGCACATCGTCGATGACGGTCGTGTACATATTATCTTTGTAGTGATCCCAATGGCCGCTGCGGTGCCAGAGGTCCTGGTTGAGCATGATCGGCGTCGAGATCTCGACATAGCCGGCCTTCTTATGGATCTCACGCCAGTAGTCGATGAGCTGGTTTTTGAGCACCATGCCGTTGGGCAGGAAGAACGGGAAGCCCGGGCCCTCGTCCATGAACGTGAACAGGCCGAGCTCCTTGCCGAGCTTGCGGTGGTCGCGCTTTTTGGCCTCTTCGATACGGGCCAGATACGCATCGAGCTCCTCCTTCTTCGGGAAGCAGGTGCCGTAGATGCGCTGAAGCATCTTGCGGTTGCTGTCGCCGCGCCAGTAGGCGCCGGTGACGCTCGTGAGCTTGATGGCGTTGCCCTTGACGCGGCCGGTGGAGTCCAGATGCGGGCCGGCGCAGAGGTCAACGAATTCGCCCTGACGGTAGAAGGAGATAACGGCATCCTCCGGCAGGTCGTTGATGAGCTCGACCTTGTACGGCTCGTCGCGCTCCTCCATAAACTTCAGCGCTTCCTCGCGCGGGAGCTCAAAGCGCTCGAGACGCAGCTTTTCCTTGCAGATCTTGCGCATCTCGGCCTCGAGCTTCTCGAGCACCTCAGGCGTGAACGGCTCGGGGCTGTCAAAATCGTAATAGAAACCGTCCTCGATGGCCGGGCCGATGGCCAGCTTCACCTCGGGGTACAGGCGCTTCATGGCCTGGGCGAGAATGTGGCTGGTGGTGTGACGGTAGGTATCCTTGTAGGTCTTGTTTTCAAAGGTGTACTGATCGTCCATAATGTCTCCTCCTAAACTAAAAACACCCCTGCGCCTCGCGGCACAGGGGTGCTGAAATCACACGGTTCCACCCTGAGTTTTTCTCAGTTGGCGCTGTAACGCGCGCCGCACGGGTCGCCTTACTGGAATGTTCGGGCGATCGGCTCGGGGAAGGTCTGCGCCGGAGGGGTGCCGCAGGCGGCTCACAGCCTATGACCGCCATTCTCTGTCCGTCCTCACTCGGGTGCAAGTCCCGTCATTGCCTTTGCAACGGTATCATCCTAACACCGACCGTTACCCCTGTCAAGCACAATTTCATACGAAAGCAGGATGAAAAATCCGCCGTTTGTGCATGAAAATCTCTACTATGCAATAACAGCCATCAACAAACGGGATACTGCACAATCGTCATCACTTTTCGCTCTACACATTAAATGGAATTTCAATTATTTTTAAAAAGAAGGTTGAAATTACCTGTTAAATTGTGTATAATACGTAATGTACCAAGTGTAAAAGTCACGCAGTTTTTGCGTGGATGGAGGTGATATTTAGAAATTAGAATAAGTACAAGGTACAGCTTTAGGTAAAAATAGAATTCGATTGAATATGCGAGGAGGCATTGAATATGAAAAAACTTTTCTCATTAGTAGTGGCACTTTCCCTAGTTATTTCAAGCACCGTCTCAGCATACGCAATATCAGAATTAACAACCACAAGCTCAAGTAATTGCAAAAGTTTCAGCCATCTAAAATCCACTGATTCTCAAGTACAAGAAGATATAAGTGCATTCATCTCGGTCGGAATCGAAGAACAACTTATTACAAGCGCAGAAATCGAAGATGATTCCATTAAATATGAAATTGCATATCCTAATGGTGTCATTAACTATGCCACCATCGAAAGAAACCGTGCCGGAGATCTGGTGATTGATTACTATGACGCGCAGAATCACAATGAAGTAATTCTAACAAATGACGGAGATTTGTACGTTGATGGGAGCCTTGTCAAATTTGAATTCAATGAATACATAGATTCTCAGCTACTCACACAAAATACGTTTTCTGTAGAAAACAGCAAAAACGGAGTCACCAGAATGAGAACTGCTGAATACTCATTGTCTCCATTTGGATCTGCATCAAAATACACCACATATGTCAAAAGTTTTTCTGGAAATGCCGTTTCCTGGGGGACAAGCACTGCTGCAAGCCTTGTACTAGGTACGATGACCACAATTATATGTTCTGCATTCAACATTGGAATGTCGGTTTCAATCGGAGCCTCTATTGTAACAGGGCTAGCCTCCTCTATGCTTTCGTATTACCGCGTATACGGGATGCAAGACTCCTTTTTTTCTTGGAAATTCGACATGTATAACCGCAGTGATTCCATGTCTATCGACAGATACACAAAATATACTGGAGCATGCTTTTCTCAGAAAAACTTCCAAGGAACAAGATATGCTCATACATACTACGAGCACAGCTACTTTTCTTAATGAGGAGTGCCAAAATGAAAATCGGTAATATCTGCCCCTATTGCGGCGGGGAATTGCTCTCCGGATATCTGCAGAGCGCGCGGCAGATCATCTGGAGTCAGGAGGAAAAGTCCATATCCTTTCGCGCGGACGAAGAGGGCGACCTCGTGGTGAGCCACGGGATCTGGGAAGGCAGCTTCGCCGACTGTCGGTACTGCGCGGACTGCGGCATCTTCCTGCTGGAGCGCCCCGCGCAGCCGCCGAAATTCAGCGAGCGCCTGCGCGGAACATTCGGCCGTCTGCGCGGCAGCGACACAACGGAATAAGAAATAAGAAAAGACCGCACACGGCATTTGCCGCGTGCGGTCTTTTTTGTTGGAAAATCAGACGTTGAAGCGGAAGAGTGTCACGTCGCCGTCGTGCATGACATAGTCCTTGCCCTCGGAGCGGACGAGGCCCTTCTCCTTGGCAGCGGCCATGCTGCCGCAGGCTTTCAGGTCGTCGAACGCAACGATCTCGGCGCGGATGAAGCCGCGCTCGAAGTCCGAGTGGATCTTACCGGCGGCCTGCGGCGCCTTCGTGCCGCGTGTGATCGTCCAGGCGCGGCACTCATCGCTGCCGCACGTCAGGAACGAAATGAGCCCCAGCAGGCTGTACGAGCACTGGATGAGCCGGTCAAGGCCGGACTCTTCAATGCCGAGTTCCTCGAGAAACATCGCGCGCTCATCGGGCTCGAGCTCGCCGATCTCCTGCTCGACTTTCGCGCAGATGGGCAGCACCTGCGCGCCCTGAGACGCAGCCAGATCGCGCACCTGCTGGTAATACTTACAGTCCTCGTACCCGGCGGCGAACGTGTTCTCGTCGAGGTTGGCAGCGTAGATAATGGGCTTGATGCTCAGCAGGTCGCTCGTCTCGAGCAGGGCGCGGTCCTCGTCGCTGCACGCATAGGTGCGGGCGCTCTTGCCGTCGTTGAGGTGCTCGAGCAGGCCGCGGAACACATCCGCCTCGTGCAGGCAGGCCTTGTCGCCGCTCTTGCCGGCCTTGGCCGCCTTGTCGATGCGGCGCTGGACCATCTCGATGTCCGCCATGATGAGCTCGAGGTCGATGATCTCAATGTCGCGCAGCGGGTCGGTCGAGCCCTCGACGTGCATGACGTTTTCATCGTCGAAGCAGCGCACGACGTGCACGATCGCATCCGTGGCGCGGATGTTGGACAGGAACTTGTTGCCGAGGCCCTCGCCCTTGGACGCGCCCTTGACGAGACCGGCGATGTCGACAAACTCGATCACCGCAGGGGTCTTTTTCTTCGGCTGATACATCTCAGCCAGATAGTCCAGCCGTGCGTCCGGCACGGAAACCATGCCGACGTTCGGGTTGATGGTGCAAAACGCGTAGTTGGCGACTTCCGCGCCCGCGTTCGTGATGGCGTTGAACAGCGTGGACTTGCCGACGTTCGGCAGGCCGACAATACCGAGTTTCATAAAGGAAATCCTCCTTTTTATTTTCAACAAGGTATTGTATCATCCAACAGCGCAAAGTGCAAGCACGATTCTCCGGTGAAACGCCGAGCCGTGCAAAACCCCGGATCACAGGCGCCGCATCGTGGCGCCGCACCGCGGGCACGTGCACGTGTCCCCCAGCACGCGAATACGCGTCGCGTAGCCGCACGAACCGCACTTGAACATATCGCTGACGTAAAATCTTGCGCCGAATACGTATTTTCTCAACATGATCTGCTCTCTTCCTTCACGAAATAAAAATCGTTCCGCATCGTTCGCACTGATACCTCCAGTGTCCGCCGTCGATCGAGCAGAGCGGATGCGCCATAAAGCCGCATTTGGGCATGTCTTTTTCTCCATAAAAACGTCCTCCCAATAAAAAATTACCGATGATTCCTGTAAATCTCGCAGCGTTGATAGGCATCTCCGCTGTCGGAATTGCAGGTGAACCAGACCAGCGGACTGCCCGACGCAAATTCATGCTTACATAATCTGAAAACATAGCTATCATTCGCGGATGAAAATATGCCGCTCGGCCTGTAATCAAGATAATGGCATCGCGGCACCGCAATTGTCCCTGTTTCATTATACTCAAAGATTGAGCGTAGTACTTTTTTGAAATACCATTTCGGAGCGCAACATGGATTATCGGGATATCATCCGCGGCGTTCGCGAGGACAGAGATTATCCCCAGGCAAGGATCGGAGAAGTATTGAACAAGTCGCAGCAGGGCTATAGCCATATCGAATCCGGAAGAGCCGAGCTCAAAATTGACGATCTGATCAAGCCATGCAAGTTCTATGACCTTTCGGCCGACTATCTGATCGGTTTTACCAGCACGCCAAGGAGCTACAAAGGAAGGCACACATCCACCGGCCGGCCGGTGGATGTGTGCCTTTTCTATTTTCGGATACACTCGGTTTTGCCGCAGCCGTCTGTCGGCTGCGTCGATAGGCTTCCGTGCCCAGCCATTTCAAGCCGTCACTTCACCGGGTGATAGTTTTCCGGGTCGAGGTACTGTGCCGTCATGTGCACGTACCAGTCCTTTGTCTCGCGCCAGTCGGTGCGGTCTTTTTCGGTCAGCTCACGCAGCGGCTTTGCGGGCACACCCGCGACGAGCGTCTCCGGCGGGATGATCTTGCCCTGCGGCACGAGGGCCGACTCGGCCACGACGCTGCCCGCGCCGATCTCGCTGCAGAGACTGAGCACCGCGCCCATGCCGATGCTGGCCTCCGGCCCGATGGCGCGCGCGTGGATGATCGCACCGTGGCCGATGGTCACGCGGCGCGAAATGGTCACGACGGGGTCTTCCCCGCCGGTGTGGATGATGACGCCGTCCTCGACCGCGACCTCCTCCTCAAGCACGATGCGCGAGGCATCGGCGCGTATAACGGCAAAGGGGCCGATATAGCAGCGTGGGCCGACGATCACATCGCCGATGAGCTCTGCGCTCGCGCTGACGAACGCTGTGGGGTCGACCTGCGGGGCTTTCCCGCCAAAGGTATAGAGCATGGGGTTTCTCCTTTCATGGAAAAAGGGCGGGGTGTCCCCCGCCCTTTTGGCATATCATTCGGTTTTGTCGCTGCCGGCCTCCGGCGTATCGCCGTCCGTCGGCTGGGCCGGGGCTTCCGCGCCCGGCTGCGGGGCCTCGGGGGCCTCGTCCATTCTGCGGATGACCTTCGCCGGCGGCTCGATGGTGTCATCCGGGTGGACGGGCATCACACCGTGCTCGCAGTAGTAGCGGAAATCATCGCCCTCGATCGTCTCGTGGATGAGCAGGTACTCCGCGAGGCCGGTCAGCAGATCGGCATGCTCGCGCAGCAGCGCCTCGCACTTGGCGTAAGCCTGATCGAAGATGTGCTTGACCTCTTCGTCGATCGTGGCGGCAGTCTCCTCGGAATAGCTCTTCGTGGTGCCGAAATCGCGGCCGATGAAGATGCTGTGGCTCGAATCGTCGAACGAGATGGGGCCGAGCTTCTCGGACATGCCGTATTTCATGACCATGTCGCGGGCGATGTTCGTCGCCTGCTGGATGTCACCGGACGCTCCGGTGGAAATATCCTCGAGGAAGAGCTGCTCGGCAATGCGGCCGCCGAGCGCGGAGACGATGCTGTCAAACATCTCGCCGCGGGACGTGAAGTCTTCGGCGTCCTCGGCCTTGCGGTACCAGGTGAAGCCGCCGGCCGCGCCGCGCGGGATGATGGTGATATAGTGCACAGGGTCGGCGTTCTTGAGGAAGAACGACGCGATGGCGTGGCCGGACTCGTGGTACGCCGTCAGACGGCGCGCACGCTCGGACACGACGCGGCTCTTCTTCTCCGGGCCCATAACAACCTTGAGGATCGCCTCGTCGATATCCGCCTGCATGATGAAGCGGCGCTTGCTGCGCGTGGCCATGATGGCAGCCTCATTGAGCAGGTTCTCGAGATCTGCACCGGCAAAGCCGGCCGTGCCGCGCGCGATGCTCTTGAGATCGACATCGTCGCCCAGTGGCTTGCCGCGGGCGTGAACCTTCAGGATCTCCTCGCGGCCCTTAATATCGGGCAGGCCCATATACACGCGCCGGTCAAAGCGGCCGGGGCGCAGCAGCGCGTTATCGAGAATGTCAGCACGGTTGGTCGCCGCCATGACGATGACGCCCTCGTTATTCGTAAAGCCGTCCATTTCGACGAGCAGCTGGTTGAGCGTCTGCTCACGCTCGTCGTGGCCGCCGCCGAGACCGCTGCCGCGCTGGCGGCCGACCGCGTCGATCTCGTCGATGAACACGATGGCCGGGGCGACCTTCTTGGCCTGGTCGAACAGATCACGCACGCGCGACGCGCCGACGCCGACATAGAGCTCGACAAAGTCGGAGCCCGAGATAGACAGGAACTGCACGCCGGCCTCGCCCGCGACCGCGCGGGCCATGAGCGTCTTGCCGGTGCCCGGAGGGCCGACGAGCAGCACGCCCTTGGGGATGCGCGCGCCCATCGCTGTATAGTTCTGCGAACGCTTGAGGAAGTCCACGATCTCGGACAGCTCCTCTTTTTCCTCTTCTGCACCGGCGACATCGGCAAACGTGACCTTCTTGAGGTTCTCCTCGCCGGTGCGCGTGTGCGCCTTGCCGAACTTGCCGACGCCCGGCGCACCGCCGCCGCCCGCCTTGTTCATGAGCAGGTACCACACGCCGATAAACAGCACGATCGTGATCAGGTACGGCAGGATGGACATCCACCACGGGGCCGTCCAGCCCTTGACGTAATCAAACTCCGTCAGCACGCCGCTGGCGGTCTGCTGCTCAATCAGATCACCCAGATCCTCGCGGAACCAGGTGGGATTCGGAAGCGTCTTTTTGATCGTCGTGTTGCCGTCGCTGTCCGGCGAATAGAGATTGAGCGTAAGCTCATCTCCCTCGAGGCAGAACGACTTGACCTGCTCCTGGCGGAACAGCTCCTCGATCTCGGAGTAGGTGTATTCCTTCTGCTCTGCCGGTGTGGTCAGATAGAAGATGACGGCGAGAATGATCACGCCGATCAGCAGGTAGAACCCGATGCCTCTGGCACGGTTCTTATCAGGTTTCAAATCAAATCACGTCCTTTATGGGATCCGCACCGGGGCGCTCAGTTGGAATAAACCTCCGGCTTGAGCACGCCGATGTACGGGAGATTGCGGTATTTTTCTGCATAGTCGAGCCCGTAGCCGACGACGAACGCGTCCGGCACCTCAAAGCCGGCATAGGCGGCATGGATCGGCGCCTTGCGGCGGGCGGGCTTATCGAGCAGGGTGGCAATGGTGATGGAGGCAGGCCGGCGGACACTGAGATAGTCCTTGAGATAGTGCAGCGTGACGCCGCTGTCGAGAATGTCCTCGACGAGGATGATGTCGCGGCCCTCGATGTCCTGATTCAGGTCCTTGTTGATCTTCACGGCGCCGGTGGTCGTGGTCTGGTTGCCGTAGGACGACACGGCCATGAAATCGACCGAGCACGGAATGGTCACGCTGCGCATCAGGTCGGCCATAAACACAAAGCAGCCCTTGAGCACGCCGACGAACAGCGGCTCACGGCCGTCAAAATCCCTGGAAATCTGGGCACCCAGCTCCGCCGTGCGCGCCTGGATCTCCTCGGCGGACAGCAGAACGGACGCAATGTCATCTCTCATATCGCTCATAGTATTCTCCCCCATATGTCTGGATCTGTTCCATCCGGATGCAGATCATGGTTTGATCCGGCACCGCCGCCCATTGCTCGGCAATGCCGAAGCCGGCGATGGCCGCCGGAGTCTCCGCTGCGCGGATAATCGGCACGCGGTTGCGCGCACACTGCGTCAGCCCCCGTTCGGCGAACAGGTCGCTCACGCGCTTCGTGCAGCCGCGCCCCGCCAGACGGATCCGGTCACCCGGACGCCGCGGCGTAACAGATAGTTTATCATGGATAATCGCAGATTTAAAGCAAAAAGTCGTGAACGTGCTGTGAATTTCACGAAACGGTTCCGGCTCTCCGACCGTGATGCGCAGCCCCAGCTCCGGGATCTCCGTCGTCTCGCCGGGACGCAGAGTGTGCGTCCCGAGCGGCGGCAGCGCCTGCGCGCCGAAAAACAGCCGCCCCTGCTCGCGCGTCACGCGCAGGCCGGGCACATCGGCATAGCCGAGTCCTTCCCCGCTGCATAGCCGCTCGAGTGCCAGCAGATGCCGGCGCGACAGCTCCCGTCCGGCTGCCTGCTGCAGCACGCGCACGCGCACCGGGCGCGGCAGCGCCAGCAGCTTTGCGATCGGGATGCCGTCCGAAACCGTCTGTCCGGCCAGAAAATCGGCCGCCAGACCGTTGAGAAACCGCTCATCCTCGCGCAGGAGCGCCGCCGTATCGGACGCATGCTGCACAAAGGCGGCGTTCACGCTCTCGAGCGCCGGCACGGCATGGTGCCGCACACGGTTGCGGGCGTAGGCGTCGGCCGCGTTCGTGCTGTCCTCCACGTGCGGGATGGCATGCGCGGTCAGGTATGCCTCCGCCTGTGCGCGCGTCGTGTCCAGCATCGGGCGCAGGAGGTTTCCGCGCCGCGGCGGGATGCCGGTCAGGCCGCGCAGGCCGCAGCCGCGCGCGAGGTTGAGCAGCAGCGTCTCGGCATTGTCGTCCGCCGTGTGCGCCGTCGCGATCCAGTCATAACCGTGCTCGTCCGCGCAGCGGGCCAAAAACGCATAGCGCAACTCACGCGCGGCAGCCTCGGTGCCCATGCCGCGCACGGAAGAGACATCGCCGCGGCCGGCGTAAAACGGCACACCCAGTTTTTCGCACTGCGCACGCACGAACGCCTCGTCACGGTCGCTCTCGGCGCCGCGCAGGCCGTGGTTGAAGTGCGCGCAACCGACGGCGAAGCCGCGCTGCGCCGCCAGCTCCGTCATCCGGTGCAGGAGGTACATGGAATCCACCCCGCCGGACACGGCACACAGCACGTGCGCGCCGGGCGCAATGGCGTCAATAGTCATCGTCTTCGTACTTCTTTTCGATCGCCGCAAAGGACGTGTACTCCGGCAGCCACATGAGCTCGAGCGTGCCGGTCTCACCGTGGCGGTTTTTGAGGATGATCGCCTCGGCCAGGTTCGGATTCTCGCACTCCTTGTTGTAATACCCGTCGCGGTAGAGCGCAAGCACGATGTCCGCATCCTGCTCGATGGCGCCGGACTCACGGAGGTCGGACAGCATCGGGCGCTTGTTCTGGCGCGACTCGTTGGCACGCGACAGCTGCGACAGGCAGATGACCGGAACGTTGAGCTCCTTGGCCATGATCTTGAGCATACGGCTCATGTCGGAGACAGCCTGCGTGCGGCTCTCGTTCGACCAGCTGTGGCCGCTGCCGGCCGACTGCATGAGCTGCAGGTAGTCGATGACGACGAGACCGAGGTTCGGGATGCGGCGGCACTGGGCGTTCATGTCCGCAACGGAGAGCGACGGATTGTCGTCAATACGGATATCGGTCGCGCTGATGGTCGTGGCCGCAGCGCCGACGCGCCGCCACTCGTCCGCCGAGAGCTTGCCGGTGAGGAGCTTCTGGCTGTCGACCAGGCCTTCCCCCGCGAGCAGGCGCGTTGTGAGCTGCTCACGCGCCATTTCGAGCGAGAACACCGCGACCGTCTTGCCGGACGTCTTGCCGACGTGCAGTGCAATGTTGAGCGCCATACTCGTCTTGCCCATGCCGGGGCGGGCCGCGATGAGGATGAGCTCGCCCGCGTTCAGGCCGAGGATCGTCTGGTCCAGATCCGGCAGGCCGGTGGCCAGACCGGGGATGCCCCCGCCGCTGCTCGCCGCCTCGGAGAGGTTTGCATACACACGCTGGATGACCATGCTGATCGGCTGCAGGCCGCCGACATTGCGCCCCTGCCGGAGCGCATAGATCTTGCGCTCGGCCGCCTCAAGCATGGCATCCGCCCCACCAGAACCCTCAAAGATCATGTTGTTGATCTCATCGGCCGCCGTGTGCAGGTTGCGCAGCAGCGCCTGATCGCGCACGATGGCCGCGTACTTGAGCACGTTCGCCGCCGTGGGCGTGACCTGCATGACCTCCATGAGGTACTGCTGCGTTGTGTCCTTGTACACGCCGCGGACCTTCATCTGCTCGAGCACCGTGACGGCATCCACGCTCTGCCCATAGGAGAACATGGCGAAGATGGTGTCAAAAATATCGCGGTTGGCCTGAATATAAAATTCGTCGGACTTGACCTTTTCGATCACGTCCGGGATGCAGCTCGGGTCGATGAGCATCGCACCGATGACTGCCTGCTCCGCCGGAGCGGAATGGGGCGGCTGTCTGCCCAGCAGCTCCTCCATGACGGGTCCCTCCCTCGCCTGCGCGCGGTTTATTTCTCTTCGATGACCAGCACGTGGATGGTGCCGGTGACTTCGTAGCCGAGCTTGCACTTGACCTCATACGCGCCGAAGCTCTTGATGGGCTCGGCCTGCACGATCTTCTGCTTTTCGATGGTGAGGTCAAACTGCTCGTGCAGCGCGTCACTGATCTCCTTCGAGGTGACGGAGCCGAAAAGTTTGCCGTTGCTGCCGGCCTTCGCCGCGATCTTCACCTGAATGGCGCCGAGCTTCTTGGCGTTTTCCTCCGCCTCGGCCTTCTCGCGGGCGATCTGCGCCGCCTTGGCCTTCTCCTTCAGGCGGAAGGCATTGAGATTGTCAGCCGTGGCCTCCGTCGCGAGCTTGCGCGGCAGGAGATAATTGCGGGCATAACCGTCGGACACTTCCTTGAGTTCACCCTTTTTGCCCTGGCCCTTTACGTCTACATTCAAAATCACTTTCATAGCAAGATACTCCTTTGCTTAATTTTCCAGATTGTCGTCGATCGCCCTGCGCGCCATCTGCACCGCCTGCGCGACCGACACGTCATGCAGCTGCACGGCCGCCGACGAGCGGCTGCCGCCGCCGCCGAGCGCCTCCATGACCAACTGCACATTCAGTTCACCGATCGAGCGCGCGGAGATGAACACATCCCCATCGCCCATCGGATAAATGACCATGGACGCCGTGACCCCGGCGATGTTGAGCAGCTCATCCGCCGCCTGCGCCGCGACAATGCGGTCCTGCGGCTCGGTAGGCGCGGCAATGGCAATGTCCGCGCGGTAGATGGACGCCGTCTGCAGGATCTTATAGCGGGCGACCGTGTGCTCCATGTCCGTCTGCAGGAGCTTTTTGACCTCCGAGGTATCGGCCCCGGCGCGGCGCAGGAACGCCGCAGCCTCAAACGTACGCTCTCCGGTGCGGACGGTGAAGTCCTTCGTATCGAGCATGATGCCCGAGAGCATTGCCTCCGCCTCCACGCGCAGGATGTCCGGCTGCTCGACCAGCTCCTCGAGCAGCTCCGTCATCAGCTCGCAGGCCGACGACGCATACGGCTCATGGAAGCTCATGGTCGCGTTGGTGATATAGGTCGCCGCGCGGCGGTGGTGGTCGATGACCGCCACGCGGGTGCAGGCCTCGAGCAGGTTGTGGTTCTCGACCTGATCCGGGCGGTTGGTGTCTACTACGACGAGCAGCGTGCGGCTGTCGGCGTGCAGGTACGCCTCCTGCGGGGTCAGGAACGCCTTGGCATACTCCGGCACGTGCAGCATCCGGTCGCGCAGCTGGCCGGCTGCCGTCTTGTTCGCATCCATGACGATGCGGCAGGGCGTGCCGAGCTTACGCGCGATGCAGCAGACACCGGCGGCCGCGCCGAGCGTGTCCAGATCGGAGAATTTATGGCCCATGACATAGACCTTGGACGAGTCCTGAATGAGCTGACTGAGCGCGTTGGCCATGACGCGGGACTTGACCTTCGTGCGCCGCTCGACCTCGCCGCCGCGGCCGCCGAAGAACTCGAACGTGACGCGGTTTTTCACCACGGCCTGATCGCCGCCGCGCGAGAGTGCCATCTCGGTGCCGAGAATGGCGAAATTATAATTTTCATCCAGGCTGTCGCCGTCGCGCCCGATGCCCACACTGACGGTCGCGCGGATGCCGCTGGGGCTTGCCACGCTGCGCACGCTGTCGAGCAGGGACGCGAATTTATTCTCGCGCAGCTCGTCGAGATGCCGCTCCTCGAGCACGTACAGATACCGGTCGCGGTCATAGCGGCGGAAAAAGCCGCCCTTACCCTCGCACCACTGCAGGAGCTTATCCTCAATGGCGTCGCGCAGCTCGTTGCGCTTGCGGTCGGTCAGGCCGCGGATGAGCTCATCATAGTTATCAATGACGATGACGGCGATGACCGGGCGGGACGCATAATACTCCAGCCGGATCTTTTCATAATCCGTGACATCGACCCAGTAGGTGATGCCCATGTAGCTGGCGGCATCGTCCGGGTTCGTGCGCACGAGGTTGCCGTGGATCTGGTACTTATGGCCCTGATACTCCAGCAGCTCCGGACACTGGGTGTTGCCCTCGAGCAGCCAGCGGCCGGAAAACTCCGGGATCACATCCGTGATGCGCATATCGACCGACGGCTTGTGCCGGCCGCAAAGATCGAAAAAGTTCTGGTTGGCCCAGATGACCTGTGAGTCCGCCGGGCGAAAGACCGCCATCGGCAGCGGGAAATTCTGCAGGGTATTATTTCGCGCAGACTCCGTATCATAGGTGACAGATTCAATATATCGCTCGAGCGTGCGGCGCTTGCGCGCGCGCATGATGACCGAGTAGATAATGAGCAGCAGAATGATGACGCCCTCGCCGATCGACAGCCAGAGCCGGTCGGAGAAGAAAAACGTGAGCACTGCAAACACGATCAGAAACAGCAGAAACATCCGCGAATTGGGCATCAGCGCACGCTGCAGCTTGGATTCATTGGGTACATTGCTGACTTTGGGGTCCCGCATCGTCATACCTCCTTGCACCCTGTGGGGCAAAAGCTATTACCCCTATGATAATCAATGATTATACCAGCTTTTGCGAGTATCCGCAAGCCATTTTCCCGTTTATGAAAGGAGCATGCGCATGAAAGCCATTTTGCTGGCCGGCGGTCAGGGCCGGCGGCTGCGCAGCATCACCGGAAACCTCCCGAAACCCATGGTGCCGCTCGTCGGCGTGCCGGTGCTCGACCGGCTGCTGGATCTGCTGCGGCGCAACGGCTTCACGGACGTGTGCATGACGCTGTGCTACCGGCCGGAGGTCATTCAGGAGCACTGCGGCGACGGCAGCGACTACGGCGTGCACCTGAAATACCGCATCGAATCGGAACCCCGCGGCACGGCCGGCGGTGTGCGGGCGTGCAGCGATTTTTACGGCAAGGAGGATTTTCTTGTCATCAGCGGCGATGCCGCATGCAGCTTCGACCTGCTGGGGCTCTACCGCCGGCATCAGCAGGTGGACGCGGCCGTGACGATCGCGCTCTACCCGAATGCCGAGCCGCTGCAGTACGGGCTGGTATTGCAGGACCGGCAGGGCTTCGTGCAGCACTTCATCGAGAAACCGGACTGGGAGCACGTCGTGACCGATCTTGTCAACACCGGGGTCTATATTGTCTCCCCGCGGGCAATGGCCTATGTGCCGGAGGACCAGCCGTTTGATTTTGCCAAAGATCTCTTCCCGCTGCTGCTCGCCGCGCACGAGCCGATCCTCGGCGTGCCGATGGACGGCTACTGGTGCGACATCGGCACGCCGCGCGCCTACTACCAGTGCAGCCTCGACGTGCTCGACGGGCGGCTGAGCCCGGCGCGGCCGGACGCCCCGGATGACCTGCCGCCGCAGATCGCGCGCCCGGACCCGAACTGCCGCACCGTCCCCTGCCGAGACCGTGCGCACCTGATGCGCACGATCTCGGAGGCGATGATGGAGGCCGGGGCGGACTTCACCGACGGTCTGCATATGCGCGACGGCGGCTGGGAGCTGACCATCCGGCCGGACGCGAACACCTCCGCCCTGCAGGTCGAGGCAAACGCGCCGGACGCCGCCGCCGAGACGGCACATCTGCTCGAGCTCATGGAGCGAGACGAGAACCAATAAAACAAAATGGCGCGCAAAAACCGCCGCATCCGAAGATGCGGCGGTTTTCCGATGTTTATTGCTTGTAGTGGTGTGCGTCCTCGAGGACCATTTCCTTGACCTTCATCAGGCGCACCTTGGTCGAACTTTCGTTCTCGTCCAACTTCATGGAGATGTAACGAATGTTCTGCTCCAGCTCGGGGATCATAACGTATTCGAGCGCGTTGACGCGGCGGCGGGTCTTTTCGATCTCCTGCGCGAGCATCTGCGTGGTCTTTTCGACCTGCGCGAGCTCAAGCATGTCCTTGAACACCTCCGCCAGCTTCTCGAGCGCATCGTCCAGCTCGCCGGACGTCTGCGCGAAGCCGTACGGGAAGATCTCGGACGGATCGCTGTTGCGGGTCTGGAAATCGTAGACCGGCACGTTCACGCTCATGATGTTCTGATAGGTCATGCCCAGCTCGACGCTCTGCCGCGGGTAGAGCAGCGACTGCTCGAGCATTTCCGGGGACATGATCGCGGACGCGACCGACAGAGAGCCGAACGCCTCCGTGAGTCCCTGCTCGACCTTCGCACGCAGCTGCTTGTTCAGGCGCACGTTGTCGAGGAACTGACGCATCAGCTCGTCACGCTTATCCTTGAGGAGCTTATGACCCCTGCGAGCGGTTTTCAGCCGGCCCTTGAGCTGGTTGAGCACCATTCTGGTCGGGGTAATTGCCGTATTTGCCATCAAATCACCTCACTTGGTAAGTCTGCGGGACGGGTGCGCTCAGGTCTCGGGCATATACTTTTCGATCAGTTCGGGCTTGATACGCTTGAGCTCGGTGCGCGGCAGCAGGCTCAGCAGCTCCCAGCCGAGGTTGAGGGTATCCTCAATGGAACGGTTGGTGTTGTTGCCCTGGTTGACGTAGCGCTGCTCGAACGCATCGGCGAACTTTGCAAACTGCTTGTCGTCGTCGGACAGGGCCGCCTCGCCCAGGATGGTCATGAGCTCCTTGGCGTCCTTGCCGCGGGCATACGCCGCGAACAGCTGGTTCATCGTGCCGGAGTGGTCCTCACGGGTCTTGCCCTCGCCGATGCCCTTATCCTTCAGACGCGACAGGCTGGGCAGCACGTCCACGGGCGGGATGATGCCCTTGCGGTACAGGTCGCGGGAGAGGATGATCTGGCCCTCGGTGATGTAGCCGGTCAGGTCAGGGATCGGGTGGGTCTTATCGTCTTCGGGCATGGTCAGGATCGGGATCATGGTGATCGAGCCGGATTTGCCGATGCGGCGGCCAGCGCGCTCGTAGAGCGTGGCCAGGTCGGTGTACAGGTAACCGGGGTAGCCGCGGCGGCCCGGGACTTCCTTCTTCGCCGCGGAGACCTCACGCAGAGCCTCGGCGTAGTTGGTGATATCGGTCAGGATGACCAGCACCTGCATGTCCTTTTCAAAGGCCAGGTACTCGGCCGCGGTCAGCGCCATACGCGGGGTGGCGATACGCTCGACGGCGGGGTCGTTGGCAAGGTTCGAGAACACGACCGTGCGGTCAATGGCGCCGGTGCGGCGGAACTCCTGAATGAAGTACTCGGATTCCTCGAACGTGATGCCGATGGCAGCGAAGACGACGGCGAAGTTCTCGTTGTCGCCCAGCACCTTCGCCTGACGCGCGATCTGCGCGGCCAGCGCGGCGTGCGGCAGGCCGGACGCCGAGAAGATCGGCAGCTTCTGGCCGCGGACGAGGGTGTTCAGGCCGTCAATGGTGGAAACGCCGGTCTGAATAAACTCTGCCGGGTAGGCGCGGGCTGCCGGGTTCATCGGCAGGCCGTTGATGTCGCGGTGCTCCTCGGCGAGGATCGCCGGGCCGCCGTCGATGGGCTCGCCCATGCCGTTGAAGACGCGGCCGAGCATATCCTCGCTCACGCCCAGCTGCAGCGGGTGGCCGAGGAAGCGGACCTTCGACTGCGCAAGGTTGATGCCCTGCGCGCTCTCAAAGAGCTGCACGACCGCGTGGTCGTCCTCAACCTCGAGGACCTTGCAGCGGCGGACTTCACCGTTCGGGAGCTCGATCTCGGCCAGCTCGTCGTAGGTCACGCCTTCGACGTTCTTGACGATCATCAGAGGGCTGGCGATCTCCTGGATTGTTTTGTACTCTTTAATCACTGCTCCTCACCTCCGGCGATAATCTCTTTGATCTGTGCGGTCATGTCCGCGGCGATCTTGGCATAGACCTGCTCGTACTCGCCGCTCGGCACGCTCTTGGCGCGGCCGATGTCGACGCGGGCGGGGATGGCAAAGAGCTTGTTCATCGGCGCATTCTTCTCGAGCGCGTCGCGGCACTCGGCGTCATAATGCAGGATGAGGCCGAGCAGCAGGAACTGACGGCGGTACTCGGAGTAGCTGTCGATGTCGACGAAGGCGTTCTGCTGCAGGAAGTCCTCACGGATCATCTTGGCAGTCTCCATCGTCAGGCGGTCAGCCGGGGACAGCGCGTCCTGGCCGACGAGGCGGACGATCTCCTGCAGTTCGGATTCCTGCTGCAGGATGCTCATGGCCTTGTCGCGGTTGGCCATATACTCCTCGCCGAACGTGGCCTCATACCACGGCTTGAGTGAGTCGACATACAGCGAGTAAGACGTCAGCCAGTTAATGGCCGGGAAGTGGCGGGCATACGCCAGGCTCGAGTCAAGCGCCCAGAACACCTTGACGATACGCATGGTGGCCTGAGAGACCGGCTCGGAAATGTCGCCGCCCGGAGGCGAGACAGCGCCGATGGCGGTGACGGAGCCGCGGCGGTCATCCTCGCTGCCGATGCAGCGGATGCAGCCGGCGCGCTCGTAGAACTGCGCAATGCGGGATGCGAGGTAGGCCGGGTAGCCCTCTTCGCCGGGCATCTCTTCCAGACGGCCGGACATCTCACGCAGGGCCTCGGCCCAGCGGGAGGTGGAGTCAGCCAGAACGGCGACGTCATAGCCCATGTCGCGGAAGTACTCGGCGATGGTGATGCCGGTGTAGATGGACGCCTCACGCGCCGCCACGGGCATATCGGAGGTGTTGGCGATGAGCACGGTGCGCTTCATCAGCGGCTCGCCGTTGCGCGGGTCGGTCAGTTCCGGGAACTCCATGAGAACGTCGGTCATTTCGTTGCCGCGTTCGCCGCAGCCGATGTAGACGACGACGTCCACGTCCGACCACTTGGCGAGCTGGTGCTGCACGACGGTCTTGCCGCTGCCGAACGGGCCGGGCACGGCAGCCGTGCCGCCCTTGGCGATCGGGAAGAGCGTGTCGATGATACGCTGGCCGCTGTTCATGGGCTTGTTCGGGGCAAACTTCTGCGCATAGGGGCGCGCGATACGCACCGGCCAGCGCTGGATCATGTTCAGCTCATGGTCGACGCCGTTGGCATCGGTGAGCACGGCGACGGTCTGGTCGACCGTGAAGTCGCCGCCGGTGATGCTCTTGATCGTGCCCTTCATCTGCGGGGGCACCATGATCTTGTGCAGGATGGCCGTCGTCTCCTGGACGGTGCCGATCACGTCGCCGCCGGTGACGGCGGTGCCGGGCTGCACAACGGGGTCAAAGTGCCAGACGCGCTCGCGGTTGAGCGCGGGCACCTCGATGCCGCGGGTGATGTTGGAGCCGGTCAGGTCACGGATCTCAGGCAGCGGGCGCTGGATGCCGTCATAGATATTCTCCAGCATGCCGGGGCCAAGCTCCACGGACAGCGGCATACCGGTGGTCTCGACTTTCGCGCCGGGGCCAAGGCCCGAGGTCTCCTCGTAGACCTGGATGGACGCACTGTCGCCGGTCATATTCAGGATCTCGCCGATCAGGCGCTGCTCACCGACACGCACAACGTCGGAGACGTTGGCATCGGCAAGGCCGTTCGCCACGACCAGCGGGCCGGAAACTTTTGTAATGGTTCCGCTCAATTTCATTCTTCCTTTCCTTAAAGGATATCGGAGCCAACCGCTCGCTCGACGGCCGCCTTGAGCGCGGTCTGGCCGAGGCCGAGGGGGCCTTCCCTGCCGGGGATCAGGATGATGGCCGGCTTGGGAACATCTTTGAATTTGTCGATCTCATGCTGAAGCTCCTGCGCCAGATTCTCTTCGACATAGATGATGGCGTAGTCCTCAGAGTCTTTCGTCAGGCGGCGCAGCGTCTCGCGCGCCTCCTCGGCATTGGCGACCGGGCAGGCCTCGAGGCCGAGCGCCTTGAAGCCCATGACGGTCTCCGCACCGCCGACAACTGCAATTTTAAGCATAAGTCTCACGCAGCCTTTCCCGGATGACCGCGGGCTGAAGCCCGGCGAGTCTGCCCGTCAGGATCATTCTGGCGGCCGTGGTCTCGTTTTCCATGGCAGCGAGATAAGCGGTCACGTGCGCCGCGCCGAAGCTGCGCAGCTTGGCCGCGCGGATATAGTCCATGAGCGCGTTGTCGCACAGCAGCTCAAACGCCGTCAGCGCGCCGCCGCTCATGGCAGCTGCACCGGCAGCCGCCGCATTGCCCAGCCACGTGTTGCCGTAGAGCGCCGTGAGCGCCTCGGCCGAGTCAAACGCCGCGAGCACACGGTCCGTGCCGATCGTGCCGCCCGGGATGAGCGCGGTCTTGAGAAAGTCCGCGTCCTTGGCCATGCGGCGCGTGCGCACGGCGGCGCGCAGGTTCGCGCTGTCGATCTGCAGCTGCACATAGCCCCTGGCAAAGCCGCCGTCGCTCAGACCGTTGGCCAGATCGAGCAACTGCGCGAAGTACGCGCGGTCGAACTCGAAGTCCGCCGCCTGCGGATTGGCCGTGTGCGCCAGGATCGCAGCGGCGCTGACCATGGCCTGCGCCAGAACGGGCGGGATGTCACGGTAGTCCTCCTCGAGAAACGCCGTGAGCAGTTTCTGCGGCGCCACGGTGCCGCGCTGCGACAGGATCGCGCCGCACTCCACGCCCATGGCCTGCGCCTTGATGAGCGCCTTGGCATTGTGGTAGTCATACTTGAGACGGAACAGCTGCACGAGCTGCACCTCCGGGACCATGCCCTCGACCTCATCGAACAGCGCCGCGATGTGCGCCTCGAGCGCAGCGCCGGCCGCCTTTGCGGACAAGCCGCTCAGGTCGCCGTAGCCGCATTCCTCCAGGATCTTGGCCGCTTCGTCGTTCGTGGGCGCATCGATCATACGCTCCATACGCTCAGCGGAGAGCATTTTTGTCTCACGGGCTGCCAGCATTGCCGTAATCGCAAGGTAATTCGTATCTTTTACTTTAGACAATTCGGTTCCTCCCTCATGCGGCGCAGCACTCTGCGCCCCATATAGGATAATTCATTCCCCCGCGCGGGGCGGGGCAGGTCACGCGCCGAACAAGACCTCGGCAACCTGAGCAGCCAGATCACTGCGGCAGAGCTCTGCGATCGTCTCCACTGCACAGTTGACCTCGATATCTCCCTGCTGGAGCACAAACCCGGCGCGCAGGTCGCGCGTGGCCTGGCTCATGGTGAGCCGCCCGGGCTTGCCCTGCTGCGCGAGCAGCGCGTTGGCAGCGTCCACGACCGCCTGACCGCACGCGGCCTGATCCTTGGCGTTGAACACCAGGGTCTCGGTGCCAGTCGTCGCGGCCTGGGCGGCGAGCTTGGCCAGATACGCCACGTAGTCCGCCTGCGGCATGGCGCAGATCTTGTCGAGTGCGGCGGCAAACGCCGCGTCGACCATCTCCTGCTTGAGGGCAAGGACGCTCTTTCTGGCTTCCATTTCCGCCAGACGGCCCATGCGCTGCACGCGGTCCTCGCACGCTTTCACACCGTCACGGACGCGGGCCCAGTACTGGTCCTGCGCCTGTTTGTCATAATCGGCGCGGATCTCGGCGCACTTGGCCTCGGCTTCGGCCGCGATGGCCTTCGCCTGCTCCTGCGCGTCCGCCTCGATGCGGCCGGTGATTTTTTCAATACCATTCATAGATCTTTGTTCCCTTCTGTCGGAAGAGGATGGGGATTACTTCAAGCCGTTGAGCATCAGGAAGGATGCCAGCAGGCAGAGGATGGCGTAGAACTCGACCGTGATGCAGAAGATCATGCCCTTGGACCAGTCGTCGGGCTTCTTGGCCAGGATGTTCAGGGACGCGGCAGCAACCTTGCCCTGCGCGATGGCGGAGATCAGACCGCCGAGTGCGATCGGCAGGCAGGCTGCGAAGTACTGCAGACCCTGCGCAACGGTCAGCGGAGCGGCAGCGTTGGCAGCGAAGATCTGGCTCTGAGCAAGGAACCAGATAACGAAGCCGTACAGGCCCTGGGTGCCAGGGATGACCTGCATGATCATCGCTTTACCGAACTTGCTGGGATCTTCCGAAACGAGACCTGCGCCGGCCTCACCGGCGATGCCGGTGCCCTTTGCAGAGCCGATGCACGCGAGAGCCGCTGCGAGCGCAGCGCCGAGAAGGCCGAGAGCCAGACCACCGATGGATTCGAGAAATGCCATTTTCATTTTCCTCCTTAAATATCTCTTGAATACGAATGTTTAGAAATTATGATTTTCCACGTCGACATAGCGCGTGTTGATCTCGAGCGGGCGGAACGGTTTGCCGCCGTCGACATAGAACTTGCCGAAGAACTCCAGGCACTGCAGACGCAGGTCATGCACGAAGCAGCCGAGCAGGTTCAGGCCGAAGTTGAGCAGATGGCCCAGCAGGAAGATGATGATGAAGATCAACATCGACACGACCGTCACGCCGCCGCTCGACGGCATCGCGGCGAGGGTGTTGAACACCTGCGCGATGACGCTGCCGGCCAGCATCAGAGCCATGAGTCGGGAATACGAGAGAATGTCGCCGAACCAGCCGGTCAGCCCGTTGTAGAGCGCGCCGAACACAGCCGTAACCTTGCCGAAGCCCTTGGCGTCGCGGCCGGAGCCGTAGATCAGCATCAGACCGCCGATGCACAGCACGACCGGGACACCGGCGATGTTGCCGATCTTGAGCACATACAGCGCAAGTCCCGCAAACAGGACCAGCCATGTGCCCTCGTTGAAGATCGCGTCACCGACCTTGCCCTGACGGCACTCCATGACCATGTTCACGATCATGCCGGTCACGAGCTGGATAAAGCCGAGCACCATAGCGCCGATGAGGATCGTCGTCGTATCGGTCAGCGGGTCGAGCAGCGGGCTTGTCAGGATGCCGAGCTTGACGTCGTGACCGAACATCTTCACGATCGTCGGCACGGCGTTGCCGAAGAAGCCGCCCGTCACGATGCCGAGCAGGAACGTCGACACGCCGCAGGCAAGCAGCAGCTCGCAGAAATACTTGCTGCCGCGTTTCGGCTTCATCTTGCCGAGCGCGACGAGCGCCGCGATCATCATCACAAGGCCGTAGCCCATGTCCGCCATCATGATGCCGTAGAACAAAATGAAAAACGGCGCCATGAGTGGGTTCGGATCCACCGTGCCGTAAGCCGGCAGACTGTACATGTTCGTGACCATGTTCAGCGGTTCAGTAAATTTGTTGTTTTTCAGTTTGACCGGCACCTCGGGGTACTCGTCCTCCGTGGGATCGGCCAGATCCCAGGCACAGTCATACTTTGCGAGCACCGCGGTGAGTTTGTCCTCCTCCGGCGCCGTGAGCCAGCCGCGCATGCACACGACGCTCTCGGTGCCGACGAGACGCTCTTCCGCCTCCGCGCGGCCGAGCTTCACGCTCGCGCGGTCAATGCAGAGCTTGAACGCATCCCGGTGCGGGGCAAAGGCGGCGATATCCGTCTCCGCCTGCTCGCGCTTGCGGATGACGTCCGCGATCTGCTGCTGCGCATCCTCGATGTTCTGCTTTGCCGTGCCCGGCGTGCCGTTCAGATTTGCCAGCGTGAAGCCGGACGCGCGCAGCGCCGTGATGGCTTCCGTCAGCTCCTCTTTCAAGCAAATGAGCAGCACATAGTGCTGTTCCTTGTCCGAAGAGACCTCATACAGCTGCGACTCGGGCGCAGCGTCCGCCAGCGCTTTGGCGGTCTCGGCAAGGTCTACCGCCGCAGGCAGCATGCCGAGAGAAATGCGGGTCCTTACGGTCCCGCCCAGATCCAGCGGCAGGTCCAGCGTCTGCCACGGGCGCAGGGCCTCCATATTGCTGCGGAGCTTGGCTTCCTCGCCGTTGAGCCGGCGCACAGCCGCTTCCAGCTCCTCGAGCTGTGCGACCGCATCGAGCTCCTTCCGGTATGCACCGTCATCCAGGAAGTCGGCCTCCGTGACCTCCGGCCGGGAGCTGAGCAGCTTGGACTTGACCGGCGCATACTTGTCGAGCAGCTTGAGTGCGGCGGTCAGGCGCGTGAGTTCACTGCGCACCTCCGTCACATTGCCGCTCTCCTGACGCAGGACCGCGGCAGCTTCCGTGTCCGCAAGCAAGGCGTCCGGTTCCGAGATCTGCACGCAGCCGAGCAGCATCAGATCCCGGAGCAGCTCATCTTTCTGCCGGCGAACGACCATAAGCCGCAGCTTTTTCATGTGTACAATGGCCATCAGCCGTTCACAATCCTTTCCACGATGAGTGATGCAGCCCGATCCAGATTGGTCTTGGCCTTGATGCGCATGGCAGCTTCCTTGTTCTTGGTCTCCGCCGCCAGCGTTTCTGCATCCGCCTTCGCCTTTTCATCCGATTTGGCCCGCAGCGTCTGCAGTTCCTGCTGCGCCTTGCCGACAGCAGCCTCTATCGCTGCCTTTCCCTCGGCCTGGGCCGCTTCCACTGCCGCCGCAGCGGCTGCCTGCGCGTCGGCTTTGATCTGCCTGGCCCGGTTTTCTACGTCACTGATCGTTGTTATCGCCTCAAATGACATCCGTACACCTCCCTACGAATCAAACTGTTATTATGCCGCGCAACGCCCGCTTTCACGAACTGTTTCTACATAATGTAGGTATTTTACCTTATTCGCAGCCGTTAATCAAGTAAAATTGCCCAAAATTGTCTGTCAAAATTCAAACACCTATATGTTAAAAAACTATTGAACCTGCTACGTTTTTCACGTCATTGACGAAAATTTAACGTTATTATATTTGCATGATTTCTCGCGATGGAATCATTCGGGATTCCTGATACGAATCCGGTATAAAAATGAACAAAATGTTGGAAAATACGCGATTTCAACATTTTAAGTGTTTTTCCCCTTGCTATTGTGCCGGAAATAGCCTATAATGTTTTTGCTAAAGTTAAAAAGTTTGAACTATATTCGCATATTCGGAGGTACTTTCACATGGAGAGCAAACGCCGTTTCGGTGACCGTAAGGACGGCCGCCTGATCCAGTCTCTCGCGCCGTTTTATAAGTTCATGCCCTACATCATGCCCACGAAAAACGACGCCTGCAATCAGTTTGAGGACTGCATCGAGATCACGAACACCGACCGCTGGCTGCGGCAGAAGCGCCTCGAGGGCTACAAGGGTCTCGGCTACCTGCACCTGTTCATCGCGGCCTACATCCGCATGGTCTCCCTCCGCCCCGGCATCAACCGCTTCGTGGCCGGCCGGCGCATCTATGCACGCAACAACATCGAGGTCGTACTGACCGTGCGCCGCAGCATGTCCACCACTTCGAACGAGACGACCATCAAGGCCGTTTTTGCGCCGACGGACACGATCTTTGACGTCTACCGCAAGATGAACGAGAAGATCGACGAGATCAAGTTCGGCGGCGAGGACAACAACACCGAGCAGGTCGCCGGCGCGCTGCTGAAGCTGCCGCGTTTCCTGCTGCGCTTCGCCGTCGGCTGCCTGCGCGTGATGGATTACTTCGGCATCATCCCGCAGAAGCTGCTCGACGCCAGCCCCTTCCACGGCTCGATGATCATCACCGACATGGGCTCGCTCGGTATCCCGCCGATCTATCATCACCTGTACAACTTCGGCAACCTGCCGATGTTCATCGCCTTCGGCGCCAAGCGCAAGGCGGTCGAGCTCGACCGCGAGGGCAAGCCGGTCGAGCGCAAGTACATCGACTTCATGGCCGTCATGGACGAGCGCGTGTGCGACGGGTATTATTACGCCTCCTCGTTCAAGTACATGAAGATGTATATGCACAACCCGGCTCTGCTGGAAGTCCCGCCCGAGAAAGTGGTCGAGGATCTGTTCTGAGCACCGATACATATGGGAAAACCTCCTGCTGTGCAGGAGGTTTTTGCATTTGTACGGCCCGCGCGGTGGGCACCGACCGGACCGCACGCGCAGCCGAGCACAGCAGCAGCATGATGAGCATGACAAAGATCACAAAGCGGAGTTTCTTCACGGATCCATCCTCCTTTGCTTTTGTTTGACACCAGTATACACAGCCGCCGCAAAAAAAGCCGTCGCATCCTGACGGCGTGCAGAAAACTTTGCGGAGACAAGGAGCCCCCGGCGCGGAGTGGACCCGCACCGGGGGATTTTTACGCATTCAGGGCAGCGCGATGCACCGCGAAAAAACAGGGCCATCCGTTCGGATGGCCCTGTGCGATGTTATGCCTCGTCCTGATTTGTGCTGAACTCCGCCAGCGTCAGGCCGGGGTTTTTCTGCTCCGCCCAGCGGATGCTCCACTCATTGTTGAAAATGAGCAGGTTGTGGCCGCGGAAGTCCTGCACCCACTTCGTGTCGGAAGCGAGGTTGAGCGCCGTGGGGTCGGTGCCCTCGCTCGTGATCCAGCGGATATAGGAATACGACAGGTCGCGGCGGCGGATGTCGATGTTGTACTCATTCTTGAGCCGGTACTCCAGCACCTCGAACTGCAGCACGCCGACCGCGCCGACGATGACCTCCTCCATGCCGCTGTTCGGCTCGTGGAAGATCTGGATGGCGCCCTCCTGCGCGATCTGGGTGACGCCCTTGACAAACTGCTTGCGCTTCATGGTGTCCACCTGCGAGATGACGGAAAAGTGCTCCGGCGCGAACGTGGGGATGCCCTCGAAGCACACGCGCAGCTTCGCATCGCAGATCGTGTCGCCGATGGAGAAAATGCCGGGGTCGAACACGCCGATGATGTCGCCGGCGTAGGCCTCGTTGATGATCGCGCGCTCCTGCGCCATGAGCTGCTGCGGCTGCGCGAGCTTAAGCGTCTTGCCGCCCTGCACGTGCAGGTACTCATGATCGCGCTCGAACTTGCCCGAGCAGATGCGCATGAAGGCGATGCGGTCGCGGTGGGCCTTGTTCATGTTCGCCTGAATTTTGAACACGAACGCGGAAAACGCCGGCTGCATCGGGTCGACCACGCCGTCAGCCGTCGTACGCGGCAGCGGCGGCATCGTCATGTGCAGGAAGTTCTCCAGAAACGGCTCGACACCGAAATTCGTCAGCGCGGAGCCGAAGAACACCGGACTGAGCCGGCCGGCGCGCACCTCGTCGAGATCAAAGGCGTAGCCCGCGCCGTCGAGCAGCTCAATGTCCTCGGTCAGCTTTTCGCGCTGGCGCGGACCAATCAGCTCGTCGAGCCGGTCAACATCCGTGAGCTCGCACTCGATGGGGCGGATCTTGTTCTGCCCGCGGTGAAACTCCTGAAACGCCAGAATTTCACGGCGGTCGCGGTCGAACACGCCCTTGAAGTCGTGCCCGCAGCCGATAGGCCAGTTGACCGGATAGGTGCCGATGCCGAACTCGTTTTCCAGCTGCTCCATAAGCTCAAACGGGTCGCGGGCCTCGCGGTCGAGCTTATTGATGAACGTGAAGATCGGGATGTGGCGCATGGCGCAGATCTTGAAGAGCTTGCGCGTCTGCGGCTCGATGCCCTTGGCCGCGTCGATGACCATGACGGCACTGTCCGCCGCCATGAGCGTGCGGTAGGTGTCCTCCGAGAAGTCCTGGTGGCCCGGCGTATCAAGGATGTTGATGCAATAGCCCTCGTATTCAAACTGCATGACCGACGACGTGATGGAGATGCCGCGCTGCTTTTCAAGCTCCATCCAGTCCGAGACCGCATGGCGCGCGGTCGCCTTGCCCTTGACCGAGCCGGCGAGCTGGATGGCCCCGCCGTACAGCAGCAGCTTTTCCGTGAGCGTCGTCTTGCCGGCGTCCGGGTGCGAGATGATCGCAAACGTCCGGCGGCGCTCGATTTCCTGTTTCAGATCCATAGTCCGCTCCTCTGTTGTTCTTTCGAATATCAAACTTAGATAGTATACCCGATTTTTCCCGCGAGTGCAACAAAAACCTGCCCGTCAGGCCGTCTGCTCGCGCAGATAGAGCGTGAGCGTGGCGAGGAAGATGTCCCTGGCGTCGTAGCGCGGCGTGAGTGGGGCCAGCTGCGTGAAGAAATGCTCGCTGCCCAGCGACGCGCACAGCGCGTGCGCGCGCTCGAGTGCCGGGGTGTCCTCGTCCTCCGTCAGGCGCATGGCCAGCTCCGGCAGCAGGAGCTTGAGATCGTAGATCTCCCCGCGCGGGTAGGCATACGCCTCCAGCACGCACTCCACGCCCGCGAGCGCGCAGGCCGTCAGGTCGCTGCGCTGATCGCTGAGGATGCGGTCGGTCAGCGGCGTGTCGCTGCGGAAAAAATCCAGCATGGAGTCCGGCGGCGTCAGCTCCCGGCGCAGCAGCCAGAGCAGATAGTCGCGCACGACGCCCTCGAGCAGCGTCTGCCCGTCGGGCTCGAACGTATACGTATGGCCGATGTAACTGCCGAGCACGCGCAGCGTGTCCGTATAGCCGAGGGCGATGCTGCGGCGCAGCGCATCTGGGTCAAACTCCAGCAGCTTGCCCAGCGGCTCTGCCGGAGCAATGTAGGTCACGAGCGGATGGTTGGTGTATTTTTTCTCCGGCGTCTCCGGCTTGAGCCCGATGGCGATGACGCGGTCAGCACCAAGGCGAAACGCCGTGCTGATCGGAAGATTGTCCGAGTACGCGCCGTCGAGATAATTCTGCCCGTCGATCTCGCACATCGGAAACATCGGGTAGCACGCCGACGACGCGAGGATCCACTGCGGCAGGTAGCCGGGCGCAATGTCCCGCTTGCACACCTCGACCGGCTGGAACGACGGGAAGCGCGCCGTCATGAGCCCGAAATCCACCGGCGAGGCGAAAAAGCGCGCCTCGTCGAGATATTGGTGCACGAGCGCGCGGTAGGGCGTGATGTCCGCCGTGCGGCGGTTGAGATCCGCCCAGTCCTTCACGCGCGCGATGAGCTGCTCCGGATGCTCGGCCAGGGCCGCCAGCTCGCGCTTCTCGCGCGGCGTGGCGTCCTCACGTTCAAGCATGATCTGCTCTTCCGTGATGTGCGTCCAGAGCTCCCACGCGCGGTCGAAATCGCCCTGCACCATCAGCACCGCCGTGACGGAGCCGATAGACGTGCCCGTGACGATGTCAAACGGGATGCCCAGCTCCCGCATTGCCTTCCACGCGCCGACCTGATACGCGCCCTTCGTGCCGCCGCCGGCCAGCGCGATCGCCTGCTTCATGGTACATCCCTCCTTGGTTTCTGACATTTTAGTTTACACGCGGCGGGTGCAAAAAGTCAATTCCGAATAGCAAGCACCGGAGGACAGCCTGTCCTCCGGTGCGCTTTTTCATGCCCGCAGCAGGGCGCGGCGGGCCTTCCAGTCCGGCAGATAGCGCGCGATGAGCGCGTAGAACTCCGCGCCGTGGTTCATGTAGCGCAGGTGCGCCAGCTCGTGCACGACGACATAGTCGATCGCCTCCGGCGGATACTGCATCAGCCGCCATGAAAAGCAGATGTGCCCCTGCGAGCTGCAGCTGCCAAAGCGCGTGCGCGCGCCCGTGATGCGCACCTGCGTCGGGTAGAGGCCCATCTGCTCGGAATAATACGCCACGCGCTGCTGCAGGCAGTCCTTTGCCCGCCGGATATATTCCTCCCGCTCGGCGTCCGTCGGCTCCGGGTGCGCGGCGGCGCGGGCCTCCTGTTTGGCCAGAGCGTGCGCGATCCATTCGGCGTGCGACGCGACAAAGCGGTCAATCGTTGCCTGCGGTGTCCGATACGGTGCGCGCACGATCACGCGCCCGCCGCGCGCCTCGAGCGCCAGCGTGCGGCGGCCGGAGCGGATGAGTTCATACGGCTGCATGGTCTGTCCCTCCTTTTCCGTGGTATGCAAAAAATCACTCCGCGATCGCTTCTAATTCTTCCAACGACAGCGCCCGAATCAAAACCGCGTCGTCATTGGTGTCCTGCACATAATTCTTGAGCTTAGCCAAGGCGCAAAAATAGTCACTGTCTCCGATCACACAGCCTTTTGTCGTGCTGACCAGAACGATCTTCCAATCCGCCACCGCCTTTCCATCCACCGCATATTCCTTTTGCGGGGCTTTCGGCAAGACCGTCTCTGTCCCCTCTGCTAACGCGATTGTCCCAAACGGAGTGCCGTTCGGTTTGCCATAAAACTTCGGTGCAGCGATGTATGCGCGGCCCCAATCTACGGTCGGCTTCTTTGCCCTCGCTTTATGAAACAGGCTCATTGCATATCTCCTATCCATATTTTTTACTGCGTGAAACAGCATACACCATCCGTGGCGCGGTGGCAAGCTTGGCAGCCGCCGCACAATGTGCTATGATGGGAGTATCCATTCTTTGAGGTGATCGTATGTTCCGGATCGGCTGTCACATTTCCTCTGCCGGCGGGTATCTCGCCATGGCAAAGCGCGCAGAGGCGCTGGGCGCAAATACGTTTGCGTTCTTCACGCGCAATCCCCGCGGCGGCAGCGCAAAGCCCATTGAGGCGGCGGACATTGCCGCCTTCCACGCCGAATGTGCCCGCGCGGGCATCGACCGGCTGGTCGCGCACGCGCCCTACACGCTCAACCCCTGCGCGGCCAAGGCGAACGTGGCGGAGTTTGCGCGCATGGCCTTTTCCGACGACCTGCAGCGCATGGAGCACACGCCCGGCCAGCTCTATAATTTTCACCCCGGCAGCCACGTTGGGCAGGGCATCGACGTGGGCATCGAGAAGATCGCCGCGCTGCTCAATGAGGTTCTCTTCCCCGGCATGACCACGACCGTCCTGCTCGAAACCATGGCCGGCAAGGGCAGCGAGGTCGGCGGCCGCTTTGAGGAGCTGCGCGCCATCATAGACCGCGTGGAGCTGACGGAGCACATCGGCGTCTGCCTCGACACGTGCCATGTCTGGGACGCAGGGTATGACATTGCCGGCAATCTCGAGGGCGTGCTCGCGGAGTTTGACCGCGTGATCGGGCTCAAGCGCCTGCACGCCGTGCACCTCAACAACAGCCTCAATCCCTGCGGCAGTCACAAGGACCGGCACGCAAAGCTGCTCGACGGCTGCATCCCGCCGGAAGCGCTCGTGCGCGTCACCCAGCACACGGCGCTGGCAGAGCTGCCGTTCATCCTCGAAACGCCGAACGACGACGCCGGGTACGCACAGGAGATCGCATGGCTGCGTGCAGCACAAAATTAGCGGGATTTTTGTCTCCACTGTCCTGATTATTGGACTTTGCATGTGCTATGCTGTGATAAAAGGGAGAAAACAGAAACACAACATGGACATGGGAGGAGAAAAATCATGACCCTGCGAACGTACATTGACCGCGCGATCCGCGACGGCGCCGCCTTTGACGCCGTCATCTGCGGCTGCGACGTGCAGCAGACCTTCTGCTGGCAGCCGGATATGTGCATCACGGATGCCTGCGAGGTGGAGTACCGTCCGCTGCTCGACGCGGAGATCCGCATCCTGGCCGCCGCGCCGGGTGAGCGGTTTTCCATCATCGAGATCTGCACGGACAGGCTCTTTCTCGGCGACGCCTTTTCGCAGTGCGCGGCGGGCTACTGCAGCCCGCGCGAGTACCGGCGGCTGTTCCGCGCCGGATAAAATAAGCAGCACCCGCCCCGGAGCCGTTGGCTCCGGGGCGGGCGTTTCTTCTGCCGCGCGGCGTATTCCGCACAAGGAAACATCCACAGAGCAGCGGGGGTGCTCGAGGGGGCAAGGCCCACCTCGAATCGGATTCTGCGGTTTTCTCCGGCATTCGCCGGAGAAAACCGCCCCGGAGCTTTGGCTCCGGGGCGGCCCCGCAGTTACGGGAATGGGGGATGCAGCACGCACATGACAGCGCGGCGTTAAGCGAGAGAATACTGGCTGACAAACCGCCACAGGAGCGCCGCGCACTCGGCGCGCGTCGCCGTACCCTTCGGGTCGAGACGGTTGCCGTCCTTGCCGTAGAGAATGCCGTTTTCCACGGCCCAGGCCAGCGCCGTGCGGGCATATTCGCTGACAGCGCCCGCATCGACAAAGCCGCTCAGAGCGTCCTCCGGCTGCGTTTCATCCGCAGCGCCCGCAAGGCAGGCATAGCGGTAAAGGATGGTGGCCAGATCCTGCCGGCTGATCGCCTGCGTGGGGCAGAACGTATCGGCGCTGCAGCCGCTGACTACGCCGGCGTGGTAGGCCCAGAGGACGGACTGCGTATAGTAAGCATCGGCCGGAACATCGCGGAAGGGCATGTCTGTGCCCACCGCGGCCGGTTCTCCGGCGATGCGGTGCACGATGGCCGCGACCATGGCGCGGTCCACCGGCAGATCGGGCGCAAAGCGCGTATCCGTCACGCCGATCATAAGGCCGCGGTAGTAGCAGGCCGCCACGTCCATGTAGTACCACGCGCTCTCCGGCACATCTTCAAACGACAGCGCCGTGTCCGGAAGCACGGAGAGGATACGGTCGGCAATGTAGCGATGGCCTGCCGCCGTGGGGTGCACGGCCGGGAGATACGCCGTCCAGAAATCGTCCTGCGTGAACGCCAGCTCGCCGCACTCAACATCCGGCACGTCGCAGTAGATGTACTGCCCGGCGTAGGCGGAGCCGGTCTTCATCCAGGCGTTCATCTTGTCCATGATCGGCTGCAGGAGCTTGCCGGTCTTGATGACGCTGCCGACCGTGAGAGAGGTATTGGCAAACGCATTGTGCATGCCGACCGCGACAAGCGTCACGTCCGGGTTCAGGCGGTAGATGTTCTTCACGATCGCGTCCCAGTTTTCCGTGAACTGCTGGTAGGCGATGTTCATGTAGTGCACCAGCGACACAAGGAGCTTTGCGCCCTGGCCGATGGACTCGGCATAGCCGATGAGCTTGAGCAGCGCCGTGCCGAAGTCGCCGGTCTTCTGCAGCTCGGCCTTGATGGCATCGAGAATGGCCTTGTCCACGCCGTCGGTGTTGTACATCTCGCGCATGGCCTGACCGAGCGGGTTGCCGAGGATGTCGTTCGAGCCGATATTGACCGTGATGAGGTCGGACTCTTCCACGGCCTGAATATACATATCACGGCGGGACTCCAGGTCGTCATACTGCACGTAGCCTGCGCAGTTATCGGCGTATTCCCAGTCGGTGATCTTCCAGTCGGGGTCGAGCAGATGGCGCATCTCGTGGCTGCGGAAGCCGCCCCAGCCGCGGGCGTTGAGCTTGGCGCCGAGGTCACTGGCGACCATGGAGTGGTACGCGCCCGGCGTCACAGTGCACGGCTGGTCCTGATAGCCCTCTGCAGCGTAGCCGGCGGCGTTGCTGTCACCGAGGCAGGTATAGACGCGGTAGCGGGCATAGCGCGCCGGGACGGTGTCCGCCGCCAGCGCCGGCAGGCACAGCAGGCTCGCCGCAAGCACGAGCGCGAGCAGCATGGCGATGGGTTTTCTGACGTGTTTCATATCGTTTCTCCTTCCTGTAAGTCAGGCACAGTGTTCTCGTTCGTAGTCGTCCTCCAGCCGGCGGTAGTCGATCTTGCCGACGGCCGTGTGCGGCAGCTCCGGCACGAATGCCAGGTCATGCAGCCGGTCCTTGAGCGGGAGCTGTGCGTTGCACAGCGCCAGGATCTCGTCCCGGACGGCCTGGAACCGCTCGTGCGGGATCGTGTCTCTGAGCTTCACAAACGCCATGGGCAGCTTGCCCTGCGCCCGCTCCCGGTCGCGCACGGCGACGACCGCGCACGCCTCCACCTTGCCGCAGCCGCCGATGATGCCCTCGAGCTGCGTCGGGAACACCTTGTGCCCGTCGTGGCGAATGATGATGCGCTTCATGCGGCCCTTGATGTAGACGAAGCCGTCCGCATCCATGCAGCCGAGGTCGCCGCTGTGGACCCAGACTGTGCCATCCGGGTGGCGGCGCATGACGCGGGCCGTCTCCTCGGGGTTGTTGAGATAGCCGAGCATCATCGTCGGGCCGGTGATGCAGATCTCACCCATCTCGTCGTAGCCCAGCTCCTCGAACGAATCCGGCCGGAACACGGACACGGTGGTTTTCAGCAGCGGGATGCCGACCGAGCCGTTTTTGTGCACATTATTGAAGTTGCAGCACGCGGCGGCGCTGACCTCGCTCATGCCGTAGCCCTGCGAGAGCGGATAGCGGCAGCCGCGGCTGTGCAGAAAGCCGTTGAGCTTGTCCTCCAGCCCGGCGTTCATCGTGTCGCCGCCGGAACCGGCCGTCTCGAAAAACGACAGGTCCATCCTGCGGATCCGCGCGTCGTTCATCAGCCGCTCGTAGTGCGACGGGACGGCCAGCGTGTGCGTCGGGCGATAGCGCCGGACCATGTCCGCGAATTTCTCCGGGTCGAACAGCGGGATGAGCACGACCTCCAGCCCGAGCGAAAACGGCACGTGCAGGCTGCACACGACGCCGTAGGACGCAAACGGCGGGATGATATCGAGGAACCGGTTATTGCGGCTGTAATTGACGCCAGAGAGGCCGAAATTCACGCTCATGGCGTTCATGCCGTCGTTCGTGAGCATGACGCCCTTGGGCACGCCGGTCGTGCCGCCGGTGTGGTTGATGACGGCGAGCATGTTCTCCCGGTACGGCACGGGCCGGGCATTGGTCCCCGCGCCCGCGCGCAGGAAATCGTCCCAGTAGACGATGCGCTTGTCCGCCGGCAGACGGATCGTGCCGTCCTTGAGCCGCTTGAGCAGCCGCACCATCGGCGGCAGTGACCGCTCCGCCGTCTGGACGATGATCGTGTCCACGTCCAGCTCCGGCAGCATGTCCAGATTCTTTTCCAGGATCGCGTCAAGGATCACCAGCACGCGCGAGCCGGTCTCGGCCACGAAATTGCGGATGCCCTCGCTGCTCGCGCGCGGGTCGATCATGTTCGACACGCCGCCGATCTTGTTGAGCCCGTAGAGCGAATAGACCGTCTCCGGGATCGCCAGCGAGCAGCACGTCACGATCTCGCCCGGCTGCACGCCGAGCGCCTGATAGGCGTCCGCCGTGCGGTCGATCTCGCGCAGCGCACGGCCGAACGGAATGCGGTTGCCGTAATAGTTGAGCGCGGCATTGTCCGGATACGCGCCGTTTTGCGTCACGAGATAGCCGTAGAGCGTGTCCTGCGGCAGCGGCGCAGCCACGGCCTCCGGGCTGAAATATTTCAGCCACGGTTTCGCCTCGGATGGGCGCGGTTTTGCCTGCATGTCATAAGAAAGCGCATACATACCTGATACCCCCTGTCTGGAGCCCTGCTCCGATGAATGTGCAGCGGCATGCCCGAAAGCCCCGCCGCGAGTTTTTTGAACAGAAGCTCGCGATGTGCCCGCTTCTGAACAGAACTTCTTTTCCCTGTATTGCGTTTCCATGGGAAAAATATTGCAGGCAATTTGAAAAAAATTTTAAACGCTTAAAAACGGGACCTTAAAATTTCCATTTCCCACAGTTTCGTGCAATATTTTGCCGCCGGATTTGCAATATGGTATGCAGGTGTGTTATGCTGGTGACAGATAGGCCCACCTTGCGAAATAAGAGGTCCCCGCTATGAGCAACACCACCCATCCGGCGGTCAGCGAGCAGCTGCTCGTGCGCATTGCCGCCGGAGACAAAGCCGCGCTTGCCGAGCTGTATGCGCAGGCAAAAAAACCCGTCTACTGCTTTGCCCTGTCCATCCTGCGCGACAGTTTCGCCGCCGAGGATGTGATGCAGGAGACATTCCTGCAGGTCTGGAAGAGCGCGCCCACCTACCGCCCCGGCGGTAAAAACGCGCTGACCTGGATCCTGGGCATCACAAAATACACCGCGCTCGCCCGCCTGCGCGAGGGGCAGCGCGCCGGCGTCCCGCTCGAGGATGCCGCAGAGAAAGCCGACCCCGGCGATGCGTTCCGGGACTGCGAAAACCGGATCGTGACGCAGGCCTTGCTCGCGCAACTTGCGCAGGACGAGCGCGAGATCGTCGTTTTGCACGTCGTCACGGGGCTCAAGCACCGCGAGATCGCGGAGCTGTTGGAAATGCCGCTGCCGACGGTACTGAGCAAGTACCGCCGCAGCCTGAAAAAGCTGGAAAGGCTGGTGAGAGAGCCGTCATGAAACCGGAAGAGATCAAAACACGCCTGCGTGATGAAATGGCCGACCTCGCGCCCGACCGGCTGGAGGATCTGCTGGCCGCCTGCGATGCGCAGCCGCAAGATACCGCGCCGCAGTCGGTACCAGTGCCGGTGCCGGCGCCCCGCCGCCCGGTGTGGAAGCCGCTTGCCGCGGCCGCCGTGTTCGTGCTGCTGCTCGGCGGCATCTTCGGCTACCGCGCGCTCGACAAAAACGTCTGCACCGTCACCGTCGACATCAACCCCAGCGTCACGCTGACGGTCAACCGCCTCGGCCGCGTCAAGGCCGTGGATACCGGCAACGCGGACGCCGCTGCCCTGCTCACGGACGTTGATCTGGCAGGCAAGCGCACGCAGGATGCACTCGGCACGCTCGCGGATGCGCTCGCGGACGCCGACTACCTCACGGACGCGGATAACACACTGCTCGTGACGGTCGAGGGCGCTTCCGCCGCGCGGGCACAAAAGCTCGGCAAGGCCGTCTATGACGCGGCGCAGGCGTCTGCGCAGCAGCGGCAGTTTTCCGCCGCTGTGCTCTGCCAGCAGGCAGCGGACGCCGAGCAGACGCGCACGGACGCCGACACCTGGCAGGTGTCGCCCGGCAAGGCGGCGCTGGCCGAGACGATCGCCCTGCAGACGCAGCTCGACACGGCGCAGGCGCTCAGTGCCCTGCCGGTGCAGGATCTGCTCGTGCTGGCCGAGACGTATGATGTCACGTTCGACGCAGCACAGCTCTACGGCACCGTCAGCCGCGACGGATACCGGAGCGAGGACGACGTGCGCGCGATCGTGGGCGGCGACGCGGCGGTCGATCCGGCCGACTGCACGCAGGATCTGACGCAGTACGGCGGTCAGCTCGCCTACCGTGTCCGCTTTGCGGCGGCCGACGGGGAATACTGCTACACGATCGCCGCGCGCACCGGTGATATCCTCGATGTGCAGCGCCCGGAGAAACCTGCACAAACGCCGGAGGCTCCGGCAGCCCCGGCAAAGCCGGACGTTCCGGACGATCCGACCGACCCCACGGATTCGGAGATCAGCATATCCGAGGCCCTGCGCCGGGTGCTGCAGGAGCTGGGCATCTCGCTGCCGGAGATCCGCGATGTCGACGTCCAGCGCGTGCATGTGGGCGGCCGCGACGCCTACCACATCACCTTCACGGCGAACGGGAAGCCGTATTCGTTTTACGTGGACACCCACGACGGCGATATTTTCTAAATCCATATCGTGAGATGGCCTGTCATTTGACAGGCCGTCTTGTTGTCCGCACTTGACTTCCGGCGCGTACAAGATTACAATACAGTCCGAATTTTCAAAAAAGGCGTGAGATACGTTGCATCATCCGATCATCAAACCAAACCATATGCAGATCCCGTGGCACGATCCCATCCGCGACCAGAAAGAGCTGCCCATCTCGCAGGCGCCGCTGCCCATCCGGGCCGGTGTCGTCGGCCGGGTCGGGCTGCTGCTGCTCTCGTGCGGCACCGGCGCATGGCGTGTGCGCAGCTCCATGAACGAGATTGCCGAGGCGCTCGGCCTCGTGTGCGCCGCCGACATCGGGCTGCTGTCCATCGAGTACACCTGCTCCGACGGTGAAAACAGCTTCTCGCAGACGCTGACGCTGACGGCAACCGGCGTCAACACCGCGAAGCTCGACCAGCTCGAGCGCTTTGTCAAGCGCTTCCCGCTCGACGGCGTGTACATGACCGCGGACGACCTGCACACCAAGCTGGACAAGATCGCGCAGACGGGCGGCAGCTACACGCCCCTGCAGCAGGGGGCGGCCGCGGCGCTCGCCTGCGGCGCATTCACGTTTCTGCTCGGCGGCGGGCCGATCGAGATGCTGCTGGCCTTTCTGGGCGCAGGCGTTGGGCAGTATATCCGCGCGCGGCTGACACAGCGGCACCTGACGCTGTTTGGCTGCATCGCCCTGTCCGTCGCGGCGGCGTGCCTAGTCTATGCCGGGCTGTTCCGGCTGGCGTCGCTGCTCTTCCCCATCGAAGCACAGCATCAGGCGGGGTATATCTGCGCGATGCTGTTCATCATCCCGGGCTTCCCGTTCATCACGAGCGGCATCGACATGGCCAAGCAAGATATGCGCTCCGGGCTCGAGCGGCTGGCCTACGCGGTCATGATCGTCATCGTGGCAACCTTGACTGCCTGGCTCATGGCGCTGCTGCTGCGGCTGCAGCCGATGGATTTCCTGCCGCTGGGGCTGCCCGTCTGGGCGCGGATCCTGCTGCGGCTGACCATGAGCTTCTGCGGCGTGTTTGGCTTCTCGCTGATGTTCAACAGTCCCGTGAAGCTCGCGTCCGTCGCTGCCGTGATCGGCGCGCTGTCGAACACGCTGCGGCTCGAACTCGTCAGCCTGGCCGGCTTCCCGCCGGCGGCGGCCGCGTTTTTCGGCGCGCTGGCAGCGGGCCTGCTCGCGTCGCTGTATAAGCAGCGCTCAGGCTACCCGCGCATCACGATCACCGTGCCGTCGATCGTCATCATGGTGCCGGGGCTGTATTTCTACCGCGCCGTGTACGATCTGGGCACGATGAACCTGAGCGACAGCGCATCGTGGCTCGTTGCCTCGCTGCTGATCGTCATTTCCCTGCCGCTGGGACTGATCTGTGCGCGCATCCTCACGGACAGCAGCTTCCGCCGGTGCACATGAACAAAACAGCGAAAAAAAGACCGCCGATCGGCGGTCTTTTTTCATGCAGAGATATCGGATTACAGGTGCTTCGTATTGAGTGCGCGGGCGGCATTGAGCACGCACAGGACCATGACGCCGACGTCGGCGAAGATGGCGACCCACATGTTCGCAATGCCGAGCGCGCCAAGCACGAGGCAGACGGCCTTGACGGCCAGCGCAAAGACGATGTTCTGCCAGACGAGGTGCATGGTCTTGCGCGAGATGCGCATGGCCAGCGAGAGCTTGCGCGGATCGTCGTCCATGAGCACGATGTCCGCCGCCTCGATGGCCGCGTCCGAGCCGATGCCGCCCATGGCGGCGCCGAGATCGGCGCGCGCGAGCACCGGCGCATCGTTGATGCCGTCGCCGACAAAGGCGAGGTATTTCCCGGGTGCGCCCTCGCCGAGCAGCCGCTCGACCTGTGTGACCTTATCCTCCGGCAGCAGCTCGCTGTGCACCTCCGCGATGCCCAACTCCTCCGCCACGGCATCGGCCGCGCTCTTGCGGTCGCCGGTGAGCATGACGACGCGCACGCCGTCCGCCCGCAGGCGGGCCACCGCCTCGCGTGAGCCGGTCTTCGGCTCGTCGGAAATGACGATATAGCCGAGATACGTGCCGTCGGCCGCGACGTGGATGACCGTGCCGGTCTCATCGACCGCGGGCACCGTCAGGCCGAGGGTGTCCATCAGCTTCGTGTTGCCGGCGGCAACGGCCCGGCCGCCGACCTGCGCAGTCACACCGTGACCGGCGAGCTCTTTGGCATCCGTGGTGACAAGCTCCGCCGGCAGCTCCCCGGCCGCGCGGCGCAGGCTCTGGCTGACCGGGTGGTCGGAAAATTGCTCCGCCGCTGCCGCAAGCCGCAGCAGCGCCTGTTCGGACAGCTCCGGCTGCGCGGGGTGCACCGCCGTGACGGCGAACGTGCCGCGCGTGAGCGTGCCGGTCTTGTCAAAGACGACACGGTCGGTCTTGGCCAGCATCTCCAGATAGCTCGAGCCCTTGATGAGGATGCCGCGGGCGGACGCGCCGCCGATACCGCCGAAGAACGACAGCGGGATCGAGATCACGAGCGCGCACGGGCAGCTGATGACGAGGAATGTCAGCGCGCGATAGACCCATTCGCCCCAGTCGGCCGGGATGCCCATGATGAGCCGCACGACCGGCGGCAGGATCGCCAGCGCGAGCGCCGCGCCGCACACGGACGGCGTGTAGACGCGGGCAAACTTCGTGATGAAGCGCTCGGTATGCGCCTTCTTGAGCGAGGAATTTTCCACGAGCTCGAGGATGCGCGCGACCGTGGACTCGGCATACACCTTCTCCACGCGCAGGCGCAGCACACCCGACAGGTTTACGCTGCCGCTGACGACGGCGCTGCCCTCCGTGACGTCCACGGGGGCGCTCTCGCCGGTCAAGGCGCTCATATTCAGCGCCGACGTACCCGTGAGCACCGTACCGTCGAGCGGGACACGCTCGCCGGGCTTGACGACGATCGTATCGCCGACCGCGACCTGCTCGGGCTTCACCCGCGTGACGCCGTCCGCCGTCTCGACATTGGCGTAGTCCGGGCGGATGTCCATCAGGTCGCCGATGTTTTTGCGGCTGCGGCCGACGGCGTAGCTCTCAAACAGCTCGCCGATCTGGTAAAACAGCATGACGGACACGGCCTCGGGATAGTCCCCGAGCACCATCGCGCCGATGGTAGCCACAGCCATGAGCAGGTTCTCATCGAACGGCTGGCGGTTATAAATGCCCTTGCAGGCATCGACGAGCGTCTCGCCGCCGACGAGCAGATATGGAATGAGGTACAGCACGAGCTTGAGCCAGCCCGTGACCGGCACAAAGTGCAGCCCAATGAGCAGCACGGCCGCTGCTGCTATGAGCAGCAGCGACCTTTTCTGTTCGCGCGACATGAGATTCAGTCCTCGAAGCGGAAGTCCGGCTCCACCTTGAGCGCGGTCTTGAGGATCTCCGCCTTGGCCTCGGCTTCGTCCACGCCGGGGGCATATTCCACCAGCATTTTCTGTGCCATGTAGCTCACGGTGACTTCCTTGACACACTTGAGCTTTGCCACGTGCCGCTCGATGGTCGCCGCGCAGTTGGCGCAGTCTACTTCGATCTTATAGGTCTTTTCCATGATGATGTACGCTCCTTCATCTGTCATTGAATGTTATTTGAAAAGATGGCCGGGCCATCATTTTTCCAGCACATGCTCCATGCCGAGAGCCAGCACGGACCGGACGTGATCGTCGTCCAGGGAATAAAACACGGTCTTGCCCTCCCGCCGGAAACGGACAAGGTTCGACGCTTTCAAAATGCGCAGCTGGTGGCTGACCGCCGACTGCGTCAGATTCAGCAGCCGCGCGATGTCGCACACGCACAGCTCGCTCTCAAAGAGCACATAGAGGATCTTGATGCGCGTTGAATCGCCAAAGACGCGAAACAGCTCCGACAGGTCGTAAAGCGTCTCGTCGTCCGGCAGGGCCGCGAGCACCTGCGCCACCGCGTCCTCGTGCACGTTGAGATATTCGCACGCCGGTGCGCTGTCGGGTTTCGGTTCTGCCATGGGATCTCCTCGCTTTCGTTTTAACATATGAATGATTGTTCATGTGTTTATATAACCACTTCTCTGCCCGTTTGTCAATAGGATATTTGCATTTTCTCAAAAAGAATTCCCGGATGTACACACATCCGGGAATGGGTCTCAGTTTTCTTCGGTTTTGGGGCTGCGGAAGGCAAAGAAGCGCTGGCCGAGGTAATTCAGGCCGGTAAAGAGCACCATACCGACGAGCATGGCCACATTATCGCGCGTACTCACCGCAGCGTTGGCAAGCAGACGCAGACACAGCGGTTTTGCGATGCCGTAGGCGATCAGGTAGCACACGGCGATATTTGCCGCGAAGCGCACGGCCTGCCCCGCGCCGCGCTCCCGGCTCTGGAACGTAAAGTGCTTGTTGAGGAAAAAGCTCAGGATGCTCGTGAGCACGTAGTTTGCCGCCGAGGACACCCAATACGAGCAGTTGGCAAGATTATACAATCCAAACATGATGCCCGTGCCGACAAGCGTGTTGATGACGCCGACGAGCAGAAACTTCCACAGCTTCGCGTCAAAGAGCGTGCGCAGGCGCTTCAAAGCTCCGCCTCCCGGTCATCAAGCTCCGTCTCGATGCGGTAGCGTGGGCGCGCCTTCGTCTCGAGATAGATCTTGCCGATGTACTCCCCCACCACGCCGATGGCCAGCAGCTGCAGCCCGCCGATGGCCCAGATGGACACGGCGAGACTCGACCACCCGGCAACGGTGTGGCCGGTGAAATAGCGCACGAGAAAATAGATGAGCATGGCAATGCTGACGAGGAACATCACGATGCCGATGCGCGTGATGAGCCGCAGCGGTGAGACCGTCAGCGACGACACACCCTCCCACGCAAACGAGAGCATCTTGCGCAGCGGGTACTTGCTTTCGCCCGCAAAGCGCTTGCCGCGCTCGTAATACACGACCGCGCTCGGGTAGCCCACGAGCGGCACGAGCCCGCGCAGGAACAGATTGACTTCTTTATACTCCGCGAGTGCGTCGAGCGCGCGGCGGCTCATGAGCCGGTAGTCGGCGTGGTTATACACAACGTCCGCGCCGAGCGCGCGCAGCAGGCGGTAATACCCCTGCGCGGTGGCGCGCTTGAAGGCAGAGTCCTGCTTCCGGCTCGCGCGCACGCCGTAGACGATATCATTCCCGTTCTGAAAGGCCGCGAGCATGGCGTCAATGGCGTCAATGTCGTCCTGCAGATCGGCGTCCATGGAGATGACGCAGTCGGCGCGATTCCGCAGCGTCATCAGGCCGCACAGCAGCGCGTTCTGGTGGCCGCGGTTGCGCGACAGGCGGATGCCGGAAAAGACCGGGTCGTGCGCGTGCAGGTCGGAAATGAGCTGCCAGGTGGCGTCCTTCGAGCCGTCGTCGATGAAACAGATGCGGCTCATGGGGCCGATCGTCCCGGCGGCGCGCAGGGCGGTGAATTTCTCCCGCAGGCGGCGCGCCGTCTCCGGCAGGACCGCCTCCTCGTTATAACAGGGGATCGCAAGATAGAGCGTCACGGACACGGCCGCGCCTCCCTTCCAAAAATCACAGTTCAGTCGATCGTGCCGCCGCCGAGCACCGTGTCCCCGTCGTAGAACACGACGGCCTGGCCGCGCGTGATGGCGCGCTGCGGGGTCTCAAACGACACGTGCACCGTGTCCGGCCCCGTGGCCGTGACGGTGCACGGCTGCTCCGGCTGCCGATAGCGGATGCGGGCCGTCACGCGCAGGGGCGCGCCCGGCACATCGCCGGAGATCCAGTTGCAGCCGCTCGCGTCCAGTTCGGTCGAAAAGAGTTCGTCATTGCGGCCGAGCACGACCTCGTTGTTCGGCACGTCGATGCCGCAGACGTACAGCGGCGCCTCGGCCGCGATGCCGAGACCCCGGCGCTGGCCGATCGTATAGTGGATGATGCCGCGGTGCGTGCCGAGCACCTTGCCCTGCGTGTCCACAAATCGGCCGGGCTCGCTGTGCGCGCCCGTCAGCCGCTCGACCGCGGCGGCATAGTCGCCGTCCGGCACGAAGCAGATGTCCTGACTGTCGTGCTTGTGTGCGTTGCAAAAGCCGTGCGCCTCGGCGATTTCACGCGCCTCGGTCTTGTGCAGGCCGCCGAGCGGAAAGCGCGTGTGCGCAAGCTGCTCCTGCGTGAGCCAAGCGAGCACGTAGCTCTGATCCTTCGTCGTGTCCACGGCCTTTTTGAGCGTGTAGCGCCCGTCCGGCAGCTGCTCGATGCGGGCATAGTGCCCGGTCGCCAGCACCTCGCACCCGAGCGCGCGGGCGCGCGTCTCGAGCAGGCCAAATTTCAGATACCGGTTGCAGTCCAGACAGGGGTTCGGCGTTGCCCCGCGCTGATAGGCCGCGGCAAAGCGCGCCATGACCTGCTCGCGAAATGCATCCTTGTAATTAAAGACATAGTACGGCATGCCCAGCGCATAGGCCACGCGGCGGGCATCCTCCACATCGTCGAGCGCACAGCAGGTGTGGCCGCGCGGCACGCCGGCGTCCTCATTTTCATACAGCTTCATGGTCACGCCCATGCAGTCGTAACCCGCCTGCTGCATCAGGTATGCCGCCACGCTCGAATCCACGCCGCCGCTCATGGCGATCATCGCCTGCGGGCGGCCGTCGTTTGCTGTCTGCATCCGTGCACCTCGTTTTCCTCGGAATTCTCTTTAGATTATACCGCACAGCCGCGGCTTGTCAACGTAAAATACCCCGCCTGCGCGCGGCAGGCGGGGGGGAAGTCAGGGCAAAAAGCATCAGGACTGCGGATCGTCCGGGATGTCGGTGAACGAGCCCTCGTAAATGCGCGGGCCGCCCTGTGCGCCGACGAGCCGGTTATAATAATTTGCGTTCGTGATGGCGCGGTACGGATCGAGCCAGATGGACACGGGCGCGAACATGGCGCTCAGCAGCATCCAGCCAAGGAAGCTCAGATCCAGCACAAACAGCTCCCACTTGTGGCCGCGCATGAGCGCTCCGCTCTCGCGCAGGCACTGCCAGGCGGACTTCTCCGGGTGGTCGAGCAGCAGGTAGAGCGCCTGCCGGTAGCGGTAGGCCGCGATGATGCCCGGCACGACCAGCAGCAGGCTCCACAGGAACACAAGCAGCCCCTGCAAAATGGCAAGCCACAGCGCGCGGAAGAAGATGCCGAACCCGTCAAAGAGGTTGCCGATCTCGGCGGTTTCGTCCCGGCTGACGTGCAGTGAAAAGATCACGAAGCCGACGCTGACCATATAGCTCATGATCTCGAGCGCGATAACGAGCACGACCGCAACACCGGACACGCTGTAGTGCTCAAAGAAGCTAATGTATGCCTGCTCGACCGCGTCGGGGCCAAACTGCGCAGCGTTCGTCAGCGCCGTAGTCAGGCGGTCGGCGCCCATCAGGTACGATGAGAGCGTCGAGATGAGCAGCCCGAGGGCAAAGACGATCAGCGCCGCAAGGATCGGGCTCGGGCGATAGCCGGCGGCGCGCCGGCGGGCGTCTGCTTTGAGTGCAGCACGGTTCAAATCCATTTTGATCACAACTCCGTTCCCGGCGTGGCCGGGTCTCATTTTCATCGATATAGTATACCAGATACCGCCGGATTTGAACACCCGGCGCGGGAAAAATTCACGTTTTCGACACACGTTGCGATTTTTTCTGGCAGTTGCGGAAAATACGCTTGACAATCCGCGCGCGAAATGCTATATTAAACAAGCTTTGAACGACAAGGCTTATGCGCGAGTGGTGGAATTGGCAGACTCGCTAGATTCAGGTTCTAGTGTCCACTCCGGACGTGCGGGTTCAAGTCCCGCCTCGCGCACCAAATCCCCGGGAGCTTCGGCTCCCGGGGATTTTTCTGTCTGCGGCAAATATCACAGCAAAAAGCGCCGGTCTCCCGCGGGAGACCGGCGCCGGTTTTTTACGCGCCGAAGCACGTGAACATGATGATCAGATAAACGATGTACAGTCCGCCGATGAAAAAGCCGACCCAGCGCTTGAACCTGCCCTGCACCAGCGCCGGGATGAGCGCACCTGCGCACACGACAAGACACGCCGGAATGTCCAGCAGCATGCCCTGCCGCTCGACCGGCAGAGGCTTGCCGAGGATGAGCGCGCACAGCGGCATGATGAGCGTGAGGTCCATAATGTTCGCGCCGATGATGTTGCCCACCGACAGGGACGACTGCTTTTTGCGGATGGCCGTGATGGTCGTCACGAGCTCCGGCAGCGAGGTGCCGATGGCGATCATGGTCGCGCCGATGATGGCGTCCGGCACGCCGACCATCTGTGCGAGCGCGGTGCCGTTGTCGATCAGCAGCTGCGCACCAAGCACAATGGCCGCAGCGCCAAACACGAACTTGCCGATGTTGAGCGCGATCGTCCGGCCGTCCGTTTTCGGGCGCTCGTCGGCCTCCGGCCCCTCAAGCGTCTGCTCACGCCGCGCGGCGACGAGGCTCTCGGCGATAAAGCACACGAAAATGACGAGGATCAAAACGCTCTCAAGGATGGACAACTGCCCGTCGCGCGTGAAGCCGAACAGGATCGCGATCGCCGCGAGCAGCAGCACCGCCTTGACGGCATACTGCCGCCGCGGCATGGTGCACTCCATGCAGATCAGCGACAGGCACATGATGAGGCCGGTATTGGCCGTGACGGAACCGACGGCATTGCCCACAGCAATGTCCGCGTTGCCCTCGAGGGCCGAAAACACGGACACGAGCATCTCCGGCATGGTCGTGGCAAAGCTCACGACCGTCGCGCCGATGATGAATTTTGGGATGCCGGAGGCCTCCGCGATCCACGTGGCGGCGTCGACAAAAAAGTCGCCGCCCTTGATGATGCACACAAGGCCCGCCGCGAACAGCAGCAGGACGAGAAAGAGGGTACTGCCGGTAAAATCGAGGTTCATAACGCATTCTCCTTCGTGATCGCGCAAAAAAAGAGACTTTCGGCACGATCATAAATATGATGTGCTAAAAGTCTCATTACCTATCACAATAGGCGCATGACCACCGGCGGGAGCCGGGAGATTGTTGGCCATGCATTTGCAACTACTCCCTTTTAACGAGAAAGCATCATAGCACACCGCGCCGGGCTTGTCAAGCGATTCCACGCCCGGCTGCCGCTCAGCGCACCAGCTTCATGAGCAGGCGCTCAAACTCGCCGAGCATGCCCACGGAATCGGCAAAGATCATGCTCTTTTCGTACATACGGCGGTAAGCGTCCACGTTCTCGTCCGTGCGCGCAGTGTAAATGATGGGGATGACGAGCAGGCCCCGGCGGCGCGCCGCCTGCACGGCCGTGCGCACATCGTCGATCGCCTCCGCCTCACTGAAATAGCCGGACGGCAGCCCGTCGGAGAGCACCATGAGGATCTTGCGGCGTTCAGTGCGCTTGGCCAGATCCAGCGCGGCGGCGCGGATGGAATAGCCGTCCTTGTTGCCGTTTCCGGCGGCGATCTGCGTCATGGCGTCGATACAGCGGCAGCCGATCTCCTTCTGGTCAAAATCCTTGATGACGCAGTGCTCCACGGCGTTCGTGCCGCCGTCAAAGGCGATGATCTTCGTATAGGCGATGCCCTTGAGCGCCTCCTCGAGCACGGCCGCCGTGGCCAGCGCCGTGAAGAGCTTGGAGTTCCCGTCGCCGATTCCGGCGCCCATGCTGCCGCTGCGGTCGATAAGCAGGTAAAACGCCGTCTCACGCTTGGACGGCGGCGCCTTGCGGCGGAAAACGTCCTTGGCATCGAGCGGCACCTTCCACAGCTCCCGCTGCGAGAGCGCGCCGGTGCGCTGGCTGGCACTGCGTTCGCGCTGCTGGCGCAGGAGCTTGTCGAGCCGGTGGTGCAGCGCCTTTGCCCGCTCGGCAAACGCGGGCGGCAGCCGTCCGCCGCCCGGCGTGATATACGTCTCCGTGAACGTCAGGCCGGCGTAACGGTCAGCCAAGCCCTGCCGCTCCCCGGCGTCGAGCCGGGCGGCACGCGGGCCCGCAACATGCAGCTGCTGCTCGAGCGCCCGCTCGCGCGTGAGCGCCTGCGCCGCCGTGGCAAGCATGGCATCCGTCTCGGCCGCGCTGAGCGCAAAGCCGCGGTGCGCGCCCCAGCCCGTGCCGAGCACTTCGCGCAGGCTCTCCGGCCCGCCGGAGGCCGCCTTCTGCGCGGCGGACACCGTGTCCGACGTGGTGGCGGTCGCCCCGCTCTGGCCATGATTGCCGCTGCGGCCGACGCTGGACGACCGGCCGCGGTCCTCCCTGCCGTTGGTGCCGGCCGAACCGCTCGGCTTGACCTCCTGACTGGCAAGGCTGCCGCTCATGTCGCCGTGGCGCTCGGCGTTGTCGCCGCTGCCGCCGGCCGCGCTGTCGCCCTTGTCGAGGTCTGCGTCCTCCCCGTCGGCAGACGGACCCTGACGCGCCGCGTCCTGCTCCTCGCTGTGCAGACGGAGGCGGCTGTCGCACCCGTCGCCGAACGCTTCGGCGCGGTCCGCCTCGCTGAAGGCATAGTCCACGAGCTGCGATGCGATGCGTGCGAGCACATCGGCATCCGCGATGCTGCACAGGCGTGCCAGCGCCGGCGCGAGCGCCGCGAGGACGCGGCGGCCAATGTCCGCACACGCGGCGGCCGACGGCGCGAGGATAGCCGCCTCCACCTCCGCCCGGACGGCGGAGAGCACCGGGTCCCGGCACGGGATGCCCGTGAGCGCAAAGGTCTCCAGCTCACAGAGCAGCGCCTCGAGCGCGCTGCCGGGTTCGGCCGCCTCGAGCTGCGCATAGCACACGAAGCGCAGCAGCGGAAGGTAGCCCGGAAAGCGGCGGCAGAGGATGTTATCCGTGCGCGCCTGCTCCAGAATGTTGAGTATCCGGTGCCCGAGCAGCGCCCCGGTCTCGGTCGCGAGGGCATAATGCGCGTGAAAATACGCACCGGCGTCTGCCGCGAACGCCGCGCAGACGTCCCGGTCGGAGCTGCTGTCGTGTTGGATCTCCCGCGCGAGCAGCACACGCAGCGCAGCCGTCCAGTGGCGGGCGTCAAAATCCGCGCGCAGCAGGTATTCCGCCCCGCCGACGGTGACGGCCGTACCGTCCGTCGTGCAGCGCAGGCTGTCATCCGCCGTGACGGTATCGACCCGGATATTCCCCGGGACGAGCAGCGCAAGGCTGCGCCGGAGCAGCGGTGTGATGGGATCATGCGCGAGAAACGCCCGGTAGCGCGCCAGCGCGGCGTCAAATCCGTCCATCCTGCGGCACCATGCTCTCAATGAGCTCGGTCAGCTGGAGGCGGGTGTAGGCATCCTGCGGCTTGGAGGCCACGTTATCGAGCAGACCCCAGCGCAGGCCCAGCAGCGGCTCCGCGCGCAGGGCGTCGATGAAGCCGCGGATCGTCATGGCGTCCGGCTCGAGCCCGCCGGCGCTGCGGATGCGGTCGCGGATGGCGCAGTAGACATAGTCGCAGATATTCAGACTGGCGGCACCCGCCTCTGGCACGACGCGGCGCAGCACATCGACGATGCTCTCCGGCTCCGCGATGTGGATGGGCGTAAAGCGGTCGATCGTCGCCTCGTTCATGAAGTTCGTGCCGGCATAGTCCTCGTTCATCGTGATCGTGAACGCCGAGTGCGGGTGCATCTGCACGAGCCCGTAGCCGGGCACCTGGATCTGGCGCGCGGCGTCGGTCAGCGAGTGGAGCACGTCGGCACACTCGGGCTTGATGGTGTTGCCCTCGTCGAGCACGACGTCCGCGCCCGCCGCGAGATAGCGCAGCATGTCGCTCAGGCGGTAGCGCATGGTGCCGTTTTCGATCGTCGGGCCGCCGAGCAGGTCGAGCTTGTCGAGCTCGGCATTGCCCTGCATGCGGTACTGCGGCACGTTGAGCAGCCAGTCCACCGTCTGGATGAGCGTGTTCTTGCCGCAGCCCTTGCTGCCGACAAGACGCAGGTGCATGCCCGAGAGCCGGTAGGCAAGGCAGCGCGTGAGCGCGCCGAAGCTGTCCGCCTGCACATAGCGCACCGGCGGGTCCGGCACCAGTTCGGGGTATTCCGGCAAGGAGAACATCTCCGCGAACACGCGCAGGATGATCGGCTCCGGCACCGCCTGCTCGAGCAGGTACTCGGCGCGCGCGGTCAGCGCCTCCGGGGACGCGCACCCGCGCGCAGCGGCCCCGTCGATGGCCGTGCGCACCGCGCCGCTGAGCGGGTCGCCGCAGCGGTATTCAGCGAGAAAGCCCCAGACGTCCGGCGCGTCGCCGTCGCACGGCTCACCCGTGGCGTCGCACAGCGCCGTGACCCGCGCCCGCACGGGCGCCGTGCGCAGCAGCGCCGTGAGCGCCTCCGACGGCGCGGACACGATGCCCACGCGCGAGAAGAGGTCGCCCGCCGCCGCCTCGGACAGACAGCACACGGGCAGCGGCTCGCCCTCGACGCGGCAGAGCACGACCTCCGGCCACGCATGGCGGTCCTGCGCGCAGAGCGAGCGCAGGAAGTCGAGCTTCATCGGTGCTTTCAGGTTGCTGCCGCCGCAGACGACGGTCTCCGTCTTTGCAATGTTCATGTTCCCTTCCCGCCTTTCTCAGTTGCCCCGCGTCGCGCCCCAGGGAAAGCCCTTGGCGCCGCCGTGGTAGATCACGCGCCGCACATTCAAAAACGCGCAGCGGCCGATGCGCTCCACGCTGTCGGGGATGACGACCGTGTCCAGATTGCTGCACTGGTAAAACGCCTCGTCGTGGATCTCGCGCACGCTGTCCGGGATGACGATGCCCGTCATGCCAATGCAGCGCGAGAACATGCCCTCCGGGATGACGGCGAGACCGCGCGGCAGATTCGTACTGCGCAGGTGCACCTTATCATAAAATGCATAGGGCTCGACCGTCTCGATGCTGTCCGGGAGGATGAGCGTGTCCAGATACGTATAGGAGACCATGGCGTAGGACGCCAGAGCGCGCACGCGCACCCCATCGACCGACGACGGCAGCTCGAGCACCGTGCCGCCGTTGAAGCAGCCGTCCGTGCCGATGCGGCCGGTCGCCGCGTCAAAGACGAGGTTCTGCGCCGCTGCCTGCGCCGCCGTCACAGGGTGGGTGTCCCACGGGCGGTCGCGCAGCCAGGTCTGAATGTCCGCCCGCGTGCGCTCTCGCTTTTGCGTCAGATAGTCCTGCATCTGCTGCAGGCCGCACTGCTGCGAAAAAAAGACCGCCAGATCCTCGGCCTCCAACGGAATGGAAAAGCCCTTCGGCAGCTCCAGCCCGAGCTGCATGGTCAGGATGCGGCGGATATCGGCGCACGCATCGTCATAACGCGAGAGCACCTTCTGGTCGCAGACGAAGGGCACATCCAGCCGCGAGGCCTCGATGCCGCCGGCCGTCAAAAGCCCTGCAAAGCCATGGGCGCGGTCCAGGATCTTTTTCACGTCGCGAAACTGCGTGCTCTGGTAAAGAAGCATCTCCATCACGAGGCCCTCCGTCAAATTGTTATAAAACTATCATACAGGCGCAAGGGCCTTTCTTCTGTAACCTTTGCTGCACAGAAAGCGGTTTCCTTGTCTCTTTTCCGGCGCTTTGGGCAATTTTTGTACACGGTGTACATAGTTTATTCACTGGACAGTTCTTTCCTGTTGTGGTAAACTCAAGTTACGTTACACGAGTCCAAAAAGTACACACATTTTACGAAGATAAAGGAAGCGTTCCCATGAATGAAGTGAAAAGCCCCAAAAAGCCGATGATGTATTATTACGCCATCGTCATTCTCGTGATTCTGGCGCTCAACTTTCTGGCAGTGCCCTGGCTGAGCCAGCGGCAGGTCAAGGAGGTCGACTACGGCACGTTCATGACCATGACGGAAAATCAGGAGATCGGCCGTGTGGAGGTGCAGGACAACCAGATCCTCTTCACGAACAAAGACGACACGCAGGTCTATAAGACCGGCCTGATGGACGATCCTGACCTCATCTACCGCCTGAAGGACTCCGGCGCGGAGTTCTCGAGCGAGATCGTCGAGCAGATGTCACCGTTTCTGTCGTTTCTGCTGACGTGGCTGCTGCCGATCGTGGGTTTTGTCGCCCTCGGCCAGTTCATGCTCAAGCGTATGACGAACAAGGCCGGCGGGCCGAACTCCATGATGTTCGGGCTCGGCGGCTCGAGCGCGAAGGTCTACGTCAAGTCTGCCGAGGGCATCAAGTTCTCCGACGTCGCCGGCGAGGACGAGGCCAAGGAAAACCTGACCGAGATCGTCAACTACCTGCACGACCCGGCAAAGTATCAGGACATCGGCGCATCCATGCCCAAGGGCATCCTGCTCGTCGGCCCTCCGGGAACCGGCAAGACGATGCTGGCCAAGGCCGTCGCCGGTGAGGCGAACGTGCCGTTTTTCTCCATGTCCGGTTCGGAGTTCGTGGAGATGTTCGTTGGCATGGGCGCGAGCAAGGTGCGCGACCTGTTCCGCCAGGCCAAGGAGAAAGCGCCGTGCATCGTGTTCATCGACGAGATCGACGCCATCGGCAAAAAGCGCGACGGGCAGGTCGGCGGCAACGACGAGCGCGAGCAGACGCTCAACCAGCTGCTGACCGAGATGGACGGCTTCGAGGGCAACAACGGCGTCATCATCCTCGCCGCCACGAACCGGCCCGAGTCGCTCGACCCGGCGCTCACACGCCCCGGCCGCTTTGACCGGCGCGTGCCCGTGGAGCTGCCCGATCTCAAGGGCCGCGAGGAGATCCTCAAGGTGCACGCCCGCAAGATCAAGGTCGCCGAGGACGTGGACTACAATAAGATCGCGCGCATGGCCTCCGGCGCCTCGGGCGCAGAGCTTGCGAACATCGTCAACGAGGCTGCGCTGCGCGCCGTGCGCGACGGCCGCCGCTTTGCCACGCAGTCTGACCTCGAGGAGAGCATCGAGGTCGTTATCGCGGGCTATCAGAAGAAAAACGCCATCCTCACCGATAAAGAGAAGTGGACGGTCGCCTATCACGAGATCGGCCACGCGCTCGTCGCCGCGCTGCAGACACACTCCGCCCCCGTGCAGAAGATCACCATCATCCCCCGCACGTCCGGCGCACTGGGCTACACCATGCAGGTCGAAGAGGGCAACCACTACCTCATGACCAAAGAGGAGCTGGAAAACAAGATCGCCACGCTCACCGGCGGCCGCGCAGCCGAAGAGGTGCGCTTCGGCGTCATCTCCACCGGCGCGTCCAATGACATCGAGCAGGCGACGAAGCTCGCCCGCGGCATGATCACGCGCTACGGCATGAGCGAGGAGTTCGACATGGTCGCACTCGAGACGGTCACGAACCAGTACCTCGGCGGCGATGCCTCCCTCGCCTGCTCGGCCGAAACGCAGACGCAGATCGACCATCAGGTCGTCGCGCTCGTGAAAAAGGAGCACGCCAAGGCCGTCGGCATCCTCACGGAAAACCGCGCCAAGCTCGACGAGCTGGCCAAGTACCTTTATGAAAAGGAGACCATCACCGGCGAGGAGTTCATGGCCATTCTTGACCGCGCCTGACGGACTGCGATGCGGTCGTGCAGCGATCCCCGAATCCCCCCCATGAAAGGAGGGCCACCGCAACCGTATGAATGAAAAACTGAAAGAAAAAGTCAAGGAATCTCTCTCGAGCGTGCTGCCCATCACCCTGATCGTGCTGGTGCTGAGCGTCACGCTCGTCCCGATGGAGATCGGCACACTGGCGCTGTTTCTGACCGGCGCCGTGCTGCTGATCGTCGGCATGGGGTTTTTCCAGCTCGGTGCCGAGATGTCCATGACCCCGCTCGGCGAGGGCGTCGGCAAGACGCTGGCCAAGCGTGAAAAGGTGCTGCTGATCGTGCTCGTGGCGTTCGCGCTCGGGACGATCATCACCATCGCGGAGCCGGACCTGCAGGTACTGGCAAACCAGGTCGCGTCGATCCCGAACAGCGTGCTGATCTGGACGGTCGCCGTCGGCGTGGGCGTCTTTCTGGCGCTGGCCGTGCTGCGTATTTTGTTCCGCACCTCGCTGGCAAAGTGCCTGCTGGGCGCGTATGCGCTGCTGTTTGTGCTGACGCTGTTTTCCCCGAAGGAGTTTCTCGCCGTCGCGTTCGACGCCGGCGGCGTCACGACCGGACCCATCACCGTGCCGTTTATCATGGCGCTGGGCGTCGGCGTGTCAGCCATCCGCAGCACGCAGGGGCACGATGACGACAGCTTCGGTCTCGTCGCGCTGTGCAGCGTCGGGCCGATTCTGATGGTGCTGCTGCTCGGCATCTTCTACCACCCGACGGACGCGGCCTACTCCGCCGTAGAGATCGCGCCGGTCATCACGACGCGCGATGTGGCG
>OKSB01000317.1_pt1 | contig 54288 bp, 37 predicted proteins | sample 1601171 | NCBI WGS metagenome assembly OKSB01 (sample SAMEA3541496, study PRJEB24748) | human gut metagenome | biome: human gut; feature: human-associated habitat; material: faeces | place: China | collected 2012 | reverse complement strand
GGGAAAGAAAGTCCGTCTTGGCCCGGTCGGCCGCTCTGGCGGCGCGGCAGGCGTCTTCCAGGGCTTTCTGCTGGAGCTCCTGGCGGGCCTTGATTTCCGTAATGTCAATGCCCACACTGTAAAAAGAGGGGATGCCGTCCGGGCTGGAGGCCGCGTCTCCATAGCTCAAGGTCGTGGTCAGGGTGCGCACTCCGCCCTCGCGCGTCACGATGCGCATTTCCGTAATCTCGGTTCCGCCGCTTTCCTGCAGCCTGCCCATCAACGCCGTGATCTTAGTCAGATCGTCCGGATGCACATACAGGCATTTGTTGTGCAGCTCCTGCGCGAATTCTTCAGCCGTATAGCCGATCATTTCCAGAAAATGGGCCCCATGCCAGAGAACTGTCCGCCCGTCCCTGGCATCCACCCTGACAATACCGCCGGGCAGGCTTTGCAGAATCGAATCCCGCTGGCGCTCATGGCCGGCAATGGCCCGCCGGTAGCCGGAGATGTCCGTGGCGAACTCGATGCGGGCGTTCCGGCCGTTCCAGCGGACCTTCCTGTCTTTCAACAGCAAGGTCCGCTGGAGGCGAGGATTGTAAAATTCCCACTCATAAAAGCCGGATTCGTTCAGGCGCGTGCCGGTGCAAAAGGGGCAGGGCGCATCCCGGCCTTGCAGCACCTCGTAGCAGCGCGGACGACGGGACAGCGCGGCCTCGTCCACACGAAAGAGCTCACGGCCGGTCTTATTCACATAGAGCAGCTCATGGCTGTCCATGTCGCTGACATAGACTATGCCGTCATACTCTTCCAGCATCCAGCTCAGATCCATCCCATACCCCGTTGCTCCACTACCATACACCACGCAACACTTTGTTTTATGTGGCAAGATCGCCTCGCCGCCGCGCCGGGCTCGCGCCCGGCGGCGATACTGCCGTGCAGTCTTAAGCATTACACGGCGGCAGACAGGGCCGCAACCCCGGCCTTACTTTTTCTCGAAGGACAGCGGCTCTTCAGCCAGAGTAGCCACCATCACGGCCTTGATGGTGTGCATCCGGTTTTCCGCTTCTTCAAAGGCCATATTGCGGCCGGATTCAAAAACGGCGTCGTCCACTTCCATGCATTCGATGCCGAAGCGCCGGTAGATGTCCTCGCCCACTGTGGTGTCCCGATTGTGGAAAGCGGGCAGGCAGTGCAGAAACTTGCAATCCGGATTGCCCGTCTTGTCCATGACGGCCATATCCACGCGGTAGGGGGCAAGCAGTTTGATGCGGTCTTTCCAGACCTCGTCGGGCTCACCCATGGAGACCCAGACGTCGGTATAGAGAAAATCGCAGTCCTTGACGCCCTCTTCCACGCTTTCGGTACGCGTGATTTCAGCCCCGGTGCTCCGGGCGATATGCCGCGCCATTTCAAAAACCTCGTCCGAGGTCCAGAGCTCCCTGGGGGCCACGGAACGGAAATCCACGCCCAGCATGGCCGAGCCGATCATCAGGGAATTGCCCATATTGTAACGGGCGTCGCCCAGATACGCCAGGCTCTGCCGGTTCAAGGGCTTGGAGCAGCATTCGCGCATGGTCAGCATGTCGGCCAGCAACTGGGTGGGATGCCATTCATTGGTCAGGCCGTTCCAGACCGGCACGGAGGCATATTCGGCCAGAGCCTCCACGCGGCTCTGTTCATAGCCCCGGTATTCGATGCCGTCAAAAAAACGTGACAGCACGCGGGCCGTGTCGGCCAGAGATTCCTTTTTGCCCATCTGCGAGCCGGACGGCCCCAGATAGGTGACGTGCGCGCCCTGATCATGGGCGGCCACCTCAAAGGAGCAGCGGGTACGCGTGGAATCCTTTTCAAAAAGGATCACGATGTTTTTGTCCCGCATGAATTTGGGCTCGCGGCGGGCCTTTTTGGCCGCTTTGAGTTCAGCCGCCAGATCCAGAAGATAGGTCAGATCTTCCGGGGTGAAGTCGATTTCCTTCAGAAAATCCCTCTGCTCCAGTCTGTTCATGCTCTGCTCCGGCCCATACGGGCATGGGAATTAGGGTGAAAAACGAAAGCGGGGGCAGAGCCCCCGGCGGCATGCGAACAAAGCGTCCCCGGCGCGCCGGGCGCCCATGCCCGTCAAAGCGTGCGGATCATGCCGATTTCGTCACATCGGTAAAATTTCGGGCACTTGCTGCACTCCACCCAGACCACAGGGGGCAGGCTTTCCCGTTGAAATTCCTGGAAGCCGCAATTGCTGAAGAAAGATTCGGCCAGGGTGAACACAAAGACCCTGGGAATGCCCAGACGGCGGCAGCGCTCCACCAGCGCGTCCACCAGCCGCCTGCCCAGGCCCTGGTTCTGGCAGGCCTGATGCACGGCAATGGAGCGGATTTCCGCCAGATCCTCCCAGAGCACGTGCAGGGAACCGCAGGCCACCACGGTTTCCCGTCCGTCGTCCGACGCCGGGGCCGTTGCCACCATATAGTCCTGGATATGCTGGTACAGATATTGCGGCCCCCGCGCCAACATGACGTTGGAGGAGGCATACTGGTTGATCAGGGCCGACATGCCGTGCACGTCTCCCACCCGGGCGGAACGGATTTCCAGCGCGGACGCGTCGCTGATGCGCACGTCGGGGACAATGACGGTATCCCCGGCGTCAAAGCGTGGAATGGCTATAGGCATTACTGTTGTTACCTGTCGCTGTTTGCGGCCCGCCGCACGGCACGGCCGTGGCGGCGCGGCCCGTGTTGTTCGCCGCGTACTTAGGCACAGCCCTCATTAGAGCGCCTGTTGTAAAGCCGCCTTTTTCCGTACAGCGGCGTTGCAAAAAAGAAATTGACCTCGCGGTATGTTCAACAGCTTCGTCCAATTTCTCCTTTGCGCCTTGCTGTCCGAAAAAATTCAGCTTTTCGCGGACGGCGTTTTAATAAGGGCTGAGCCTAGTTCTGAGCCAAGGGCATGGCCCGGTCGCCCAGGCTGTCCAGCAGGGCTTCGAAGTCCGCTTCGGGCATGGGCCGGGCAAAGACATAGCCCTGCACCAGGTTGCAGCCCTTGGCCCGCAAAAATTCCACCTGTTCGGCGCTCTCCACCCCTTCGGCCACGGTACGGATGCTCAGTTGCTGCGCCATGGCAATGACATTGGAAACCACGATGCGCTCGCGCTTGAGATCCTGGCTTTTGCGCAAAAACAGCAGATCCAGCTTGAGCACGTCAATGGGCAGCTCCTTGAGCACATTGAGCGAGGAAAAACCCGCGCCGAAATCATCCAGAGAGCAGCGGAAGCCGCATTTCTGCAATTCCAGCACCAGCTCCCGGAAGCGTTCGTCAAACAGGGCCAACGATTCCGTGCACTCCAGCTCCAGCAGGCCGTCGGGAATAGCGTAGCGCTCTTTGATGTTACTGTAATACTGGAGGAAATCGTCCTGCATGATGCTCAGGCGCGAAACATTCACCGCGATGTTCAGCGGCTCCTTGCCGCTTCTGATGCGCTGTTGCAGCCAGGCGCAGGCCTGGGAGAACATATAGCGGTCAAGCTGGACGATGAAGCCGTTGCGCTCGAAGAGCGGAATGAAGTCGCACGGCGGCACCAGACGGTCGCCGTCAAGCCAGCGCGCCAGCACTTCCGCGCCGTGGACGCAATTGCCGTTCTGGATGTCCACCTTGGGTTGGAAATAGAGCTTGAACTGGCTCCCGCGCAGGGCGTTCTCCATCCGGCTCTCGATATCCAGCTGGCGCAGGGCCAGGCCGCGCATGTCCTCGGAGTAGAAAACGCACGTGTCGGAACGTCCTTCCTTGGCCACGCGCAGGGCGATATTGGCGCGGTTGAGCATGTCCATGAAAGAGAGCTCTCCGCTCCCGGCCGTATCCGTGCCGTAGACGCCCACATGCAACACCAGGGGGAAGGCGCGCGAAAGCCGGGCCGCATCGTTTTCAATCCGTTTGCAGAGGCGCTGGAACTCCCGGGAGAACTCCTCCCGGTCGCGCATGGGCCGGATGCCCGCGAACTTGTCCGCCGAGACCCGGCAGCAGAGGGACAAGGGGCCGTCGCAGGCCGCCAGCAACCCGGCGATGCGCACCAGTTCCCTGTCGCCCATCTCATAGCCGAACATTTCGTTGTAAAACTTGAAATTCTTGATGTCCGCGTACCAGATGGCGAAAATCTGATCCGGATTGTGCCGCACCAGGGAGGAAGCGTCCATTTTGAGCCGGTTGGCGTTGCGCGCCCCGGTCAGGGGGTCCACAAAGGCCAGGCGCTCAAGTTCGCCGCGATACCTGTTGCTGATGACGCGGACGCGCCAGAGCAGAAAGAAGGAAAGCAGCAGGGCCAGGCCGATGATCACGCAGATGCTGAACAGCAGCGCGTTGGGAGCCAGCGTCAGGGCCGCCGCGGGCACGGTGCAGAACAAAAACCAGTTGTTGACGTCCAGAGGTTCGTACGCGGCGAAATACTTCTTGCCGTCCGCAATGTAGAAAAAAACGCCGCGCCGGTGGTCCCGCAGATTTTCCAGCACCTGTTCCCGCTTGGTGTCTTCCAGGGAGCCGAGGCGGAAAATATCCCCCTCCTGGCCGCCGATCACGGCCCCGCCGGAAGAGGCCCGCAGGACATACGCGCCGCTCCCGTCAATGAGCGACGACACGCCCTGATTGTCGAACAGGGAAATGCCGAGAATATTCAGAAAAATATCCGCCGCATTGACGGCCACAAGCACGCCGCTGACCCCGTTTTCAGCATATACGGGCACCGCGCAGTAGACCACCGCGCCGGGGCCGAGGGAATTCCGGCGCACTCCGGAAAGCGCGGGCTCGCCCGCGAGGGCCTTCTGGAAAAAAGGCTCGTCGGCCAGATTCACATTCCGGTGCAGGTCCCCGCTGATGTCCACGAGGTCCACACTGCCGTCGGGCTTGGCCAGGCCCATGCGCAAAAAGGCGTTATTGTCATTGACTTCCTTCAGGACGGGAAGAATTTCTTTCTCCGGCACATGGCCGAGACTGACGGCCACGCCTCGCAGAGTCTGGAAATCCAACGCGATCTGGCGCTGAAACAGCGTACGCAGCTGACTGACGGTGTCATACAAATAAAGCGCGTTTTCCCGCTCGTTCTGCAAACTTACCTGACGCAGCAAAATCAGACCGCAGACGAGGAAAATTCCGCCGATCAGAAAACCCATCGCGTAGGTGCGTTTGATTTGTTCGGAACTGCTGAGCACTGCTTCTCACCCGAAAAATACGTTTCTAAACAATTAGCGTAGCTTTTTTCCATGAACATCTCAAGTCCGCAGGGTCGCATTTTCCAAAGGCGGCCAAAATGCCGTTGCCGCCCGTATGCTTTACGGCTATGCTGCGTGCAGCAGTCGCGGTAAGGAGGAACGGCATGCGCGCCCTGCATCTCTTTTTTTTCACCTTGGCCTGCGCCTTTTTTTTCAGTTCTCCGGCAGCCGAAGCCGTTGAGGACGGCGACGCCCGGCTGCTCAAAATAGTAGCCCTGTCCAGGCACGGCGTACGTTCGCCCACCCAGGACATGAAAACCCTGTCCGTCTGGAGCGCCCGTCTCTGGCCGCACTGGCCGGTGGAGCGCGGGCACCTGACGCCGCGCGGGGCGCGGCTGGTCACCGCTATGTGGGCGGATCTGCGCGGTGTGCTGCTCAATCACGGCCTGCTGCCGGATGCGCTTTGCCCTCCACCGGGCGCGGTTTTCGTGCGCGCCGACACGGACCAGCGCACCAGGGCCACGGCACGGGCGCTGCTTGACGGCCTGGGTCCGGACTGCGCGCAGGGCTATGCCGTGGCCGACGCCGGGCCCGATCCCCTTTTCCATCCGGTCAAGGCCGGCCTGTTCGCCTTTGATCCCGCGGCCACGGCCACGGACGTTCTGAATACGACTGACGGCGGCCTGGAGCAGCTGCAGGAGGATTTCGCCGGTCCGCTGGCCCTCATCGACCAGCTGAGCGCGCCGCCTTCGCCCGAGCTGTGCAGCCGTTTCGGCCTGTCGCCGCAATGCCGTCTTTCCGATCTCCCCAATGCTGTGAGCGTCTCGCCGGAAGGCCGTAGTGTGGCCCTTGTCGGGGGCCTGGGCATTGCCTCCAGCCTGGCGGAGATCTTTCTGCTGGAGTACGGGCAATGGCCCGGCAGCGACGCCGGTTGGGGCCAGGTGGACGGCAAGACCTTGAGCCAGGTGCTGCCCGTGCACAGCCGCGTTTTCGACGTGGTCAACCGCACGCCCCTGGTGGCCTGGGCGCGCGGCTCGTCCCTGCTCACGGAAATGACCGCCGCCCTGACGGGCGCGCATTATGACCAGCGCCTCAACGCGGCCTCCCTGGTGGTGTTCGTGGGGCACGACACCAATATTGCCAATCTGGGCGGCCTGCTGGGCGTCAACTGGCAGGCCGAAAGCTATCCCCCCAATGACATTCCCCCGGCGGGCGTCTTGTTTCTGGAACTCTGGGGCCGGGGGGACAAGCGGGAAGTGCGGGTGCGGTTTTACGCCCAGCCGCTGGAGGCGTTGCACGCGCCTTTTGACGGAGAATACTCGCCCCTTGCCGCCGTTCCGGCGTTGCGGAAGGACGCGGTCAGTCCTGCCCGGTCTCCGGACGCTCGGAGCGCCGCTCAGAACGAACCGGAAGCGTCGGCCGATCCGCGCCGACATGCGCCGGTGGCCGCACGGGTCAGCGCGCCGCCCGTGGTGGGCGAAGCCCGCTTTGAACTCAGCGACTTCACGCGCTTGGTACGCGACAAAACCGCAGGCGCGCCGCTGGCCCCGCAGCAGGTTCCCCGGCTGCATCTGGTCAGGGACGCTACGGAATGATTCCACTGAAAGGACGCCGTTTGCGCCGTCCTTTCGGACACGAAGCGACTGTAGTCTGAATCGGGCCTGCTTTTTCCCGGACTGGACAAGTGCTTGTTTTTGCCATAGGGTACTTTGCACATCACAGTGTTGTCCGCGCTGTTTTTATCCAGACAAATGTGAAAAAAATCACAGTAAAACAAAAATTCCGGTTGTTACAGGCAGATAGTTCCAGATTGTGCATTCAATGAATGTCAACGCCAACAAAGTAATGCCCCGGGGCACGTCGGCCGGACACTGCAACGCAGGATCGAAACAAAATCCGGTCAGAGCCCGAAACGCGTTTCTGAATACGCCGGAAGGACACAGTGCGCCACCTGTCCGCGCGCTGGACACGGTTTGATGCTGTTCCGTGATTTTCTTTGGATCCATACAGCGTTATAGAATTTTTATTGCGCCTCTATAAGTATTGCTACAGTATTTGGATGGGGATTTTGAACATCCGGTGCATGCCACCCATAAACCAGGAGCTTGAAATGACCACAGTTTTCGGAGAATTGGATCACGTTCTGCTGATGGCCCCCGGCCCCAGCCCGGTCGCCCCCAATGTGCTCAAGGCCATGAGCATCCCCACGCTGGGTCATCTTGATCCCGACTGCATCAAAGTCATGGACGCCATGCAGGATCAGCTGCGCGCCGTGTGCAAAACCAAGAATGCCGTGACCTTCCCCATTTCCGGCACCGGTTCCGCCGGCATGGAAGCCACCTTCGTCAACCTGGTGGAACGCGGCGACGACGTGCTGATCGTCAACAACGGCGTGTTCTGCTCGCGCATGGTGGAAGTGGCCACGCGCCTGGGCGCGCAGGTGGACGTGGTGGAGTGCCCCTGGGGCCAGCCTATTGACCCGGCCGCCGTCAAGGCCCGGCTGGACAAGAAGCATTACAAGATTCTGGCCGCCGTGCATGCCGAGACCTCCACCGGCATCAACAACCCCATCGCCGCCATCGGCGAACTGGTCAAGAACAGCGACACCCTCTATCTGGTGGACAGCGTGGCCGGTCTGGGCGGCGTGGACATGCGCGTGGACGAATGGGGCATCGACGCCTTCTACAGCGGCTCGCAGAAATGCCTCTCCGTGCCTCCCGGACTGGCTCCCGCCTCCTTCTCCGACGCGGCCATGGAAACCATTGCCAAACGCAAGACCAAGGTGCCCAACTGGTACATGGACGTTTCCCTGATCCGCAAGTACTGGGAAGGTTCGCCCCGCGTCTACCACCACACCGCGCCCATCAACATGTACTATGCCATGCATCAGGCCCTGGACAATCTGCTGACCGAAGGCCTGGACGCCTCCTTCGCGCGCCATGTGGCCATGCATCAGCGCCTGACCGACGGCTTGGCCAAGCTCGGCTTCACGCCCTACGTCAAGGAAGGCGGGGCCCCGCAGATCAACCTCTTCCTGCCGCCCGCCGGTGTGGACGCCAATACCCTGCGCGCCTGCCTGCGCAAGGAGCACAAGATCGAAGTGGCCGGCGGCCTCGGCGATCTGGCCGGCAAGGTCATCCGCGTGGGCGTCATGGGTGAGGGGGCGCGCGAGGAACCCATCGACCGCCTGATCAACGCCATCAAGGCCTGCATCAACAAGTAACACATCCGTTTTTCGGCTGTACATAAAACGGCGGCGGCATCATGACGATGCCGCCGCCTTCCTTTTTCTCTGTTGAGGGCTTTCTTGGCTCAGGCCAGCAGATGCGGCCCGGCCTCCCGAACCGAGGCGCAGCCCGTGAGCAGCATGCTTTCCTCAAGCTGGCGCTGCATCCGGGTCAGCAACATCCGGACTCCCTCCTCCTCGCCGCCCATGGCCGCGATGATTGCAGGGCGTCCGATCAGCACGGCCGCCGCACCCAGGGCCAGCATCTTGAGCACATCCGCTCCGGCGCGCACGCCGCCGTCAACAAGCACTGTCATCCGGCGCACGCTTTGGGCGATGGCGGGCAACACGGCGGCCGTGCCCGGCACGGCCTCAAAAGCGCGGCCGCCGTGATTGGAAACCACGATGGCGTCGCAGCCGCATTCCTCGGCGGCCAGGGCGTCTTCAACGCTGAGCACGCCCTTGAGCAGAAATTTCAAGCCCAGGGCATGGGCCTTTTCCACAATGGCGCTCAGTTCCGCGCGGCTTTTGGGCGATACCGGGCGCTTGCTCTTGGCCAGGGCGGTGATGGCGGCGGTGTCGATGTCCATGCCTACCACGCGGCAACCGGCCTGGGCCGCACGCTCCAGGCGCTCGAAAAAGGCCTCTCCGGCCCAGGGTTTGATAACAGGGATACCCCAGCCTTCGGCAGCCTGAACGGCATTCAGCCCGCTGCCGAACACTTCGGACGTGCCGTCGCCGGTACAGGAAATGGTCCCGGCGGAACGGGCTCCTTCCGTGACCACCTGGGCAAAGCGCTCCTCGGGCAGCCCATTGCCCATATTGAAGGTCGTGCCCGCCAGCGGAGCAATCAGCACCGGCATGCTCAAGGAGAGCCCCAATACCTCGCAGGCGGTTTCCGGAGCGCGCACCTCATGAATCAGCCGCATTTTCAGACAGATTTTTTCCAGGGCGCTTACATTGGCGCGGAACGAAGCGCCGGTGCGGATGCCGCCCATGCCCGGCAGTTCACCGGCACAGGCCTTGCCGTCGCATTGGGGACAGACGCGGCAGGCCCCGTTCATGCGTTCTCGCGCCTGTCGGCGCAGTGTTTTCATATCCATGCGGACTTTCCTCCAGGGTTGCGGTGCGAATGAAGCGGTCCGGGCCCGGGGGACTGACTCCGGCCGCTGCCGTGATCCGGCATGCCCGCTTGCGCGCGGCATGGGATTTTCTTTGCCATTCAGGCAGGTTGCTTGAAGGCGCTCCTGTTGTCAACGCCGCCGGAACGGTTTCACGGAGAAGAAAAAGCCCACGACCACAGATCGCAGTTCACTGCCGCATCGTTCGGAACGCCGGGGCTTGCTGGAAAATCCGCCCGATCAGCCGCCGCAAACTCTGCAGGGCCGGTATCCGGCAGCCCGCGCGGCCTGGGCTGTCGCAAACACCGCCGTGCACCGTTTACAGAAGTAGTAACGGCAGGAACTGTTATGGTAAATCCGGCTCTGTACATTGCCGTGATACGGCCCGGCGGCAACGGCAGCCACGGCAAGGCCGGGCAACAGCACGCACATGACCGCCCATACGCAGACCAAGCGGCGTAGACTCTGCATAATTTTCCCCACAAACATAATATTGTAATCCGCATAATAAAATATTTACTAATGTATAACAACTATTTCAATGGTCGGCAATAATAAAAGCGGAGTGCGCCATATCATGATACACTCCGTTGAAGAGTTTTAAGGGGTCAGCCAAGATGAGAATGAAGAGGAAGGCCGATCCGGCTTGGCGGATCTTTGACTTTTCCTTGACTGACGCGGACCTACCGCTGCTCCGAGGCCCCGGAAGCGCCGTCACAAAGGTTTGAGAACGGAAGGCCATTTTCAGGCCGTTTTGTCACGCAACTTGAGAACGAAAGAGGCCCCGGAAAGCGCCTAAAAGCCGTATGTGGAACCACGGCCCACGCGGCCATGCTGACGCCGGAAGCGTATCGACGTGAACTGCCGGATTATGCGAAACTCGGCGCGCAAAGGCTTCTTGAGGCCGAATAATCAATGTGCAATGAACGTGCCAATGCGTCAAAAACGCTTCGGCACGTTCTCAAGTTGCGTGACGAAAATTCTCATTTTGCGTGACGGCTCACAGCGGGCACCAGATGGGCACCAAAAGAAAAAGCAGGATACATCCGAAATAGATGTAACCTGCTGTGATAACTTGGCGCGCCCAGGAGGAATCGAACCCCCGACCAAGAGCTTAGAAGGCTCCTGCTCTATCCATCTGAGCTATGAGCGCAGGACAAAACAACGGCCAGGCCGTTGTTTTCGGGCCCACTATAGGGGCGGCGGTCCGCCGCGTCAAGACGCGGGCGCGGCTTGTTCCACGCGCCGATTGTCTGTACAGTCCCGGCACGTTAGGCCATAAAACAGCGCTTGACGGCAAGGAGGGCGGCGTGGAGCAGGATCAGAAGCGGGAGTCCGGCCGAAAACTGCAACGCGGGCTGAAAAACCGGCATATCCAGATGATCGCGCTGGGCGGGGCCATCGGCACCGGCCTGTTCTACGGTTCCGCCGCCTCCATCTCCCTGGCCGGGCCGTCCGTGCTGCTGGCCTATCTGCTGGGCGGAGCCGTGATCTGGCTGATCATGCGCATGATGGGCGAAATGGCCGTGGCCGAACCCGTGAGCGGCGCATTCAGCCACTTCGCCTACACGTATTGGGGCGAATTCCCCGGCTTCCTCTCCGGCTGGAATTACTGGTTTCTCTATGTGGCCGTGAGCATGACCGAGCTCTCGGTAGTGGGCATCTACGTCAACTACTGGCTGCCGGATTTCCCGCAGTGGCTCGCGGCCTTTCTGGTGCTGGCCGGGGTTACCGCCGTCAACCTGATTCAGGTAAAACTCTATGGCGAGCTGGAATTCTGGTTCGCCCTGATCAAGGTGGCGGCGGTTCTCGGCATGATCGGCCTGGGCGTGGCGCTGATCGTGCTGAACGCGGACCGGGGCCCCGGTGGAGCGGACGCGCCGGGCTTTGCCAATCTCTGGCGGCACGGCGGTTTTTTCCCGCACGGCATATGGGGCATGCTGCTCTCCCTGGTGCTGGTCATGTTTTCCTTCGGCGGCACGGAACTCATCGCGGTCACCGCCGGGGAGGCCGACAATCCGAAGAAAAGTCTGCCCAAAGCCATTCGTCTGGTGCTGCGCCGCATTCTGCTGTTCTACATCGGCGCGCTGGCGGTCATGATGATCATCTATCCCTGGAACAAGGTGGGCATGGACGGCAGTCCCTTTGTGCTGATCTTTTCCGGCCTGGGCATTCCGGCGGCGGCCGGAATTCTCAACCTTGTGGTGCTGTCCGCCGCCGTGTCAGTGTACAACAGCGGCGCTTACAGCAATGCGCGCATGCTCTACAGTCTGGCCCTGCAGGGCAACGCCCCGGTCTTTTTCGCCAAACTCAACCGCCACGGCGCGCCCTACCGGGGCACGCTGTTTTCCTCGCTCTGCACGGCAATCATTGTGCTGCTCAACTGGCTTTTCCCCGGCAAGGTCTTTCTCTATGTGGTCTCCATCGCCACTGCCGCCGCCCTGCTGACCTGGGGCATGATCGCCCTCACCCACCTCCGCTTCCGCCGCATCCGCGACGCGCGCGCCTCCAGCGGCGACGGCGGGTTCCGCGCGCCGGGCTGCCCCTGGCTGAATTATGCCTGTCTGGCCTTCCTGGCGCTGGTGCTGGCACTGATGACCCAACTGGACGACACCCGCCCGGCGGTCCTGCTGCTGCCCCTCTGGCTGGGTGTGTTGTATACGGGCTTCCGGCTGAAAAAAGCGCGCGAAAAGCGCCGGGATGCTGCGCGGGACGCCGAGGCCCGGCCCCGCTGACAGACGGGCCGCTTTCAGGTAATGTGACGGCCATGCGCACGTCATTTCAAAATGTCTGGGAAGTGCTGGCCCATCTTGACGGCCTGGGCCTCTTCCATATGGATCTGAGCCTGAACCGCATGCACCGCGCTCTAGGGGCCCTGGATCTGACCCGGCCCCCCTTCACGGTGGTCCAGATTCTGGGCACCAACGGCAAGGGTTCCACAGCGGCCTTTCTGGCCTCGCTCTGCATGGCCCACGGCTGCAAAACCGGTCTGTACACTTCGCCGCACTTTGTCTCGCCCGAGGAACGCATCCGCGTGGACGGACGTCCCTGGCCCGCCGAAAGCTGGACCGCGCACGCCAACGAGATCATGGCCGCGGCTCCGGACCTGACCTATTTTGAATTTCTCACGGTTCTGGCCTTGCTGCTCTTCCGGGAGGAAAAGGTGGACGTAGCCGTGCTGGAAGCGGGCCTGGGGGGACGGCACGACGCCACCACCGCCGTGCCCGCCGACCTGCTTTGCTACGCGCCCATCGCCCTGGATCACAGGGACGTGCTGGGGCCCACTCTCACGGCCATCGCAACGGACAAGGCCGCTGCCGTGCGTGGCCCGGCCCCGGTCTGCACAGCCCCGCAATTTCCCGAGGCGGCGCGTTGCCTTGAAGAAGTCGCACGCGCCCACAAGGCCATGCTGTTCCAGGCCGCACCCCTGCCCGCCGCTTCCGCGCCCGGCCTTGGGCTGGCCGGACCGCACCAGCTGGTCAACGCCGGGCTGGCCCTCGCGGCCTGGCGGCATCTGGCCCCGCTGCTGGGCAAAAATGCCGACAACACCGCGGCGCAGGCGCACGGTCTGGCCCATGCCTTTGTGCCGGGCCGCCTCCAATCCGTGCCCGGCACAAAGGACTCCCCGCCAATGCTGCTGGACGGCGCGCACAATCCCCACGGCATGAGCGCTCTGCTGCGGGCGCTGGATGCGGCGGACATCCGGCCCGCCGGGGCTGTTTTTTCCTGCCTGGGGGACAAGGACTGGCGCACCTCGGCCCTGATGCTCAAGCATTGGCTGGGAGCGGCCCCGCTGGTCATCCCGGCCCTGGATAATCCGCGCGCCGCCGACCCGCGCGAGGTGGCCAGGGCCTGCGATGGCCTGCCCCCGGCCACGGCCACGGTTTTTGAAGGCCCGCGCGCCCTGCCCGACGCACTGGCAGCCGCGCGCCGTCTTGAAGGCGCAGACCCTGAGCGGCCGGTGCTGCTGACCGGCTCTCTCTACCTGCTGGCCGAATTTTTCGCGCTCTTTCCCCATTTGCTGGCGGCCGTACCGCCAAAGGCCCTGCCATGAACGAGCTTTTTCGCGCCATCCCGGCCACGGATCTCTGTCTGGACGCCCTGATTGTTGCCGATCAAAATCTGGAAGCGGCTCCGCGCGCTCTGCTGCGCGAACTGGTCACACAGTTCTGGGACGCCCGGCGGGAGGACATTCGCGCCGGACGCTGCCGCGCGGCCGCCCAACTGAACCTGGAGGCCCAACTGCCCGCCTTGCTGGCGTACGTCCGCACCGGGCTGCGGCCCCGGCTCAGGCCCGTGCTCAACGCCACAGGCGTGGTGGTGCATACCAATCTGGGGCGCTCCGTGCTGGCCGAGGAGGCGCGGCAGGCCGTGGCCCTGGCCGCCGACGGCTACTGCAATCTGGAGCTCAACCTGCGCACCGGCGGGCGCGGCAGCCGCTACGAACTGGTGGAGAATCTGATCTGCCGCCTGAGCGGGGCCGAGGCCGCGCTGGTGGTCAACAACAACGCCGCCGCCGTGCTGCTGATGCTGGACGGCTTCTGCAAGGGCGGCGAGGTGATCGTCTCGCGCGGCGAGCTGGTGGAGATCGGCGGCAGCTTCCGCATTCCGGAGGTCATGGAAAAAAGCGGCGCGCATCTGCGCGAGGTGGGGGCCACCAACCGCACCCATCTGCGCGACTATGCGGCGGCCATCAACGAAAACACCCGCGCCCTGCTGCGCGTGCATACGTCCAATTACCGCATCGTGGGCTTCCAGTCCTCCGTGCCCCTGCCGGAGCTGGCGGCTCTGGCGCGCGAACGCGGCCTGCCGCTGTTTGAGGATCTGGGCAGCGGCAGCTTCATGGATTTTTCGCCCTACGGCCTGCCCAACGAACCCACCGTGCCTTCGGTGCTGGCGGGCGGCGCGGACCTGGTGACTTTTTCCGGAGACAAGGTGCTGGGCGGCCCCCAGGCCGGAATCATCGCCGGGCGCAAAGAGCTGGTGGACAGGCTCAAGAGCAATCCCCTGACCCGTGCCCTGCGCTGCGACAAGCTCTGCCTGGCCGCCCTGGAAGCCACCCTGCGCCTCTATCTGGACCCGGACAAGGCCCGCGAGCGCATCCCCACCCTGCGCCGCATCTGCCTGCGGCCCGAAGAACTGGCCAGGCGCGCCCGCGCCCTGGCCGCCCGCCTGCGCAAAGCCTTGGGCGATGACTGCGCCGTAAGCGTGCGCCCGGATGTCTCGCGTGTGGGCGGCGGGGCCTTTCCCCAATACGACCTGCCCACCAGCCTGGTCGGCCTCAAACCCGCGCGGATCAGCGCCACGGCCCTGAAAAACGCCCTGCTGGCTACCGACCCGCCCCTGCTGGGCCGTTTGGAGGACGACCACTTCTGCCTGGACCCGCGCACCCTGGAAAACAAGGAATACCCTCTGCTGCTGCGCGCACTGCGCATGGCGCTGCAGGCGGCGGAAAGCAATCATAACCGACAAGGAATATAATCATGGAAAAAACACTTGCCTACAAACCGCAAAGCGCCTGGGAAACCTACGCCGATGCCAAACAGCGCAAAAGCATGGAAGCCCTGGCCGCCCGTTACATCGACTTTCTGACCCGCTGCAAGACCGAGCGCGAAACCGTGGATTATGCGCGCGAGCGCCTCAGCCAGGCCGGTTACAGCGAGGATTTCAGCAAGGAGCGCGTGCTGCGTCCCCTGCGCGGCAAGGCCCTGTTCGCGGCCCGGCGCGGCTCCGAACCGCTGGAAGAAGGCCTGGCGCTCATCGCGGCCCACGCGGACACCCCGCGTCTGGACTTCAAGCAGCGCCCGCTCATTGAACAGCCCGGCGTGGCCCAGGCCAAGACCCACTATTACGGCGGCATCCGCAAGTATCAGTGGCTGGCGCGGCCCCTGGCCCTGCATGGGGTGGTCATTCGCGAAAACGGCGAAAGCCTTGCGATGAGCATCGGAGAAAAGCCGGGTGAGCCGGTGTTCTGCATCGCGGACCTGCTGCCACATCTGGCCCAGAAACAGAGCAGCCAGACCATCAGCGAGGCCTTTGAGGCCGAAAAGCTGAACATCATCCTGGCCCACAGCCCCAAGACTGTGAAAAAGGGAAAGGACAAGGACGCGCCCAAGGAACCGGTCAAGGAACAGCTGCTGGAGATTCTGCACAAAAAATACGGCATCAATGAAGAAGACCTGATCACCGCCGAACTCCAGGCCGTGCCCGCCGGACCGGCGCGCTTCGTGGGCTTTGACAAGGCCCTGGTGGGCGGTTACGGGCAGGATGACCGCATCTGCGTGTTCACGGCCCTGGAAGCCCTGCTGTCGGCCGAAAGCGGCGCGCGAAACATGGCCGTGATCTTCTGGGACAAAGAGGAAATCGGCTCGGACGGCGCCACGGGCGCGGCCTCGCGCTTTTTCCAGTACTGCGTGGAAGACCTGGCCCGGGCCTGGGCTCCGGGCACGCCCGTCTCGCACGTGCTGCTGCACAGCCGGGCCCTTTCCGCCGACGTGCAGGCCGCTCTGGACCCGGATTTTCAGGAAGTTCACGAAAAGCAGAACGCGGCCCAGCTGGGCTACGGCCCCTGCTTCTCCAAGTTCACGGGTTCGCGCGGCAAATACGGAGCCAGCGAGGCGGACGCCGAATTTTTCGGCGAACTGCGCGGCCTGTATAATGCCAAAGGCATTCCCTGGCAAACCGCCGAACTGGGCAAGGTGGATCTGGGCGGCGGCGGCACGGTGGCCCTCTTCCTGGCGGCTTACGGCATGCGGGTCATCGACCTGGGCCCGGCCGTGCTCTCCATGCACAGTCCCTTTGAACTGGCCAGTTGCGCGGATCTCTACGCCACGTTGGAAGCCTACAGGACCTTTCTGGAAGCCTGAGTCTTTTTCGGACCAGACGCTGAACCGGGCACCCGCCGCATGACGGGTGCCCGGTTTGTTTTTACGGCTCCCGGAAAACGATGCGCATTTCCCGGGTAAAAAATCTCTTTTTTCAGAACACCGCGAACCAAATGTGCCGGCACGTATTCTGCCGTGCGCATTCGCGTGGCCAACGGCCAGCCGTTGACAGTGTGCTGTAACCCGTGCACGTTGACAGCCGTTTTCTCCGGTTATAGTACTGACCGGTCAGTTCTGTTCAGATAAATATGAAAAAAGGGAGTCTTATGGACGACGCGCAAAATCAGCCGGAAGCACAAACGCAAGCGCGGCAGCAACGCCGTCTGCCGGATTTCGATACACTGCGGGCCGGCCGCCGGGCGCGCATTCTGCTCCTGCTCACGGGCTTTTTTCTGGCCGCGGGCGTGGCCTGGGGCATCTGGTGGGCCTTGGTGCTGCGCTACGAGGAAAACACGGACGACGCCTATGTTTCGGGCAATACAGTCACGGTCATGCCCCAGGTGGCGGGCCGGGTCACGGCGGTGCTGGCCGATGACACGGACCGGGTGGAAGCCGGACAGGCCCTGGTGCCCATTGATCCGGTGGACGCCCGCCTGGCTTATGAGCACGCCCTGGTCAGCCTGGCCTCGGCCGTGCGCGAAACCTGCAAGCTCGAAGCCGAATTGCGCCAGAGCGAAGCCAACATCGCCATGCGCAAGATCGACCTGCAGCGCCAACAGGGCAACCTGGAGCGACGCCAGCAACTGATCAAGGACAAGGCCGTGCGCAAGGAGGAATTCATCCACAGCATCGAAGACGTGGCCACGGCCCGTCACGCCCTGTCCGTGGCCGAAGCCCAGCGCAACGCCCTGACCGCCGTGCTGCTGGACACGCCGGTGGCCGAACAGCCCGCCGTCAGGGAAGCGGCCTCGGCCGTGCGCGAGCGCTGGCTGGATTTGCAGCGCGCTACCGTACGCAGCCCGGTGCGCGGCCAGGTGGCCCGACGCGCCGTGCAGGTGGGCGAGTACGTCACGCCCGGCAAGGCCCTGCTGGCCGTGGTGCCGCTGGACAGTCTCTGGGTGGATGCCAATTTCAAGGAAAGCCAGCTCAAGCGCATGCGCATCGGCCAGCCCGCCCTGATTACGGCCGACATGTACGGCGGTTCCGTGACCTATCACGGCACGGTCCAGGGTTTCGCGGCGGGCACGGGCAGCGTTTTTTCGCTGTTGCCGCCCCAGAACGCCACGGGCAACTGGATCAAGGTGGTCCAGCGCGTGCCGGTGCGCATCGTCCTCCAAGAAGATGAGCTGCGGGAGCACCCTTTGCTGGTGGGCCTTTCCGTCACTGTGGAGGTCGATACCAAGAATCAGGACGGCCCCATGCTGCTCACCGCTCCCCGGCCCGAACCCCCGGCCAGCCTGGCCGCCCAGACCCCGCCCGTGGATTTCGCGCCGGTGGATGAACGTATCAACGCGATCATCGCGGCCAATATCCAGGCCGCGTCCGCCTCTTCGCACCAGGCCGGACTATGAGCGAGATCGCGCTCACGCCGCTGCGCGGCGGCCCGCTGGTGACGGCCACCGTGGGCATTGCCGTGCTCACGGCCATGACCGTGCTGGATTCGACCATTGCCAACGTGGCTCTTTCGACCATCGCGGGCAATCTGGGCGTGGCCGTCTCCCAGGGCACTTGGGTGATCACCTTTTTCGGCGTGGCCAACGCCGTGGCCATCCCGCTCACCGGCTGGCTGGCCCGGCGGTTGGGCGAGGTGCGGCTTTACTTTGCCGCCAGCGCGCTGTTCGTGCTTTCTTCCTTCTTATGCGGCATTTCCAGCAGCCTCGGCATGCTGATTTTTTTCCGTCTGGTGCAGGGCGTCTCGGCCGGGCCCATTCTGCCGCTTTCCCAAAGCCTGTTGCTGGCCTGCTATCCCCCGGAAAAACGCGGTCTGGCCCTCTCGCTCTGGGCCATGGTGGTGGTGTTGGCTCCCATTCTGGGGCCCATCCTGGGCGGCTGGATCTGCGACAATTACCACTGGGGCTGGATTTTCTTCGTCAATGTGCCGGTGGGCGCCCTGGGCCTGCTGCTTCTGCGCGCGCCCCTGCACGGGCGGGAAACTCCCACCGGCAAAGCGCCCATCGACGTGGTCGGCCTGGTGCTGCTGGTCGTGGGCATCGGCTGCCTGCAGCTCATGCTTGACGAGGGCAAGGATAACGACTGGTTCGCCTCGGGCTATATCGTGACGCTGGGCGTCGCGGCCGTGGTGGGCATCGCCTTTTTCATCGCCTGGGAGCTCACGGAAAAACATCCGGTGGTCAACCTTTCCCTGTTCCGGCACCGCAATTTCACGGTGGGAACCATCTGCATCAGCCTGGGCTTTCTGCTCTACTTCGCCTCCGTGGTGCTGCTGCCTTTGATGCTCCAGGCGCGCCTGTCCTACACGGCCATGTGGGCCGGTTTTTCCCTGGCCCCGGTGGGCGTGTTTCCGCTGATCATCTCGCCCATTCTGGGCAAGCAGGCCCGCCGTCTGGACATGCGCCTGATGGCCTGCCTGAGTTTTCTGGTCTTTGCAGGCTGCTTTTTCTGGCGCGCCGGTTCCACGCCGGGCATGGATTTCTTTTCCGTGGCCCTGCCCCAGTTGATCCTGGGCATCGGCGTGGCCCTCTTTTTCATGCCGCTCACGACCATCATTCTTTCCGGCCTGCCCAACAGCGAGCTGGCCGCCGCCTCCAGCCTGTCCAACTGCGTACGGGTGCTGGCCGGTTCCATCGGCTCATCCCTGGTCACGACCATGTGGGAGCGGCGCGAAGCCCTGCACCATGCCCGGCTGACAGAGGGCATCAACGACTACAACCCGGTCTGGGACACGGCCCTGCGCGCCCTGGAGCAGTTCGGCATGACCGGCCCCCAAGCCAAGGCCTGGATCGCCAATGAAATCACCCGGCAGGGATTCATCCTGAGTTTTGATGAACTGTTCTGGCTGGGCGGCGTGCTTTTTGTGCTGCTTTCAGGCCTGGTCTGGCTAGCCCGAAGGGGATGAGACGGGGGCATCGGGAAAAAGAATATCCAGATGCGCGCTGAACAGGCCCAGCAAATCCTGGGGCACGGCGCTGGCAAAAAGATCGTCGCGGAGCACCCCGAAAAGCAAGGGCGCCATCAACAGCAGGGGAAAGCGGTCCAGGGCGGCGTGCACATTGGGCGCGCGGGCCGCGGGCAAAAATTCCTCGCGCAAGCGGGCTGTATTGGGAGCGAGAAAACTCTCGTAAAAACCGCCCATCAGCTCCGGATCATGCAGACCCTCGCTGAATGCCAGACGCACGCAACGCCGCAGGGACGAGTCGGGACCGCCCGTGATCAGGGGCGCGTACATCCGCAGCAGCTTATCGCGCGGGCTCAGGGAAGTATCCCGCAAGAGAGCCTGCTTGTGCTCGAAAAAAGGCCGGAAGCCCTCTTCAATGACCCCCTGAAAGAGGGCTTTTTTAGTGGGGAAGTAAAGGTAGAGGCTGCCCTTGGAAACCCGCGCCCGCCGGGCGATGTCTTCCATGCGGGCCGCGGCGAAGCCCTGGCGGCTGAACTCTTCCAGAGCCGCGTCCAAGATGGCGGTCCGCCGCGCGGCGCATTTTTCCCGGCGGCATTCGGACGGAGCGGGAACCGGAACCCGCGGGTCTTCGGGGTCGTTCATGTTCTTTTCCTTCCGGAACAGATTGCCTTTGAAAGGCTCCACTTTTTCAAAGGAACACGCCTTGTGCCATGCGCCGTGCCGCACGTGCTCTGAGAGCATGACAACATTGCCGCGCTCTTTCTCAGCGCTTGCCGAACAGGCCGCCCAGCAATCCCCGGACCACCGTGCGCCCGATCTCCCGGCCCACGGTGGTGCCGATGGTACGGGTCGTCTGTTTGGCTACTGAGCCCAGAATATCTCCCAAGCCGTCACCGCCGCCGCTTCTCCGGGCGCGCGTCTCTTCGCGCCGGACCGCGGCCTCCTGCCGCAGGCGTTCCTTTTCAGCCAGGGCTTCGGCCTTGCGCCGGGCCTCATCGTCCGCGGCCTCCTGTCGGCGGGCGGCGCGCGCGGTCAGGATTTCATAGGCCGACTCGCGGTCCACGGCCCGCTCGTACGCTCCCGCCACCAGCGAATTCCGCATGACCACGGCGCGCTCTTCGGGCGTGATGGGCCCCACCTGGCTCTGCGGCGGCACGATCAGCGCCCGCTCCACTATCCGGGGCGCGCCGTCGGCGTCCAGAAAAGACACCAGAGCCTCGCCCACGGCCAGCTGGCCGATGACATCCTCGATATTGAAAGCCGGATTGGGCCGGAAAGCCCGGGCCGCGGCGCGCACGGCCTTCTGTTCTCCGGGGGTGAAGGCCCGCAGGGCGTGCTGCACGCGATTGCCGAGCTGGCCCAGCACGCTGTCCGGCATGTCCGCCGGGTTCTGGCTCACAAAATAGACCCCCACCCCGCGCGAGCGAATCAAACGCGTCACCTGCTCGATCTTTTGCAGCAGCACGGGCGGCGCTCCGTCAAAGAGCAAATGGGCCTCGTCGAAAAAGAAGACCAGACGCGGCTTGTCAGTATCGCCCACTTCGGGCAGACGTTCAAACAGCTCGGACAACAGCCAGAGCAATACGCTGGAATAAAGACGCGGCGCGTTCATCAGCGCGTCGGCGGCCAGGATGTTGACCACGCCCCGGCCCTGACTATCAGTCTGGAGCAGATCCATGATGTCCAGGGCCGGTTCGCCGAAAAAGCGGTCCCCACCCTCTTCCTCCATACGCAGCAGGCCGCGCTGGATGGCTCCCACGCTGGCCGTGGAAATCTGCCCGTAGGCTGTCCTGTATTGATCGCGCGCATCGCCCACATGCTGCACCATGCTGCGCAGATCCTTCATGTCCAGAAGCAGCAGACCCGCGTCGTCGGCAATGCGGAAGACCAGATGGAGCACCCCGCTCTGCACCTCGTTGAGGTTGAGCAGGCGGGAGAGCAGCAAGGGCCCCATTTCGCTCACCGTGGCGCGCAGAGGGTGGCCGCTTTTGCCGAACACGTCCCAAAAGCAGACCGGGAACGCCTGATTGAGATAACCGCGCGCCGCAAGGCCCAGTCGGGCAATGCGCTCGGCCACTTTTCCCGTGGGCGCGCCTGCCTTGGCCAGACCCGAAAGATCGCCCTTGACGTCGGCCAGAAAGACCGGCACGCCCAGGGCGCTGAAGGTTTCGGCCAGGCTTTGCAGGGTCACGGTCTTGCCCGTGCCCGTGGCCCCGGTGATCAAGCCGTGGCGGTTGCCCATGGCGGGCAGGATGCAAATGTCCCTTTCCCCGGCGCGGGCCATGAGGGCCTGATGGTCATTGTCCAGCACGGCAGATCTCCTTTAGGGCCTGTTAACACTTGAAATGCTCGTTTACGGCGAGCAAAGCCCGTCTACTCGCATTTCACGGCAAGGATTTGCTGCACACGCGGTCAGCGGGCCAGCAGCACCCAGGCCAGGCCCTTGGCGTCCAGATGGCTGGCCACGTAATTGGCCCGCGCATCGCCGCCGCAGAAAATGTCGATACGGTTGCGTTTGATGGCCCCGCCCACATCCTGGGCAAAACCGATGCCGCGCAGGGGCACGCTGCCGCGCCGCTCGTCCGGGGCATTGACCCCGTAGGCCACAAGGGAACCCAAGGGAATATAGGAGCGGTCCGTGGCCAGGGAAAGCCAGTCATCCACCTCATGGCCCATGGCCCCGGTGGGCCCCCTGCCGCCGAACTTGAAAAAGACATAGCTGGGATTTTCATTGAGGATTTCGCGCACCCGCCCGGGATTGTTCCTGAACCACTCGCGCTGTTCAAAAATATCGCCGCGCTTGAGCAGGCCCTTCTCGCGCATGATCCGGCCCGAGCTTTTGTATTTGTGGCCGTTCTGCCCGGCGTAGTTGACATAGGCCTGGGTGCCGTCGTCAAAAATCAGGCGGCCCGAGCCCTGGATTTCCAGAAAAAAGACGTCCACCGGGTCCGCGGCCCAGGCCAGTTCCAGGCCCCGGTTGGCCAGCACCTGTTTTTCCTCAATGGCGCGGCGGTCATGATAGCGGCCGCGTTTGGCCCGCACCCGCTTCAGGTCCGGCGGCAGGCCGTAGATGGCCTGGGTATAGCCGGGCTTGCGCGTACGGCTGGCCCGCACCTGCGGTTCATAGTAGCCGGAATAATTGATGCCGCCCGGCACTTCCACCCAGCGAAAATTGGCCAGCAACAGGTCCGGCTCCGCATCCAGGCGCGGCAGCAGTTCCCGCAAACGGGTCAGGCTGCGGGAAAGATCCCCCCAGGTCACGGTCAGGCCCGGCCGCTTGACGGCCGCCGCGCCCTGCGGCTTGCTGTTGACATAGCGCAGAGACTTGCGCACGGTAGGGGCCATGTCCTTCCAACTGGTCAGATCCTGGTTGCGGGGGGCCAGATTGGCGACGAAAAATTCCGGGCTTTCCTGCACGGCCACCGGCGGCCCCAACGGCGGCAGATCTTCGGACTGCGGTTTCTTGCCGGCGCAGGCGGAGAGCACAAGACTCGCCAGCAAAACCACAATCAAGGCCGGACGCGACGCGCCCCCGGCCCTTACGGACGCGCGCCGCGTGCAGCTCGCGCCGAAACAAGGAGCTTGCCCGTGCATGATTTCCCCACCCCCGAGGTATGGTTGCCCCATCGTGTGTCCTACGGAGAAACGGACACCATGGGAGTCTTGTATTACGCCGAATATCTGCATCTGTTCGAACGCGCCCGTAGCGCCTATATCCGCCAGTGCGGCATGAGCTACGCGGACGTGGAAAAAAAGGGCATCATTCTGCCCGTGCGCGAGGCCCAGTGCCGCTACCGCGCGCCGGCGCATTACGACGACCTTGTGCAGGTGCGCGCGGGCATCAGCGAATGGGGCCGGGCCTCACTGCGTTTTGTATATGAGATATGGAACGAGGACAAGACGCGCCTGCTGGCCGAGGGCATGACCCAGCACGCCCTGGTCAACCCCCAGGGGCGGCCCGTGCCCGTGCCGGACTGGTTCCGGCAGTTGTGCGCGGCTGAGAAATGCTAGGCACAGGGGGGCAACGCCCCCTGCGACCTCATATATAAGGAGAAGCCATGGCGCTGCATGTCATCAACGAAGCCCGGCGCTGTCTGCACTGCAAAAAGCCGCTCTGCCGCACGGGCTGCCCCATCAACACCAATATTCCGGTGATGATCGAGCAGTTTCTGAACGGGAATATCGACGAAGCCGGGCAGATGCTTTTTGACAACAATCCCCTTTCCATTGTCTGTTCCCTGGTCTGCGACCATGAAAAACAGTGTGAGGGACATTGCATTCTGGGCAAAAAAGGCAGCCCCGTGCACATCAGCAGCATCGAGAACTATATCTCCGAGCGCTTTCTGGCCGCCCACCATCCGCCCCGGCCGCCCCGGAACGGTCTGGCCGCCGCCATCATCGGCTCGGGCCCGGCCGGACTGACCATTGCCATCATTCTGGCCCAGCGCGGCTATGCCGTGACCATTTTTGAATCCCACGACCGCATCGGCGGCGTCCTGCGCTACGGCATTCCCGCCTTCCGCCTGCCCAAGAGCATCCTGGACCGCTATCAGCAGCGCCTGCTGGAACTGGGCGTGCGCATCCGCCCCAATACCACCATCGGCGGCGCGCTGCGCATGGACGATCTGTTCCGGGACGGCTACAGCGCCGTGTTCATCGGCACGGGCGTCTGGCGGCCCAACAGCCTGGGCATCAAGGGTGAAAGCCTGGGGAACGTCCATTTTGCCATCGACTATCTCTGCAATCCGGCGGTCTACAATCTGGGCGAAACGGTCAGTGTGATCGGCGCGGGCAACGCGGCCATTGACGCGGCCCGCACCATTCTGCGGCACGGCGCGCGCAAGGTCACCATTTACGCCCGCAAACCCGTGCTGGCCGCCAGCCCGCGCGAGGTGGAGTACGCCGGGGTGGACGGCGTGGACTTTCACAATTGCGTGCGGCCCGTGGAAATCCGCCCGGAAGGAGCGGTGTTCCGCCGCCTGGCCTACGATGGGGAAGGCCATGCCGGCGAAGTGGAAGGCGAGGATTTTCTGGAGCCCTCGGATTCCGTGGTCATCGCCATCGGCCAGGGCCCCAAGGACAAGATCGTGTCCACGTCCAAAGGCATAGAGATCAACGAGCGCGGCCTGGTGAAAACAGACGCGCAGGGGGCCACCACCCATCCGGGCATCTTCGCCTCGGGCGACGTGGTGCGGGGCGCCAAAACCGTGGTGGAGGCCGTGCACTGCTCCAAAACAGTGGCCGACGCCATGGACCGGTATATGCGGAGTCTGCCGCGTTCCTAGCGCAGATTACCTTTGAAATTTTACGAATTTCAAAGTTGGCATTCTGGCGAAAAGCGTTGTTTTCGCCGGAATCCACGCCGCGTTGCTCTCGATGCCTGTACGCCCTTTGGGTTACAGGCACGGCCTTACGGGCCGCCCGTCGGGTCGGTCTTCGTGGCGGCTGCCGCCTTCGCGTCAGCAGGGCACTTTCAAAATGAAATTGCTCTAGGTGTAGAATACCTGTGAAACGCTCCAGGCTCAGCCCTTATTAAAATGTTGCGAAAACGCCGTCTTGTCCGGTCAGGACAAGGCGGCGTTTTCATTATTACTGGCTGAGACGGCGCGCCAGATGCGCGGGCTCGGGCGGCACCAGCTTGTCGCCGTGCAGATAGGCATTGAGGTTGCACATCAGGCCCGCCAGATCTTCAAAATGCTCATTGCGGCCGAAGCCGCTCAGCAGCCAGCGGCTGCGCCCGTGCAGCACCTTGTGGGTACGGCGCAGGGTGCGTTCGCGCATGATCAGCTCAATGCGCCACTCGCCCTCCGGGGTGCGCAGCACCAGGGTCGAACCATGCCCCGTCAGCGCGTGACCGGGCGGATTGCCCGCCAAGCGCAACAAATCCGCGACCGCCGCGTGCAGTACATGAAGATGCTCGTCCAGGGAAATATTTTTCCTGTCCTCATCCAGTTGCCGCTCTTCGGCATGGATGCGCTCCAGATACTGGACCCGGTCCTCGTCCAGGGTGGTGATGCCGCGCCGCATGATGCGCACGCAAAAAATCAGGCCCGCCAGGATTACCGCCCCGGCGGCGGCCCATTCCAGAATCATCGACATGGCCTCCGCTTTTACGGGTAATTTCACCATTGCGCAGGCCTCTGTCAAGCGCGACGCATACCGTCCCGCATCTCCCGCACCATGCGCCGCCACTGCACAACGGGCTCCGCGGCCAAGGGCGGGGCTCTTCCCTTTTTTCCGGCAAGACTGTATCGTTTATCCTGATTGACGCGCGCGGCCCGCGCGCGGGCCTTCCCTGGTTTCGTTCACCCGGCTTGCGCGCCCTCGTTTCGCGCCGCCATATCGCTTACTAAGGGAGAAAACCATGCCAACCCCTCTGGAAATGCAACGCACTTTCGCTCTCGTCGGCACCGGCGGCTGCGGCAAAACTTCGCTGGCCGAAATGCTGCTGTTCAACGCCGGGGCCGTCACCCGTATGGGCGCCATTGAAGACGGCACCACCAGCCTGGACTACGAACCCGAAGAAGTGCGCCGCCGCGGTTCGGTGCAGCCCGCCTGCGCTGCCTACCTCTGGAACAAGAACCGCCATTTCCTGCTGGACATCCCCGGCGACGGCAACTTTACCGGCGATATGGAATGCCTGCTCAAGGGCGTGGACAGCGTGCTGTTCGTACTGGACGCCGTGGACGGCGTACGCCCCTTGAGCAAAAAATTCTGGAGCATGGTCCGCGCGGAAAATCTGCCCGCCATGATCATCATCAACAAGCTGGACCGCGACCGGGCCGACTTCCACATGGCCTTTGACGGTCTGGCCGCTCTGGGCGTCAAACCCGTGGCCTTGCAGGTGCCCATCCGCCAAGGCGAAGCCTTTGTGGGCGTGGTGGACGTGTTGACCGGAAAAGCCCGGATGTTCACCGAAAACGGCGGCAGCAGCGAGGCTGAAATTCCCGCCGACCTCACGGACGACGTGAGCCTGCTGCGCGACGTGACCGTGGAAAACATCGCGGAAAGCGATGAAGTGTTGATGGAAAAATATCTGGAGGAAGGCAGCCTTTCCCTGGAAGATCTGCAATTTGGCCTGCGTAAGGGCGTGCTCAGCGGCGAACTGACCCCGGTGATGGTCTGCTCCGCCCTGGAAAACAAGGGCGGCAAAGCTGTTCTGGACGCGGTGGAAGCCCTGCTGCCCTCGCCTCTGGAGCGCCCGGCCTTTGTGGACGCAGCCGGGGCCGAGCGCGCGCCTGATCCGGACGGCCCGGTAGCCTGCTTTGTGTTCAAGACCCTGGCCGATCCCTTTGCCGGGCAGCTTTCCATTCTGCGGGTGCTTTCCGGCACCATCAACGGCGACGCCACGCTCAAGAACATGCGCAGCGAGGATACCGAACGCCTGGGCAGCCTGCTTTACCTGGTGGGCAAAAACCAGACGCCCTGCAAGGAGCCCGTGGGACCGGGCGCCATTGTGGCCGTGGCAAAACTCAAAAACACGCGCACCGGCGACACCCTCTGCGACGAAAAAGCGCCCTTTGCCCTGCCCATGCCCGAATTGCCGCCGCAGTTGATCACTTACGCCCTGGCCCCCAAGGAAAAGGGCGAGGAAGACAAGGTCTACGCGGCCATCCAGCGCCTGCTGGACGAGGACATCACCCTCAAGCTGGGACGCGACGAGGAAAACGGAGACATTCTGCTCTCCGGCATGGGCCAGCTGCATATCGAGCTTTCCGTGGAAAAGGCCAAGCGCCGCTTCAAGATCGACATCGTGCTCAAGACGCCCAAAGTGCCCTATCGCGAGACAGTGCGCGGCAAATGCCAGGTGCAGGGCCGCCACAAAAAGCAATCCGGCGGGCGCGGCCAGTTCGGCGACTGCTGGATCGAAATGGAAGGCCTGCCGCGCGGTTCCGGTTATGTCTTTGAGGACGCCATTGTGGGCGGCGTCATTCCGCGCCAGTACATTCCGGCCATCGACAAGGGCATTCAGGAAGCGGCGGCGCGCGGTTTCCTGGCCGGTTGCCAGGTGGTGGACTTCCGCGTCAAGGTCTACGACGGCAGCTACCACACTGTGGACTCCTCGGAAATGGCCTTCAAGGTGGCCGGTTCGCTGGCCTTCAAGAAAGCCATCGAGTCCCTGAAACCCGTTCTGCTCGAACCCATCGTGCTGCTGACCGTGTCCATTCCGGACGAGAGCATGGGCGACGTGATCGGCGACCTTTCTTCCCGCCGGGGCAAGGTGCTGGGCTCGGACTCCCAGGCGGGCATCACTGAAATCAAGGCCCATGTGCCCATGAGCGAAGTGCTGCGCTACGCGCCGGACCTGCGCTCCATGACCGGCGGCCAGGGCTTCTTCACCATGGAATTCGACCATTATGAGGAAGCGCCGCAACCTGTGGCTGAAAAAGTTATTGCCGAGCACCAGGCGGCCAAGGCCGCCGAATAAAACACGCGGCCCGCAAGACATACGCTGACAAAAAGACGCCCCTCGCGGGGCGTCTTTTTCTTGGGAAGATCATTTTTGCAAGAGAGGCCCCTTTAAAAAAAGGGGCCTCTCTCACGTCTCCCAAAAAACTTTTACCAATTACAGCACGATCCCCCAGTGGGGTTCTCAGGCGACGATTTCCCGGCCGAAGGCCATTTGCTCAAATTCCGCCAGGGGCACGGGCCGGGAAAAAACATAGCCCTGGACCATGTCGCAGTCAGTCTGTTGCAGAAATTCCACCTGCCGGGGCGTCTCCACGCCCTCGGCCACGGTGCCCATGCTGAGCTTCTTGGCCAGGTCGATGACCGAGACGATCACGGTCCGCTCGCGGGCGTTGTCCGCCTCCTGCGAGGCGAAAAAGACCCTGTCCAGTTTAAGGACATTGACGTTCATGTCCTTGAGAAGATTCAGAGAGGAATAGCCGCTGCCGAAATCGTCAATGGAACAATGGTAGCCGTGGGCGCGGATCCGCTCAATGAATTGGACCAACAAATGCGGATTTTCGAAAACCAGGCTTTCCGTGAGCTCAATCTCCAGCAGTTCCGGAGGCACGTCATAGGCGCGGCGAATGTTTTCGTAACGCTCCAGAAATTGCGGGTCCACAAGATGCGCGCGGGACATATTTACTGAAACCGGCACCGGCGTGACGCCGTTGTCCAGCCATTTGCGCAGCATGGCGCAGACCTTTTCAAAAACATGGAGATCAAGGTCCACAATAAAACCGTTCTGCTCAAACAGCGGGATAAAGTCATTGGGCGGAATCAGCCCTTCCGGGGCACGCCAGCGCACCAGGGCTTCGGCACCGGCAATGACGGCTTTTTTCAGGGATTGCTTGGGCTGGAGATAGACCACGAATTCGCCTCGCTCCAGGGCATCGTGCATCCGGTTTTCCATCTCCTTTTCACGCAGGGAGCGCAGACGGTCGCGCTCACTGTAAAACAGGCAGGTGCAAAGGCAATGTTCTTCAGCGCCGCCGCTCTTTTTGCGGGCGATGTTGGCCCTGTCCTGGATCTTGATCAGCGGCAGGGTGGGATCATCAATGGGATAAATGCCGGCGGAGAAAGAAAGCAGATAATTGCGTTCGCGGAACGGTTCAAAATTGTTGGCGTCTTCGGCTATGCGGTTCAGCCGGGCTTCCAGCTCCTTTTCCCCGGCTGCCCGAAGCAGAAGATTGAAACCGTCCGCCGCCAGACGGGCCACATACTCGCCGTTCTCAAGATGGGCTTCCACGGTTTCATAGCAATGCCGCAAAACCCTGTCGCCCATTTCAACGCCGAAAAGGTCATTGACCAGCTTGAACTTCTGGATATCCAGCCAGACCAGCACATATGTACCGGGCAAGGCGGCGCGCACAGCGCCGCCCGCGTCGATCTCGAAGCTGGTGCGGTTGCGCCCGCTGGTCACCGGGTCCACAAAGGCCAGTTGCTCCAGGCGCTGATTGGTTTGCTTCTGCAGCTCCCGCTGTTCCAGCAGTTCGCTGATGTCAATATACACACACAAATAAACAGGATTATCGCCCTCCCAGTCCATACATTCGCCGGAGACCTGCAACCATGCATTGTTGCCCTCCCGGTCTCTGGCCTGGGTCACGAAGTTGACGGGCTCGCCCCGGCGCATGACCGCATGGTTTTCCTCCAGTACGGCCCTATTCTTGCCTTGGGCCTGCTTGTCCAGGAGATAGTCGGACCGGCCGAAGAGTTGTGTGAATTTTTCATTGGCCTCCACGAACTCAAAGCCATTTTCCACGACCCGGAACTTGGCGATAAAACCGGGAATATTATTGTAGGTGATGCTCTGCTCAAGCAAGGTCTGCTGCAGTTCGCTGACATCCGCCATTACCGTGTAGGACACACGATAGCCGTCGACCATTTCCTCCGTGAAGATGGACGACAGTCTGACCCACATCATCCTGCCGCTTTTGTGCCGCATCCGGCCTATAAACTGGTAGCCGCCTTTGGCAATCGCGTCCGCCACTTTTGCGACCAGAATCTTCCAGTTCTCCGGGTCGTTCTGGTAAAATTTGTCAGGGCGGTTCTCGAAAAGCCGTTCGTATTCTTCTTTGGGGTAGCCGATCAGTTCGTAATAATACGCATTAGCCCAGACAAGCGTAAAATGTTCATCCACCAGATGCTTGCTCACGCTCAAGCGCGAGAGATTCATCAGCATGTTGTATTCGTTGCTCTGGCTGACGGAATTTTCAACGAAGATTTTTCTCTGGTTTTCCATGGCGGGCCTTCTCCCTGCGCCCTCCTTCCTCAAGGGCGAAGGGAAATTATGCGCGAAAAATCATAACAATGCAGCTGATACGGTTTTGCCGACACAGCTTTCCGTATTCAGCCATTGGTAGTTTTCCACACATATTTTTACTTATTTTACCTTGTTTTACTTTCAGGGCAATAAAAATTTCCTTTTTACGAAAAAAGACAAAAAAGAAACAAACATCACCCGGCATATATTTTTCTACCAAACGATAATTGTCTTTTCTCAAAAAAAGACGATATTTCATCATATTATGATAACAACGAAATTAAATGCCGCAATATGTCTGAATGTCAATGAAAATTAACAATAGTACGACAAAATGTAAGTAGTTATGCAAGAGAGAGAGAGAGAGAGAGAGAGAGAGAGAGAGAGAGGCGCTATTGGGCCACGCTCAGGCCCGCGTTGCGCTCAATGAGATCCACGGCCCTGGCGATCTGGCGGCCCAGGCTCGATTCCTTGGAGAGCTCGCGCTCCACGGAGGTAATGCCCTTGATGACCGTGGAATGGCGGCGATTGAAGGTTCCGCCGATTTCCTCCAGGGAGAGCTCGGTATGCTTGCGCGCCAGATAGTAGACGGTATTGCGGCCCAGCACGCATTCCCGGCGGCGCGAGCGGGAACAGAGCTGACGTTCTTCCAGGCCGTAGCTCTCACAAACCAGGCGGATGATGGTGGGCAGATCCGGCCCGCAGTCCACTCCGGCGTACTGGTTGAGCACTTCCAGGGCCAGATCCAGGTTCAGGCCGCAATTGAGCAGGCGGGCCTTGAAAATAAGGCTGTTCAGACAGGATTCCATCTGGCGCACATCGCCGCGCAGACGGCTCGCCAGCAGATCGCAGACCGGATCGGGCAAGAGCACTTGAAAGCTCCTGGCCTTGCGGGTGAGGATATGGCGGCGCATCTCCTCGTCGGGGCGTCCCATATTGGTCAGAATGCCGGAGCAGAAATGCGAGACAAGCTGGCTGTCCACGCGCTGGAGCTCGCGCGGCGAAAACGAGGAGGTGAAAATGACCCGGCCTCCCCTGGCCTGCAGGTTTTTAACCACAGCCAAGGCCATATCCTGCATTTTCTCCTTACCCTGGAAAAAATGCACGTCTTCCAGCAGCAGGACATCCAGTTCCTTCAGACGGCCTTTAAAAGCCTCCACGTCATGGCTGCGCAAGGCGGCCACAAAACGCGAGGCGAATTCCTCGGCCGTAAGATAGGCCACGCGCGCGCCGCTGCTGTTCCGGCTGAGGCTCTGGCCCACGGCCTGGGCCAGATGCGTCTTGCCGAGGCCCGAGGCGGAGTTCACAAACAGCGTCCGCACGTCGCCGCCGCTACGGCAGACGTCCTGCGCGGCGGCCACGGCCACGCTGTTGCTGGGCCCCACCACAAAATCTTCGAAACGATAGCGCCAGGCCGCTTCCCGCCGGAAAGCCGGCGCAACGGCGGGCATGGGCAGGCTGGCCTGCCGCCGCGGCAAAACCCGCGCAGCGAGATCCGCTGAGGAGGCAGCCTCCGGGGCGGCATTCCGGTCATTTCCGGCAATCTCAATGCGCAGGTCCACGGCTTCGGGCGCCAGACCCAGCACCGGGGCCGCAGCCTCGCGCAGAGTGCAAAGCATCCGGCTTTCCAGCCAACCGGCCATGAAGGCATTGGGCGCGGCAAGACACAACGCCCCGTCCTCCAGCCTGGCGCGCAAAGGGGCGATCCAGACTTTAAAAACGCCGGAATCCAGCATTTTCTTGAGATTTTCAGAAATTTCGGCCCATTGATCTCGCATGGGGGCCTTGTAGCCTGAAAGCGCGAACTCGGGCAATGGAGGATTACCAGCCCTCTGGGCCAGTGGCCTCTTTTGCTTTCCCCAAAGACTTTCCTCAATAATTATTTGAAATACATATCAATTTTTCAATTTCGCGGAGAACGGGGGCTGCCGCGAAAGCCTTATGGGTCAAGGCTTTCGCTTCGTTCCACAAAATAATACACAATGTAAGAAATATTTTTTCCACAACCAAACATAAAATTTACTCTGTTTTTCTCAATTATACGCTGTTTTTTTCGTCATATCCATACAGCTTCCGAACTATAAGGCCGGACGGATTGTCAAGAGGGAAAAAAAGTTTTTTGAGCCCCACGCCGGGTTTTTTCTCTAGAAAATCTCTTCTAACTACCCGCGATAACAGAAATTGTTATCATGCCGCCACAGGCCGTAGCCTTCTGCTCTGCGCGAGTACCGGCCTTCTCACGGGAAATGCCAAGCTCTCAATGCGTGCCAACGAAAACAGCGGGCCATGCACCGGAAACAAAAAACCCGCCGAGGAGCGGGTTTTTTGGGATGCATTCGCGGGACAGGCTTTAGAAGGTAAAGCGCAGGCCCAGCATGAATTCGTTGTTGTAGGGCTGGTTGCTGATGTTGCTTCCGCCTATGGAAACCTCGTTGTAGCCCATCATCATGAAGCGGTAGCCCAGGTCCACGGCGAAGTTTTCGTTAAAGTTGTAGGCCACGCCCGCGCCCACGTTCCAGGCGAAGTTGGTGAAATTGTCGCTGGCGCTGACACCATCGCCGCCACCATGCACCGTGTATTCCACATAATTGAAGGCCAGACCCGCGCCCGCGCCGATATAGGGCACAAAGGGCGTGCCGGTCTGGATGTCATAGTAGAGGTTCAGGAACAGGGTGGAAGTGTTCCAGAGGCCCTTGGTGCTGAAGTTAGTCCCATCCCACACGCCATCCCAGCTCTTTTCGCTGTTGCCGCGCAGGGCGAATTCAATTTCCGCGCGCAGGGGGATCTGCTGCTGGGGGTAGAAGTCATAGCCCACGGCCAGCGCGCCGCCCAGGGTGAACTGGCTGTAGCTCTCGTCCGACAAGGCACTAGAGGGGCGGGAAATATTGCCCGTGTCCTGAATGGACATCAGGAATTTGGGGGCAAAATACACACCGTTCACTTCGGCCTGGGCCAGTCCGGGCAGAGCCAGGGCCACCACAAGGGCCAGTGTCGCCAAAATACGTTTCATATCGCTTCCTCCAAAAATAAAATAGGTTCTCTGAAATTGAGCTTTGCATTCTTCCCATGCAGCGTCAATGCTTTTATGCGAAAAACGCAATCCCTCCAATCCAGGCCATCCGCATGGCGGGTGGTTGCCTGCTTCTTCACGCACAGCGTACGTTTCAGGAACTAATAACAAAACGCCCTCCCGCTGTAAACGAAAGGGCGCTTACCGTAAAATCAGTTCGGCTTAACCGGATTTAGAAAGCGAAACGCAGACCCAGCATGAATTCGTTGTTGTAGGGATCGCTGCCGATCTCATACTTGCTGCTACCCGCATGAGCCGTGACTTCGTTGTAGCCCAAGCCGACGAAACGGTAGGAAGCGTCAATGGCGAGATTTTCATTAAAGCTGTACGACGCGCCCACGCCCACGTTCCAGGCGAAGTTGGTGAAACGGTCGTCCGCGGAAAACTTGTCGCCACTATTGGTGGTAAAATCATACCCCGTGTAATTGAAGGCCAGACCCAGGCCCGCGCCGATATAGGGCGTAAAGGCACTGTCGTTGTGGAAGTCCCAGAACAGGTTGGCAAAGAGCGTGGAGTTGTTCCAGGTGCCCTTGACGTCGCGCACATTGACGCCGCCGTCGCTCCAGGTCTTTTCGCTGTTGCCGCGCATGGCGAATTCAATTTCCGCGCGCAGGGGCAGCATCTGCTGCGGCCAGAAGTCATACCCCAGGGCCAGCGCGCCGCCCAGGGTAAACTGGCTGTAGTCGTCCACGCCCGTACCGGCCAAAGCGGACGAACGTTCCACCCGGCCAGTGTCCTGAATGCTCATCAGGAACTTGGGAGCCAGGTACATGCCGGTGCCTTCCGCCGCGGCCAGACCGGGCAGGGCAAGCGTCAGCACAAGCGCCAAAGCGGCAATAATACGTTTCATGACAGTCCTCCTGAATGCTTTTCCCCTTCTGCTCGCAGGGAGTTTTGAGAGTTGGGCAAAATCTGGAAATTGTCAATAGAATTTCTATACAAATTCTTGACTTCCTCCCGCGCCCGGCGGAATCCGGCACGCCGCGCCTTCCCTCTTGCGGGCGCCAATTCTTTGCCGGACGCCTGATAAAAATGCAAATCATATGCCATGGAAAAAACCGGGAAGCGCCCGCTAACGCCTCCCGGTTCCATGCAACGGGCCGAAGCCCGGAGAATCCGGCTTAAAAGGTATAGCCGATGGAAAACATATAGATATTGGCCACCACATTTTCCGACTTGCCGCCGGTGACCCCCGTTATGGCGTTGCCGCGAATGCCCGCGGCGTCGGTCTCGTCATAGCTGACAGGATTGATCCAGAGGTGGGAATAGGCGAAATCCACGGTCCAGTTGTTCCACTCCACGCCCGTGCCCAGGCTGAGGATGGTGCGTCCGCTGGAGGGCACGAAAAAATCCGCATGCTTTTCATTGACCACCGCCGTTTCGTAGGCCAGGCCCGCCCGCAGGCTCCACCAGTCCAGAGGTTTGTACTCCACGCTGGCGTTGAAATTCCAGCCGTCGCGCCATTCCTTGTTGCTGATGGAATCGTAGCCGTTGTCCATATAGATGTTCAAGGCGTTGTAGGTGGACCAGCGCGTCCAGACCGTTCCGGCCTCAAAGCTCAGATTGTCCAGCGGCTTGTAGGCCACGCCCAGCGCCAGGGAGTCCGGCAGTTGCAGGGTGGTATGGGCGTTGCAGTCCCTGGCTTCGGGCAATTTTTGATACGCTCTGAGCAGATTCTGCTCGTGAGAGCCGAATTCCACATCGCCGTAAAGATTGACCGTCACCTGGCTCTTGTAGGCCAGGCCCACGGACCATTGCTCGTTGAAGCGCATGTGCAGGCCCAGATGCGCTCCCACGCCCCAGCCCGTGCCCTCCAGTTGGAGATCGTTGTCAAAACTTTTCGGAGCAGTGGCGGCGGTCATCGTGGGAATTTTGTTGCCCATGTACATGCTGGCGTAGAGGGCCTCCACGCCCACGGACACGGAAAAGATATCGTTGATCTTGTAGGCCAGGGTGGGCACAAAGGAGATGGTCTGCACGCCCACGTCATAGAGATTGTATCTGCCGGTCCAGTTGCCGGAGTAGCTGTTGCCTAGGCCGAAGCGCGAAAACACGCCCATGCCCAGCCAGACATTGTCGTTGAGCTGATAGCTGGCATAACCGTGCGGGGCCAGCCAGACCGACGGTTTGGTGGTGGTGTACTGCATGCCCGTGGCGTGCTCGGTGCCGATGGTGCCCAGCGGGGCGATGAATGCCAGACCGCCCATGACATGCGTGCCCGGCAACTGGGTGATGCCCGCCGCATTATAGGCCAGAGCTGAAACGTCGTCAGCGCGGCCCACCATGCCGCCCGCCAGGGAAACGCCCCTGGCGCTCCATTCATTGAGGGCAAAACCCTCGGCCAGAACCGTTGACGCAGTGCCCGCCAGAAGGGCGAGCAAGAGACAGGAAACGCGCAGAACCCTCATTTTTCCCCCAGAGCATTTAACACCACAAGTCGGACAAATGCCGCGCGCACTCCCCCATTGCGGAAAAAGCCCCCAGACTCTTTCCGCGCGGCGCAGACGGCGCGGAGCGGATGGCGTCACCCGCTCCTCAAAAAGTATGTCTGCAATCACAGCATATTAACAGGATCAAGGTCAAGGAAAAGTCGCAACAGCGCGGAGGCTTTCCGGCTTCTGGCGAAAAAATAGAGTCGGCGCAGGGCCTGCCAGTCCCCGGCCTTGAGCAGGCAGTGAAAACGCCGCCGCCCCCGCAACAGGGCCAGGGGAGCGGGCGCGGGGCCCAGCATCTGGACGTCGAGTTCACGCGCCCGAGCGCGCAGGGCGGTGGCCAGTTCGTTCAGGGCCGCGGGCCCGTTTTTTTCCTCCACGCCGAAGGACATGCGGATCAAAGCCAGGCGCACAAAGGGCGGATAGCGCCGCAGGCGGCGCCGCGCCAGTTCCGCCGCGTAAAAGCCCTCATAATCGCCCGTTTGCACGTACTGCCAGCAATAATGGCTGACGTCGCGGGTCTGGATCAGCACCCGGCCCGGCTTTTCGCCCCGCCCGGCCCGGCCCGCGGACTGGACCAGGAGCTGAAAAGTACGCTCGGCCGCGCGGTAGTCGGGCAGATTCAGGCCCAGATCGCCGTCGGCCACCACGGCCAGGGTCACCTGCGGGAAATGATGACCTTTGGAGAGCATTTGCGTGCCCACCAGGATGGGCGCTTCCTGCCGGGCAAAGGCGGCCAGGATTTCCTCCATGCGGCCCGGACGGCGGGTGCTGTCGCGGTCCAGACGCAGCACGGGCCGCCCGGCCAGCACGCTCAAGCGCTCGGCCAGGCGCTCGGTGCCTTCGCCCAGGGGCAGAAAATTCATGCCCTTGCACTGCGGACAAGGCGAAGGAAAGGGCCGGGTATAGCCGCAATAGTGGCAAACCAGCTTTTCCCGCCCCTTATGGTAGGTGAGCCCGATCTCGCACTGCGGGCAGCGCAGGGTGCTGTTGCAGTCCAGACAGTACATCAGAGGCGCGTAGCCGCGCCGGTTGAGCAGGACCACGGCCTGCTCGCCCCTGTCCAGGGTTTCGCGCAGGGCCGCTTCACTCTGCGGGGCCAGCAGGCCGTCCCCGTCCATCGCGGAGACGACCGGGGACACCGTGCTGATATCGATCAATTCCACCGGCGGCAAAGGCTTGCCGCCCACCCGGCTCGGCAGACGCAGGAGGGGCAGATGGCCATTTTCCGCCGCGTAAAAGGTTTTAACGTCCGGCGTGGCCGAGCCCAGCAGCAGCAGACCGCGCGTCTGGGCCATGCGGAACCAGGCCACCTCCTTGGCTTGGTAGGAAAGGCTTTCATCCTGTTTGAAGGAGCCGTCGTGCTCTTCATCCAGCACCACGCAGCCCAGCCGGGGCACGGGCAGAAAAAGAGCCGAGCGCGTGCCCACCACCAGACAGGGTTCACGCCGGGCGGCCAGAGCGCGGAAGGTGGCCTCACGCCGGGCTGGAGACTGATAACCGTGGTAAAAAAAGAGCGGCGCGTCCGGCAGCGAACAGGCCGCGTCACGGCGCAACTTATGGGCCAGCGCCACTTCCGGAGCCAGCAGCAAGAGGCTTTTCCCCTGAGCCAGGCACATTTTTGCCAGTTCCAGATACACGGCGGTCTTGCCGCTGCCCGTAACGCCGTAGAGCAGGCGGGAGGCTGGCTCCTCCTCGCCCAGAGCCGCGCGCAGACCGGCCAGGGCCGCTTCCTGGTCCGCATTGAGGCAGAAAGGCGTCGGCGGGGGCGGCAGCAGGGCCTGCTCATCTTCTTCCCCACTGTCCTCGCGCGTCAGCGCCAGATGTCCGGCCTTGAGCAGGCTTTGCAGAGCCGGAGCCACAGCCTGTCCCAGGTTTTGCAGCAAACGGCGGCGGCTCACGGCCCCGTGTTCATGCAGATATTCCAGAACTTCAATCTGCCGCGCCGCCGAGGGGCGCACCGGCCAGGGCGGATCCGCGCGCAAGAGGCAAAATTCTTCGCTGGCCGCGTCCGCGCCGGGGGCCAGCATACGGGCCGCGCCCACACAGAGCGCTTGGGCCAGTTCACGGCGTTTTTCCGGCTGAATCTCGCGGATCTGCCGCAGGCTCAGCGCCGAGGCGCGGCCCGCTTCCAGGCGGTGCAGGCGGACGCGCGTGCTGCGCAGTCCCTGCGGCAGCACATGGCCCAGGATATGCCCCGGCTCCACGCCCTGGCGGCGGGCCAGGTCCAGCGCCAAAGCCAGCAGGTCCGGCGGCAGCAGGGCTTCATTTTCCAGAGGCCAGCAGACCGTCTTGCAAGCCACATTTTCCGGCAGATCCGTTGTGGGGCTCACGCGCAACAAGACCGCCGCCCGCAGAGCCCCCTGCTCTCCCCTGCCCAGGGGCACGGCCAGACGCAGACCGGTTTGCCAGAATGCCGCCGGGAATTCCGGCGGCAGCGCATAGGTCAGGCAGGCATAGGGAGGGCTTAACAGGGCGACGCTGGCGTACATGAAAAAACCGTGACCTCACCATTTCCCGATATGGCGCCCGATATGGCGTTCTGAAGATTCGGAACAAGAACAGACGTTCAAACCCCAAGGGCTTGTCTCTCAAAAAATGAATTTTGGGAAGCACTGAGCCATGAAGATTTTTGTTCTCCGGCAAGAAAGGAGCCCATTGCAAGCCAGGGACAGTACGTTTCCGGTACAGACCTGGGCCGCAATGGGCTCCTGGCGCAGCCAGGGAGAAAAAACGTTTTGGGGGACAAGTCCCAGGGGCTGTTTCTACTGGAACTGGACGAAATTCTTGAGCAATCCCAGCAATTCGTAACGCAGTTCCTCGTCCTGCAGGGCGAAGTAAATATTGGCCGTCAGAAATTCGGCCCAGTCACCGGCGTCAAAACGCATGCCCGACATGCGCACGGCCATCATGCCGCGATCCTGGGCCATGGCCTGCAGGGCGTCGGTGAGCTGGATTTCGCCGCCGTGGCCCGGCTGCGCCTTTTCCAGATAGTCGAAAATCTCCGGCGTGAGCACATAGCGGCCCACAATCGCCATCCGCGAAGGCGCGGCCTCGCGCTTGGGTTTTTCCACCATGTTGCGCACCCGGAAAACGCCGGGGGCCACTTCCTCGCCGTCAATAATGCCGTAACGGCTGACCTTTTCCCAAGGCACTTCCATGACGCCGATGACCGGCATTTTTTCGGCCATGGCAACTTCAATGAGCTGTCCGATGCCCGGCACGCCGCCGAACATCAAGTCGTCGCCCACCATGATCGCAAAGGGATCGTCGCGCACCAGTTCGCGGGCGCAGAGCACCGCGTGCCCAAGGCCGAGCTGCTTTTTCTGGCGCACGGACATGATGTTGACCATTTCGGCCACCTGCCGCACTTCCCTGAGCTTATCCAGCTTGCCCGCGCGTTCGAGCACCCCCTCCAACTGAAGGTTGTAGTCGAAGTGATCTTCAATGACGCTCTTGTCGCGGTTGGTCACAAAGATCACGTCCTGGATTTTCGCGCGCTGAGCCTCTTCCACCACATACTGGATGACGGGCTTGTTGTAGATGGGCAGCATTTCCTTGGGAATGTTCTTGGTCGCGGGCAAGGAACGCGTACCCCAACCGGCCACCGGAATGATCACCTTGCGAATATCCTTCATGCGCGCCTCCGCTCATGTATAAGTGCAAAACAGCGTCGGAGCCTCAGGTAGGCGGGGTCACGGCCAGAAGCCGACGCCCCTGACGGCCCCCTGACGTTGAACTCCGGCCGGGCGGCGCTCCGTTATAAAAAATCCCGACTATTCCACGGCGCGCCGGATATGCCTCAAGTTCATACTCCGCCAAAAGCCCGACAAGCGCAAGAGAAAAACGCATTTTCCCGGCCGCGCGGGCGCGGAACGTCTCTTGAAAGCTGTATGTCGTCTCCCGACAAGGCCCGAGAACTGTTGCGGCCGCGATATGGCCATCTGCACTGGCCGGAATAAAAACATTCCTGCCCGAATAAACGACGCCTGCAGCCTGGGAATTTCAGAGGAAACGCCTCAACATTCCGAAAAAAGCGGGGGCTCTCCGGCGAGTTGCGGCGTAAGTGAGAAGATAAAAAATAGTCACGGCCCAAGACGGCCGCTCCATGCCGCCCCGAACCGTGACCGCTTTTTAGAACATTTACACTTGAAATTCTCGTTTACGGCGAGCAAAGACCGGCCACTCGTATTTCGTTGCAAGGAGTTGCAGACAAATCCTTACAGAGCAATTCACTCATCTCAAATGTGAACTGCTCCAAAAACTTGTCGGCGGTCCCCCCTCAACGCAGTTCACGGGCAACCACATCCGCCAGATCCGCGGCAAAGGCCCTGACCTTGTCCTCATCCTCGCCTTCCACCATGATCCGGCAGAGGGCCTCGGTGCCCGAGTAGCGCAGCAGCACCCGGCCCCGCCCGGCCAGTTCCTTTTCCACCTTGGCCACGGCTTCGCCGATGGCCGGCCGCTCTTCAAAGGGCAGGCGCTTTTCCACCCGCACGTTGACGAGCTTCTGGGGGAAGGGCGTGAGCAGGCCCGCCAGTTCGGAGAGCGGCTTTTCCTTTTCGCGCATGATCCGCAGGATCTGGAGGGCAGCCAGCAGCCCGTCGCCCGTGGTGCTGTAGCCCCGGAAAATCAGATGCCCGGACTGCTCGCCGCCGAGCATGGCTCCCTCGCGGCGCATGGCCTCCACCACGTAGCGGTCGCCCACCTTGGTGCGCAGCAGCGTGCCGCCGTGCTCGCGCATGAAGATCTCCAAGGCCAGGTTGCTCATGACCGTGGCCACCAGCATGTTACCCGGCAGTTCGCCGCGCGCCATCATGGACTGGGCGCAGAGGGCCATGAGCTGGTCGCCGTCCAGGACGTTGCCGTGCTCATCCACCACGATCAGGCGGTCGGCATCGCCGTCCAGGGCCAGCCCCACGTCGGCGCGCACCTCGCGTACCTTGGCCGCCACCACTTCGGGGTAGAGCGAGCCGCAGTGGTCATTAATATTCGTGCCGTCGGGCGCGGTACTCAGGCGGAAGACCTCGGCCCCCAGTTCCTCCAGAGCCAGCGGAGCCACTTTGTAGCTGGCGCCGTTGGCGCAATCCACCACGATGCGCAGGCCGGAGAGGGTCAACTGGGTTGGGAAGCAGCTCTTGGTGTAGACGATGTAGCGGCCCCCGGCATCCTCGATCTTGGTGGCCCGGCCCACCTGGCGCGGGTCCGGATAAGGCCAGGACATATCCGGATTAAGGACCATTTCCGCGATTTCGTTTTCGGTCTGGTCCGGCAGCTTATAGCCGTCGGCGTCGAAAAACTTGATGCCGTTGTCGGAAAAAGGATTGTGCGAGGCCGAAATCACCACGCCCAGATCAGCCCGCATGCTGCGCGTCAGAAAGGAGATGGCGGGCGTGGGCAGCGGCCCGGTCATGATCACGTGCATGCCCGCAGCGCACAGCCCGGCCGTGAGCGCGGATTCGAACATATAGCCGGAAAGCCGCGTGTCCTTGCCGATGACCACCTTGTGTTGGTGCGGGCCGCGCCGGAAGCGCACCCCGGCGGCCAGCCCCAGGCGCAGGGCCACATCCACGGTCATGGGCGCGTTGTTCACCGTGCCGCGCAAGCCGTCCGTGCCGAAAAGACGTTCAGCCATGAAAACTCCTTTTGTGCTCCCGGAGCATCGGCGCATTGCCGACATATACATGTTCCGTGCGAAGCCGCAGGCTATTTTTTCTTGCGGAAAACCGTAACTTCTTCAGTGGCCGGATTCAAGAGCGTCATGCCCTCGGGCAGGCGGAAGCGCAGCTCGACCTTTTTGCTCTGTTCCGGCTCCAGGGCGGGCGGCGTGACGCTGACCTCCAGCTGCCCCAGATAGCGGGCGCTCTTGGCCAGGGCCTCGGGCACCTCCACCAGTACAGTCACTTCCTCGGGTTCCACCGTGTACTGGCGGCGGTTTTCCCCGGCCAGCTCCACCTTGCAGCGCCGCGAAACCACGGTACGGCCGCTGGTGATGGTGTACTGCACGCGCACCGAGGGCGGATTGGCGGTGACCAGACTGGGCGTGTCCAGGGTGATGGTCTGGTGCACGGTGGTGCCCGCCGCCTTGGGATCAAGCATGATGGTCAGCGGCACGCTGGAAATGTCCGAGACCACGTCCTCGGGCCCGCGCAACACCACGGTGGCCGGCGACACGCTGACGTTTTCCACGGTCAGCGCCCCGCCGCGCAGGGGTGAATCCACAATGGTGCGCAACGGCACGCTGCGTTCCATGAGTGTATCGGCCTTGATGACGATACGCGGCGGCTGGATGTCCACCAGCTCAAAAGCCCGGAAGGTAGGCCCCAGATTGTCGCCGCCCAGGGGCACCACAGTGACGCCCTTCTTGATGTCCGAAAGGTCCACGGCCTGAGTCAGACGCTGCTGGGGAATGGAACGCAGCAAGGTTTCCGGTCCGCGCAGACGCACTGTGATCTTGCTGATCAGGCCATCGGTGACCACCAGATTGGGCGGAATGCCGTAATAGTCGATATTCACTTCCACCTGGGCTTCCAGGCGGTCGCGTACGCTGACCACGTACCACATGCCCACGGCGGCCAGCACGGCCACCAGCAGCGAAAGCAGATGCGGCGCGCGGCGCAGACTGCCGTTGTTCTCAGAGGATTTCATTGAGCACCTGCCTTAAACGCGTCGCGTCCAGGGAGCGCACCAGCTCCCCTTTCATGGCCACGGAAATCTCGCCGCGCTCTTCGGACACGACAACGGCCACGGCGTCGCTTTCCTGGGTGATGCCCAGAGCCGCCCGGTGGCGGGTGCCGAAATTCTGGCCTTTGGCAACGGCCAGCGGCAGAATGCAGGCCGCCGCCATGATCCGTCCGCGGCTGATGACCACCGCGCCGTCGTGCAACGGCGCTTTGGGATAAAAAATATTCATGAGCAGCTGACGGGAGAGCTGGGCGTCCACCCGTACGCCTTCGCGTTTGATCATGTCCCCGAGGCGCATGCTGCGCTCAATGACGATAAGCGCGCCCACGCGCAGGCGGGCCATTTCCACGCAGGCCATGACCACTTCCTCCACGCCGCCCTGCTTGAGCTCGCGCCGACGGAACAGTCGGTGCGCGCCCATTTCGCCCAGAGCCTGGCGGATGTCGGCCTGAAAAATGACCACGATGAGGATGAACAGTGAGCTGAAGATGTGCTGCAAAAGCCAGGTGAGCGTATACAGGCCCATGGTCCTGGACATGAAATACAGCAGAGTCAGCAAGCCCAGGCCGGTAAGCACGGCCAGAGCGCGGGAGCCGCGCAGAAGCTGGATGACCTGGTAAAGTAGCGCGCTGACCAGAGCAATATCCAGCAGGTCGCGCCAGTCGAAAACAAAATGCTCGAACACCGTATGGCTTCCTTTTGCAAACGCGCCGGTTCAGGTCCGGGCGCGTTTCTCTTTGTACATGCCCCCGTCCGCATGGGCGATCAGCGCATCGACGTCTTTTCCGTCGCGGGGATAGACGGCCTGGCCCACGCTGAAGGAAATGCGGATGTCATCGCCGTCCACAACAGCCCGGCTTCGCAGGGCCGCGCGGATGTCACCGAGGAATTTTTCGGTCTTTTCCTCGCGTTCCGAGCCCTGAGCAATGATGATGAATTCGTCGCCGCCGACGCGGGCGAAAATATGCAGGAAACTCATGTGGTTCTGGACCTCTTCCGCAAAAACCTGCAAGACGCGGTCGCCCACATTGTGCCCGTAGGTATCATTGAAGAGTTTAAATTCGTTCAGATCCAGATAATAAAGGCAGAAACCGCCGTTCCCCTTGATAAGTTGGGCCAGTTTTTCAAACAGGCCGCGCCGATTGAGCAGGCCGGTCAGGGCATCCTGGTAGGCCATGTTTTCCAGTTGCCCACGGATGCGGCGTAAATCATGGTTATGCTGGGCAAGTGTGGCCAGCAGGAAACTGACCAACACGCCAAGCGAGATGTACAGCCAGGATTCGGGATACTGGTACCAGAGTTTGACAGGCGAAAGGCGGAAAAACCAGTGGGCGTTGAGAATGTCGAGCGGCATTTCCAGATAAGGCGCGTCCTTGTTGTACGCATAGTCGCTACGCGCGATAATCTGCTTTTTGTTGGTATCCGGGCTGATCCGCCAGATTTCATAGGCCAGGCCCAGCTCGGCCAGTTTGTCCAGTTCCGCGCCGTTCAGGGCCTGCGGGAATTTCAGGGTGACGGAGACCAGCCCCCAGAACAACTTTCCGCCCTTGCCGTCATCCATGTACACAGGCAGGCGTCCCACCAGGGCCTGCCCCCCCTGCACCAGGGGGAAGGGACCGCCCAGAATCAGATGCCCCGCGTCCCTAGCCTCCACAGCCTCCTGATTGCCCGCGCCCCTGGCGAAAAAATTCAGGCCCAGCACGGCTTCATTGCCCTTGCGGGGGTAGACGTCGCTCACCACGCCGCCCGGCGCCACCAGTACATTGAGAATGGCCGGATCGTCCACCAGGGTGGAGGCCACTTTTTCGAAGTTTTCCACCTTGCCGTTATGCTGGATCACCAGAGCGGAAAGCGCCTGGGTTTTATAAAACAGTTTTGTGAGAACAGCGGTGAGCTTGTTGCTCTGATTGAGGATGACCCTCTCCATCTTGATGTATTCAATCTGGTATTTCCGTTCCACCAGAAAATACACGGCAAGACCGCACAGAATCAGCAGGGTGACGAAGGTGACGGCGGCCCGTTTGGATATTCCGCTACTTTTGAACACATGGAATCCTTTATTCAATCGGGCAGCTCTCGGGAGAAAACGCGGCTGCCACCGTCAGGCTTTGGCGGGCGGCGGCCACATCGTGGACCCGGTGCCAGAACACGCCCCGGCTCCAGAGCAGGGCCGTGGCAGTCTGAGTGGCCGTGCCCCGGGCTGACGGCGGCAGCCCCAGCAGGCCGCCGAACACGGATTTCATGGACAGGCCCATGAGCACCGGCCTGCCGAAAACCAGCCAGTCCTCCGGATGGGACAGCAGGGCCAGATTATGTTCCAGCGTCTTGCCGAAACCAATGCCGGGGTCCAGCACGATGCGGTTTTCCGGCAGCCCGGCGGCGGTCAGGCGGGCCAGTTGACGTTCAAAAAATTCCAGCACGTCGCGACGCACGTCGTCATAGCGCGGGTCGCGCTGCATATTTTCCGGACGGCCCCGGCTGTGCATCAGCACATAGCCCGGCTTGTACTGGACCAGCACGTCCAGCAGCTCCGGATCAAAGGCGCAGGCCGAAATGTCGTTGATGATCACGGCCCCCTGCTCCAAAGCCGCAACAGCGGTAGCCGCGTGATAGGTATCCACGGAAACGACCGCGCCGGGCGCGCGTTGCCGCAGACCGGCCAGCACGGGCAAAAGGCGGGCCAGTTCCTCAGCGGGGCTCAACTCCGCCGCTCCGGGGCGAGAGGATTCCGCGCCCAGATCCAGAATGTCCGCGCCCTGGGCATGCAGACGCAGGGCGTGCGCCAAGCCCGCATGGGGGGCGGCATGCAGGCCGCCGTCATAAAAGGAGTCCGGCGTCAGGTTGACAATGCCCATGACGCCGAAAGGGGCGGACGCCGTCAGCGCCCTGCCCCCGCTCAGCAGCCAGGGCGCGCCCGTGCCGGACGCGCCCCGCTCATTACTGCTTGTTCCGATCCGCATGGTCGGCAGGACCTTCCTGCCCCGCCTGCCCTGCCTGATCAGGCTGATTAGTCTGGGCGGTCGATGCGTCTTCTTCCGGGCGCGTCTGACCATCCGACGGCAAGGCCATATCTTTTTTGTCGGCTTCCGCCGTGTCGCCGGGAGCCTCCGTTGCCTCGGTATCCGGTTCCAGGACGAAATCGCCACCCTTGTCCCGGCTTTTCGGAGCGTCGGGCGGGGAATTTTTCAGAGGCTTGCCGTTGACGTCCAGGGGCGGCAGTTCCTTGTTGTCCATCAGAAGATCCAGCTCGTCGCCGGTGATTGTCTCCCGATCCAGCAGGGCGCGCGCAATGCGGTGCAGGATTTCTTCATTATCCTGGAGGAGCTTGCGGCAACGGCTGTGGGCTTCTTCCACGATGCGCTTGACCTCGGCGTCCACCAGACGGGCCGTGTCTTCGCTGAAGTTTTTGTTCTGCACCCATTCGCGGCCGATAAAGACCTCTTCGCCGGTCTCGCCGATGGACAGCGTGCCCACAGCTTCGCTCATGCCCCACTCGCAGACCATCTTGCGGGCTAGACGGGTGACGCGCTCAATGTCGTTGGACGCGCCAGTGGTGATGTCGTCGAAGATCAGTTCCTCGGCCACGCGGCCGCCCAACAGGACCACCAGGTTGTTTTTCAGATAGCTGCGGGAATAACCGTGGCGGTCTTCCTCGGGCAGCTGCATGGTCACGCCCAAAGCGCGGCCGCGCGGGATAATGGTGATCTTGTGCACCGGGTCGGAACCGGGCAGCAACCGGGCGGCCAGGGCGTGGCCGCCTTCATGGTAAGCGGTGATCCGCTTCTGCTCGTCCGAGAGGATCAGGCTGCGCCGCTCACGGCCCATGAGCACCTTGTCCTTGGCAAATTCAAAATCGCGCATGTCCAGCTTGTCCTGGTTCAGCTTGGCCGCCTGCAGGGCCGCCTCGTTGACCAGGTTTTCCAGATCCGCGCCGGAAAAGCCCGGCGTGCCGCGCGCCAGCACTTCCAGGTCCACGTCCGAATCCAGGGGCGTGCGCTTGGTGTGCACTTCAAGAATGCGACGGCGGCCGCGCAGATCCGGCGTGGGCACCACCACCTGGCGGTCGAAACGGCCGGGCCGCAGCAGGGCCGGGTCCAGCACGTCCGGACGGTTGGTGGCCGCGATGAGGATGACGCCCTCATTGCTTTCAAAACCGTCCATTTCCACCAGCAACTGGTTCAGGGTCTGCTCGCGCTCGTCATGGCCGCCGCCCAGCCCGGCGCCGCGCTGGCGGCCCACGGCGTCGATTTCGTCAATAAAAATCAGGCAGGGCGCATTTTTCTTGCCCTGCACAAAGAGGTCGCGCACGCGCGAAGCGCCCACGCCCACGAACATTTCCACAAAGTCCGAGCCGGAAATGGAAAAGAACGGCACCCCGGCCTCACCGGCCACGGCGCGCGCCAGCAGGGTTTTACCCGTGCCGGGAGGGCCCACCAGCAGAACGCCCTTGGGAATGCGCCCGCCCAGGCGGGTGAACTTTTTGGGATTGGAGAGGAACTCCACCACTTCCGAAAGTTCCTCCTTGGCCTCATCCACGCCCGCCACGTCGGCAAAGGTAACGCGCGTGCTGTCCTGATTGAGCATACGCGCCTTGGAACGGCCGAAACTCATGGCTTTGCCGCCGCCGCTCTGCATCTGGCGCATGAAGAAAATCCAGACGCCGATGAGCAACAGCATGGGGAACCAGGAAACCAGAAGGGTCATATACCAGGGGGACTCTTCCGGCGGCTCGGCCTTGATTTCCACCTTTTTCTCAATAAGCCGGTTGACCAGGCCCGAATCCTGCGGGGCATAGGTCTGGATGCTCTTGTTGTCCGAGGTCTTGCCCGTGAGCGTGTGCCCCTGGATGGTCACGGATAGTACCTGCCCGTCGTCCACCTTGTTGAGGAACTCCGTGTAGGGCACCCGCTGCAGACCGGCCTGCGGTTGCTGGAACATATTAAAAAGCATGACCATCGCCAGGACGATAATCGCCCACAGCATCAGGTTGCGACTGAACTGATTCAACGCTGCCTCCGTTACGATTTCAACGCGCCGAGCGGCGCGGCCAAAGCCGGTTCCATGTCCGGCCTGGGGCGGGAAAATACTACCTGCATGCGCCCGGTGTCAAATCAGATAAACCGGGGCCGTTCCGGCAGTGCCTATCTTATAGGATATAATATTACCTGTAGGCTTGGCAATGGCCCGGTTCCGGACGGCTTTTCATCCCTTCCCCGCAACGGCCCTTGCGGAGCGGACGCTTTTCGCTTATGGTCCGCAGACCTACGGCGGGGGGACGTGTCGTCACCGGTGTGGCGCCCGGTCTTCAAAACCGGTGGCAGGCTTTACGGTCTGCGGTAGGTTCGACTCCTATGCGTCCCCGCCAGATATGCTCCGACCCGCCGGTTTCAGCTCCCCGCGATAGATACATTTTCCCGTTGAGGTTTCACTTCAGCGGGTTTTTTTATGGAATCCACGCGCGGACCGGCCGCAAGGGGATGCCGTTGTCTTGCGGTAGGCGCTGTGGTATCCAGCAAGAGACGCCGAAGAAAAAAACGGCGCGAGCAGCCTTGCGCGGCGAGCGCCGGGGCGGGCTGAGGCTGGTTGTTTGTCTTTATGAAAATTCATGCACAACACGGACCATGCGTCCGTGTTTTTTGTTTTTGGAGCGTTTCAGGCGATAAATGCTCTGATATCCGGGCGGGACATGCGGCCATTTGTGAACACCGCAAATAAAAAAACCGTTTCCGACCGATGGAGAAGAGGCGCAGCGGGAATCGCACGTTTTCCCGGCTGAAAAGACACTATATCCCAATAAAATATACTCTAGTGAGGAACAGCCATGAAGCTGTCGACAAAAATCTGTTTGAGCATGGCCGTACTGACGGTCCTGATGACCATTCTGGCAGGCTTTTTGCTGATGGAGCTGGATAAGGTCAACGATTTCGTCACCACCCTGGCCCACCGCAACATTCCCACCATCAGTGTGGCTGGTCAATATAACAACGACATGTCGGAACACCGCATTGCCGAAGTGCGGCACGTCTACGCCACGGACCCGGCGATCATCGCCCGTATTGACAAGGAAATCATCCAATGGCGGGAAAAGCTCTCCGCGTATCTCAACACCTTGCAAGGCTTGATCCACACCCCGGAAGGCAGGGAAAAGCTGGACAACGTCAAGAAGGAAAGCCGGGACTACTTCGCCAGCTCGGACAAAATGCTCACCATGTCGCGGGAACAGAAAAACGAGCAGGCCGTGAATTTTCTGATCAGAGAATCGCACAAGGAATATCTCGAGCTTTGCGACACCATCAATGCCCTGGTGACCTACGCCACGGACAACGCCGACATGGTCAACCGCCAGGGAGACGAGGTCTACGCGCAGGCCCGGAATATCGGCATCGGCCTGACCATCGCGGCCATCCTTGCCGCAATCGTGCTGATCGTGCTGATCGTGCGCAACGTCATCCGCCAACTCGGCAAGGACCCTGGCGCGTTAAATTCCATCGCCATGCGCGTGGAACACGGCGACTACAATATTGACGACGGCAGCCCCAAAATCGGCGTGTACGGCTCCATCGTGGCCATGGTCAAAGCCTTGGAGGGCCATATCGAAACCGCTCGCCGGGAATCGGAAAACGCCAGGGAGCAGTCCCGTAAAGCCGAGGAGGCCATGCGCCGCGCGGAGGCCGCCGGCGAGCAGGCCCAGGCCAAGACCGAGGCCATGCTGATTGCCGCCGACAGGCTGGAAGAAGTGGCCAACGTGGTTTCCTCGGCCTCCACCGAGCTTTCCGCCCAGATCGAGCAGTCCGACCGGGGCGCGGCGGAATCCGCCCAGCGCCTCTCAGAAGCGGCCACAGCCATGAACGAAATGAACGCCACCGTGCAGGAAGTCGCCAGAAACGCCGGCGCTGCTTCCGGCGCTTCCGCCGAAACCAAGGCCAAGGCCGAGGACGGCGCGCGCATTGTGGAAAAATCCCTTCAGAGCATCAACAAGGTGCACCAGGTTTCCGTGGAGCTCAAAGGAGACATGGTCCAGCTCAACGAACACGCCCAGGCCATCAGCCGGATCATGAATGTGATTTCCGACATTGCGGACCAGACGAACCTGCTGGCCCTGAATGCCGCCATTGAGGCGGCCCGCGCGGGCGAGGCCGGACGCGGCTTTGCCGTGGTGGCCGACGAAGTGCGCAAACTGGCCGAAAAGACCATGAGTTCCACCCAGGATGTGGGCAACGCCATCAGCGCCATTCAGGCAAGCACGGCCAAGAGCACGGCCTCGGTGGACGACGCCGTGGTCCGGATCGAAGAGGCCACGGAATACGCCAATGCCTCGGGCCAGGCCCTGGAAGCCATTGTTTCCACGGTGGAGGGCACGGCGGACCAGGTCAACGCCATTGCCACGGCCAGTGAAGAGCAGTCGGCGGCCAGCGAGGAAATCAACCATTCCATCGTCCAGGTCAACGACATGTCCCGGCAGACCGCCGATGCCATGGCCGAGGCGGCCAAGGCCGTTTCTGACCTGGCCGCCCAGGCGCAGGGCCTCACGCTTCTGATCCAGGAAATGAAGCAGAGCTGATACCGCCCGGCGGGGGATCGGGCCGGAGCCCGGTTTCCCGTCGTCCGGGACGCCGCCTTGACACGGCTCTGTTCCGGGTATAGGCCCTAAAAAGTCTGTATGTTCCGGCTTGGCGGCCGTGTTTTCCGTACTCTCATGTGGCGCCGACGGAGTCTTACGGGTACTCCCTCTTTACAGCATTTTACGTTTGAAATGTTATATTTCAAACTCCATGCCGTCCGTGTGCTGTGGAAGCGTTAGCCGTTGGCGGGTCTTCGAGCCATATGGATACCGACAGCAACGCTAAAACGCGGTTTGCACTTGGGTTTGGGTGTCCGCTTACACGGCCACCGGAGCAATTCGCTCATTTCAATCGTGACTTGCTCTAATAATGTCGGCTTGTTGCCGTTTCTTCCTTTGAAACGAACGTGCTCCACACTTTTCTCCTTCACGGAGGCATGTATGTTTATCCAGCGCCTCTTTTTCTGGGCAGCATTCTGTTGTCTCAGTCTGCTTCTTGCCGTTCCGGGCTTTGCCGCGTCCTCCCAGCCCGCCGAAGCCGCGCGCGTCATCGCCGTGACGCCGGGAGCCTTTGTGCAGCGCGGAAATGCGCGCGCGCCCCTCAAACTGAAAGACCCGCTGTATAAAGAGGACCAGGTCAGCACCGACGCCACCGGCAAGCTGCAACTGCTTTTCGCCGACGACACCACGGTGGCCGTGGCGCCGAACAGCATGGTCAATATTGCTGATTTCAGCTTCGGCGGACCGACCAAGGCCAGCTTCGCCATGGGCGTGGGCCGGGGCCTGGCCCGGGTGGTCACCGGCAAGGTGGTGGAGCAAAACCGCGAAGGTTTCAAAGTCACCACGCCACACGCCACGGTGGGCATTCGCGGCACTATTCTGACCGCCGACGTGCGCAGTCCCTCCCAGAGCAAATTCATCCTCAGCCAATTGGGCGCGGGCCACACCGTCAGTGTGCTCAATACCGCCACAGGCCAGCACACGGAAATGCCCAAAGCCGGCCTGACCACCGAAGCGGGAGCCGCCGGCAATGTGTTGCGCCCGGCCACGCCCGCTGAAATGAACGCTGTCCAGACAGTGACGCGCCAGACCCGCCAAGCCCCGCAGACGCCGCAAGCCACCGCCGCAACCGGCGGTACCGCCCAGGGCGCCACGGCGGCCGCACCCGCGCAGTCCGCGTCCCCTTCCGAAGCCGCGGCTCCGGCATTGGCGGACAGCGGCGCCCCCACTGCCCCCACTGGAGAAAATGCCGCCGCCGGCTCCGATATGGCCGGCCAGGGCGGAAGCACGCTGCATCAGGCCGGCAATGACACGGCTCTGCGGAGTGCAGTGGAAGACGTCATTGCGAGCGGCGATCTCAGCGCCGGCGCGGCGGACAACCCCGGCGCGCTCAAGGCCAGCTATGCGGGCCAGCTTCAGGGAATTCACCAGAGCTCGGGGATTGGCGGCACTTTCAGTTTTGACGTCAATCTGGGCAGCGGCAATATTGATAACGGTTTTATGAGTGTCGGCGTCGGCACGACCTCGGTCAATACCTATACGGGCACCAACGGCACAGGCCAGGTAACCGACGGCATCTTTAACGTGGGCGACTTCACCGCATCACCAGATTCTATGTATCCCGACGCCAACGCCACCATGCATGGCGGCATCGGTAATGGTCATGTGTCCGTGGATAAATGGGAAGTCAAGGACCCATCAATACCGGGGGTCGAGGGCGTGGATAAGGGTATTATCAGCGGGACGGGCAGTGGCGACAGAGTAAGCCAGTAAGCCGGTAACTCCAGAAACACCGGCGTATGCTCCGCCAACCGTTGTTACGTCTGCTTTGGACGATCCTGTTTCTGCTGCTTTTTCCCCTGCGGGCAACGACGGCGTCGTTGCCCGCCCTTGATCTGGCTTTGGACCAAAGCCGCGCCCAAGCCAAAACGCTCGTCAGCAAAGGCCGCTACGAGGAGGCCTATCAGCTCTACATGCGCCTGTTGCGCGAAGAGCCGGACAATGACGAGACCAATTACGGCCTGGCTCTGGCCGCCGCCCGCACCCGGCGCTATTCCCAGGCTCTGCTGGCCTTTGAACGACTCATCGACCGCTACCCGGCGGACGCCAAGCTGCGCCGCTCCCTGGCCGACGTCTATCTGCGCCTGGGCGACAGGGGCGCGGCCCGCCGCGAACTGGATCTGGCCCGCCAGTACGACCCGACCCTTACGGAAGAGCGTATCGCTCGCGTGCTGGACAGCCTGGAAAGCGTTCAGTCCCGCTTTCAGGCCCACGGCCGGCTCAGCGGCGGCGTCATGTACGACTCCAACGCCAATCAGGGTCCGGCTTCGGACAAGATGAGCCTCGGGCTTTTCGACAATCTGACCGTGCATGGGGTCAAGGCCGTGGACAGCTGGGGCTCCTACCTCAACGGCATGCTGGACGCTGGCTGGCGGCTGGGAGAGGACAGCCCCTGGTGGTTCGTCTCGGACATCGCTTTTTTCAAGCGCTGGAACGGCAATCCCAAGTTGCCCGTCAACAACGACTTTTCCTGGGGCCGTGCCGCGCTGGGCCTGCGGCACATGTCCTCCAGAACCCTCGCCGAACTGCGCGTCAAGGGAGAAATGGCCGACCAGAGCCTGGACCAGCGCGTGAGCGTGCTGGGGCCGGAGGGCACTTTCGTCTGGGCGGCGCTGCCCAACCTGCAGCTGATCACCCGCGCCGCCCTGGAAAAACGCGTCTATACGCAGGATATCGGCCGCGACGGCACCTACTGGTGGGTGGGGGAATACATGCGTGTGCTGCTGGGTTCGTCGGGCCATGAGATGACCCTGGGGATGCGCGCCCTGGGCTCGGCTGTGGACACCCCCGATTACAGCTACCACGGCCTGGAGGCCAGTCTGCGCCTGCGCCTCAAAGTTACGGACAAATTTCAACTGTTGCCCTTTGCCAGCATGCGCCGCGAAAACTATGACGGCCCGGCCACCGTGCTGGAACAGGAATACCGCCGGGATACGGTCTGCCGTACCGGGCTGTTCGCCCTGTACAACCTGACCTCCAGCCTCCAGGCGGAGGCCGGCGTGCAGTATGTGGACACCCGCTCATCCTCCCCGCTCTATACTTACCGGCAGTATACCTTCAATATGGGCCTGGCCTGGACGTTCTGAGGCTGACGGCGCGGAGGCGGCGCACTGAAAACCAGAGACGACCTCGCGTGTCCGCTCTCTGGAACAGTACGGCGTTATTCAGCGCCGCACCGGTAGAAAAAGGCGGAGCCGCTGGCCCCGCACGTGTGATGAGGATACATGCCGTCACGCCGATAAAAGACACGTTTTCACTCCGACATCAGTCGCCTTTGGTGACGAAAAAGACACTGATGCAGGCGGAATATCGCGAGCGATCTCTTCCCACAGTTACAAAAACATGGGTAGGAGTTGCGATAAGGCCCACATTTTCACCATCAGCGGGCGCGGCAAAGGGGAAAATGAAACTTTCTCCATTGACCGAACTCAGCCCGATTCCGGATGCGCCGCAGAAAAAATACGCATCGTCAATGCCATGGGCGAAACCGCCTTCCGCAAAGGCGGGCAGGCGGGGACAATGAAAATCCTGCCCCCAGATGATGCGGCCGTTAAATTTTCTGCCCGTATCATAACGCGTACTTGCCGGTTTGAATTCCAGGGCGTTTTCCATGGCGGCCTCCGTACTTCAAAATTTTAGTACATAATCACAGCCTAGTAGCACATCTTGTATAATTATAGAATAACAAATCAAAAACTGTCAACTATCCCGCATCCCGGCAGAACCACCGGGCAGAAAGGACTCCGCCGCTTAATAACGCACTGCGCATAAGGAACGTTGCCTGTCACATCAAAGAGCCTGCTTCTCTCTGCGCATTCGCATGCGCCGTATCGGAACAGGTATCTCCGCACGGCTCGAAGCAGCGTGCAAGAATGCTCCATACCCTTTATCCCCAGTTTTACGCGCCCGTCCCAAGTTTGGCTTCAGGAGTATCCGAACCGCGTCCTTGAACCTTCGCCGTCCTTGAGGCAGAGTGAGGCACCAGCCACCAGGAGGGCCGGAGGAGCATGTCCAGACCACTATCCCGACATCCGGCCTTGCGGCGCGCGGCCCTGGCCCTGTTGCCCGGCCTGGCCGTCAGCGGCCTGATGCTGTTGCTGTACCTGTTGCAGCCGCCCCTGCTCCGGCAGCTCGACAATGAAATCTACGATCTTTTTCTGACTTCCCGGCGGGCGCCGCCGCCCTCGGATGCGCCCGTGGTGGTGGACATCGACGAAAAAAGCCTGGCCGCATACGGCCAGTGGCCCTGGCCCCGCTACCTGGTGGCCCGGCTCATCGACAATCTGACCCGAAACGGCGCGGCCTCCGTGGCTCTGGATATTCTGCTGGCCGAGCCGGACCGCAGT
>OKSB01000304.1_pt1 | contig 55548 bp, 55 predicted proteins | sample 1601171 | NCBI WGS metagenome assembly OKSB01 (sample SAMEA3541496, study PRJEB24748) | human gut metagenome | biome: human gut; feature: human-associated habitat; material: faeces | place: China | collected 2012 | reverse complement strand
CATATTCGGGAAAAGACGGATTGGTCAGTATGTAAATGACTCCTGTTTTATCCATCTTGGACACCTCGCTCTCACATAGTTGGTCGATTATTATATGAGAATACTCACAACTTATAATAATCAATTAGGCGGCGCTTTATCTCATTCTGAAGCGTTTGGTAATCTCCATTAAAGCGGATTTGCTCAAACATTCTGATATTGGACGGGATGTGTTTTTCAGCCTCTTCTGATGTTCCGTTATGTACAAGAATTAAATCTTTTTTTAACCCCATTGCGTAACCAATCTCGTGCGGGACATTCAACTTGCCACTACTAAGATCGGCTATGACTAACCCTGCGCGCTCAATGTCTCGAAAAATCCGATCTGAAATCTGCCCAGTCGTACCTTCATGATGCTCATCTACCCTTATGAGCATAATACCTGTCTTTTTTTCGTTGTTTATTTCATTAATTGCACGACGAATTGCATTTTCGGTCTCATTGTATTCTGCCGAAAAACACCTTGACATGAAAATTGTCTGTTCTGTCGAGCGAACATACCGATTGAAGATGGCTTCAATACATTCTGCGTTGCTTGCAGCATTTTGTTCAGTGTCTATCTGCGCATCAGTAATCTGGTATTTTTCTGACCATGTTAAGAGCCTATCCTTGTATTGAACAGCGTCAGCAGAAGGAGAGGATATTTCGATATTGTAATACAAAGCCACCAGCAGGAACAACAATCCAGACGATATTAGAAGTGTTCCGTTCTCTCCTAGCTTTGCATCATTGAGAGCATTGCTCAATGCAATTCCAAAAGCCTCTTCATGCTCTGCTGTCTGGATATTGCCGAATCGCTTTTGGATGCTTTCTATTATGTCTATAAGCGCAGTTATTAGATCTGATCGAATCCAAGGAATAGCTTTTAGCTTTCGTATTGCCAGAGGCTTGTTTTTCAACACCTTCCTAGCGAGCAAGTATTCATGCCCAAAGCTATCATCTAGTTCTTTATCAGAAAAAGAGAGCTCATCTTTGCTGTCTACAATAATACCTTCCAGCAATCGTTCCGAACGGATGGGTACAGCTTTTGAATTAATATTGTGAAAGATGATCTTTTCATCTTTCATACTTACATTATCTGGGAAGACGATAATGCAGAAGGGAATTAGATAATTGCTGCGCATCTGCCCTTCGGCGATGAGTTTTTCGATGGCTAAAAGTCTATGATTACCATCAACTCTACGGAAAGGCTTATCCTCAATGCGATCGTATTTTTTGTCAGGGATGGAAAGGGTGTACAAGAAGCCATTACCTGCCGCCTTTTCCTTTTTGAATGCTATACCATCAACATTCGATGTAAAACCTTTTCCGGATCGAATATCAGCTAAAGCATCCACCTCAGAAGATGCTCCTTGTGCGTAATAGTTGTACTTTGCCGTGTATGCGAGGACAACTTCTGGACTAAAACTATTAGATCCGGATGTAATAAACGAGCTAATCTCGGCAACGTGTTCATCCTCTGCTGGACGCTGGTATCCCGGGTGTGGATACGACAGTTCAACGATTTCATTGTACTTGGCGTATCCTCGAATTGTACAAGTCCCGCCCAAAGACTCACTGAAGATTCCGGAAAGTTGAATCATTCTCTATCCCTCGCAATTCTCTTTCTTACAAACCCGCTTCATCAAGCTTGTACATCAGCATACTGGCAAACATCAGCCTTCTCAGGGCTTCTTCTGCTGTCAATACTTCATCATTTGAATGCGCTTTCGGATTGCGCAAAGCAGACATGGCACCAGCTGTCATAAAATGAAATCCTTGCTGATAGTTATTCCCGCTTTCTGTGCCGGTATCGCAAACAGGGCAGAGAAGCGGATTGCTGCCAAACAGCTTATGCATTAGATCTGTTCCGTCTGGAACCGTTGCAGCACTGGGGACGAGCTTTTTGTAAATTGCCTTGGCTCTGCTGTTTAATTCAATGAAGGCATCCTCTGCCGCGTTTGCGAAATGACCGTCCTCAAACAGTTTCTTTGAAGATTTCTGTATTAGTGGATGTATGTAGGACCAAATCTCAGCAGTTGTTTGCTTCTCTGCAGATGGTGCCTGGCCTTTGGCCGCAAGATAATCCAGTCCGAAGAGGATTTCCCCGATAGCGTATGGATTAATAAACGCTTGTCCGAATTGGTTAACAGCGAACAGGATATCCTTTGCTGCGAGCAGCTGTCGGGCAATCTGAGGATCATCTGCCTTGCACTCATTCGCGATTGTGATGATGCTCTCACGAATACCGGCAACATCAACAGCCGAAAACTGCATACTCAGTACGTTGGGAGTACCTGCAATCTGTCGGAGTCGTCCCGAGAGCTGGTTTATCTGCATGTTTTTGAATAACGAATTCATTATCTATTCTCCCAACAACTCTTTCTCAAACTGCGCTTTGGCATCTGCCCATTCCTTGATAGCCTGTCTGCGAAGAACATTAGCCTGACTACGACGCTGCATCAATTCAGCTGCGATCTGATCCTGTATTTCTTTCGGGGGGAGCGGGATCTTTACCCTTTTCAGCGTATCCGTATTGACACCAGCTTGATTGTTGAAATTCGTGCAAAGCAGCTTCCAGTAGCCAATGCTGAGCAGCACATTAAAGAATGCTGCAACGTAATACGGATTTACACCCTCTTTTACGGTTATTCTTGTCATGTGATTAGATGCTGCGCAAAGAACATCTGAATCAAATACGGTCGTTTTGCCAACAAGATCCGGAGAATTAGTATTGTTGAAGATAACCTCGTTTTTTTTGCAATAATCTTCGGATTTTAGTCGGCTCTTAGGCACATACTTCTTTGTTTCAAACGACAGCTCGCCTTCAGGTGTTATGCTGAATGGGCGAAGATGAGGAACTCGCTGATCCTCCGGCAAATTGTCGGCCTGATCCTGTTTGCCTGCTGCAAAGCCGGATACGATTTTCTCACTGATGTCATTTACACTGACAGTCCGATACGGTAATGCTTCAATCTGCTTTCTAAAATGAGAAAATTTCGGTGAGTAGTAGTCAGCATCAATACGCCCTTCTATGTTCGCTACGGTTGTTGCATAGGTGATTTTCTGCGTTGCAGAAAAGTCAAACGTCAGCCCCAACCTATCAATGAGATATATCGGGTTTTGGTGGAGTAATTCATTTGCGTGATAGAGTTTTTGCTTCCGCTCGATTTCAGCATTATCCATTTCAGCACATAATTTCCCCTGTGTTTCGTAATCAGGTAAAATAATCTCAAATGATTTGTATTCTTCTTTGTTAATATTTGGCTGACCCGAAGGGCGCTGAATACCCTTTACCCAATTTGTAAATGCGGTAGTTTTCGTGTACCAATATATGAATTTGGGAAGGACTTTTTTATCATCAAAACGGAAACGAATACAATATCCGGCAAAAACAGATTTTCCTATGCTTCCGTCATAATAATATGTTTTTCCTACTGTTCCGCCAGTTCTTGCAAATAGTATGTCTCCAATTTCAAGAATGTGCTTTTGCACATAGTTTTCCGTAGTTACAAATTTATGATTATCTTCGATACCAAAATCGTCAAAATCTGTGATACGGATGTATTTCGGCTGGCTTTCATCTGTCCTCTCAATTGCAGAAGCAGATGTTCCATAGCAAGGTTCCTCGCTTGTTAAGCTACCAAGAGAGACTTTTTCTTGCTTTTTCCCAGACTGACTTTGACTATACTTAAGGTTTCGGACATCAAATCTTCCCGTTATATCCCCCCGTTTGACAGCGAAGACGCAAAGGTCTTTCGCATCGGGGGTCATGCGAAAAAAGATGTTGCGTCCTTTTGAAATTCTTCGTACTTCTGAATGATCTCATCGAGCTGAGAATTGGTTTTGCGTCCGGTGGCGTCATAGCCGATCAGCGCCGGCGCTGCCATGAAGATGGCTTCGTTTTCGTCCGGTTTTTCATCGGCTTTACGCTTGCGGACAAAGATAATGGACGCCTTTACACCGGCGCCAAAATGGGCAAAGGCACACTGAGGCAAGCTCACAACTGCAAGCAGTTGGAACTTCTCCAAGATGAAATCGCGTACATACTGCGCGGAGCTGTTTGTCAGAACGCCGTCGGGAAGTACGATTGCCGCCTTGCCGGTTCCGGGCTTCAGGAACTCCCAAATGCGTTCAATAAACAGTATTTCGGAGCTCTGTCGGGGACGATCTTTATATTTTCCTTTAGCGTCCTTTGTTTTACCTAATTCATAATTAGCCAAATAGGGTTTTTCCGCCTTCGTGATTGTGGAGCCAAACGGCGGATTGGTCAGAATCAGATCGAACTTTCCAGCTTCAAATCCGCGGTTATGGTCGTGCATCTTGTCAATGCTGTCCAGCGCGTCAAAGCTGATGACGTTGGTGTGCCCGTCATCGTGAACAATCATGTTCATCTTAGCGACACGGGCAATTTCGTCATTGATCTCGATGCCGTACAGGTGCTTGGAAGCAAAGTCGTGCCAGTAGTTAAAATAATCAACTGCGTCCTTATCATAATACTCACTGGCCTGCGAACGCATATAGTCCAGAGCGTGCAGCAGAAATCCGCCGGAGCCACAGGCAGGGTCAAGCACATCCCAATCATGTTCCGGCTTCATCATTTTTACCGCAAATTCGATAATGGGGCGAGGGGTAAAATACTGACCAAAGTCGCCCTTGAAAAAGCCGTCCATAAACTGCTCGAAGGCGACACCCTTCACATCGAGGTCGGTTTTATTCAGGTTTATAGACTCAAGGTGAGATACGACTGTACGGAGGACGCGGTCATCGACCTTGATTGAATCCGTGAATACTTCCGGGTCTTTGACTTTCTGCTCATTGTAAAGCGCGTTGATACGTTCCGCCAGCTTGGAAGAAGGCTCGTGCGTTTTGATCTGGAACTGATACGGTTCTCCTTTTTTCCGGGGCTTTTGCTCATCACTAATTTTGACAAATATCAGTTTGCAAAGCTCACCGAAGGCCGTCGGTGGTGACAGCCTGCCGCCGCCCCAAAGCGTATTGTGGCATTTCTTGATAGCAGTAATCAAATCTTCTCTAGCAACCGGCTGGATATCAGGGGCCTTCTTTTTCTTGCCGTCTACATCTGTATATTCTCCACCTCTGTAAAAGCGGAATGCTTGCGGTTTTCCATAGGCTTTTGGAAGATCGGCAATGATATTATTCTCTCGTTCGAGAATGCCGGTACTATCGTCCGAGAAATCCAACACCCGACGAGTAGCGCCAGCAATAATAACCACATAGCTTGCACGAAGCTTTACCCACGTTGCGTTGCCTACACCCTGCTCAATTGCCTGCAAGAACTCCGCATCTGTAACGCCATCTCGTTTGCACTCTACAACCGCATACGGTTTTTTGCATTCATCATCAGAGAAAATGACAATATCCGCACGGTCCGTCGGTACACGATCCGGGATCGTCACCTCAACCTTAATGCGATGTGCTGGGTAGTCGTATTCGTAGATCAGTTCCGCCCAGAATTCAGCCCGAACTTTTTCCTCGGGATCGTTATAGTTTTCTGTGTGATTATCAGACGTGACATAGATGATCTTCTGCTTATTTTCCGGGCCGGTAATAATGGCATATCCATCTTTAATTGCCCTATCAAGGTAAGTCATATTTGCTTCCTCCAAAATTCTCTGTATGTTGGTAGCGTATTAATTCATTTCTTGTTGCGTTGGCACATTTTCCAAAAACATCACATCATAAATCGGCAGATACGTGATCTTGCCGTTCGTCGTGATCTCGCGGGCGTTGGACAGAACATAGGCCTTTTTCACATGATAATCGTCGTTCTTTACGAAGGTATTCAGGGCGCTGTGGACGGTGTAGTCCTTACCGGACTTGACCTCGATGGGAACGGCGGATAGGCTGTCGTAATCGTCGATCAGATAATCCACCTCGCCCTTGCTGCGGTTATCGTAATAGAACAGCTTAAAGCCGTGCGCGACCAGCTCCTGGGCCACCACGCTTTCATACACGGAGCCGAGATTGATCCCCGTCTCATCGTCCAGGATCGCACGGATATTGCTGCCATACAAAACGTCCGTCAAAAGCCCTACATCGTTCAAATAGAGCTTGAGCAGGTTTTTGCCGATGGACTGCGTAAGGGGAAAGACGGGGGTGGTAATCGCGTTGACGTCCAAGGCGATCCCAGCGGAGATCAGATATTCAAACTCATCCTGATAGTCGGAAAAACGCTTGCCGCGCTTGTCCTCGATGTCCTGAAAGACCACTCGTTTCTTCTTGCTCTCCAGATTGGAGGGGATCATATCGTAGATCCTGCGGATCTTCAGCTTCCTGCTGTTGTCCGCCTCGTACTTTGACGCGTCATCAGCATAGAACGCGCGGATATCCCGATGGATCGTCCGCACCTTGACGATATTGGTGTCTGCAATAAAGGAGTTTACAGCATCGGGCAGCCCGCCGATCAGCAGATACTTCTTGAAAAGATCCATTACCTTCTCATGCATGGCGGCATCCAGACTCTCACCGGTAAGGAACTTCTCATGCATCATATCGATGGCAAACCGATTAAACCCGTTTGCCAGCAGAAACTCCTCAAAATCCAGCGGGAACATGCGCTTGATCTCAATACTCCCGATGGGGATCGAGGTGGTCTTCTTCAAGGTCACGCCCAGCAGCGACCCGCTGGCAATATAGGTGTACCTGTCGTCCTGCTTCAAAAACTTGAGCATGGTCAGCAGGTGCGGATACGCCTGGATCTCATCAAGGAAAATCAGCGTGTTTTTCTTCTCTCCCATTCTCTCGCCGGCGATCGTGCTGACCTGAAAATAAAAGTCCTTGACGGTGCGGACCTGCTCAAACAGCCTGGGGCCGTTGTAATCCTCCGCAAAGTTCAGCTCGATATAGTTCTCAAAGAGCTGCTGCCCAACGTGGCGTATAATAAACGTCTTTCCGATCTGCCGCGCCCCGTCGATAATCAGCACCTTATTGGAATCGGATTTCAGATAGCTTTCAATATACGGCTGGATTTTTCGATATAACATTGCGCACCTCCGCACTTTTCAGCATAGTCAACGCGCCGGAAAACACATAATTCAATTGGTTGCACATCTCGTGACACACACATTTCAATATCTATTATACTCATAAAAACGCACAAATCAATAGCCGGTGCAAAATAAATATATCCCGTTGTCAAGACTGCAAATCCGATTATTGCACATTGGACTCTAGTGTAGCGCCGGGCTATCATATACGCGAAGGAAGACCAGAAACAATGCGTATATGAAGGAGGCGCGGTATGGAAAACAGGTTTGCTGCGGCGCGGAGGAGATATCTGCGCACACACATGGACGGGATCTACACAGGGATGCTGCTGACGGGGACTCTGGAGCCGCATCTGGAGGAGATCGGCGAGTCGGCACAGGCAATGCTCGACCGGATCGTGGAGCAAATGAAGAAGGCCGAAGGCGTCACCGAGCAGCTGAAGGCTGCGGATCAGATGGAATGGGTCGGACGGATGAACAGTATCCGCAGCCGCGCGGAGGAGATCGTCTTCTCTGAGCTGATCTACTGTTGAGGCGCGGCCATGTTCGGGCGAAGAAAAAGAGACCGGGTCGTGGTGCTCCGTGCCGATGAGCGCCGACTGTTGACAGCGGCGATGTTGGCCTTCCGGAACAAACTGCTGGCCGGCGGCAAGCCTACAGAGGACGTGAACGAGCTGCTGATCCGGCTGATGAAGTAAAAACTGAATAATACCAAAAGAGCGTCTGCTTCTGAAAAGAGGCAGGCGCTCTTTTTGCGTTTTGAGCCGTGAAATCCCACTAATTTGTGAATTCTTTGAGAACTTTCAAAAATCGATGTCGTTTTTTCGGCCTCCGCTGTTGCGGTAAGAGAGTAGAGGGACTTTTTGAAATAGCTGCGATTCGATGTCGTTTTCGAGGCCTCTCATGTGGCTGTTAAGCAGTAGAGGAAAAAAGTTTCAATGCAGTGTTTACTTTTCTGCTTTGGATGTTGCGGTACAGAAGTAGAAAGAAAAAGCTTCAGCCCGGTGTTTACTTTTTACCTCAAAACCGTGCGGTATGGGAATAGAGAAAGATTTTAAAAACAGTGAGAAATAGGATGTCGTTTTTTGACCTTCCATGTTGCTGTAAGGGAATGGAGAGGTCGAGCAGATACAGGCTCCCTTTACCGGAAAATAGGACGCTCCAAAATAGTTTCAAGAAATTTTGAAAATAAATGTCGTTTTGGAGGCTCGAAGGTTGCGGTAGAGGTGTGGGAGGAGTTTTTGTGAAAGATTGGCTCCGTTTTGGCGCCAGACTCGAGAGGGCACCGGGAGTTGGCTCCGTTTTGGCGCCAAAAAACTAAAACAAAAGAGGTTTTCAGCCGGGTGGCATCAATTTTGATGCCATAGAAAAGTTTTTCTCCGAAGCCTTATATTTTTCGCGTTCTCATGATCTCCCACCTGAAGGGGCTTTCAAAAGTTTTCGAGAGCACCCATAAAAACAAGCCTTCTTATTCCTTACTTAGTGAAGGGCACTGAAAATTTCCTCCCGGAAGGCTTAATTTTTCCGCTTTCCCGTGATCTACCCCTTGAGGGAAGAATTTTTCCGGTGATACCCGTAAAAACGGTGCTCCCCATTCCTAAGTTAGCGAGGGGACTCAAAAAACCTTCTACAAAGCTTAATTTCTCGCCTTTCTCGTGGCCTACCACTTGAGGGACAAATTTTTCCGGCGACACCCATAAAATCGACCCTTCCCACTCATCCCTTAGTGAGGGGATATATCGAAAAATGGCGATCACAAGAAAAATTTTCTCCATGGCTTAATTTTTCACCGTTCTCGTGATCTACCACTTGAGAGAGAAATAGTATTCTCCGGCACCCTGAAAAAAGGCCTCTCAAATGGCTTAACTAGTGGAGGGGTTCCTCAGGAGCATCCGATTTCCCTCACCCGACAAGGAGGCGATAACGAATCGACAACTGAATAGCCGTCACCAAAAGAGATATGACTCTGCGAAGACATGAGCGGAGCGACGCTGCGGAGAACCCGGGGCAGGCACACAAAAACCGTATCGGAAGGACGGCGCAAATATTCAAGCAAAACACACTTACCAGCTAAATGAAAGAAGGTGAAACACATGAACAGAATTCAACTGATCGACGCGGAGACGCTGTACTACAAGCCGCTGGCGCACCCAAGGATGCTGATTGACGGCATTCTCGCGGACGGGCTGGCGGTCATGGCCGGCGACTCCAAGATCGGCAAGAGCTGGATGGTCCTCTGGCTCTGTCTCCAGATCAGCAAGGGCGAGCCGGTATGGGGCATCCCCACCCGGAAAACCGACGTGGTGTATCTGGCGCTGGAGGACCGGGAGTGGCGCATCCAGCAGCGAATGCAGGAGCTGACCGAAGCGCCGCAGGAGAACCTGCATTTCGGCTTCTCCTGCGGTCAACTGGGCTCTGAGCTGGAAAGCCAGATCGAGGCCGTGCTGCAGGATTACCCCTCCACGGGGCTGATCTTCATCGACACGCTGCAGATGATCCGGGACAACGTCTCCGGGAAGGTCAATGCCTACGCCCAGGACTACCGGGATCTGTCTTCCCTGAAGAAGATCGCCGACAATCACGGCATCTGCATCTTTCTGGTGCACCACACCCGCAAGGATCGGGACAGCAGCAATATCTTCAACGATATGACCGGCTCCACCGGCATCATGGGCGTGGCGGACACGGTGATGATCCTCCGCAAGGAGGAGCGCTTCGGCGACGCTGCCGCCCTCTGCATCACCGGGCGCGACGTGGAGGAAAAGAAGCTGAAAATGCAGATGTGCGGCGTCTGCTGGGAGATCACCGAGGAACTCAATGCCGACGACCTGCACCGGGAGCGGATCCCCGATTTCGTGTATGAGGTCGTGGAGTTCCTTTTTGAGCACAGTAAATTTCAAGGCACCGCCACCGAGCTGCTGGCCGCCGTGGGCAACACCGAGCTGAAGCCCAACGTCGCCAGCAAGTATCTGACGCGGTATTACAGCGAGGTTTTCCTCCCCATGGGGATCAGCTACGAGTACCGCAAAACGGCGGCGGCCCGGCTGATCATCCTGGAGCTGCACGACGGTGCTGACGGTCATGACGATGCTTCCGGGAGCGAGGGGCTTGCGTCACAGAAGGCTGAGAATGACGGTATCGCCCCGCTTCCCCTTTTACCGTCACAGCCGTCATCTGCGTCACGGAAGGAGGTGGGCGAAAATGAAGCATCGTAACGCAGGAAGGCCCGTGGCTATACGCAGGCTTTTTATCCGTAAGGGTAACGAGCATGGGATTTGTGTAGCCGTACGGCTCCCAATTCCCCCGTATCTGCCGATACGAAAGGGGCCGGCCCCTGCAACCCCGCCTAAAGGAGGTGAACACTATGCGCAATCGCACGGAGGAAATCAATGTGCGCGTCTTTAAGACTGAGAAGAATCTGATCCGCAGGAAGGCGCGGAAATGCGGCATGAACATGTCGGAATATCTCCGCACCCTGGGGACAGATGCTACGGTTAAGGAGGCGCCCCGTGAGGAGCTGATGCAGGCCTATCGGAAGCTGACGCGGCTGCACGACGGCATCCGCTACGAGGTCTCCATGGCGGCGTTCAGCGACGCGCTGACGGAGATCGAGGATCTGCTTCTGATGGTCTACCACGGAGAGGAGGACGATGCCAATGGCGGTGACGAAGATCTGGGCGATCCATGACAGCGTTTCCCGCGTGGTAGACTACTGCAGCAACCCGGAGAAGACCCGGCTGACGGATCTGGAGCAGGTGCTGATCTACGCCGCCAACAAGGCCAAGACCCTGGACGAAGGTGAGCAGAGCTACGCCGTCACCGGCGTCAACTGCCGCGCAGAAACGGCGGCGCAGGAGATGTCCGCCACCCAGCGGCGATTCGGCAAGACCGGCGGTAATGTAGCCTACCACGCATACCAAAGCTTCAAGACCGGCGAGGTGTCTGCGGCGGAGTGTCACCGGATCGGGTTGGAGACCGCGCGGCGGCTCTGGGGCGACAGCTACCAGGTGCTGGTGGCGACCCACTTCAATACGGGAACCTACCACAACCACTTCGTCGTGAGCTCCGTGGGCATGTGGGACGGGCGCAAGCTGGAGGCCAAATACGGCGTCTACTACGCCTTGCGCGCTATGTCGGACCGCATCTGTAAGGAGTACGGCCTGTCGGTGGTGCAGAACCCGCAGCGGCACAAAACGGCGCGCTCGGTCTACTTTGCCGAAAAGAACGGCGAGCCCACCCGCTTCAATCTGATGCGGGAGGCGCTGGACAAGGCGCTGTCCCTGTGCAGCAGCTGGTCGGAGATGACCACGGTGCTCCGCAAGCTGGGCTATGAGTTCGAGTACGGCCCAAACCACAAGTACGCCTCGATCCGGCCCTTCCGCTCCAAGAAGTGTACCCGCACATTCCGGCTTGGCCCCGCCTATGAAAAAGAAGCCATGCGGGAGCGACTGCTGGAAAACCAGCGGGACTACCAGGTCACGCAGAGCTACTACGCCTTTCTGAGGCCCTACTCCAAGAGCTACGCAAGAGAAAACCCACCCACGGAAGCGTACTACCGCAAGCGGGATTTCTACTGCAAGGCGCCGCATATTACCGGATACGTCAGCTTCTTCCGGGCCATCGCTATCGTGCTGGGCGTCGCGCCGCTGTACGAAAAGGAATATCAGCAGCCGCTGTCGGCGGAGTGCCGGGAGGCCTGCCGCCGATTGGACCGGTACACGGCTGAAATGACGCTGGTGGAGCGGGAGCATCTGGAGACGCCGCAGGACCTGCAGAGCTATATCGCGCGGGTCAACGCAGAGATTGACGAGGTGACCGCTACCCGCAGCAAGGTCCGCAACAAGCAGAGAAACTGTAGCGATCCGGAGCGGTTGGCGGAGCTCAAAAGGCAGTGCGCCGCCTGCACCACGGTGCTTTCCGATCTGCGGAAGAAAAAGAAAACAGCCTGCGCCATCATTGAGGATCACCCCAAGCTCAGGGAGCTTCTGGAGAGTGAATTCGAGGCGCGGTTGGAGAACGGCCCCTATCTGTCGGAGCGGGAGAAAAGCGCCCTGCGGCAGCAGACCGCTCCGAAAAGAGAGGAAAAACAGTATGAACGCTGATTACAGCAGAAAGAGAGATGATGAAATTGAAAAACCAAACCATTGATTTGGGTCTGAGCGGCTATGACGAGCTGTTCATGAACGAGCAGGAGCGAGCGGACACCCGCAAGCCCAAGGTGGAGGAGCTACCGCTTTCGGAACTGACGCCCTTCAAGAATCACCCCTTCAAGGTGAAAAACGACGCGGAGATGGCGGAGCTGATGAAGAGCATCGCCGACGCCGGCGTCCTGTCTCCCGCCCTGGCGCGGCCCAAGGAGGGCGGCGGGTACGAGCTGATTTCCGGGCACCGGCGGCTGGCAGCCTGCAAAGCGCTGGGGATGGACACCATGCCGGTGATCGTCCGCAAGCTGACCGACGAGGAGGCCGTCATTACGATGGTGGACAGCAACCTGCAGCGGGAGCACATTCTGCCGTCGGAAAAGGCCTTCGCATACAAGATGAAGCTTGACGCTTTGAAACACCAAGGCAAATCTTCTGGCCAACTTGGCCAGAAGTGGTCGCGGGATGAATTATCTGACACTGATAGCGGACGGCAGATTCAGCGTTATATCCGCCTCACGAACCTGATCCCTGAAATCCTCCAGATGGTGGATGACGCAAGGATTGCCCTGACTCCGGCGGTGGAGCTGTCCTATTTGCAGCCGTCCGAGCAGGAGATGCTCTTCTCCGTGATGGACAGCGATGAGGTAACGCCGTCCTTGTCTCAGGCCCGGCGGCTGCGGCGCATGAGCGAGGCGCAGACTCTCACGGATGACGCGGTGCTGCAGCTTCTGTCCGAGGTTAAGGGCAATCAGGTGGAATATGTGAAGGTGCCGGTAGACAAGCTCCGCAGCTTTTTCCGCCCGGACACCTCCGTGAAGCAGATGACCGAGACACTTGTCAAGGCCATGGACTTTTATAACAAACACTTGGCGCGGCAGCACAAAGACCGGGACGCTCGGTGAAAGGAGATTAAATTATGAAAGCTAATTTTGATTTTAACCGTTTGAGCGAAAGCAGAAAACAGGAGCTTGATCGTATGGTCGCAGATTTTTCCGAGGCGGGTTGCCTTTTTGTTGAGGATCTTTTCCTTGAATTTCTCATCGATGCTGATAACGGTATTGACCGCAGCGACGATAAGCTTGTGGCAACCTTTGATGATGAGTGCGGACACGAGCTTGTGTTTATTCTCTCTCAGGAAGAGGTTCACTATGTAATCCATGCTATTTCGGAAAAACTGGATAATATCGTATGCGAAGGCGGCACTCCCTTCGGTGAGGATGAAAACGAAGAGGGTATTGTCAGCCTCTCGCCGGTGAACACAGAAGAAGAGCTTGATATGCTTCTCGCACATGTGCTTGGTGACGATGGAGGTGGTGCCGATGACTAAAATCGAAATTCAGACCCTATACGAGGTGATGTTCACGGACTACCCCGACATTGTAAATGTGGCGCAGGTGCAGGCGATGCTGGGCATCAGCCGTCATCTGGCCTATGCGCTGATCGGCGACGGCGACATCCCCGGCATGAAAATCGGCAATGCATACCGCGTACCGAAAATCAATGTGATCCGCTACGCACTCTCGGCGGGAAATCCGCAGCCGGCGGCGTAGCCGGGATTTGAACCTGTATGGCACATTGGACGGGCATTCCCGCCGGGCGTATAATAAAAACGGTCCGAAAGGGTGCCCGTTCATGTGCTATCCGCAAAGGAGGTAGAGTTTATGATAGCAGGACACCTGCAAATAAAAAACGACAATTACTACATGGTGCTGAATTACACGGATGCCAACGGCAAGCGCAGGCAGCCGTGGATTCCCACAGGACTTCCCGCAAAGGGAAACAAGCGCCGCGCCGAGAAGCTGCTGCTGGACACCCGCAAGAGCTTTGTCCCGCCGGTTGTGAGCAAGGAGAACGAGGACATCTCCTCTGATATGCTGTTTGCCGACTACATGGAGCTGTGGCTGGAGATTATCCGCAGCTCGGTGGAAAAGACCACCTTTTCCTCTTACACGCAGATGGTAAAGGGGAAGATCGCACCGTATTTCCGAAACACCGGACTGACGCTGGACGGAATCCAAGCCAAGCACATTCAGAGCTTTTATCTGCATGAGCTGAAAACCGTGTCACCCGGTACGGTGATCCACTATCACGCCAATATCCACAAGGCACTGAAATACGCCGTCAAAATGGACCTGATTCCCTTCAACCCCGCCGACAAGGTGGAGCGCCCCAAGAAGCAGCGGTACATTGCGGACTATTACCGGCAGGAGGAGCTGGAGAGGCTGCTGGAAGCGTCCAAGGATCATCCGTACTCCCTGCTGATTCAGATGACCGCCTTTTACGGCCTGCGCCGCAGCGAGGCGCTGGGGCTGAAATGGGACGCCATCGACTTTGAGCGGGACACCATCACCATTAAGCACATTGTAACCAACGCAAAGATAGACGGCAAATGTGAAATCGTCTGCGCCGACCGCGCCAAGACGAAATCCAGCCTGCGCTCCCTGCCGCTGGTCAGCAACATCCGGGAAAAGCTGCTGGCGCTGAGGGAGCAGCAAAAGGAGAATAGGCGCGTATGCGGAAATTGCTACAGCAAAAAGTATGACGGCTATGTTTTTGTGGATGCCATGGGCAATATCTTCAACCCCAGAAGCGTTACCGCCAATTTCAGCAAGCTGCTGGAGCAGAACGGTCTGCGGCACATTCGCTTTCACGACCTCAGACATAGCTGCGCCTCACTGCTTTTGGCAAACGATGTGCCTCTGAAGCAAATCCAGGAGTGGCTGGGCCACAGCGACATCGGCACGACGGCGAATATTTACAGTCATTTGGATTACAAGTCCAAGATCACCTCGGCAAATGTAATGGACAATATCCTGACTCTGCCGGACACAAGGCAGACCGGCTGGCACACCTGAGCTCTTGCCGAAAATCATGTACGCCGATGTGACCTTGAGAGAAAAGAAAAGCCCAGTCATATGGGCAAAAGCCTTGATATGACTGGGTTTTTGGCGGAGAGTTAGGGATTCGAACCCTAGGTTCCTTTTGGGAACACGACATTTCGAGTGTCGCACCTTCGACCTCTCGGACAACTCTCCGTATATCTCAAGTGTAATCCTTGCTCCGGAAGAATGCAAGAAAAACACGCAAGAACGATATGAAATTGTGAAATCCGAACCCGCGCAAAGCCCTGTGCGGCGGACATTTTCAGCGGACGAAACGGCCGGAGCTTCCAAAGATTTCGAGTCAGGGCCGTTATGACCACTTCGATACCTATCCATGGACGCGTTTCACGAACGCACGGATGATTATAACCAATCCCGCGAAAAAAATCAAGTATGGCGGTGGAATTTTTGCAAATTCTGTTGTATAGTACGTTTGTTCGCGCCCGTTTGCGGCGCAAATACACACAAAAAGGAAACCATCACCGTGGACGATATGAAAAAAGAGGCCGAACGGGAAGCGCGCACCATGTGGCAGTTTGTGCGCACGTTTCTCAAGTGGCTCGTCATTGCGGGCGTGACCGGCGGCATCGGCGGGCTGGTCGGCTCGGCCTTTCACCTGAGCGTGAACTGGGCGGCGGCATTCCGCGCCGCGCACCCGTGGCTGCTGTGGCTGCTGCCCGTGGGCGGTCTGCTCATCGCGGCCATCTACCGCCTGACCAAAATGGAAAACAAAAACACCAACGCCATCATCGACGCCATCCACTTCGGCGACAAGGTGCCGCTGCTGCTCGTGCCGGCAATCTACCTGTCGACCGTCATCACGCACCTGTTCGGCGGCAGCGCCGGGCGCGAGGGCGCTGCGCTGCAGATCGGCGGCAGCCTCGGCTGCTACATCGGGCAGCTGTTCCACCTCGATGAAAAGGACATGCGCATCGCCACGCTCTGCGGCATGAGCGCCGTGTTCTCGGCCCTGTTCGGCACGCCGCTGACGGCAACGATCTTCGCGCTCGAAGTCATCAGCGTGGGCGTGTTTTATTACTCCGCGCTCGTGCCGTGCATCGTCGCATCGCTCGCCGCGCTCGCGATCTCGAACGCCTTCGGCATCGCGCCGACGCGGTTTACATTCGCGCTCACGGCCGTGCCGAAGCTGCTGCTGCTGCGCGTGGCGGCGCTCGCCGCCGTGTGCTCGCTCATGAGCATCCTCTTTTGCGTGACCATGCACGGCACGGAGCGGCTCTTCGCCAGCCGCATCCCGAACACATGGCTGCGCATCGCTGCCGGCGGCGCGATCGTGGTCGTGCTGTCGCTGCTCGTCGGCACCGGGGACTACAACGGCGCCGGCATGGACGTCATCACCCGCGCCATCGAGGACGGGCAGGCCGCGCCGGACGCGTTTTTCTGGAAGCTGCTGTTCACCGCCGTCACCATCGGCAGCGGGTTCAAGGGCGGCGAGGTCGTGCCGACGTTTTTCATCGGTGCTACGCTCGGCTGCGTGCTCGGCGGGCTGCTCGGCATCCCGGCCGGATTTGCCGCGGCGCTCGGGCTCGTGTGCGTGTTCTGCGGCGCGGTCAACTGCCCGATCGCGTCGATGGTGCTGAGCATCGAGCTCTTCGGCGCGGGGCAGCTCGTGTACTTCGCGCTCGCGTGCGGCATCGCCTACATGCTCTCGGGCTACTTCGGGCTCTACAGCAGTCAGAAGATCCTTTATTCCAAGCTCCGGACGGAGTTTATCAACATCCACGCGAAATAAAATGCAAGCGCCATGCCCGGACACGAAACGTGTCCGGGCAATTTTTGCGCTCGAAAGAAATTATATAATTTGCGAATAAATTTATATAAAAACGCTTGACAAAGTTATAGGGCGGGTGTACAATGCACAATGTAAGAAAAAAGAAAGCGGTGACCAACCGATGAAGAAAACACTATACAGCCTCATGCTCAACGAGGAGGTCGTGCGCGAGATCGACCGCATGGCCCACCGCATGGGCACGAACCGCTCGGCACTCATCAACCAGATTCTTGCCGACTATACCTCGGTCGTGACGCCGGAGCGCCGCATCGAGAACATCTTCCACGAGATCGAGCAGCTCGTCGCGCCGGCGCGCGACCTGGTGCCGTTTTTCGCGCCGCACACGACGAGCATGTCGCTCAAGAGCAGCCTGGAGTACAAGTACCGCCCGACGGTCAAGTACGAGGTCGCGCTCTACGGCGACAAGCAGGAGGGCCTCGGCGAACTGGCTGTCATTTTCCGCACCCAGTCGGCGCAGCTGCTGCAGAGCATGACGCAGTTTTTCCGCCTCTGGAAGCAGATCGAGGACGCGCACCTGTCCGGCGTGGAGCCGGATTACGCATTATACGACGGCAAGTTTGTGCGCACGCTCTCGCTCCCGCCGGATCACGACTACACGAGCGAGGAGATCGCCCGCGCGATCTCGGACTATGTGCAGCTGTTCGACCGGCTCATGAAGGCATACCTCGCCGGGAAGTACACCCCGCCTGAGATCGAGGCGCTCTACTGCGCGCAGCAGCAGCGCGCGGCGATCCTCATCTGATCCATTTGCAACCATCCATGAAAGGAGGCGCTGCGTGCCGGAACACGCAGCAACCCGACTATGAACGCTGATAAATTCACCCAAAAGACAATCGAAACCATCCAGACCGCCCAGAGCATGGCGCAGGAAAACGGCAACCAGTATCTCATGCCGGAGCACCTGCTCTATGCGCTCGTCGATGCCGATGGCGGCCTGATCGGCACCCTGCTCGGCCGCATGGGCGTGGACTGCAACGCCGTGCTCAGCGAGCTCGACACCGCCATCGACCAGCTGCCGAAAGTCTCCGGCGGCAGCGGCGAGGTGTACGCCTCGCCGGAAACGAGCAAGATCTTCAACTTCGCCGAGCGCGAGGCGAAGTCCGGCGGCGACGCCTATGTCTCCGTCGAGCACCTGATGCTCGGCATCTTCGCCAATGAGACCGCCGCCATCAAGCGCATTTTCAGCGCCCACGGCATCACAAAGGCGGGCTTTGTGGCGGAGCTGAAAAAGGTCAAGACCGGCCCCGTCACGAGCGACAACCCGGAGGACACCTATGACGCGCTGAAAAAGTACGGCACCGACCTCGTCGAGCGCGCCCGCGAAGGCAAGATGGACCCGGTCATCGGCCGTGATCAGGAGATCCGCAACGTCATCCGCATCCTCTCGCGCAAAACAAAGAACAACCCCGTGCTCATCGGCGAGCCGGGCGTCGGCAAGACGGCCATCGCCGAGGGGCTGGCGCAGCGCATCGTGCGCGGCGACGTGCCCGAGGGCCTGAAGGACAAGACCATTTTCTCGCTCGACATGGGCGCACTGGTCGCGGGCGCAAAGTACCGCGGCGAATTCGAGGAACGGCTCAAGGCCGTGCTCGAGGAAGTGCGCAAGAGCGAGGGCCGCATCCTGCTGTTCATCGATGAGCTGCACACCATCGTCGGCGCCGGCAAGACCGAGGGCAGCATGGACGCCGGCAACCTGCTCAAGCCGATGCTCGCCCGCGGCGAGCTGCACTGCATCGGCGCGACGACGCTCGACGAATACCGCAAGTATATCGAAAAGGACGCCGCGCTTGAGCGCCGCTTCCAGCCTGTGCAGGTCGATGAGCCGACGGTGGAGGACACCATCTCCATCCTCCGCGGCCTGAAAGAGCGCTACGAGATCTACCACGGCGTGCGCATCCACGACAACGCGCTCGTCGCTGCGGCCACGCTCTCCAACCGCTATATCACCGACCGCTTCCTGCCCGACAAGGCCATCGACCTCGTCGATGAGGCCTGCGCCATGATCCGCACGGAGATCGACTCCATGCCGTCGGAACTCGACGACCTGCGCCGCCGCATCATGCAGATGGAGATCGAGGAGATGGCCCTCAAGAAAGAGGACGACCAGCTCTCGCGCGACCGGCTCGAAAAGCTCACGCAGGAGCTCGCCGAGCTCAAGGACCGCTTCAACGAGCAGAAGGCCCGCTGGGAGGCCGAGAAGAACAGCGTCGAGGAGGTCAAGTCCCTCAAGGCGGACATCGACCACCTGCACGCCGAGATCGAAGAGGCCCAGCGCAATTATGAGTACGAAAAGGCCGCGCGCCTGCAGTACTCCGACCTGCCGAACCTCGAGAAGAAGCTCAAGGAAGCCGAAGCCGCGGCTGAGCGCCGCAAGAGCGACAACTCCCTCGTGCACGACACCGTGACCGAGGAGGAGATCGCCGGCATCGTCGCCAAGTGGACCGGCATCCCGGTGGCAAAGCTCATGGAGGGCGAGCGCGAGAAGCTGCTGCACCTCGACGAAGTGCTGCACCGCCGCCTGATCGGTCAGGACGAGGCCGTGGAGAAGGTCTGCGAGGCCATCCAGCGCTCGCGCGCCGGCATCAGCGACCCGAACCGCCCGATCGGCTCGTTCCTGTTCCTCGGCCCCACGGGCGTCGGCAAGACAGAGCTGGCCAAGGCGCTGGCCGAGAGCCTGTTTGACGATGAGCGCAGCATGGTGCGCATCGACATGACCGAGTACATGGAGAAATTCTCCGTCTCGCGTCTCATCGGCGCGCCTCCCGGATACGTCGGCTACGACGAGGGCGGCCAGCTCACCGAGGCCGTGCGCCGCAAGCCGTACTCCGTCGTGCTGTTCGATGAGGTCGAAAAGGCGCACCCGGATGTGTTCAACATCCTGCTGCAGATCCTCGACGACGGCCGCATCACGGACAGTCAGGGCCGCACGGTGGACTTCAAGAACACGATCATCATCCTCACGTCGAACCTCGGCAGCCAGTACCTGCTCGACGGCATCGGCCCCGACGGCGAGATCACCGCGGACGCGCGCGAGCACGTGCAGGGCGAGCTGCGCCGCGCCTTCCGGCCGGAGTTCCTCAACCGTCTGGATGAGATCCTCATGTTCCGTCCGCTCACGCGCGACAACCTGTCGCACATCATCGACAACCTCGTCGCCGCCCTGCGCAGCCGCCTGGCTGACCGCACCCTGAACCTCGAGATGACCGATGCCGCCAAGGCGCTCATCATCGCCAACGGGTATGACCCGGTCTACGGTGCGCGTCCGCTCAAGCGCTACCTGCAGAGCCACGCCGAGACGCTCATTGCCCGCACCATCCTCTCCGGCGACCTGCACGCCGGCGACACGCTCGTCGTGGACGCCGAAAATGGCGCGCTTGTCTGCCGCGTGAAGGCATAAGGCATAAAAATCACCCCTTGAACCTGTGCATCATGCACAGGTTCAAGGGGTTTTTGTTTTTCAGGCTTCGGGCCGTTTCCGGCACAGGCGGAAGATCAGCAGCGTCAGCAGCGCGCCGGTGAGGTAGCCCGCCGTGTCGAGCCAGACGTCCGCGATCTGGCCGCTGCGGCCGGGGACGAAGAGCTGGATCGTCTCGTCGCACAGGGCGGCAAGCGTGCCGGGCAGCAGCGCGGCCGGCCACGAAAAATGCGCGCCCGTGCGCAGCGCGGCCGCCGTCAGCGCGCCGAGCACGGCGTACTCGGCAAAGTGCGCGCATTTGCGCAGCACATGGTCGGTCATCCGCGGCAGGAGCCGCTGCACCACGGTCAGCAGCGCGCCGCTCTCGGCGCCGCTCTGCGTGGCGGGCATGCACGAGTGGCCCCAGATGACCAGCAGCCACACGGCAGCACAGACCGTCAGGATGCGGCTGGCGCGGCGGTTCATTTTTTCTCCGCTTCCTTCTGCGCGCGGATCTTGTCCACCCAGCACTTGTGGCACATGGCAACATAGCTGTCATTGCCGCCGAGCAGGATCTGCCCGCCCTCGGTGATGACGCGGCCATTGCCGTCGATGCGGGCGTTGACCGTCGCCTTGCGGCCGCAGGCGCACACGGTCTTGATCTCCGTGATGGAATCGGCCAGCTCCATGAGCCGCCGCGCGCCGGGGAAAAAGTGCGTGAGAAAATCCGTCCGCAGACCGAAGCACAGCACGGGGATGTTCTGCTCGTCAACGATGCGGCGCAGCTGGTCGATCTGCTCCGGGGAGAAAAACTGCGCCTCGTCCGCGATGATGACATCGGCATGGCCCGCGCGGGCAAACGTTGCGATGATGTCCTCCTCCGGGTGAATGACCTGCGCCTCGCGCTGCAGGCCGATGCGCGAGCGGATGATGTTCGCCCCGTCGCGGTCATCGACCGACGGCTTGATGAGCCAGACCGTCATGCCCAGCTCCTCATAGTTGAACTGCGTGATGAGCGCCTGCGCGGACTTCGACGAGCCCATGGCGCCGTATTTAAAGTAGAGTTTGGCCATTTAATCCCGCTCCTTTACATAGGCCCGGATGCGCTCCATGACAAAATCGAGCGCAACCTGATTATGCCCGCCTTCGGGGATAATAATATCGGCGTAGCGCTTCGACGGCTCGACGAACATCTCATGCATGGGCTTGACCGTGGTCAGATACTGCGTGACGATCGACTCCAAATCGCGGCCGCGGTCGCGCACGTCGCGCACGATGCGCCGCAGGATGCGCACATCGGCGTCCGTGTCGACAAAGAGCTTGATGTCCAGCCGGTCGCGCAGCTCCGGCTCGGCAAAGATGAGGATGCCCTCGACGACGATGACCTTGGCCGGACGGACCGTGATCGTCTCGGCTGCGCGGTTGTGCACCGTGTAGTCATATGTCGGGCACTCGATCGCCTGCCCGGCGCGCAGCGCGTCGAGGTGCTGCACGAGCAGCGGCGTGTCGAACGCGTTCGGGTGGTCGTAGTTGAGCTTTTTGCGCTCGGCGAAGGGAATGTCGTCATGCCGCTTATAATAGTTGTCGTGGTACAGCACGCTCACATCGCCGCCGAATTCGTCGAGAATGCGCCGCGTGATGGTGGTCTTGCCGCTGCCGGTGCCGACGGCAATGCCGATGGTGATGACGTCGCTCATGGTGCCGCCTCCCGTATGTCGCTGTTTTTCCCCAACATTCTACCACAGGCGCAGAGCCGTTGCAATTTGACTTTTGCATTTTTTGCGGTTAAAATAAAACCGGCCGCGCACATGCGGCCAATCCTAAAAAATAGAAAAACGGAGGTAGTATCATGCCTGTTCCCACGCCGCATATCGCAGCCAAAGCCGGAGACATTGCCAAGACCGTGCTCATGCCCGGCGACCCGCTGCGCTCGAAATTCATCGCCGAGACCTTTCTGGAAAATCCCGTGCTCGTCAACAATGTCCGCGGCGTGCAGGGCTACACCGGCACGTGGAAGGGCGTGCCCGTGACCGTGATGGCCTCCGGCATGGGCATCCCGTCGATCGGCATCTACAGCTGGGAGCTGTACAACTTCTACGATGTCGACAACATCATCCGCGTCGGCTCGGCCGGTGCGCTCGCGGACGACCTGAACCTCATGGACGTCGTCGCCGGTGCGGGCGCGTGCACGGACTCCAACTTTGCGCACCAGTTCGGCCTCAACGGCACGTTCGCGCCCATCGCGGACTACACGCTGCTCAGCCAGGCCGTCGCCGCGGCGGCCGCCAATGGTGTCGCGCTGCACGTGGGCAACGTGCTCTCGTCCGACAACTTCTACAATGACGGCAGCGACGGCCCGGACCAGTGGAAGAAGATGGGCGTGCTCGCCATCGAGATGGAGGCCGCCGGCCTGTACATGAACGCCGCCCGCGCCGGCAAGCGCGCGCTCGGCCTGTTCACGATCTCGGACCACATCTATCGCGCCGAGGAGCTCACGAGCGAGCAGCGGCAGAACTCCTTCGTGCAGATGATCACGATCGCGCTCGACACCGCCGTCAACATGGCAAATCTGTAACACGAGGGCACCTGTCCGCATCCGGCGGACAGGTGCCGACTTTGTTTATAAAATTTTTATATTTTCGAAACAAATGGGATTGCTTGCAATTCCTGCGCGTGGTATACTGAAACCGGTTGTGGAAACGCAACTGAAAACGCCCGAGTGTCGGGTAAAATTTTAATGGAGGAAAAAATAGCATGAACATGAAGAAGCTCGTTGCTCTGCTCCTCGCGCTCGTCATGGTCTTTGCGCTGTGCGCCTGCGGCTCCAAGGACAATCAGGACACGGACAAGAAGAACGACGGCAAAAAGACGGCCATGAAGGCAGACGACATCCCGGACGAAATGACGTCCAGCGATGGCAAGTATCAGGTCGCATTCGTCACCGACGTGGGCGATCTGAAGGATAAGTCCTTCAACCAGGGCACTTACGACGGCGTGAAGCTGTACGCCAATGCCAACAGCAAGTCCTACAAGTACTATAAGCCCGCCAACGGCGACAAGGCCACCGATGACGATCGTTACGACGCCATGAAGGCCGCTGTCGACAACGGCGCAGAGGTGGTCGTGGCTGCCGGCTTCCTGCAGGGCACTGCCCTCAAGAAGGCCGCCAGTGAGTTCAAGGACACCAAGTTCGTGTTCATTGACGGTTGGGCTTTCGACGATCTGACCAACCTTGCTGCCATCAACTTCCGTGAAGAGCAGTGCGGCTACCTGGCCGGCTATGCTGCTGTCATGGAAGGCTACACCAAGCTCGGCTTCTGCGGCGGCGGCGGCGGCACGAACGATGCCTGCTGCCGTTACGGCTACGGCTACGTTCAGGGCGCTGAGGCTGCTGCAGCCGAAAAGAACGTCAAGGTCGAGATGAACTACACCTGGAAATACGGCGAGAGCTTCCAGCCCTCCGCTGAGCTGCAGACCCTGGCCTCCGGCTGGTACAAGAACGGCACCGAGGTCATCTTCTCCTGCGGCGGCTCCATCTTCGACTCCATCACCGCTGCTGCTTCCGCGAACGACGCGGCTGTCATCGGCGTTGACGTCGACCAGTCCTACACCTCCGACACCGTCATCACCTCCGCCCTCAAGGGCATCGGCGCAGCTGCTCAGCAGGCTCTGACCGCCGCTTACGGCAGCGATTGGGCCAACTACGGCGGCAAGCTCACCACCCTGGGCGCGGCCGAGGGCGCTGTTGGTCTGCCGACCGACACCTGGAGCCTCAAGAACTGGACCGTTGACCAGTACAACGCCATGTTCGAGAAGATCGTCAAGGGCGAGATCAGCATTGACAACGACTTCAGCAAGCTCGCCAGCACCGATCACGTCACCCTCAATCTCGTCAAGTAATTTGACCGGATCCCTTTTAAGGAGAGAAAGCTTTGGCTTTCTCTCCTTTTTTCGTTCGTATTCTGTACACATTTGGGGCGGAATGCCTTGAAATCAGACGATCAAACAGGTATAATCAAAATATTAGCAGAGCCATTTCGCGCGCCGGGCAGCGCGGTTCCCCGTCCGGCGGCTGCCGATATGCAAGCACAGAAACAGAAATAGGAAAGTAGGTGGCGGTATGGACAACGCTCCTCCGTATGTGATCGAAATGCTTCACATCACCAAGGAGTTCCCTGGCATCAAGGCCAACGACGACATCACCCTGCAGCTCAAAAAGGGCGAGATCCACGCCCTGCTCGGTGAAAACGGCGCCGGCAAATCCACGCTCATGAGCGTGCTCTTCGGCCTGTATCAGCCGGAGGCGGGCGAGATCCGCAAAAACGGCAAGCCCGTCAAGATCGACAACCCCAATGATGCCACCGCGCTCGGCATCGGCATGGTGCACCAGCACTTCAAGCTCATCGACGTGTTCACCGTGCTCGACAACATCATCCTCGGCGCCGAGACGACGAAGCTCGGCTTCATCCAGCGCAAGGAAGCACGCAAAAAGGTCGAGGAGCTCTCGGAAAAATACGGCCTGAAGGTCGACCTCGACGCCAAGGTCGAGGATATCACCGTCGGCATGCAGCAGCGCGTCGAGATCCTCAAGATGCTCTACCGCGACAACGAGATCCTCATCTTCGACGAGCCGACCGCCGTGCTCACCCCGCAGGAGATCGACGAGCTCATGGCCACGATGAAGGAGTTTGCGCGCGAGGGCAAGTCCATCCTCTTCATCTCGCACAAGCTTAATGAGATCATGGCCGTGGCCGACCGCGTCACCGTCCTGCGCAAGGGCAGGTGCATCGGCACCGTCAACACCTGCGACACGAACAAGCAGGAACTGTCGAACATGATGGTCGGCCGCCCCGTGCAGCTCGTCATCGACAAGACGCAGGCCCACCCCGGCGAGGAAATCCTGCACGTGGAGGACCTGTGCGTCCTGTCGCACCTGCACAAGCGCAACGCCGTGGACCACGTGTCGTTTTCCGTGCGCGCGGGCGAGATCGTCTGCATCGCCGGCATCGACGGCAACGGCCAGACCGAGCTCATCCACGGCCTGACCGGCCTTGATAAGATCACCGGCGGCTCCGTTACCCTCTGCGGCGAGACGATCACGCATGCCTCCATCCGCCGCCGCGGCAAGAATATGAGCCACATCCCCGAGGACCGGCACAAGCACGGCCTCGTGCTCGACTTCACGCTCGAGCAGAACCTGGTGCTCCAGCGCTACAAGGAGCCGCAGTTCCAGCACGGCGGCTTCATCCGCCGCGACGCCGTGCGTGCATACGCCGACCGGCTCATCGAGCAGTTCGACGTCCGCAGCGGTCAGGGCGCCGTCACGATCGCGCGCAGCATGTCCGGCGGCAACCAGCAGAAGGCCATCATCGCCCGCGAGGTCGACCGCGACAAACCGCTCATCATCGCCGTGCAGCCGACGCGCGGCCTCGATGTCGGCGCAATCGAATACATCCACAAGCAGCTCGTCGCCCAGCGCGACGCGGGCAAGGCCGTGCTGCTCGTGTCGCTCGAGCTCGACGAGGTCATGAGCCTGTCCGACCGCATCCTCGTCATGTACGAGGGGCAGATCGTCGGCGAGCTCGACCCGAAGCAGACGACCGTGCAGGAGCTCGGCCTGTATATGTCCGGCGCCAAGCGCAGCGGGAAGGACGGTGAATCGGCATGAAGCAGAGCAAACTCCACACCCTCTATGAAAAGGACATGACCAAGAAGATCCTTGCGTCCCTGCTGTCGATCCTCATCGGTCTCGTCGTTGGCAGCATCATCATCGCCGCCGTCGGCTTCTCGAATCCGGAGCTCGGCGCGTCGAGCGTCTGGGACGGCTTCCGCCTCGTGTTCGCCGGTCTGTTCAGCACCGGCCGCACTGCCTCCGGCGTGCTCACCTGGGGCTTCAACTCCACGAACTTCGGCAACATGCTCTTCCGCGCCACGCCGCTGATCATGACGGGCCTGTCCGTCGCCGTGGCGTTCAAGACCGGCCTGTTCAACATCGGCGCGCCCGGCCAGTACCTCATGGGCACGCTCGTGTCGCTGTGCATCGCGCTCGGCATCCCGTCGAGCAGCGTTGCCCCGTGGCTGATCTGGATCCTCGCGTTTCTCGGCGGCGTGGCCGCCGGCGCGGTCTGGGGCGCGATCCCCGGCGCGCTCAAGGCGTTTTTGAACATCAACGAGGTGCTCGCAAGCATCATGACCAACTGGCTGGCGGCAAACCTCGTGACATGGATGTTCGACATCAGCAATTTCAAGAACCTGGTCGAGAACACCAAGTCCGGCTACATCTACAAGACGACCTATAACGACGTGGCCACGGCGAAGCTCGGCCTCGACAAGCTCTTCCCGAACTCGCAGGTCAACGCCGGTATCCTCGTGGCAATCCTCTTCGCCATCGGCATGTACATCCTCATGAACAAGACGACGCTCGGCTACGAGCTCAAGGCCTGCGGCATGAACCGCCACAGCGCCCGCTATGCCGGCATCCGCGACAAGCGCAACATCGTCCTGTCCATGGCCATCGCGGGCGGACTCGCCGGCGGCGGCGCCGCGCTGTACTACCTGTCCGGCAACACGGAGTTTTTCTGGAGCACGTATCAGACGCTCCCGGCCGAGGGCTTCAACGGCATCCCGGTCGCCCTGCTCGCGGTCAACAACCCCATCGCCGTCATCTTCACGGCCATCTTCATGTCCGTGCTGGACATCGCGGGCCTGCAGCTGACCAACCTCACGGCGTATAACGAATACATCACGGACGTCATCATCGCAGCCATCGTGTATCTGAGCGCGTTCTCGCTCGTGATCCGCATGCTGCTCGACGGCCGGAAGAAAAAGCGCAAGTCCGGCGACACGCCGGCGGACGATCAGCCCGTCGAGCCCGCGCAGTCGCTCGGCGACCCGGATCTGCATCCGGATCCGGCCATCACAGACCCGGACGCGGATGCGCCCGTCGCGGAAGGAGGCGAGCAGGCATGAGCTTTCTCATCCAACAGACACTGATCTATGCCGTCCCGCTCATGATCGTGGCGCTCGCCGGCGTGTTTGCCGAGCGCAGCGGCATCATCAACCTCGCACTCGAGGGCATCATGATCTTCGGCGCGTTCATCGGCGTGCTCTTCGTGCGCCAGATGCAGGGCGTGGACACCTTCATCGCTGCCAAAGCCGCCGGCGACTGGGGCACGCTGCAGGGCCTCGTGCTGCTGGCCATGCTCATGTCGGCGGCCATGGGCGCGCTGTTTTCGCTGCTGCTGTCGTTCGCGTCGATCAACCTGCGCGCCGACCAGACCATCGGCGGCACGGCACTCAACCTGCTGGCGCCTGCGCTGGTGCTGTTCTTCATTCGCATCATCGCCAACCAGAACACCCTCAATATGGCCAGCGGCGACTCGGCCAGCTGGTTCATGATCAAGAAGAGCACGCTCGGCATCGACAAGTCCGTCGACCTCGGCTTTTTCGGGGAGACCTTTGTCAATAAAGTGTATCTCGCCACCTATGTGTGCATCCTGCTGTTCATCATCCTGTCGATCCTGCTGTACAAGACGCGCTTTGGCCTGCGCCTGCGCGCGTGCGGCGAAAATCCGCAGGCGGCCGACTCGCTCGGCATCAATGTCTACAAGATGCGCTACGCCGGCACGACCATCTCCGGCGCGCTGGCCGGCATGGGCGGCTTTGTCTACGCGCTGACCACCGCCAACTGCTCGTCCAACGGCGACGTGGCAGGCTTCGGCTTCCTGGCGCTCGCCGTCATGATCTTCGGCAACTGGAAGCCGCTGAACATCGCGGGCGCGTCGCTGCTGTTCGGCCTGTTCAAATGCATCGCTGCGGCCTACACCAGCCTGGACATCAACGGCGACGGCGTGTATCTGCTCGCGCAGATCGGCATCAGCGCACATTTCTATCAGATGCTGCCGTACCTCATCACGATCATCGTGCTCGCCTTCACGTCCAAGAGCTCCCGCGCCCCCAAGGCCGAGGGTATCCCCTACGACAAGGGCAGCCGCTGAGCCAGACGACCGTTCCATTCCGCACCTGCCGGGTACCCGGCAGGTGCGTTCCATTTTGCCGGTCCGGTTTGACCGCCCATGTGTTTTTGTAGAAATCACACAAACAAAATGCACATTTCCTGTGAAAAGCGCAAGAATATACAAAATTCACAAATTGGTCATAAAACTGGTTGACATTTCGTATGGACGACCGTATACTGAACTTGCTGAACAAAGCATGATAGAGGCGCGGACGTCATCAGTACCCTCGCTCACCGGCAGGTAACCGGGAGGGGAAAGGGGCAGCCGCCGAAGGGTCTCGCAGGTTCCTGCCGCGGGATTGCCTGGGCCGTCGGAGAATATCCGCCGGACTGCCGCATACGCGGAGCGCTGTCATTGACCAGGAGTTTCAAGTGTCATGAACAGTATGCTCTGTTCATGACATTTTTTTATGGGAGGAATTTCAAGATGAATTCCAGACGCAAGATCCTGGCCGTACTGCTGCTCGTTGTGATGGCCGTCTCGCTGCTGAGCGTGTGCGCGCTCGCCGCCGATGACGGGGACGATGTGGCAAAGTCCATCACCTGCACCACGTGCAACGGCACCGGTGTCTCACAGGGTGAAGAATGCGGTGCCTGCGAGGGCACCGGAGAGATCACATCCACCAGCCGCATGGCGTTTTCGTTCTGGGCCCTCGTGCCGCCGATCGTCGCCATCATCCTCGCGCTCATCACGAAGGAAGTTTACTCGTCGCTGTTCGTCGGTATCCTGCTCGGCGCACTGTTTTACTCCAACTTCAACCTGATCACCGGCCTTGACGCCATCATCAACGACGGCATGGTGCCCGCCGTTGCCGACAACGCCGGTATCATGCTCTTCCTTGTCATCCTCGGCGCCATGGTCGCGCTTATCAACCGCGCCGGCGGCTCCGCCGCCTTCGGCCGCTGGGCCGAGACCCACATCAAGACCCGCGCCGGCGCCTTGTTCGCTACCTTCCTGCTTGGCATCCTCATTTTCGTCGATGACTACTTCAACTGCCTGACCGTCGGCTCGGTCATGCTGCCCGTCACCGACCGGCACAAGGTCTCCCGCGCCAAGCTTGCCTACCTCATCGACGCCACGGCCGCGCCCGTGTGCATGATCGCGCCGATCTCCTCTTGGGCGGCCGCTGTGTCCGGTGTCGTCGAGGACTACAACGGCTTCGACCTGTTCGTGCGCGCCATCCCGTATAACTTCTACTCGCTGCTCACGTTCGTGTTCATCATCACGCTCATCCTCATGAAGTTCGATTACGGCCCGATGCGCCTGCACGAGATGAACGCCCGCTTCAAGAATGACCTCTACACCACCGGCGACCGCGCCGATGCCAACAGCGATGCCATTGAATGCAACCAGAACGGCCGCGTCATCGACCTGATCCTGCCCGTCGCCGTGCTGATCGTGACCTGCTTTGCCGGTCTGGTCTATGTCGGCGGTTTCTGGGACGCTGCCGGTGACTACTACCACGACTTTGTCGGCGCTTTCGGCAACACCGACGCCTTCGCCGCGCTGCCCTGGGGCTCGCTGATCGCGCTCGTGTTCACGATTATCTACTTCCTGTGCCGCCGCCTCATCAGCTTCAAGGCCGCCATGGACTGCCTGCCGAAGGGCTTCATCAACATGGTCCCCGCCATCATGATCCTGACCTTCGCCACCTCGCTCAAGAACATGACCGGTCTGCTCGGCGGCAAGTACTTCGTCGCTTCCGTCATGAACTCCGCCGCGGGCTCGCTGTTCAGCTTCCTGCCGGCGATCATCTTCATCGTCGCCGGTGTGCTGAGCTTCTCCACCGGCACGAGCTGGGGCACGTTCGGCATCCTGCTGCCGATCGTCACCTATGTGTTCGACCCGACGAGCGAGCTGTTCATCATCGGCGTGTCCGCGTGCCTGGCCGGCGCCGTGTTCGGCGACCACTGCTCGCCCATCTCCGACACGACCATCATGGCCTCTGCCGGCGCGATGTGCAACCACGTCAACCACGTGTCCACGCAGCTGCCGTATGCCGCCACCGTCGGTATCATCTGCTTTATCAACTACATCCTGGCGGGCTTCATCCAGAACGTTTACATCAGCCTCGCCATCGGTGCGGTGCTCGTGATCGCGGCCCTGTTCGTCATCCGCGCCATCACCGCCAAGAAGCCGGTGCCCGGCTTCGAGGACGTCGCCTGAAGGGTATAAAACCGCATAGGAAACGCCGCCTCCGGACTTCGGAGGCGGCGTTTTTTCGCCCGTTTGCCACGGCGTAAAAAGGCTTGACCTTTGACAGAGAGTGTGGTATAGTGAATCTACCTGTCAGTCGAGAGGTTCCCTTTTTATGCCCTTTCGGCCCATACAGGGAGGCAATCACGTCCCGACAGGGACGAAATCAATAAGGAGGTGCCGAAAAATATGGCTAAAGCTGGATCCCGTGTCAAGGTGACGCTCAGATGCGCAGAGTGCAAGCAGCGGAACTACAACACCATGAAGAACAAGAAGAACACTACCGAAAAGCTGGAACTGAGTAAGTATTGCCCCTTCTGCCGCAAGCACACCAAGCACGTTGAAACCAAATAAGACTTTCGAAAGGACGGAATGATTCATGGCTGATAAGAAACCGGAAAAGAAAGAAACTTCCACCGAAGCCGTCAAGAAAGTCGATAAAAAACTCCCGTTTTTCAAACGCATCGGCAAATGGTTCCGCGACATGAAGAGCGAGCTCAAAAAAGTCGTGTGGCCGACGCCGAAGCAGACGGCAAACAACACCGCGGTCTGCCTGGTGGTCATGGTCGTCTCCGCACTGGTTCTGTGGGGCTTCGACTCGCTGGCCGATCAGGGTGTGCAGCTTCTGCTGAAGCTGGGTGGATAACATGTCTGAACATGCAAAATGGTATGTTGTCCATACCTACTCCGGCTACGAAAACAGCGTGGCCGCGAATATCCTCAAGGCGGCGGAAAACCGCAAAATGCAGGATCTGATCCAGGAAGTCAACATCCCGATGGAGACGGTCAAGGAGATCACCGATTCCGGTGAAAAGACCGTCGAGCGCAAGGTCTTCCCGGGCTACGTGCTCGTGAAGATGGTGCTGACCGATGAGAGCTGGCATCTCGTGCACAACGTGCGCGGCGCCGCGGGCTTCGTCGGCTCCGACGGGAAGGCGATCCCCCTGACAGAACAGGAAATCTACGACCTCGGCGTCGAGCACCACGAAGTGGTGGTCGGCTATGAGCTCGGCGACTCCGTCAAGATCACCGACGGCCCGCTCGAGGGCTTCATCGGCACGGTGGACGAGCTTGAGCCCGACAAGGACCGCGTCCGCGTCGTCGTTTCCATGTTCGGCAGAGAGACGCCCGTCGACCTCGAGCTCGATCAGGTCGAAGCGATCAAGGATTAAAATCTTACAAGAAAGAGGTGCTTTCAAGTGGCACAGAAAATAGTTGGATACGTCAGATTCCAGGTTCCCGCCGGCAAGGCAACGCCGGCTCCCCCGGTCGGCCCCGCGCTCGGCCAGTATGGTATCAACATCGGCCAGTTCACCAAGGACTTCAACGAGCGCACCAAGGGCGACATGGGCATGATGATCCCGGTCGTCATCACCGTGTACGCCGACCGCAGCTTCTCGTTCATTACCAAGACGCCCCCGGCAGCCCTGCTCATCAAGAAGGCCTGCGGCATCGAGCATGCTTCCGGCGTGCCCCAGAGAGATAAGGTCGCGACCATCAGCAAGGAAGACCTGCGCAAGATCGCAGAGCAGAAGATGCCCGATCTCAACTGCTCGAGCATCGAGTCTGCTATGAGCATGATCGCAGGCACCTGCCGCAGCATGGGCGTTCTGGTCGGCGAATAAGCCGTCAGATTCCGCTCCCTGATCGTGGGAGGATCATCCATCCGACGAACCACTTTATTAGGAGGAAACTGAATTGTTCAGAGGTAAAAATTATAAAGAGAGCGCTAAGCTCATTGATAAGCAGGCTCAGTACGAGCCGCAGGAAGCCTTCGAGCTCATCACCAAGACCGCCAAGGCCAAGTTCGACGAGACCGTCGAGCTGCACGTGAAGCTGGGCGTTGACTCCCGTCACGCCGACCAGCAGGTCCGCGGCGCCATCGTCCTGCCCCACGGCACCGGCAAGGTCACCCGCGTGCTCGTCTTCTGCAAGGAAGAGCAGGTCCAGGAAGCGCTCGATGCCGGCGCCGATTACGCCGGCGGCCAGGATCTCGTTGCGAAGATCCAGGGTGAGAACTGGTTCGAGTTCGACACCGTCATCGCCTCTCCCAACATGATGGGCGTCGTCGGCCGTCTCGGCAAAGTGCTCGGCCCCAAGGGCCTGATGCCGTCCCCGAAGGCCGGCACCGTCACGCCGAACATTGCCAACGCCATCAAGGAAGCCAAAGCCGGTAAGATCGAGTACCGTCTCGACAAGACCAACATCATCCACTGCCCGATCGGCAAGGTCAGCTTTGGCGCTGAGAAGCTCACCGAGAACTACAACGCGCTCATCGGCGCGATCATCAAGGCCAAGCCGGCCGCCGCGAAGGGCCAGTACATCAAGTCCTGCGTCACGGCGACCACCATGGGCCCCGGCATCAAGATCGTCACGAAGATCTGATCATCGGATAGGAAACCACCCCGCCATCGGCGGGGTGGTTTTGCGTTTTCATAGTTAGTACCATTGGTTCTGTTTTTCAACGCATTCAAATATTTCCTGCTTTGCGGCAGACGTTTGCTTTTGCCTTGCACAGTAGCCTGTACGGCTTGCATCCGGTAGGATTGCGTCAAATGATGAATCATGTGCGCCTTTGCCTCAGCGTAGCCTGTGCGGCTTGCATCGGAGATTCATGCCGTACAATCGCCATTGCTCTCACCTTTGCCTCAGCGTAGCCTGCGCGGCATGCATCCGTAAGAGCCGATCGTTCCAACAGGGATGGCAGTACTTTGCCTCAGCGTAGCCTGCGCGGCATGCATCGTGCGCGCCGTACCGTTCGACAAGGGCTTGGCCGCTTTGCCTCAGCGTAGCCTGCGCGGCATGCATCGCTATGCAGGCAATCATGCCGGAGTCCATCGCTGTCTTTGCCTCAGCGTAGCCTGCGCGGCATGCATCAGGTAACGGCACCGGCTGGTTTGCACTGAGGCTCTTTGCCTCAGCGTAGCCTGCGCGGCATGCATCGGCAAATATAACCAAAATGCAGATCGCACTTTTGTAGAATACGCTGTGAGTTGGTAGATAGCTTTTCGAGCGTCTCAGAAAAGACACCCGCGCTGACTATTTTCCCAAACTCTTCTGCTGCCAAAGCGATCCATATCGCCATTATCGGCAGCCCCGGACGGACAATCGACCGGTTTTGTGGTGCGAACTGCACCGTTTTTTCTGATCAAAACACCTTCGCACTAACGAAGGCTTCTTTTAATTCCCATACTGGAGGGGGTCTTTGGCATTGCGTACAGCCGCAACACCGCATCGTGATGGTATTGGACAAACTGAGGGTAGTCTTGATGAAGGGAATTGGCGTCAAAAGTGTTTGTTTGCGGGTCGTAATGCTGTAATAAAAATGCGGAGTAGAGATCTCGCTGGATGCGTTCCCCGTCAGGCATGTTGTTCCAGCGCTGTGACAGTGGCTTGGGTGTATATGTACCGGATTGATGATTGTATTGGCTTGCCTTGACGGAGGTAGGAACTTCAATTACACCGGGAATGCCGAGGGCTGCGCTTTTTCGCTGCAGTATTCCGATTAGCGTGGCTGGAGCTTTGTTAGCGACGGATTTCCCGAACCTCTTTTTCCTTTTGATTTTTCCGGTTTTTTCGGATATTTCGGTTTCTTTCGCACGATGCGTGAGGGAAGTCCACACCATTTTTTCCACATAGAAGCAGTCGCCCAATGAGAGTAGATGATTAGCCAGTTCCGTGTGCTGCCGCTTTCGAATTTCAGCTTGCTGATGCTGGAGATATTTTAATTCCTGCTGTGTTCTTAGATATCGCTTCGATTTATTGTGTGTCAATGCTATTCCGCGTCGAATTGTTCCATCATCCGCGTAATTACCTGGGTTGGTAGCTCGTCTACTGCGATCTAATTTTCGCTGTAGGCGGCGCTTTTCCTGCTCAACATTCTGCACCTGATTGGCGAGTTCCACCAAGTCCGCCCCGGTGGCTGCAGAATAAGCAAGCGTTTGTGGACCAATGTCCAGACCAACAGCGCCCTTTCCAATGGGATGCCGTACTTCTCCGGTTTTGGGGTTATACTTGATCACCGGCTTTCCTTCAAGCGAGAGCTGTGCGTACCAGCGGTCTTTGCGTTTTCCGGGTTTTCTGAGTAAACGAACATATTTGACCCGATAACTCAGCATCTGCGTTTCGTAGATATTGTCCGGTGAAAGCTTTAGCGGCAATTTGAGCCCTTTCCATTCAATATATGTTTCTCGGAAAATAATCTCAACGCCGCCGCTTTTTCCGGTTGCAGAATATCCGCGCAGGGAACGTATGTCCCCTTTTTTCTTGAAGTGGACTTTTTTCCCTTCTTTTTTGAAAAGCATTTTTTCAAATGCAGCCCAAACTTGAGGTGCGATCCCGTGGACGGCGACGCTGGAACCAATGTTGTTGTTAAAGTGCTTGTAATAATTCTTGATATCAGACTTGAAGCCATATTCCGAAAATCCGCCGTCTCGCAAGAGCTTATCTCGCTCTTTGTAGAGCGCTTTCAGCGTTTGCTTGTCTGCTTGTGTTTTCCAGTCAAGTGCTTGGATCTTTTCCTGATTTGCTTTATATGGTTCGGACTGTTCCATTGCTCGCAGTTTTTTGAGTTCGGCGCGAACCATGGTGTTATAAATCTGCCGGGCAATCTCAAACCGTTTCGCGAGGCGGTCTTCCTGCCATTTTTCCAATCTCAGGGGCAACGTCAAGCAACAAGTGTCGGTGCTGCATTTTGCCACAAGACCCCCTCCTCTCAGACAGAATAACCGGGATGGTTTAAGCGATGAGCGCCTTGCCATTGATTGCTAATTACAGTATACCTTAGCTGCGGCAAAATATCCAGCACGAATTTCCGGATATTAAAATGACGGGGAATTCTGGAGAATAGACCCTGACCAAGCACACACTGCGGTCGATCTGTGCAGGGCGGCGGGGTTTACAAGCGGCGGCAAATGGCGTATCCTGTTGCTGAGCCGCGCAGCCCGATGCCGGGCATCGGCCGGGGCGCGGCGCAAAGGAGGCTTTCCCATGCATAACGAACGTTACTCCATCCTCTACAGCAGCGCCACCGGCAACACCCGCCTGCTTGCGGACACGATCCGTGCGGCGCTCCCGCCGGAGCTGTGCGACGCATTCGGCGTGGTGGGGGAGACGGCGGCGGAGTCGGAGCTGCTCTATGTCGGCTTCTGGACGGACAAGGGCAACGCGGACGCGGACACGCTGGCGCTGCTGCGGACACTGAAAAATAAGCGGCTTTTCCTCTTCGGGACGGCGGGGTTCGGTGTCGACACCGCGTACTTTGACGCGATCCTCGCGCGTGTTCAGGCGGTGCCGGACGGCAGCAACACCGTCATCGGCACGTATATGTGTCAGGGCAAGATGCCGCCGTCGGTGCGTGCGCGCTATGAGGCGATGCGCGCCCTGCCGGCGCCGCCGGAGAATCTGGACGCGCTGATCGAAAACTTCGACCGCGCGCGCTCGCACCCCGATGCGGACGATCTCGACCGCCTGCGGGCGGAGGTGCTGCACGCGTGAGCCGCGCGGGAAACGGAGGGAACGGTATGTGGTTCGTATTTGCCCTGCTCTCGGCCGTGTTTGCGGCGCTGACGTCCATTCTTGCTAAGGTGGGCATCGAGGGCGTGAACTCCAACCTTGCGACCGCCATCCGCACGATGGTCGTGCTGGCGATGGCGTGGGGCATGGTGTTCGTGACCAACACGCAGGGCGGACTCACGGACATCAGCAGGAAGAGCTGGCTGTTTCTGATCCTCTCGGGTCTGGCGACAGGCGCATCGTGGCTGTGCTACTACCGCGCGCTGCAGATTGGGGAGGCGTCGAAGGTCGTGCCGATCGATAAGCTCAGCGTGGTCATCACGCTCGTGCTGGCGTTCGTGTTCCTGCACGAGCGCTTCACGCCCAAGTCCCTGATCGGCTGTCTGCTCATCGGCGCGGGGACACTGCTGATGGTTTTGTGATATCGGATAAAAACGGCCGCCGGCCCGCGGAATGCTCCGCAGGCCGGCGTTTTTCTGTTTTGGGCGCTCATGTGGTCTCGGCGCTCTTGTGCGTGAGCTCGTTTGCGATGGCGAAGCCGAGGAACAGCACGACGCCGACGATCTGCACCGGGGCGAGCGGCTCGCCGAGCAGCAGCACCGACACGAGCACGGACACGATGGGGTCGATATAGCTCAGCAGCGACGACTCCTGCCCCGGCAGCGCCCGGATGGCGGAGAAATACATGCAGTACGTCAGGCCCGTGTGTACGAGGCCGACGATGAGCAGATTCACCCACCCGGTCGTGGACATCACACCCGGGTGAAAGCCCGACGTGAGCGCGACATACGGCGTGAGCACCAGAATCGCCGCGAGAAACTGCACGAACGTGCGCTCGAGCGCCGGAACGCCGGTGATATATTTGTTGAGCAGGATGACGGTGGCGTAAAACACCGCGGCGCTCACGCCAAAGCCAATGCCGCGCACATCCGACCCGCCGCCCTGCACGCCGCCGGAGCCGATGATGAGCGCGACGCCGAGCGTGGACATGAGAAAGCAGATAAGCTGCGTGCGCGTCATCCGCTCATGAAACAGCAGCGGGCACAGCGCCGTGACGAGCACGGGCGCGAGATAGTAGCTGAGCGTGGCGAGGGAAATGGTCGTGTACTTATACGCCTCAAACAGCAGCATCCAGTTGATGCCCATGGCCGCGCCCGAGGCCAGCAGCAGCCAGAGCGACTTTTTGATTTCGCTCAGGCGCAGCCGCCTGCGCGTGACGAGAAAAGACAGCAGCAGAAACGCGGCCGCGAGCCCCGCGCGGCAGAGCGCGAGCTCGGCCGAGGTGATCTCGATCCGGCGCACGAACAGGCCGATCGTGCCGAACACCGTCATGGACACGATCAGGCCCAGCCGCGCGCGGCCGGTGCCGGAAGGGGTAGTTGTGGTTTTCATAGGCGCCTCCGTGGGAAGAAACTGAGGTATAGTTTAGCCGCTTTGCCCGCGCGCGTCAATGTCCCATACCGCCCTTTTTCGCGGGGACTTGACGCGGGGCACAAATGCGGTAAAATGGAAGCGCAAGGATAAAAACACGTCCCGGTAGGTAGTCCGGGAGCAGCGGCGACGCTGTCAGTAACCTGCCTCCTTGGTTGTCCGTTCCTTGCGGGATTTCACGAAAAGGAGGCGTTTCGATGGGGACACGTATGGTTCGGCTCACGGTTTTATTTGAGCCGCCGTTCTGGATCGGGCTCTGCGAGCGCGAGGAGGACGTGCCTTTCGAGATCAGGACAGGGAGGTGCTTCCCATGGAGCTGAAACGGGGCTATGCCACGCCGGAGGCGGTGCGGGAGCTGTTCACGGAATACACGCACATGCTCGTCGAGAACGACCCGCATTTTCAGGTCTATCTCGACCTGCAGCATTACGATGCCGAGGTTGCCGACCTGACGAAAAAGTACGGCCTGCCGGACGGGCGGCTCTACGTCGCGTGGTGCGATGGGCAACCGGCCGGGTGCATCGCGCTGCGCAGGCTGGATGATACGACGTGCGAGCTCAAGCGGCTGTATGTGCGTCCGGCGTTTCGCGGCCGGGGCATCGCCGGGGTGATGATGCAGCGCATTCTCGATGATGCGCGCGCCATCGGCTACACGGTCATGCTGCTCGACACGCTGCCGTTTCTCACGAGCGCGATCAAAATGTACCGCGCGCTCGGATTTTACGACATCCCGCCGTACAACGACAGCCCGCTGGACACGACGATCTTCCTGCGGCTGGACCTGTGACTTTACGCAAATTTGACGCACCCGCCGCTTGCCCGGCGGCAGGATGCGTGGTAAGCTGAGAGCAGAAGCAAGGATAAGGAGAACGGACATGGAAATGATCGATTTTAACGCGAAAAAAGGCTTCCTGTGCGACATGGACGGCGTCATCTACCACGGCAACCACATCCTGCCCGGCGCGGCGGAGTTCATCCACTGGCTGCAGGACACGCACAAGGAATACCTGTTTTTGACCAACAACAGCGGCATGACCCCGCGCGAGCTGCACCAGAAGCTCGGGCGCATGGGGCTCGACGTGCCGGAGGAGCATTTTTACACCAGCGCACTGGCCACGGCGGCCTTTCTGGCTGACCAGACGCCCGGGTGCTCGGTGTACGCGCTCGGCGAGGCGGGGCTGCTCAATGCGCTGTATGACCGCGGCATCACCATGAACGACGTCAACCCCGACTACGTCGTCATCGGCGAGGCGCGGGCCTACTCGCTCGACACGCTCACGAAGGCGACGAATCTCGTGCTCGCGGGCGCGAAGCTCATCGGCGCGAACTCCGACACCTGCGGCCCGACGGACGAGGGCATCGCCCCCGCGTGCCGCGCGCTCATCGCCCCGGTGGAGATCGCCACCGGCAAGCAGGCGTATTTCTGCGGCAAGCCGAACCCGCTCATGATGCGCACCGGCCTGCGCATGCTCGGCTGCCACTCGGGCGAGGCCGTCATGATCGGCGACCGCATGGACACCGACGTTATCTCCGGCATGGAGAGCGGCATGTCCACCGTGCTCGTGCTCAGCGGCGTGTCCACGCGCGCAACGCTGGACGAGTTTGCCTACCGGCCGAGCGTCGTGCTCGACGGCGTGGGGGATATCCCGCGGCTGGCGCAGCAGGGGTGACTGTGCCGCGGCATTCGCCATCTCCTTGAGGAGATGGCGCGAAAACGCCCGGGGCCGAAAAGAGCCCCGGGCGCTGTGTTATGGTTGGAAAAGAGAACACGTCTTTTAAAAGAGAATGCGCCCGCGCGGTATCGCGCAGGCGCTGCAGAGCAAGCAAAAGTTTTGTGTGTGTGGGGTAAAGTTGTAAATAACCGGTAAACAACCTTATGAGGAAAGCAAGCTCTGTCTCACGAAAACATGTTTCATTTCCGTTCTGCCATAATAATGCGCCAACTTCTTTTTTTAATGCATGGGCGCAAAAAAATTTTTGAAAATTTTTTGACACGGCCGCGCCGCGCGGCAGGAAGCTGGTTTCCCGGTTGCCGGGCGGGGGGAGAACATGGTATAATCAGGCGATAACGCCTTGCAAAGGGGAGAACTTTCATGCAGGAGAATCTGGTCGTCAAAAAGGCGACGCCGCTCGGCGCGCGCGTCTGGACGAGTCTGCTGGTGTTCGGCTTCATCGGGCAGATCGCCTGGATGGTCGAGAACGTCTACTTTTCCACCTACATTCAGAAAAACATCACGGCCGCCGGCTGGGCGACGTCCGCGACCGTCGCGGCCAGCGCCATCGCCGCCGCGCTCGCGACGATCTTCAGCGCCGCGTGGTCGGACCGCGTGGGCAAGCGCCGCGCCTTCGTCTGCTGGGGGTACATCCTCTGGGGCATCACGACGGCGGCGTTCGCCCTCTTCGGTAACGGGCAGGTCGGCGGCGACGTCGGCCTCGCGGTGACGCTCTTCGTCGTCATGGACTGCGTCATGTCCGCCATCGGCAGCACGGCCAACGACTCGGCCTTTTCCGCCTGGGTCACGGACGTGACCGACGTCACGAACCGCGGCGTCGTGGACATTGTGCTGAGCATCATGCCCATCCTTGCGCTCATCGTCATCTTCGCGGGCTTTGACGGCATGACCGTGCACGGCAACTGGACGGGCTTTTTCCTCGTGCTCGGCGGCCTGACGAGCGCGGCCGGCGTGCTCGGCCTGTGCATCTTCCGCGACAGTCCGGCCCTGCGCCCCGTGCAGGGCGACACGTACCTGCGCGACGTGCTCTACGCCTTCCGCCCGGCGAACATCCGCGCCAACAAGATGATCTACATCTGCTTTCTCGGCATGATGTTCTCCGGCCTTGCCATGCAGCTGTGGCAGCCGTACATGATCTCGCTCGTCGAGGTCACGCTCGGCATCGACAACTACATCCTGCCCATCGGCATCGTCGTGCTTGCCTCGGCCGTGCTGTCCGTGCTTGCGGGCAAGGCCATGGACCGCTTCGGCAAGGAGAAGTTTTATTACCCCGTGGCAATTTTGCAGGTGCTCGGCGGCCTGATCGCTTATTCGATCAAGTTCGTCGGCCACGCCATGCCGCTGCTGTGCGTCGGCGGCACGTGCATCATGGCCGGAAACCTCGCCATGGCGGGGCTGTTTACCGCCTCGTCGCGCGATTATACGCCCGCCGGGCGCGCCGGCGCGTCGCAGAGCGTGAAGATGGTCATCTACATCATGCTGCCCATGGTGCTTGCGAGCATCATCGACCCGCTGATCATCAAAGCCGTCGCGCTCGAGCCGACGGCGGCCATCCTCGCCAAATACCCGAGCTATGCCGGCAGCTATCTCTACCCGTATGAGCTGTTTCTGGCCGCGGCCGTGAGCGCGGTGTTCATCCTCATCCCCGCGTACTTCGTCCGCCGGGACGCCGACCGCATCCGCCGCGAGAAGCTCGCCGCGCTGGAAAAATGAACGCGAAAACCCGCCCGCAGGCACTGCCTGCGGGCGGGCACAGCTTGTCCAAAACCTCGTAGAGTTTCGCCGCCGGAGCGGCGAAAGAAAGTCCGATCATTTTCTCCGGCGACATGTGCGTCGGGGAAAATACCGCTCGGCCTGCAAACGTGCGCGCCGTCCGCCGGTGGCGGACGGCGCGTGCGCTGCAGTCAGGCCGCAAATTTCTTTGTCAAAAAGTAATACATTTTGACAGTCTCACCCCGCCCGCAGGCACTGCCTGCGGGCGGGTCAGCATATCCGGATTTACTTGCGGAAGAACGCGATCACGCGGTCGAAGAAGTCGCCGATGGCGGTGATGACGTCCTTGACCTTGCCGGTGAAGGACGCGACCTTGTCCTTCGCGCCGGCGAGCTGCTTGAGCGTGTCCTGCACGGCCTGAACCTTCGAGAGCAGGGCGTTCGTGTCCAGCTTTTCGAGCGAGCGGCAGAGGTTCACGAGCTGGGTCATCTGATCGTCCGTGAGCGTGACGTCGTACTCGGCGGCGATCTCTTTGATCTTGGCGCGCAGTTCGGCGTCGGTCATGTCCTTCGTCTCGTTGAGGATGAGCTTGAGCTCGTTGACGATCTCGACCGAGTCATAGTCGCCGATGGCCTGCGCGAGCTCCGCCGTCGTGGCCAGCTCCTGCGAGGAGACGGCCTTGGCGGTCTCGTCGAGCTTTGTGCCCGTGATGTCCTCATACGCCTTGTACACGCCCGTCAGCGCCGCGGTGCCCGAGACGTCGAACGGCGCGGTCACGGTGATCTTCGCGTCCGTGATGCCGGCCGTGGCCAGCGCGCTGATGTACATCTGGCTCGTGCAGTAGGTGATGTGCGACGTGTTGACGGTCATGCCCTTGCCGGCGTCGAGCACCTCGATGGAGATGCAGGAGATGGATTTCGTGCCGATCTGCGCGTCGCTGATGACGCCGCTGAGATACTGCCGCTCGTCCTTGTTTGTGACGGTCAGCTCCTTGACGCTGCCGCGCTCGATGCCGAAGGTCTTGTAGACGGTCTTGATCTGCTCGTCCGTGAGGTCGGCGCCGATGACGGTGCGCGTCTCGCCGGCGTCGATGGCCGACACGGCGCAGAGACTTGCGAGCATGCATACGGCGAGCACAATGGGCAGGGCCCGTTTGAGAAATTTCATGGTGATGGTTTCCTTTCCCCGCGGCCGGTCGGCCACGGTGCTTTACAGGATGAGACGCTCCCATTGTAAATTGGTTCCCGAAAAAAGGATGACGATTCTGTGAAGAATCATCTGAATTGTTTGTTAAGATATTGTGCGGCGCATAAAAAAGGACAGACAGAGTTGGGGGACTCTGTCTGTCCAAAAATGTTCACTGCCCTTTGGGGTGGCAGCTATGGCACTGCGCACCGCAATGGGCACAGTTGCCGCCGCAGGAGGATTTCCCTTGCCGCTTCTGGCGGATCAGGGAAAGGGAAATGAAGGTGACAATGGCGATAAGTACAATCGAAATCAAAATCGTAGAGAGGTTCGCGCCAATCCAGCTGAACATGGAAAATCACTCCTTTGCGTTTGCGAATTTTGGAAAGGCTCAGGCCTTGAGCGTGGTGGCTTCCTTGTAGGGACGCACCAGCATGTAGATGATGCCGGCCAGCGCTAGGATCGCGCAGATGAGGCCGATGATGTTCAGGTTGCCGGTGAAGGCGCAGCCGAACTGGTAGATCATCAGGGCGATCAGGTAAGCGAAGCCGCACTGATAGCCGATGGCGAACCACGTCCACTTCTGGCTGTTCATCTCGCGCTTGATGGCGCCGATGGCCGCGAAGCACGGAGCGCACAGCAGGTTGAACACCAGGAAGCTGTAACCGCTGATGCCGTTGAAGGCAGCCGCGATGTTCTGGTACACGGTGCCGTCGCCGCCGCCGTAGAGGATGCCGAGCGTGCCGACAATGTTCTCCTTGGCAACGAGGCCGGTGATGGAGGCGACTGCCGCCTGCCAGTTGCCCCAGCCGAGGGGCTTGAAGATCCAGGCGATGACGCCGCCGATGGCAGCGAGGATGGAGTAGTCGATCTCGTCCTCGGACAGCATACGGAACGTGCCGTCGACCGTGCCGAAGTACGTGGTGAACCAGACGAGGATCGTGGACAGCAGGATGATCGTGCCGGCCTTCTTGATGAAGGACCAGCCGCGCTCCCACATGGAGCGGAGCACGTTGCCCAGCGTCGGCCAGTGGTAGGCCGGCAGCTCCATGACGAACGGAGCCGGATCGCCGGAGAACATCTTGGTCTTCTTGAGCATGATGCCGGAGACGATGATCGCGGCCATGCCGATGAAGTAAGCGGAGGTGGAGACCCAGGCGCTGCCGCCGAACAGGGCGCCGGCGATCATGCCGATGAAGGGCACTTTCGCGCCGCAGGGGATGAAGGTGGTGGTCATGATCGTCATGCGGCGATCACGCTCGTTTTCAATGGTACGGGAAGCCATAACGCCCGGCACGCCGCAGCCGACGCCGATGAGCATCGGGATGAAGGACTTGCCGCTCAGGCCGAACTTACGGAAGAGACGGTCGAGCACGAAGGCGATACGGGACATGTAGCCGCAGGCCTCGAGGAAGGCCAGCATCAAAAACAGGACCAGCATCTGCGGCACGAAGCCGAGCACCGCGCCGACACCGGCGACAATGCCGTCGAGGATCAGGCCGCTGAGCCAGTCGGCACAGCCCGCCTTCTCCAGACCGTTGCCGATCAGGACCGGGATGCCCGGGACCCAGACGCCGTAGTCGGCCGGATCTGGCGCGTCAAAGCCGTTTTCTTCGAGGTAGGCGACCGCGTCGACATACGTCATGCCCACGGTGCTGTCCTCGTCGGCGTCATCGGGGATGGCGTCATAGTAGGCGGTCATTTCGTTCTCGGCCAGGGTCTCCTCGTCCTCGACCATGACGGTCGCGGTGTCGGAGCTCGGCACGAAATCTTTCATGTCCGCGAGAGTCGCGTCGGCGTCGAAGTCTTCGGCTTCGGTGTCGAGACCCAGGAACGCGTCGACCGCTTCGGTCGCGGCGGTGTATTCGTCGTTGGCGTCGTTATAGGCGCCCGAGCCGATGCCCAGCAGGTGCCAGCCGTCGCCGAACACGCCGTCATTGGCCCAGTCGGTCGCGGGCGCGCCGACGGCGACCATGGCGACCCAGTAGACGAGGAACATGACCACGGCGAAGATCGGCAGGCCCAGCCAGCGGTTGGTGACGATGCGGTCGATTTTATCGGACGTGGACTGCGTGGCCTTGGATTTCTTGCGGTAGCAGGCGCGGATGACTTCCGCGATGTAGACGTAGCGCTCGTTGGTGATGATGGACTCGGCATCGTCGTCGAGCTCTTCCTCGGCGGCCTTGATGTCCGCCTCGATGTGCTGGTGCACATCCTCGGGGATGTGGAGCTTGGCAAGCACCTTGTCGTCGCGCTCAAAGATCTTGATGGCGTACCAGCGCTGCTGCTCTTCCGGCATCTCGTGCACGGCCGCCTCTTCGATGTGGGCGATCGCGTGCTCGACCGGGCCGGAGAACGTGTGCATCGGCACGGTCTTGGTGGACTTGGCGGCCTCGATGGCGGCCTCTGCCGCGGCCATGACGCCGTCGCCCTTCAGGGCGGAGATCTCCACGACCTTGCAGCCGAGCTGCTGCGACAGCTGGTTGATGTTGATCTGGTCACCGCTCTTGCGCACGATGTCCATCATGTTCACGGCCATGACCACCGGGATGCCCAGTTCGGTCAGCTGCGTGGTCAGGTACAGGTTGCGCTCGAGGTTCGTGCCGTCCACGATGTTGAGGATGGCGTCCGGACGCTCGTCGATCAGGTAGTTGCGGGCGACGACCTCTTCGAGCGTGTACGGGCTGAGCGAGTAGATGCCGGGAAGGTCCATGATGACGACGTCGTCATGCTTTTTCAGGCGGCCTTCCTTTTTCTCGACCGTAACGCCCGGCCAGTTGCCCACAAACTGATTGGAGCCGGTCAGCGCATTGAACAGCGTCGTCTTGCCGCAGTTCGGGTTACCGGCTAAGGCAATCTTGATTTGCTTTTCCATTCGGATGCTCCTTTGTGATATTCTCCTCTGCTTCGGGGGATCCTACCTTATGTAATAAAATTTTTGTTTGCTGATTTATGCCTTATGCCTGAACTTCGATCATCTCGGCGTCGGCCTTGCGCAGACTCAGTTCGTACCCGCGCACCGTGACTTCCACCGGATCACCGAGCGGTGCGACCTTGCGCACGTACACATCCGTGCCCTTCGTGATGCCCATGTCCATGATGCGGCGCTTGATCGCGCCCTCACCGTGCAGCTTCACGACCTTGACCGTTTCGCCGATCTTGGCGTCTCGCAGCGTTTTCATCGTACTTCCTCCCTTAAATCATGATCTTGCGTGCCATTTCATCGCTGATGGCAACGCGGGATTCCTTGACCTTCACGATCAGATTCCCGCCGATCGCCGATACGACCGTAGCCGTCCCGCCGGGGACGAACCCCAGATCGGCCAAATGCTTTCTGATCTCCGGGTTCCCGCCGACTTTCAGAATCAGTGTCTCCTCGCCGACGTTGGCGAGATTCAGCGGCATCATAGATATCCCTCCACTGGTAAACGGTTAGAGCGTGCTAACCTTAGATGAAAAAAGGTCGGTTACATTCGTTTAACAGAAGTTAAACTTCCTTAACCACGCCAAAGTTTAACGCATCTAACATCGTTTGTCAAGAGGAAAATATAAAAAAGCCGCGTCTCTTGCAATTTTGGTTAAAGTGTGCTAACCTAAAAGAGATTTCACGAAAAGGTTGGTGAAAACCGCTATGCAGATACACAGAGCCGCGGAGGACTATCTGGAGGCAATGCTGATGATGCAGCAGAAGCACGGATACATTCGCTCGATCGACATCGCGGAGCAGCTCGGTGTCACGAAGCCGAGCGTGACCTACACGACCAAGCGCCTGCGCGAAAACGGCTACATCACCATGGATCGCGACGGGCTCATCACGCTCACGCCGAGCGGGATGGATATCGCCTCGCGTATGCTCGACCGGCACCACACGCTGACCAAGTTTCTCATGGAGCTCGGCGTGGACGCCAAGACCGCCGAGGAGGACGCCTGCAAGATGGAGCACGACATCAGCGAGCAGACGTACACGGCGCTCTGCCGCCACGCCATCGGCAAGCTCGGCATCCTCGGGGAGGACGATGCGGGCCTCGGCGAGACGGCCGGGACCGACGAAACCTGACGCGCGCAGCCGGATATTTCCGCCCGCGGCAGCTTTGGCTGCCGCGGGCGGTTTCATTCTGCGCGGCGGGCATTGACGCGGCGGCGCGGATTTGCTATGCTGAAAAAGAGAAAATACCCCCTTGACTCTGACACGGTGAGAGGGCTTATGCTGTGCGTGAGCTCAAAAAAATACGACCGGCACGGAGGTACCGCCATGCTGAAAATCGGTGAATTTTCAAAACTGTCCAGAGTCAGCGTTCGTATGCTGCGCCACTATGATGAGGTGGGGCTGCTCGCCCCGTCGGAGGTCGATCCCATGACCGGCTACCGCTACTACAGCGAGCGGCAGCTCATCACCGCCGGACGCATCGCCGCGCTGCGCGCGCTCGGCTTCGGCTTGAGCGAGACGCGCGAGTTGCTGCGCCTGTACGACGACCGTGCGGCGCTCGATGCGCGCCTGGCCGCGCAGCGCACCCGGCTGGAGGCGCTCGCCGCCGACACGGCGCAGAAACTGCGGCTTCTGGACACAGCCCGTGAGCGGCTGAGAAAGGAAGCAGACATGAACTACAATGTGACCATCAGGACCCTGCCCGAGCGTTACGCCGCGTGCGTGCGCATGACCATCCCCTGCTACGACGCCGAGGGCATGGTGTGGGACGTGCTGTGCCGCGAGACCGACCACATGCACCTCGTGCCCGACGACCCGTGCTATTGCAGCGTGACGTTCCTCGACGAGGAATATAAGGAGCGCGACGTGCTCATCGAGGCGAGCAAGACCGTCCGCGGCCGCTACCCCGACACGGAGCACGTCCGGTTCCGGACGCTGCCGCCCGTCACGTATGCCGGCTGCGTGTACCGCGGCAGCTACGCGCAGATCAGCGACGTGATCGCGGCCGTCGCGGCGTGGGTCGCGGCCAACGGCTACGAGAGCGCGGGGCCGATGTTCAACATCTACCACGTCAGCCCGCACGAGACGCAAAACCCTGACGAATTTGTGACCGAGGTGTGTTTCCCAGTGCGGGAGGCATAACCCCATTCTTCCGGAGGTGCAGCCCATGCTCCAGACCCGCAGACCGGCCCTGAGCGGCAACGCGCTCAAGGGCATCGCCATCCTCGCCATGACGCTCGACCACCTCACGTGGACGCTCTGGCCGGGGTACAGCACCGCATGGTGGGTGCTTTTGCTGCACCTGCTCGGCCGCGTGACGGCGCCGATCATGTGGTTTTTCATCGTCGAGGGCTATCACTACACGCACGATGTGAAAAAATACGCCGTGCGTCTGTTCGCGCTCGCGGCCGTCTCGCACTTCGCGTATGATTTCTGCTTCGGCATTCCGTTTGTGCCGCTGTCCACCGGGCCGTTCAATCAGACGGGCGTCGTGTGGTCGCTCGCATGGGGCCTCGTGCTGCTCGTCATCCACGATGACGCGCGGCTGAAAGGCTGGGTCAAGATCGTGCTGACGTTTTTGATCTGCGCCATCACCTTTCCGTCGGACTGGAGCTGCGTGGCCGCGATGGCGATCCTGTTCATGGGACAGGCACGCGGGGACTTCCGCCGCCAGATGTGCTGGCTCATGGTGTGGTCGGCCGTGTACGCGCTCGTGTATTTCTTCTTTATAGATAAAGTATATGCACTCGTGCAGCTCGGCACAACGCTCTCCATCCCGCTGCTGCGGTGCTATGACGGCACGCGGGGCAAATGGCGCTCTATGGGCAAGCTCTTTTACGTCTATTATCCCGCGCACCTCGCGCTCATCGGCGTGCTGCGCGTGCTGCTCTGGGGCGCGGGCGCAAGCACGGCCGCCGGCAGCTTCTGAGCAAACTGTACAAGACATCGGCCCGGGCGGAGGAAAACTTCGTCCGGGCATTTTCGTGCACGCGCGTGCATTTTCGCGCGCCGTGTGATAAAATGCATCCATATTTCAACCCGAAGGGGGCGGCGCACATGCGCTACCAATGTCTGGTGCTCGACCATGACGACACGGTCGTCAACAGCACCGCGTCCGTCAATTACCCGGCCTTCGTGCAGACGCTCAAAACGCTGCGGCCGGACGTGCACATGACGCTCGACGACTTTTTTTCCTACTCGTTCGAGCCCGGCTTCGGCGCGCTGTGCAGCGACATTCTGCATTTTTCCGACAGTGAGATGGACTTTCAGTACCGCACGTGGCTGGAGAGCGCGCGCACGCACGTGCCGGACACCTTCCCCGGTATGCGCGAGCTGCTGCAGCGGTATCATGCCGCGGGCGGGCACATCTGCGTCGTGAGCCACTCCGTGCCGGAGACGATCCTGCGCGATTACCGCGCGCACGGCCTGCCCACGCCGGAGCTCATCTACGGCTGGGACGACGACCCGGAGCGGCGTAAGCCCGCACCGTGGCCGATCTATCAGATCGAGCACGCGCTCGGCCTGCGGCCGGAGCAGCTCGTGGTCATCGACGACCTCAAGCCCGGCAAGGACATGGCCGACCGCGCGGGCGTGGACTTCATTGCGGCCGGGTGGGCACACACCGTGCCGCACATCATCGAAACGATGCAGCGTATCACCCCGCATTACTGCCGCACGGTGGCGGAGCTCGAAGCGCTGCTGCTGGACGAAACGGAGGCATGAATATGGACCGGATCATTCGCACGGCGACCCTCGCCGATCTCGACGCCGTGGCGGCAGTGGAGGCGGCGTGCTTTCCCGCGGCGGAGGCCGCGACGCGCGCGGAGCTCGCAGACCGGCTGGCGCACTACGGCGGCCACTTCTGGCTGATGTTTGACGGCGGCACGCTCATCGCGTTCGTCGACGGCATGGTCACCGACCGCGCCGACCTCACGGACGATCTCTATGCCGATGCATCCCTGCACGACGCGCACGGCGCGTGGCAGATGATCTTCGGCGTGAACACACTGCCCGACTACCGGCGGCACGGCTATGCGGGGCAGCTCCTCGAGCGCGCCATTGCCGACGCCCGCGCGCAGGGGCGACGCGGCCTTGTGCTCACGTGCAAGGACCGGCTCGTGCACTACTATGCGAAGTTCGGCTTCGTGAGTGAGGGCGTGTCGGCCTCCACCCACGGCGGCGTCGTGTGGTATCAGATGCGCCTGACGTTCTGACGTTTCGTCGGGAGGGCAAACACCATGGAGAAAAACCTCACGACCGGCAGCGTCTTCGGCAACATCGTTCGCTTTTCGCTGCCATACCTGTTTTCGTACTTTTTGCAGACGCTCTACGGCATGGCCGACCTGTTCATCATCGGCCAATACGCCGACGCGTCCGGCACGACGGCGGTGTCCGTCGGCAGTCAGGTCATGCACATGCTCACGCTCATGATCGTCGGCCTCGCCATGGGCGCGACGGTCACGATCGGGCAGGCCGTCGGCGCGCGCGACCAGAAGAGCGCCGCGCGCTATACCGGCAACACGATGACGCTGTTTCTGGTGCTGAGCGTTGCGGTCACGGGGCTGCTGCTTGCGCTGGCGCGGCCGATCGCGGCGGTCATGTCCACCCCGGCCGAGGCCGTGTCCGGCACGGTCGCGTATCTGCGCATCTGTTTTCTCGGCGTGCCGCTGATCACGGCGTACAACATCATCGCGTCCGTCTTTCGCGGCCTCGGTGATTCCAAACGCCCGATGTACTTCATCGCCGTCGCGTGCGCGGTGAACATTGCGCTCGATTACCTGTTCATCGGCGCGCTGCACATGGGCCCGGCGGGAGCGGCACTCGGCACAACGCTGGCGCAGGCGGTCAGCGTGGCGGTGTCGCTCGCGGTCATGCGCGGCGCGCGCGGCGGCATTGCCCTCACGCGGGACGATTTTCGCCCGCAGCGGGCGATCATGGGGCGCATTCTGCGCATCGGCGTGCCGATCGCGCTGCAGGACGGACTGATCCAGATCGCGTTTTTGTTCATCACTGTCATCGCCAACCGCCGCGGCCTCACGGACGCAGCCGCCGTCGGCATCGTGGAGAAGATCATCAGCTTTCTGTTCCTCGTGCCGTCGTCCATGCTCTCGACGGTGTCGGCCCTCGGCGCGCAATGCATCGGCGCGGGCAAGCCCCGCCGCGCGCTGCAGACGCTGTGGTACGCCATCGCCGTCGCGTTCGGCTTCGGCGTGCTCATCTCGGCCGTCATCCAGTTCGTCGCCGAACCGGTCGTCGCGCTCTTCACGCATGACGCGGCCGTCGTCGCGGCGGGCGGGCCGTATCTGCGCGGGTATATCCTCGACTGCTGCTTTGCCGGCGTGCACTTTTGCTTCAGCGGATATTTCTGCGCCATCGGCCGCTCGGAGCTGTCGTTCGTGCACAACATCACGGCGGTGGTGCTCGTGCGCGTACCGGGCGCATACCTGACGAGCAAGTGGTTCCCCGCGACGCTGCTGCCCATGGGGCTGGCGACGGCGGCGGGCTCTCTGCTGTCGGTCATCATCTGCGTGATCGCATTTCTGGTGCTGCGGCGGCGCGGCAAGCTTCTGCCCGGCGAGGGCTGACACGCCACACGCAGCAAGCTGCAAGCCTTATGCCGGGAACCCCCGGAGGAGCTTCCGGCAATGTCAAACACCCCCTCGGGCAGAGCCCGAGGGGGTGTTGTGCTTCTGGATCGTCAGCGACTGGCCGAACTTTTGCGCCGTGTTGGAAAACACCCCCGTCAGGCTCACGACCAGCAGCACGGCGGCCAGGATCGCCAGCGCCATGCTGAACCAGTACAGCACGAGCCGCCGCTGCGCGAGCAGAAGGCCGCCGTCGTGCGCAAGCAGGCGGAGCTGCAGCGCGTCGAGCGCAAGATCGACAACCGCCTGCGCCAGCTGCACGATGCGCAGACGGCCGCGCTCGGCGCCATCCGCCTCGTGCGCAGCCCCGCGTGCCGCATTGTGTGGATGTCCGGTGCGCTCGAGCTGCACAGCTTTCTCGACATGGAGCCGTCCATCCGCATGCTCGAGCGCTCGCAGGCGGAGGCCGTGGTGTTCCTCGGCAAGGTGGGTGTGGGCCTCTCGGCCGAGCGGCTGCTGGCCGGGGCGTTTGCGCCGTATGACCGCGCGTTTCTCGTGCTCGACGACGAGGACGCCTTCGATGGCGACGTGACCACCCTGCCCGAGACGACGTGCGCCGCCGTGTGCTTTCGCGGCAGCCACCCCGAAGCCCCGGCGCAGTATGCGCGCCTGATGGACTACCTGCGCGTGCACGCGCTCGCCCCGGCGGACTTCTCGCGCGAGATCACGATGATCGACTACGGCCTGACGAGCGACCCCGAAAAATTCGTGACCGAGATCCGCATCCCCGTCACGGAGGCATGAAAAAACGCTGCCCCGAAAATGGGACAGCGTTTTCGCGTTTTGGTGCGTCAGAAGCTGCCGCTACGGCCGTGGCCGCCGCCACCGGAAAAGCTCGACCCGCCGCCACCGGAGTGGTGGTCGTTGTCGCGCTCGATCTTGCGGCGCGCCGTGGTCGTGTGGGTGTAGACATCGTCGCGCCGCGTCAGGTGCAGGCCCGCGGGCGTGACGTAGGCGCGCGCCTCGGCCTGGCGGCGCACGGAGCGCATCTTCGCCTTGAGGATCAGGCAGACGATGAGCGCGATGACGCACGAGATCACGAGCGCGATGCCCAAATTGCGCAGCAGCGACGGCGCGGAGAAGCCGGGGTCGACGTCGGCGTCATGGCCGGGGCTGTAGGCATAGTCAGAGTCGCTGCCGGTATAGGACTTGCCGCTGAGCAGGCCGGCGCAGCCGTCGATGTAGTCGCAGAAGCCGCCGTACCAGTCGTCGTTGCGGAAGTCGTCGAGAAAGCCGTCCTCGAGCTGCTGCAGGGCAGAGTCCGGGAAGAGGAGCTCTGCCTTGTCGCCGTAGACGAAGGCGGCGTACTTGCGGTTCGACACGCTCAGCAGCAGGAGCACACCGTCGCGCCCGTCACCGACGCCGAGCGAGTCGTTGTGGTAGAGCGTGTAGGACGCCGTCTCCACGTCGGTGAAGCCGTAGTCGGCATAGTCGTCCACGGTGCGGATGTACACGCCGACGCCGCTGCTGTGCGCGAGGGCGGCGGCGCGCTGCGAGAGCTGGCTGATCTGTTGGTCGGTGAGCAGGCCGGCCTCGTCCGTGACCCAGTCCCCGGCGGCCAGCGCCGGTACTGCGAGCGTCACGGCCAGCAGCAGCACGAGCAGCAGGGCGGTCAGTTTGCGTTTCATATCCGTCGCCTCCTTACAGCAGGAACTGCAAAATTGCAGTCAGCGCCACCGTGAGCGGGGCCGCGATGGCGGCGAACATGCCCCAGAAGCGGCCGCGGTCCGTCGGCAGGTCACCGACGAGCTTGCCGGTCTGCCCGTTCATGGCGAAGAGGAAGTCCTGCCCGCGCCACTTCGTGCTCAGCATCCACACCGGCAGCAGGGCGTAGTGCACCTTGCCGCGCCGCAGCGCGATGTCCTCGCGCTCGGTCACGCACGCGCCGTAGCCGGTGACGGTGTCGCGCAGGGCCTGCGCGAGCGTCTCGCGGCAGCGCGTGTCCGCCCGGTCGCGGCTGTCGTCGATGGTCACGTCGTATTTATCCGCCAGATAGCCCGGCAGGTACGCCGTGGAAAACGGGCGCAGCTGGGCATAGTCAAACGGCTCGATGGAGTCCATGTGGTCGTCCGGCATCTTGGAAGATGCGTCGACCGGGATCTTCTCAAACGCGAGCGACCCGGCGCGCACCACGTGGTAGTGCCGCGTCTCGGTGATCTCATAGTCGCCGGTCTCGTACACATTCGTGTTGCTGGCGCGGTAGCTGGCCGCGCCCTCCGCGCCGCCGTCAAACAGCCAGAACGGGACGTACACGCCCTGGATCTGCTCGATGTGGTTGACGGACGTGAACGAGCGCGGCAGGAAGGGCTTGCCCTTGTAGTGCGCGCGCAGCGCCTGCACGGCGTCGTCCTTGCTCAGGCGAAACGGGAGGATATAGTCCGGCCGCAGCGCGCCCGAAAACTGCCCCGGCACGATCGCCGGGTTGCCGCAGTAGGGGCAGGCCGTGGCCGCGGTGCTCTGGTCGCAGATGAGCTCCGCGCCGCACGACGGGCAACTGTAGACGCGCAGGCCGTCCGCCTCCGCGCCCCAGTCGCGGCTGAGGTCGGAGGTGTCCCAGCCGCCGGAGGCCGCGGCGGCTTCCGCAGCCTCGGCCTTGGCAGCCTGCGCTGCTTCGGCCTTCGCGTCGGCCGCCTGCTTGGCTGCGGCGGCCTCGGCCTCCTTGCGGGCATAGAGTGCCTCGATCTCGGCCACGTCGAATGACGAGCCGCAGTAGTCGCACTCGAGCTTGCCGCTCTTGGCCGAATAGTGCAGCGGGCCGGTGCAGGCCGGGCACTGATAGTTCGTTACCTGGGTCGGCATGGCGCATGCCTCCTTTCATCCGGGCGGGGGTTACGACTGGATGTCCCCATCGTCAAACGGGTCGCCGCACTCGGGGCAGAATTTCGGCGGGTGGGTCGGGTCGTCTGGCTCCCAGCCGCATTTGTCGCACTTGTATTTCGGTGTGCCGGCCGGTTTCGGGCGGCCGCACTCGGAGCAGAACTTGCCCTTGTTCACCGCGCCGCACACGCACGTCCAGCCCTCCGGCGCGGCCGGGCGCGGCCGGCCGCAGTTGCCGCAGAACTTGCCGGTGTTGCCGGTCTGACCGCAGGCGCACGTCCAGGTGTCCGCCGCGGGCGCTGCCGCCGGGGCGGTGGGCTGCTGCGCGGCCTGCTGCTGACCCATGGCGTAGAGATTCTGGGCGTTGATGCCGCCCACCTGGCCGGCCATGCCCATGCCCATGAACGCCATGGCCGGGCCCGTGGCCGTGTTGGACGCGGCGGCCCTCATCGCCTCGCCCTGCGAGCGCGAGAGCATCGCTGCGGCGCGCGTCGGGTCCATGTAGGCCGCGTCGCGCTGCATGTCCTTAATCATCTGCTCGTCGGCCTCGTCGGCCTTCACGGACGAGACGCCGAAGGCCACGATCTCCAGACCCCGGCGGTCGCGCCACTGGGCCGAGAGCTCTTCGTTGAGCGCCGCGGCGATCTCCTGCGTGTGGCCGGGCAGCGCCGAGTAGCGGATGCCCATGTCGCTGATGCGCGCGAACGCCGGCTGCAGCGCCGTGAGCAGCTCGCTCTTGAGCTGGCTGTCGAGCGTGTCGCGCGTGTAGTCCTCGGTCACGTTGCCGCAGACGTTGGTGTAAAACAGCAGCGGGTTTGCGATGTGGTAGCTGTACTCGCCGAAGCAGCGGATGCCGATGTCGATGTCGATGCCGGCGCGCTGATCCACTACGCGAAACGGCACGGGGCTCGGCGTACCGTACTTGTTGCCGGTCAGCTCCTTGGTGTTGAAGTAGTAGATGCGCTGATCCTTCGGGGCTTCGCCGCCGAAGGTGAAGCGCTTGCCGATGTTGCGGAACACCTGCCCAATGCTCTCGCCGAGGTTCCCGGCGAAGATCGACGGCTCGGTCGATGCGTCATACGTGTACTCGCCCGGCTCGGCGCAGACCTCCACGACCTTGCCCTGCTCGACGATGAGCATGCACTGCCCGTCGGCGACGGCGATGCGCGAGCCGGTGGTGATGATGTTCTCGTCGCCGTGCGTGTTGCTCGAACGGCGGGTGGTCTTTTTCTGTCCTTTCACGGCCAGCACGTTTGCCGGCAGGGCCTCACAGGTGAAGAATTCTTTCCACTGGTCGGCCAGAACGCCGCCGGCTGCGCCGACGGCAGCTTTGATCAGTCCCATATACAAACTCCTTTTCCGTGGTGATTTTTCGTCGGATGCGGATGGTTGTGACGGTTTTTCGTCCGCGCTTACATTATAAGGGCGCGCGCGCGCAAAAGCTACAGCGAAAGCAAAAATTCAGGCAAAATTCAGAACTTTTTCCCGCCCCGGCGCGATTTTTCGCCGCCCGCTTGACAGCGCCCGCGCGCGGGCGCTATCCTGACGGCGGACTCTACGGAGCGTCGGTTGTATTCCGGGCGAAAATCCGTACAATATATCTGCACGGGAGGTGCGAACGATGGATCAGACACGCACAGGGGCGCTCATCCGCGCCCTGCGGCAGCAAAAACACCTGACACAGTGGCAGCTCGCCGACGCGATCGGCGTGAGCGACAAGGCCGTCTCCAAATGGGAGCGCGGCTGCGGCGCGCCGGATATTTCCCTCCTCCCGCGACTGTCACAGGCTCTGGGCACGAGCGCCGAGGCGCTGCTCCGGGGCGATCTGGAGGAAAATGATTTGACAAACGGAAACATGAAGCGCGTGCGCTTTTGCGTCTGCCCGCACTGCGGCAACCTGCTGCTGGCGAGCGACGCGGCGGACGTGACCTGCTGCGGTCAGACGCTGCGGCCCTTAACGCCGCAGACGCCGGACGCCGCCCACCGCCTGACGGCGGAGCTGAGCGACGGCGAGTGGTACCTCACGTCCGACCACCCCATGCGCCGGGAGCACTACCTGTCGTTTGCGGCGCTGGTCAATGAGGACACGGTCGTGCTGCGGCGGCTCTACCC